>JACXTT010013582.1_pt1 | contig 10709 bp, 7 predicted proteins | sample 9270951 | NCBI WGS metagenome assembly JACXTT01 (sample SAMN15532306, study PRJNA645909) | rock metagenome | isolation source: weathered quartz diorite | place: Puerto Rico | collected 2017-06-21
CTGGCAGGGCTTGGACTCGATGCCGCGCGTCCGCCTGGCACATCGTCCGCGGATCCCTATGCGGCGCTCGGCATGGGCCGCGCCGTGTTCTTCGATGCCGAGCATTTCGGGCGCGACCAGTGGGTGGCGGGTGATCCGTTCGGCGAGCTGATCGATGCCCGCAGCGGGCAGCAGGACGGTGGCCCGGATGCGGCTGCCCTGTCGCGCTTCCTGGACAGCACGCCCTTGCCTGCGGCGGACCGCGCCGCGCTGGCGCGGCTGGCCGCCGGCACCACCGATTACCTGCCGGCGCTGTCCGGCGCCGAGCGCGCGGCAGCGTTGCGCTCCATGCGTTACGCCAGCTTTCTGCGTGACAAGGCCGGCATCGGCCTGGCCGGGCAGCGTTTCCTGCGTAGCCGCAGCAACGATGCCTATGCGCTGGACGCCGATGGGATTTGCGTTGCCGACGCCATCGCCATCGGCCTGCCTGCCGGCGCCAACATGCCCGCGCCGGCAGGCAATGCGCGGCTTGGCAAGTCGCCGGCTTCGCGCCTGTGGTTTCCGGATGGCAATGCATCGCTGGCCCGGCTGCTGGTGCAGAGCCTGATCCCGGGCGCGGCGTCGATCGCCCGGCCGGCCGATGTGGTGTCGGCCGCGTTCGACTACAGCCGGCTGGACCGTGACGGGCAGCCGGTGCGCCTGCGCCTGAACAGCACCGCGATCGCGGTCGAGCCCGACGGCAATATCACGCGCGTGACCTACGGGTTCAGCGGCAACCTGCATCGCGTCGAGGCGCGCCACGTGGTGCTGGCCGGCTACAACATGATGATCCCGTACCTGCTGCCGTCGCTGCCGGCGAAGCAGAAAGAGGTGCTGCACAACGAGGCCAAGGCGCCGCTGGTCTACACCAAGGTGGCGCTCGACCACTGGCAGGCGTTCGCCGCGCTGCGCACGCGCCGCATCCACGCGCCGGCCATGGCCTATACCGACCTGTGGCTGGAGCCGCCGGCCGGCAGGCAGCCCTCCGATCCGGCCGTGCTGCACATGCTCTATGTGCCGACCGTGCCTGACAGCGGCATGCTGGCACGCGACCGCTTCCGCGCGGGACGTGCCTTGCTGCTGGGCACGCCCTTTGACACGCTGGAACGCGACATCCGCGCGCAGCTCGACCGCATGCTCGGGCACAAGGGCTTTGCTTCGAAGGACGTGATCCGCGGCATCACGGTCAACCGCTGGGCGCACGGCTACAGCTATATGCCCGACAGCCTGGCGGGTGAGAACGTGGCGCCCGATGCGGTGTGGCCCGGGCTGGCCGGCGTGGGCAATATCAGCATCGCCAACAGCGACAATGCCGGCAGCCCTTCGCTGACCGCGGCGGTGGGACAGGGAAAGCGGGCAGTCGAGCGGCTGCCCGGGTAGCAGGGCTTCAGCCTTCGCGCGGCGGCGTCAGCGCATCGATCTCCGCGTCCTTGGCTTCCCACTGGCGCGCGAGCCAGTTGTGGAATTCCGTGCGGAAGGCCTTGTCGCTGCCGTAGTCGGCCTCGCAGAAGGCCGCAGGCACCGGCAACTGCCGCATGCGCACCAGCACCGGGCCCGCGCGCCCGCAGGCCAGGTCCCAGAAGCCTGGCGCCCCTTCCGGGTACACGATGGTGACGTCGATCAGCGAGCGAAACCTGTTGCCCATCGCATTCAGCGCCACCGCCAGTCCGCCGGCCTTGGGCCTGAGCAGATGGCGGTACGGTGAGTCCTGGGCCGCGCGCTTGGCCTCGGTAAAGCGGGTACCTTCGGCAAACACCATGACGGTGGTCGGCACCAGCGAGAACTTCGCGCAGGCGCGCTTGGCCGTTTCCTGGTCCTGGCGCCGCAACGCCGGATTGCGCCGCAGCTGCGCCTTGCCGTGGCGCTTCATGAACGGAAAGTCCAGCGCCCACCACGCCAGCCCGATCACCGGCACATAGATCAGCTGTTGCTTCAGGAAAAACTTCAGCAGTGGGATGCGCCGGTTCAGCGAGCGCTGCAGCACGAAGATATCGGCCCACGACTGGTGGTTGCAGTTGACCAGGTACCAGTCGGCATAGCGCAGTCCCTCATTGCCCTGGATGTCCCACGGCTCGCGCTGGATCCACGCGAACCAGCCGGTGTTGCCGGAGATCCAGGCGGTGGCGATGCCGTTGAGCATCGGATCGATGCGGCGCCTGACGGCGGCAAACGGCAGCACCAGCTTCAGCAGCGCCAGCGGGAACAGTAGCGCGCACCAGAACAGCGTGCTGGCGATCAGCAGCGTCCAGCTGAGCGTGCCGGTCATCCACGCAAAGCGGCCGCGCGGCACCGGAGCCTGACGGCGACGAGACAGAGGTGGCGGGGGCTGGCTGGTTGAGGCATTGGTGCCGGTGGCACCGGTTGAAGGGGAAGGAACTGAGGTCATGGATGCCAGTTTGCAGGCTTGCAGAGGTTGAGGGCTTGCGCGTGATCAACGCAGGCACTATTGCATGCGTACTTCGATTTGCACGAAGCGGTGCATGGGACGCATTCTGCCTTGCCGCCAGGGAACGCGCAGCCCTCAGAACACGACGGTCGCCGTCCCCATGAACGTGTTCGTGCTCTTCAGGCGGTTCTTGCTGGCGACGGTCGGCACCCAGCGCAGGCCCAGCGACAGCAGGCTCTTGGCGCCGATCTTGGTGTCGTAGGTGACGATCGGACCCACCGCCCAGTCATGGCCGCGGAAGCCGTTCAGGCGGTCGGCGAGCGGGCCGCTGTCGTCGCCCAACTGCTGCGTCGTGCCCGCGATCAGCCCCAGGCCGGCGCCGTTGGCAAAGCGCTTGAGCAGCATGGTGTCGAGCGTGAACAGCGGTGCGTTCTGGTAATCGGTGGCGTTGTTGCGGGTGTAGAACTGGATCCCGGCCACAGCATCGAACTCAAGCCCGTGTTCGGGAAACAGCTTGGTGTAGGCCACCTGCGGAATGAAGGTCCAGTTGTTCAGGCTGGGGTTGGCCAGTGCATTGGGATCGTACTTGCCGGTCGGCGCCCACACGTTCAGGCTCAGCGCCACGTGCTCGGTCTTCGAGAAATGGTAGCCCGCGATGATCGGCGCGAAGGTAATGTCGAAAAGGTTCGATGCGGTGTCCTGCGTCTTGCCCCCCAGCCCGCCCACGCTGAGATTGGCGGTCACCTTGGTCCAGACATAGGGCAGCGTGAAGCTGGAGGCAAAGTTCCAGGCGCCGGTGCCGGTGTCCCAGACCTTCATCACTGTCGCCAGGGTGAACGCGACCTTGCCGTCCACGCCCAGCGCTGCCTTGCCCGCGATGGGCACGCTGCGGCTGCCGCTGATCGAGCCATCCAGGTAGACCTCGCCGACGTTCACGATGAGCGCGGGTTCCGGCGACACGATCCCCACATTGGGGAGCACGCTGGTGCCGGTCACGGGTCGCCCCAGGGCGCCTTCAGTCGCGTGGGCGCCAGCACAGGCAAAGAGGAAGGGGGCAGCAATGGCCAGCCGGTTTGCGATGGTCTTTGACATATGCAAGGAACATGAAGTGCAAGGCCGTCCAGGCGCTTGCCGGAATGCCGGCCCCTGGCGCATGCCTGCCCGCGCCAGCTGCAGTGAAATCACACGGTGAGGCAATGCCTCACCCTCATATTATTGCGACATTGCATACTACCAGCAAAGAGCCCCGTTACTGCCAGCGCGCAAACGGACGAAAATCTTCATCACGGCATCGCAAATACTTACTTCACTAGCCAGGAGGGGACTGCGATGATGCAGGCGCCATATTCAATGGCGGGTTTTATCAATTTCATTCGGGGCTGCTGTAGCCATTAAACAGGACCTTTCATAACTTGCTGATGACCCGCTCCCAGGCAAGCCAGCGCATTGCATCGCTGCTCGGCGCACTGGCCTTGTTCTGGTGTGGCGGCGCCTTCGGCCAGGCCGAAGCGCCGGCTGAAAAGAAACCGCTGTCGTTCTTCGGTCCTGAGGACGGCAAGCTGGACATGAGCGACTTCCTGCTCAATCACAAGGGCGCGCTGCCGGTGCCGGTCGTTATCACGGAACCGGCCGTTGGGTACGGTGGCGGGCTGGGGCTGATATTTTTCTCGGAATCCATGGCGAATGCCGCGGCCAGTGCCAGGGCCAGTGGGAAAGGTCCCGCACCGCCCAACATTACAGCCATCGGCGGTGCGTATACCGAATCGGCAAGGCCGGGCTGGTGGTGGACTACGACTCGCGCGACAACATCTTCTACCCCAGCCGCGGCAGCTATGCCGAGCTGGAGGCGCAGTTCGCGCGCGGCGGCTTCGGCAGTACGCAATCATTCAATATGTATAACGCGCGCGGCTTCACCTGGTTGCCGCTGGCGCGCACCGTGATCCTGGGGCTGCGTGCCGATACGCGCTTCTCCACCGGCGACGTGCCGTTCTAAGCGCAGCCGTTCGTGGACTTGCGCGGCGTGCAGAAGGGGCGCTACCAGGACCGCAATGCGCTGGCCGCCGAAGTGGAACTGCGCTGGGATGTGACGCCACGCTGGTCGCTGCTGGGTTTCACCGGCGTCGGCAAGGCGTATGGGCGCTGGCATGATTTTTCAGATGCCTCGACCATCTACAGCGTTGGCGCGGGCTTTCGCTACATGATTGCGCGCAAGCTGGGGGTGTCGATCGGTCTCGATGTGGCCCACAGCAAGGGCCAGAACGCCTTCTATATCCAGGTGGGGAGCGCCTGGCACTGAGTTGCGAGGCCTGCTCCGTGTGCCGGTTGGCTGCCCTGGATCGACACAAGCGAAAACCTGGAGGCCCTGCACGCGTTCCGGTATCCGCCACCGCTGGCGCCGCTGTTCCTGGCGGACTATGGCGTCTTGCATGAGGGCGACAAAGACCAGGCGGAGCCCCTGGAGGTGATCGGGCCAACGGCAGGTATCCAGCGATGACCAGGGCGCCGGCGGCAGGGCGCGAAAGAAAAACTTAATTCACTTGCCCCCGAAACGGGAAAAAGCTGACTTCTGATCGCTGTAGCCATCTGAGATCATTGTTTGCGCTGGATTAGCATGACTTTTGTATACAAAGAGGCAGGGTGAATGAGCGGACGACGTGAGGGCAGCAATCCCGGCACAGGCGCAGGGCGTTCTGGCTCCGTTGCACTGGCCGCGGGACGGCGAAGCGGGCAGAAGGCGTTGATCGTGGCGCTGCTCGGTCTCGGGCTCGCAGCCGGCCTCGGCGGCAGCTATTGGTATATGAAGGGGCGCACGCCGACCGCGCCGGCGATCGTCGCTGGCGATGGCAAGAACGGCCCGGCAGGCATGGTGCGCGTGCCCGGCGGTGAATTCCTGATGGGCAGCGACAGCAAGATGGCCCAGCCCAACGAGAAGCCGGCCCACAAGGTGCGCGTGCACGCGTTCTGGATGGACCAGCACCACGTCACCAACGCGGAATTCCGCAAGTTCGTCGAAGCCACCGGCTACGTGTCCACCGCCGAGCGCGCGCCCGATTGGGAAACCCTGCGGGTTCAGTTGCCACCCGGCACGCCGCGCCCGCCCGACAGCGCCATGGTGGCCGGTGGCATGGTCTTCGTGGGCACGCCGCGGCCGGTGCCGCTGCAGGACTACTCGCGCTGGTGGCGCTATGTGCCCGGTGCTGACTGGCGCCATCCGACCGGTCCCGGCAGCTCGATCGAAGGCAAGGACAACCACCCGGTGGTCCAGGTGTCGTATGAAGACGCGCAGGCCTATGCCAAATGGGTCGGCAAGCGGCTGCCCACGGAGGCGGAATGGGAGTTTGCCGCGCGCGGCGGGCTGGAGCAGGCCACCTATGCCTGGGGCGAGCAGTTCGCCCCCGACGGCAAGCAGATGGCCAATGTCTGGCAAGGCCAGCAGAACCAGCAGTTTCCTGTGGTCAGTCCCAAGGCTGGCGGGGCGCTTGGCACCAGCCCGGTCGGCACTTTCCCGCCCAACGGTTACGGCCTGGCCGACATGACCGGCAATGCCTGGCAGTGGGTGGAGGACTGGTACCGGGCCGACCAGTTCCGGCGCGAGGCCGGCAAGGCGCAGCCAGTCGAAAACCCGGTCGGTCCGATGGCCTCATGGGATCCGGCTGAACGCGGCGTGCCGGTCAATGCGCCCAAGCGCGTCACGCGCGGCGGCTCATTCCTCTGCAATGAAGACTATTGCCTGAGCTACCGACCCAGCGCCCGGCGCGGGACGGATCCGTACAACAGCATGTCCCACCTGGGCTTCCGCCTGGTGATGGATGACAGCCGCTGGGCGGAAGTGCGCAGGCAGCAACCGCTGGCGCTGGCGCGGTAGCGCCGGCACTGTCGCCATTTCCTGGCTGTCGGACAGACTGGAGGATGTGCTCGATGGACGTTTCTACCATCGCCTGGCATCAGCGGCAGCGTTCGCCCCGAACCGCCCTGGCCGTCATCTGCCTGGCCCTGGCCTTTGCCGGGGCGGGCCTGCCGGGTTGCACGACGGCGCCGCCAGCCAGCACGGCGGCGCAGCCGTCCTACGCCCCTGCGCCGCAGGTAAGCGCCGCCGAGGCGCTCCCGTCCTGGCGCGACGGCGCCAGCAGGCAGGCGCTGCTGAAGTTCATCGGGGATGTCACCCGCCCCGGTTCACCGAATTTTGTACCGCCCGAGCAGCGCGTCGCGGTATTCGACAACGACGGCACGCTGTGGAGCGAACAGCCGCTGTACTTCCAGTTTTTCTTCCTGCTCGACCAGGTCAAGGCCGCGGCGCCACAGCACCCGGAATGGAAGAACAACCCCGCGTTCAAGGCCCTGATGGCCAATGACATGCAGGGCGTGATGCGCAACGAGAAGCAGCTGATGCAGCTGATCGCGGTTGCCAACAGCGGCATGACCGTGGACGAGTACGACCGCGCCATCCGCAACTGGCTGGCGCAGGCGAAGCATCCGAAGCTGCAGCGTCCCTTCACCGAGCTGGTCTACCAGCCGCAGCTTGAGCTGCTGGCCTACCTGAGCGCCAACGGCTTCAAGACCTACATAGTCTCGGGCGGCACCATCGAGTTCATGCGGCCATGGACCGAGAAGGCGTACGGTATCCCGCCCGAGCAAGTGATTGGTTCCACCCAGGCCATCAAGTACACCACCCGTGACGGCAAACCGGCGCTGGTGCGCGATCCCAGGTTGGAATTCATCGATGACGGGCCCGGCAAGCCGGTCGGCATCTACCGGCACATCGGCCGCCACCCCATCCTTGCCGTCGGCAATTCGGACGGCGACCTGCAGATGCTGGAGTACACCACCAGCGGCGAAGGCCCGCGCATGGCGCTGCTGGTCCACCACGATGATGCCGAGCGCGAATTTGCCTATGACCGGCAGTCCAAGGTCGGCAAGCTCGACAAGGCGCTGGACGCGGCCACCGCCAAGGGGTGGACCGTGATCAGCATGAAGCAGGACTGGGGGCAGATTTACCCGGCGAGCAAGCCGTAATGCAGAGGTGGTCGGTTGCAAGGGTTCGTCAAACGGAGGCAGCACATGAGTCAAGCTAAGGAAGCAGTGAAGAGAGCGGGCGGCCTGGCAATGCTTGCCATTGCCGCCGCCATCCTGACAGTTGCCGGCTGTGGCAAGCAGGAAGAGCCCAAGCAGGCGCAGGCACCGGCTGCAGCGCCGCCGACGGCCGGAGCGCCCGCACCGGCAGCGCCGGCTCCCGCCAGGGAGAGCCCGCCCGTCACCGCTGAAGCGCCTGCCCCTGCGGCGTCTGCCCCGGCAATGCCCGCCAGTGCCAGCTCGGGCAAGAAGCCCAACATCCTGGTCATTTTTGGCGACGATATCGGCCAGACCAATATCAGCGCCTACAGTCAAGGCGTGGTGGGCTACCGCACGCCCAATATCGACCGTATCGCCCGCGAAGGCATGATGTTCACCGACTATTACGGCGAGAACAGCTGCACGGCAGGCCGCTCCACCTTCATCACCGGCGAGGTCGGCCTGCGCACGGGGCTGCTGAAGGTGGGCATTCCGGGCGCGCCGGTTGGTCTGCAAGCGCAGAACGTGACCATCGCGCAGGCACTCAAACCGCTTGGCTATGCGACCGGCCAGTTCGGCAAGAACCACCTCGGCGACCGCAACGAGTACTTGCCCACCGCGCACGGTTTCGACGAGTTCTTCGGCAACCTCTACCACCTGAACGCTGAAGAGGAGCCTGAGCGCCCGTACTACCCGAAGAACGACACCGCCTTCGTCAAGGCGAACTCGCCGCGCGGCGTGATCCATTCCTTCGCCGACGGCAAGGTCGAGGACACCGGACCGCTGAGCCGCAAGCGCATGGAGTCCATCGACGACGAAACCACGGCGGCGGCGATCGGCTTCATGGAAAAGCAGGTGAAGGCCGACAAGCCGTTCTTCGTCTGGATGAACACCACGCGCATGCACCTGTTCACGCACGTGCGGGAGTCGATGCGGGGACAGAGCGGCATGCCCGGCAATGAGTACGCCGACGGCATGATCGAGCACGACGGCGACGTCGGCAAGCTGCTCAAGACCCTCGATGATTTGAAGGTCGCCGACAACACGATCGTCATCTACACCACGGACAATGGCCCGAACCAGTTCACCTGGCCGGATGCCGCCACCACGCCGTTCCGCAGCGAGAAGGACACCAACTGGGAGGGCGCGTTCCGGGTGCCGGCCCTGATCCGCTGGCCGGGGCGCATCAAGCCCAATACGGTGTCGAACACGATGATCTCGGGCCTGGACTGGTTCCCGACGCTGCTGGCGGCGGCCGGAGACACCGACATCAAGGACCGGCTGCTCAAGGGCGCCAGCATCGGCGGCAAGACCTTCAAGGTGCACCTGGACGGCTACAACTTTGTCCCCTACCTGACCGGGCAGACCAATACCGGGCCGCGCCAGGACTTCTACTACTTCAACGACGATGGCCTGCTGGTGGCATACCGCTACAACGACTGGAAGGCGGTCTTCTGCGAGCAGCGCCAGCCGGGAGGCTTCCAGGTTTGGGCCAACCCCTTTACATGCCTGCGCGCGCCGAAGATCTTCAATCTGCGCATGGATCCGTATGAACGCGCTGACATCGTCTCGGATCAGTACTATGACTGGACGACGAAAAACGCCTACCTGCTGCAGTACGCCGTCTATCGGGTGGCGCCGTTCCTTCAGACGTTCAAGGACTACCCGCCCTCCCAGCGGCCGGCAAGCTTCAGCATTGACCAGATGACCGAGGCGCTGATGAAATCCCTCGAAAAGCCGCCTGCGAAGTAGTCACCGCAAGGCGACGTCCGGCCAGCCGTTTCCTGTATGGCAGGGGACGGCTGGCTTAGCCACAAAGGATCGCACCATGGCAGAAACGCGTGCCGGCGCCAGTTCCGGCAGGGGGAGGGTGCGGTATGGATCGGACATGACCAGGCGCGCAGACAGCGCCACAACCCGGGAGCAGCATCTGCAGGCGCATCGCGACGTGCTGCTGGTGCCTGCCCTGCTGCTTTTTGCCTCGGGCACCGCGGGGCTCATTTTCCAGGTGTTGTGGATCAAGCAGCTTGCGCTGGTGGTAGGCGTGGACGTGCACGCCGTCACCACCGCCGTGAGCGCATTTTTTGCCGGGCTGGCCCTGGGTGGCTGGCTGTTCGGGCGCCTGGCCGACCGGCATGCCAGTCCCCTCAGGTTGTACGCCTGGCTGGAGCTCGCCGTGCTGGTGCTGGCGATTGCCGCCACGCTGGCGCTGGCGCGCTCGGCGATGCCGTTCGCGTGGCTGCAGAGCCGCGCCGGCCTGCTGGCCTGGGCGCTGCCCTTCACGCTGGTGATCCTGCCGGCGGCGGCGATGGGTGGCACGCTGCCGGTGCTGATGCGCGTATTGGCACCGCGGGCAGGGAACGTCGGCGCACACGGCGGCTGGCTCTATGCGGCCAATACTGCTGGTGCGATTGCCGGCACGCTGCTGGCTGGATTCCTTCTGATCCCCTGGCTGGGCATTACCGGCAGTGCGCTGGCGGCGGCCGCGCTCAACGGCGTTGCCGGCGTCGCAGCCCTGGCGCTGTCTTCACGCGTGGGCGCGCCGGGCACGGCGGCTGCGCCAGCCAATGCTCCCATTGAGGCGGCGGCCGGCATGGCCGAACGAGATGCGGCCGGCGGCAGGCTCGCACTCGTGCTCTATGCCATCGCCGGCGGCATCGCGCTGGGCTATGAAGTGGTCTGGTCGCAGGCCATCGTGCAGTTCATCAGCACGCGCGCCTTCGCCTTCACCATTGTGCTGGCCACCTACCTGGCGGGCCTTGCCATCGGCAGCGCGGTCGCGGCGCGGCGCGCCGACCGGGCGCGCGATCCGTGGGGCGCGTTCGGCATGCTGATCGCGGCCGCGGGCCTGGTGGCCCTGCTGGAAATCGTGCTGCTGGGCGAATGGCTGCTGCGCGCGCAGTCGGCCGTATCCGCCTGGGTGCAGGCGGCCACGGCCAGCGGCCTGGCGGCGGCCTGCGCCAGTTTCGCGGTGGCGGCGCTGTGCGTGGTGTTCGTGCCAACCTTGCTGCTGGGCGCGGCGTTCCCGTTTGTGCTGCGCGTGGGCGTCGACAGCCGGCGCGTAGGCGCCGGCGTGGGCAGCGTGGTGGCGCTCAATACGGTGGGCGGCATCGCCGGCACGGTGCTGGCCGGCTTTGTGCTGGTGCCATACCTGGGGTTGGTGCATACGCTGGCGTTGCTGGCCGTGGCGGCGGCCCTGGTCGGCGTGGTCGCCGTCGCGCTGGGCCGTGGCGTGCGGCCCCTCGCGCGCTGGGCC
>JACXTT010013583.1_pt1 | contig 10709 bp, 9 predicted proteins | sample 9270951 | NCBI WGS metagenome assembly JACXTT01 (sample SAMN15532306, study PRJNA645909) | rock metagenome | isolation source: weathered quartz diorite | place: Puerto Rico | collected 2017-06-21
GTGATGCTCTAATGTACTTGTCTAATCAAGGGGGAATTTGGTTGGTCTGAAAAGTGGCGGTGCGGTGCAGCCGGTACAAGTGGCTGTCGTCTTTGTAATTGCTAATCACATGTTCGAGCCGCACCGCTTCGTCGAGAGCTTTGTCGCTCGCTGCGGAAGCGCGATCAATCGGGAGTCCGTAAACGACAACTTCAAATACGGTTCCCATGGCGTAACGTTTCTTGTGGACAGGTGGCATCGTCTGTGCGCACAAGCGGGAAGGAGATAAACCGATTATGAGAAGAACGGTCAGCAGATAGCGTCTACGCCAGTGCATAAATGTCGCCCTGCACGCTGGCAAGGTAGATTCCGTCTTCGGTAACTACCGGCGCCGACTGCACGGAGTCCCCCAGCCCGGCACGCCAAAGAATCTTTCCATCCGTCGCGCTTACAGCGTGAATAATTCCTGACTGGATCCAGATCGTCGAACCGCTAACGACGATTGGCGCGGTAATTACCTGGCCGACACGGTTTTTCCAGACAGGTCTTCCCGTTCGAAGGTCCAGCGCTTGTAAGATGCCGTCCTTGCTTCCGACAAAAACGAGATCGCCGGACACTGCTGGGGCGGAACTGATGCCCAGTCCGGCCTCGTACTTCCACTGAATTGACCCGTCGGCGACGTTGAGTGCGTAGAAAAAGAAATCATTCGAACCAACCAAAAGCGTTTCGCCGACGACCGCGGGAGAACAATCAATTCCATTTCCTGTCCCGGTTTTCCACGCAATTCTTCCGGTCTTTGCATCCAAGCCGTATACGTAGCCATCGCCGCAACCCGTTAGCACGTACTGCTGCGTCGCATATGCGGTCGAATAAATTCGCCCGCCGAGGGATTGTCTCCACTTCTCGGCGCCTGTTTCAATCTCGACAGCATGCATCATCCCGTCAGCGCTGCCGAAGTACACGACATCGTTCCGCACGACCGGCGACGCCCATACTTCGCCGCCGGCGGTGAAATTCCATAGTTTTGTGCCGGCTTCGCTATCCACAGCATGTACGTTGCCGTCCCCGCAACCAAACAGGACCCACGTGCTACTCAGCGAAGGTGTTGAGTAAATCGCCGCTCCCGCGTTGTACTTCCATTTGAACCGTCCTGTCGCGACATCGATCGCATGCAAATAACCCGAGATCGACGTCAGATACAAAAAACGTTCCCGCAATACAGGGGCGGCGCGCACGCTTCCCTCCACCCTTGTTTGCCATCGTGCCGCTACAGGTCTCTTGAACGCTTGCGGACTCTGCCCACCGCTGCGGGAATCGTCGTGCAGCAACGTCGGCCAGTCCTTTTCGGACGGTGCCGAACCTGTATTCAAAGAATCCTTAGCCATTTTTATCCGCGAACACGGAGGATGCGATGGTCGATCTGCTTCAAGTCGGAAATACCCAATCCTAGTTTTCCTGCCGCCGCGATGTGGTGCGGCTGCCTATAAAACAAATTCTTCGATGCATCCTGGTAAAACTCCATCGCGTTTTGCGTCAGGCTATTCGGCTCGCGTGACCAAACGGAAGGTGCACCTTCGGCGCTTCGCTTGGCTTCAATCTTCTCCAGTTCGATGGTATCCATCGCGACCGGATCGGTCCCCACGAGGATGATGCCTGCATGGTAGATAAAGTTCCGATCCTGCGTCAAAGGCCCTCCGTGCCAGACCATGCGGGTCCCGTCCATGATGTGAAGCACCGCCTTCGAGCGTAACGGTTCTACGGAGCACATCACCCCAATTAGCGGGTCCGTGAAGGAAAAAGGCGTACGATGCGAACGCGCTACATTGTTGAAAGTACCGTATCCCAGATTCTTCAGGCAGCCTGTCACACCTGCCGCCGAATGATCTTTCATCGTTGGCACATTAATAATTTTTGTCACCCCCGTTGCAACCATGCTGGCCATGTACGAACGTGTTTCCCACTCGCCAAAAAAATTGGTTTCACAATAAATGTTTGGGTCGTAGCCTGAGGCGTCCAACTTCTCCTGTTGAACGCCGACGACGCGCACTCCACGCGGAACTAGTACCTGATAGCTGCCGATGTCGATTTCATACGCATAACGGTCGTAAATCACAATGTTTTGCGCAGGAACTCCAACAGACTGCACCGCCGCAATGATTTCCCGCACAATCTCTGGCGAAGAGCAACATGCTGGTGCTCCCGACGGATTGATCTTTATCCCCACAACGTCCTGCGGTTGGACGAATTTTGCCCACGACTCGCGTACGGACTTCTCGCCCGTCAGCTCTCGCATTGCCTGCTTGAGCATCTGGCGAATCATCGGCTGGGAGACGCGGTTCCCGACGATCGAGCGTTCGTCCGCAATTTCGATAACGCGGCCCGGATATAGCCCGGGCATTCGTAATGGCGAGAGCGCAATCGACTGGGGCTCATTGACGTGAATGGGAGGCGCCTGCGGAATCAGGTCTTCGCTATAGGATGGCGAGGTGCCGAAGTGATCCAAAAATAGCGCCACGCTCCCGAGGCAACTGCGCTTGACGAATGTTCTCCGGTCCACCGTCATATTCCCTTTGAAGGAGTACTTGCGTACTTCGGGTCTTTCTTGGGAACCCATCGCGACGCCTAATTATAAGAGGAACTTCGCGCCACTCACAGGCAATCTCACGCCAAAAGAATGCTTTAGAATTGTTGTCAGATGAATTCTCCCTGTCATTCCAATGCGTTTTCCTTTGCACCCGCTGCGTTCGATGACACTAGCCCAAATGTCCCATCTTCTCTCGCTCAACTGAGATGACAATCGTCATCCGGGCGGTTAGACTCCCCCCGGTCTGTGCAGCTTCGAGCGAAATATTGTCTTCTCCGCGTCGGAGTCTGCCCTGCGCTTGTCGTGCAAATATCCCGGACCGGAAAAGAAACAATCGTGAATACATTGTTGAAGTTCGCGTTGAAAATTTCACTGGTGTCGATGGGAGTTCTTGCGCTCGCTTCCAGCGGAGTGGCGCAAGCACCTCGGTACGATCTCTTGCTAAAAGGCGGTCGCATCATTGACCCTGCCAACGACCTAGACGCGGTCATGGACGTGGCGATAGCTGCTGAAAAAATTGCCGCCGTAGCCAAGGATATACCCGCTTCCGAAGCGAAGAAAGTTGTGGACGTCACAGGACTATATGTGACCCCCGGCTTGATCGACATTCACTATCACATCGGCCACGGCGGCGCTCCTTTGGACTGGTTCACTCCCGAGGCGCGCGTGCATATTCTGCCGCTCGGCATTCCAGCGGATTGGGCCCTGACCTCCGGTGTAACCACGATTGTTGACGCAGGCACCGCTGGCGCGGATACCTTCCTGCTGGAGAAAGAAGAAGTTATTGACCGCGCACAGGTTCGGGTTCTCGCGTTCCTCAACATTGTCGCGAACGGCATGAATGGAGGTCTTGAGCAGTCCGTCGACCAGATGGACGTCAAGCTCTGCGCTGAAACGATCCAGAAGTATCCAGAGATTCTCATCGGAGTGAAGACCGCACACTACTGGACCTCAGGCCCTTGGGACGGCGAACACACTCCGTGGGCTGCCGTCGACCGCGCAATCGCCTGTGCAGACGCCACAAAAACTCCGGTCATGTACGATTTCTGGCCTCGACCGGACCGTAGTTATTCCGATCTGATCCTGAAAAAGGCTCGTCCCGGCGACATTCACACGCACGTCTTTGCGCAACAGTTTCCGATTATTCTCAACGACGGCAAAATCAATCCGATTCTGACGGAAGCCCACAAGCGCGGTGTCTACTTTGATGTAGGCCATGGTGCCGGCAGCTTTTGGTTCCGCAATGCAGTTCCGTCCGTGAAGCAGGGCTTTATCCCAGACTCAATGTCCACGGACCTTCACACAGGCGACTATCGGACCGTCAGCATGACCAACATACTCTCCAAATTCCGCGCCATGGGTGTTCCCTTGAACGACCTCATTCGCCGCTCCACAGTGAATCCAGCGCGCGAGATCCACAGGCCTGAACTCGGCACCCTTTCGGTTGGCAGGGAAGCTGATGTGGCGGTGCTAGAGGAACTTCACGGGAAATTCGGTTACATCGACTGCGGCTACGCGAAAATGAACGCAGACGTCCAAATCGTCGCGCGAATCACGATTCGAGCAGGTCGCATTCTCTACGATCCCTCTGGCCTCACCATGACCGAGTGGGAGAAAGCGCGGCCGCAATACTTCTCAAGTCCTGCGGAAGGTCGTTCCAATCCGGCAACCGCCGACGATTTTCCGCGTCACTGAACGATTCAACCGCAAATGAGGAGCAGCTATGGCAGAGAAACTTAGTCGCCGCAAATTGTTGCGCAAGGGAACGCAGGCGCTCGTGGCAAGTGGGGTTAGTGCGTACGCCGCCTCGGCTGCTGCGAAGGAGCCGGTAGCGGAGGCCGCCCCGCCTTCCATGCCGAAAGGGGTCGACTACTACGAAAAACTTGGCGTCTCCACCTTCATTAACGCCGCCGGAACCTACACCGTTCTCACGGCGTCCACGATGCCGCCGGAAGTGCAGGCTGCCGTCGCGCTCGCTGCGAAACAACCTGTTCACTTGATGGAACTTCACGAGGCGGCAGGAAACTATCTGGCTGGGAAGCTCCGCTGCGGCGGCGCTTTGGTCACGTCGGGGGCGGCGGCAGCGCTCACGCTCGGAACAGCCGCCTGCATGACGCTCGGCAGCAAAGACGCGATCGCCAGTATTCCCACGGATGTCGCGGGACTTAAGAATGAAGTCATTGTTCAAAAATCGCACCGCTATGAATACGACCACGCGATGAGAAATTGCGGCATCAAAGTCATCGAAGTCGAGACGATGGAGCAGTACGAGAACGCCTTTACAGAAAAGACCGTGATGACTAACTTCTTCAACGCTGTTGAAGCTCCCATCAGCCGTGAAGACTGGATTCGCATTGCTCATAGGCATGGCGTCCCGTGTTTCAACGACGCGGCCGCAGATGTTCCTCCCATTTCTAATCTATGGAACTACACGGAGATGGGTTTCGACCTCGTGGCGTTTTCCGGCGGCAAAGGTATGCGCGGACCTCAGTGCACCGGTCTGCTTCTCGGTCGGAAAGATCTAATCGAATCCGCCCGCTTAAACAATTCGCCAAATTCGAATGCGATTGGCCGCGGGCTCAAAGTTGCCAAGGAGGAAATCGTCGGTATGGTGGCCGCGGTCGATTGGTTTTTGACTCAGGACGACGCTGCCATGGAAAACGAATTCCGCAAACGCGCGGATCGCATCGCCGAGCAGCTAAAGAGAATCCCGACGGTCGAGACGAAAGTCTTTATTCCTCCCGTCGCCAATCACGTTCCGCACCTGTTGGTCACCTACGATGCTTCGCGTATCAAGACTACCGGTCGCGAAGTCATGCAAAAAATGCGCGAGGGCAAGCCTCGCATCGAAATCAATCCCGCCACCGGTGGCAGTCCTGCAAGCGCAGGCCTTCCCGGAGGGGAAAACACCGTTGTCGTCGGCGTGTGGATGTTGCAGCCCGGCGAAGATTTGATCGTCGGCAAGCGTCTCCGCGAAGTTCTGGAGAGTGCTGCCGTCTAGGTGGGACGCGCGTCGGCAAGACGAGATGTGTGTTCTGTGACTTCTCGGCGAAGGGATGGATGATTCGAAAGACCGCGGCGTTCAAGGAACTCGTGGCCTTGACGCACGGGACTCGAGCTTCAGCTAGTGGAACACAGCTTCGCCGAAGAGCCTGGAAACTACGGGTGCAACTACTGTGCAACCCGTGAGGCTCGGTAGTACGCGAATCATGTAGACGTTTTCTTGAGAAGTAGTCAGCAAGTCTCGACACTGGATGCGGTTACGAGAATCTGGCGGAGAGGGGGGATTCGAACCCCCGGTACCGGTTTTAGCCAGTACAACGGTTTAGCAAAATGGGTGATTGCGCTCTGGCTCGCTGGTAAGTTGATGAAAACTAAAGTCGTCGTCTGGCCCGCTCTGGATGGTTTGGGCACGGTTGGCAGCGTATTGGGATAAATCGGGATAAAGACTTTTGAAAATCGGGGAGAGGTAGCCGACAGGCTAAAGGCGGCGGTTTGCTAATTCACCCTGTCCTGTTTGTACTCACACTCATTCGTTTGTTTTCAATGATTTGAGAGGCTGTCGTTTGCAATGAAAAAGCCTCATTTGCAGGCTATCGTGCACCGAGAGTGCACCAACGGGCTTGCACTCCATGCGCGAAGTAATTCTCCACAAGTTGCCTCATGGATCAGGGTCCGTCGACAGACATAGATGTGCGCGGAGTCGTTTTCTATCAACTGTAATCTCCAAACGCTAGAACTTTCCTCGCTTCCTCAATTTCATCCTGATTGATCGTAGTGTAGATCGGTCTCCGAGCTATGACTGGCCGCCGACCAGCCCTTTCAGCATCTGAGCCAGCCCGTTCGAATCCGGCACCTTGCCATTCGGCGTCAATTTGTCCACAACGACGGGGAGCAGCTGAGACATGATGCTCGTCAACTGGGATGCGTCCATTCCTGATTTCTGAGCCGCACTTTGCAAGGCTTCTTCATGGAGCACGCTTTGCAGTTGCTCGGCCGAGATGGGCAGATTCTGTCCCGTTCCGATCCAGGAAGAGACAAGCCCACCCAGACCCTGATTGTGAAACATCTGCTGCAGCCTTGAGATTCCTCCGACTTGCGGGCTGTTGATGTAGCTGAGCACGGCTCCAATTGCACCGGCGTGCTGCGATTGTGCGCCAGTGCCTGCTCCCGCCGTTCCAAGTACATCGTCCAGAAGTCCCACCATAGTCTTCTCCTTCTTTGACTGCTTCTTTTTGAATTTCGCTAACGTCGGCTTGCTACCGCGATCCCTTGAACGGGCACGCCGTCGTAGTTATCCCGCTCTTGATCGCACCTTCTGATGCACGAGGTCCGCAGCGCGGCGTCAGCCGCGCTGCAGGTCCGTCTCACCCACCGAGCAACTACTCCTTCTCTGCAGCCCGATATCCGGCCTCGACCGCATCAGCCTCGGACATATACTTGCCCTGCTTGGTCTTGCAGTGCCAACGCGTTCCAGGCTTGTTGTAGATACCCGAATCGGTGTTTACCCAAACCATGCCGCTGCTGTTGGCGGGCGGCGTTTGCTGCTGTGCGGCTGATTTCGGCGCGGGGGTTGGCGTCGTCGCCGGTTGCGTGGACGCGGCAGGTGCCGCGGCCGGAGTGGATGCCCCCGCGGACGCTGATTTCCTCGACCGGCTCTTTTTCGGTTCGGCAGTTGCGTCGCTCGCGGCGGATGACGAATCGGCCGATTCGGTCTTCTTGCTCCTTGAGTTGCGCTTCGGCTTTGCGTCGTCGGTAGCTGCCGCCGTATCGGCTGACTTGGATTTCTTCTTTTTCTTCTTCGCCTTCGCGCTATCCGTGCTGGCTTGATCACTGGATTGCGCCTGCTGAGCGCGGATAATGACTCCGCCAAACAACAAAAGCATTGCCGTGAGTGCCACGATATACAGCTGGGAACTTTCTTGCTCATTGCATTTCCTCAATTCAGCTGGGATTGCTTCGTGCGCGTTCTGCTTCCACCGAAACTGGCTCGCAACACACCGGCCCAATCACGGAATCACGAGCTTCATTCCTGCTTTGATCTTGTCTGGGTCGAGCGCATCGACGCTCTCGTCCCGAAGTAGTCTCAAGCGGATTCGCTACTGATCCCACCGCAGAAACGCATTCGCGCATTAAAGATACGCAGCTTTAGGTGCGCCAGCTGTATAGCGGACGAAACCGAGAGCCATCCTTCTTATCACTTAGGACCTGAATCGCAGAGGAGGGGCAGCGCGAAGAAGCCCATAGTTTAAGGGATAAATTGCGTTCAGCTCCTCGTTGGTTTTGTGCTATAGTGCACCTCCGCGCGGGGCGTCCGTTGCCGCTATAGAACATATCGAGGTTTCCATGAAGAGTATGGTTGTCTTGCTTGGGGCTTTCTTCCTACTTGGATCCAGTGCGCAGACCGATCCACAACCCAAATGGGCGCCCTTGTTTAACGGCAAAGATCTGGCGGGTTGGAAAGTAAACGGAGCAGAACGCTGGGTGGCCGAGAACGGCACGATCTATTGCGAGAGCACGGCCAAAAAATATGGATACCTGACCACTGAGAAATCCTATCGCGATTTCGACCTGAAGCTGAAATTCAAAGGCGAAGCACTCGGGAATAGCGGCGTGTTTATTCACTCGAAGATCACAGGGATGAATCCAGAGACGGGACCCGACATCGAGGGGATGCAAGTGGAGGTTGACCCAAATCCCGGCAAGCACACCGGTGGACTGTATGAGAGCGGAGGTCGAGGCTGGGTATCAATGCCCACGGCCGAGGGAGAAAAAGCTTTGAAGGCCGGCGAGTGGAACGATCTGGAGGTCTCGGTCCACGGCAATCATATTGTCGTACACCTGAACGGAGTGAAGACTGTAGATTTCACGGATGCCACTCCAAAATTTACCGACGGAGTGCTTGGGCTGCAAATTCATACCGGCGGCGGCGTGAAAATGCGGTGGAAAGAACTCTTTATCCGGGAAAACTAGAAATTCATTCGCTGCGGGAAGCAAGGCAAATCGGCTGGGAGATCCGTGATCATCATGGAAAAACAGAATCGAAGGGTGTTTCTACAAACAGCGGCCGGGTCGATTGGACTGGGGCTGGCCTCCGCCGCGAATTCGTGGGGAGCAAGAGACCTTTCTGGAAGCATTGACTTGGGCTTGCAACAAGCTCCTGTTCTGGCTTCGAACGCGGGGAAAAGACCTTTGCGACTCGGTCTGATCATTGGCGTGGAAAGAAACCCTGACAACACGATGCGGCGCCTTAAAGATTTGGGATTTGGCACGGCGCAGCTGTATGTCGAAGAGCTGGACTTGACGAGCGCTCCAGAATTGCGCAAATCACTCGATCAATACGGGATTGAGGCGACTTCGCTGGTCGTTGGCGGACCCGGAAAAGAAGTATGGGATTTCTACGGAGGGCCGGAGACCATTGGGCTGGTTCCCCGGCAGACCCGAGCCGCGCGGATTGCACAGATGAAAAAGGCTTCCGACTACGCGAAGGTAGCGGAAATTCCTGCGGTTCAGTCGCATTGCGGATTCATACCCGAAAATCCAAACGATCCGTTGTACAAGGAAGTGGTTGCCGCCATTCGGGAAGTCGCGGCCTATTGCAAGAAAAATGGACAGAATTTGCGCTATGAAACGGGGCAGGAAACTCCGATCACGCTGATTAGGGCCATTGAAGACGTTGGGACGGACAACCAGGGAATCAATTTCGATCTCGCCAATCTGATTATGTATGGCAAAGCGAATCCGGTGGATGCCATCGAGTTGCTGGGCCCCTATGTCCAAGGCATTCATGCGAAAGACGGTCTGTGGCCGACCAACCCGCGCGAATTGGGCAAGGAAGTGCCCATTGGCCAGGGCAAAGTGGACTTTCCGCGCATCATCTCGCGGCTGAAGCAGCTGAACTATTGCGGCGCCGTAACCATCGAACGGGAAGTCTCCGGCCCGGAACAAGTGAGAGACGTCAAGCAGGCCAAGGAGTATCTCGAGAAGCTGATCGGGTAGCCACAAATTTCGGTGATGAGGAAAGTCTTTCGTTTGAACCTAGTGTGGCGAGACGCATTTTTGCAGGAATCACCTGAGGAGGCAGAACAGCAATGTCAGGAACGAAAAGGAAAGAGCAAACGAATGGAAACGAACTGAGCCGCCGGGAATTCCTCGGGAATGCCGCGGCAACTGCGGGGGTAGTCTTGATTAATCCCGCGCTGGTACGCGGAACGGCGGCCAACTCGGCGGTTCGCGTGGGGTTGCTCGGCTGCGGCGGACGCGGCACGGAGGATGCGACAAATTTGGTGGATACAGGCAACGCTCGAGTGGTTGCGCTGGCCGATTTGTTTCAGGATCAACTGGACACGGCGCGGGCCAATTTTGACAAAATGCAAACAGCCAAAGGATTTTCGGCAATCTCCAGCACGCAGCTTTTTGTTGGCCCCAAAGCCTACCAGGAGATCGCAGCGTCCAAGGAAATCGACGCGTTGGTGGTTGCCACGCCTCCTTATTACCATCCTGAGCATTTCGCTGCCGCCATTGCCGGCGGAAAGCATGTGTACTTGGAGAAGCCTGTTGCCGTGGACGTGCCCGGGGCAATGAAAGTCCTCGAAATTGGGAAGCGCGCGGACGGAAAAGTGAGCATGGACGTCGGTTTCCAGATTCGGGAATGTCCGCCATTTGTTGAGATGGTCCGGCGGATCCACGGCGGCGCGCTCGGCAAGATTATTTATGGAGAGGCGCACTATTGGGCGGGGTACATTGACAGGCCGGCGTGGCCGAATGCGTCGCCGATGGAGCGCCGGCTTCGCAACTGGGTGCACGATCGCGTTCTTTCCGGAGATATCATCGTCGAGCAGAATATTCACGCGGTCGACGTGTGCAACTGGATCCTGGAGGGGCATCCGCTGAAGGCGATCGCGAGCGGAGGGCGCAAGGAGCGTCCAGCGGAGATGGACGATTGCTACGGCCATTACAACGTGATTTTCCATTACCCCGATGATGTGACGGTCAGCTTCAGTTCAGCGCAGTTCGTCAAAGGCGGCTTCGACGTGACGGAACGGATGTTTGGCACGAAGGGATCGTCCCAGTCTCCTTATTCTGGTCCGCTGGGTATTTGGGGAGATGAACCCTGGCAGCCTGAAACAACGGCTCCGAAGCCGGG
>JACXTT010013584.1_pt1 | contig 10708 bp, 10 predicted proteins | sample 9270951 | NCBI WGS metagenome assembly JACXTT01 (sample SAMN15532306, study PRJNA645909) | rock metagenome | isolation source: weathered quartz diorite | place: Puerto Rico | collected 2017-06-21
TCATGGTACTCGTATTGATGATGGTGGTTCTGGCGTTTGGCCTGCTTTACGTGGCAGTAGTGGCCGAAGAGCGTCAGATGCAGGAAGCCACCAAACCCCGCAAACGCTAGACTCGCTGCCAGTCGACGCAGCCCGTACGGTCCCGCCGTCGGCTCTGAACCCTGTTGGACCTGCTCGAACCTTAGCTTCAGTGGTTATTTCCTTCCACTAAAATCGGAGCCCATACTCCTCGAACCGGGGTCATAGTACCTATGGCTTAAACTTAGGTTGTGGTTGAATGACGTCTATTGCCAGATCGGGCTGGTGATGTTGGTGGGTTTGTCGAGCAAGCACGCGATCCTGATCGTGGAGTTTGCCGAGCAGTTGCGGCACCCGGGGTATGCCCCTGATCGAAGCTGCCGTGCAATCGGCGAGAATTCGCCTGCACCCGATGCTGCTGACTTCGCTCGCCTTCATCCTGGGGGTGGTTCCCCTGGGTAAACCGCGTCAGGTGCCGGCGAAACACGGCCGGCATTCGGTCGGAACCACTGTATTCGGCGGAGTGATCCTGTCCACCGTGCTGAACTTGTTCTTCATTCCGGTTCTCTACCTGATCATCGATGGATGGCGGGAGCGGAGAAAAGCAAATTGATCGGCAAATTTCCTATTTCACCTTCTCCATGGCTGCTCCCAGCACTTCGCGTTGCGCGGGCTGCTGCACGAACGCAATTACCCGCAGATTCGCCAGGTCAGTCTTCGCATCAAGCTTGACGCGAACTTCGCTGGAAAAGGCCTTGCCCGACTCCAAGCTCCCGATCTTTGTAAGACTCTTCACCACGCCCACATGCGTTAAGTGGCGGCCGCTGTTTTCTCCGTGCAAGACCTGCGACTCCGCGTGGTTCAGTGCCACAGCGATGTAGACGTCGGCCTTGCGGGTCTTGGTTGACTCCGGCAATCCCTCGGCTTCGACACGAGCCTGTAAGGTGTGCGGGGCCATCAGTGAGACGCTGGCGAGGTGGACGGCAACCTTCGGCTGCGCCAGCGATTCCTGAATGGCCTGAGTCGCCCGGTGGGCGTCGTTGCCCACGAACTCAAGTCTGCCGTCGACCACCATCTGAGGTGTGTAGGCGCTGTTCAGCTTGAAACGTTCCGCGTAAGCACTCTGGCGGTCGCTGAAAAAGCGCGACGAGTAGGGGTCGGTCCAGCCGATTTGATTCCAGTAGTCTACGTGCTCGCTTAGCACAATCACCTGCGCTCCGGCGATCGGCTGGGACGCGTCCAACTGCTGCAGCAATCCGTCGGCGGGAGGACAGCTAGAACAGCCCTCTGAAGTAAAAAGCTCGACCAGAATCGGCGAGGGAAGATTGCCGGGCTGCGCATCCCTAGCGGACAGGCACATCCCGGCGGCCCAAATCAAAACTAGCAAGCGGGTTGACAAGTTTCCCATCTGTAAGCAATCCGGCGCGAGAAGTATCGCATGCCGCAGGATCAAGATGTGCGGGCTGGCTAAAAGTTACATCCCCCGTGGTCGGCGGTGGCTGAGGCTTCTAGTCTATAATCACGAAATTCTCCCCATCATGCGTTCCTTGCTTTTGCTGGGACTTCTTTTCCCGCTGCTCGCGGTTGCTCAGACGGCCGTCCCGAAGCCGTTGCTGGGTGTGTCCCCTGCCCCGCGCTTCAAGGACGTGGCCAAGGAAGCGGGGCTCACCGTCTCACACATTTCGACGCCCGAAAAGAAATACATTGTAGAGTCGATGAGCGGTGGCGCCGGCTTGATCGATTGCGACAACGACGGCAAGCTCGACATTATTACGGTGAACGGTTCGACCATTGATCGTTACCGTCAGGGCGGGGACGCCATGATCACGCTTTACCACCAGGAACCGAATTTTAAGTTTACCGACATCACCCAGGCGGCGGGCCTCTCGCGCAAGGGTTGGGGGATGGGCGTGGCCGTCGCTGATTTCGATAACGACGGTTTGCCGGACATTTACGTCACCGGCTTCGGTGGCAATGCCTTGTATCGTAATCGGGGTCATTGCAGGTTTGAAGACGTCACCGACAAAGCTGGGGTTGCCGCTGGCGGGTTCAGCACCGGGGCGGCCTGGGCCGACTACGACCGCGACGGCTTCCTGGATCTCTACGTCTCGCGCTACGTGCACTTCGACATGGATCACCTGCCCACATTCGGTAGCGATGAGAAGAATTGCCGCTTCAAGGGGATCCTGGTGCAGTGCGGTCCCTGGGGCATGATTGGGGAGTCGGACCTCCTGTTTCGCAATCGTGGGGATGGCACTTTTGAGGAAGTTTCCAAAAAAGCAGGCATGGAAGATCTCAACCGGTACTACGGGTTGGGAGTGATCTGGGGCGACTACGACAACGACGGTTGGCCTGATCTGTACGTGGCCAACGACGCCGGTCCGAATTACCTGTACCACAACAAGCACGATGGCACGTTTGAAGAGGTTGGAATGCTCTCCGGTATTGCGCTCGGCGGCGATGGTCAGGCGCGGGGTTCCATGGGCGTGGACTGGGGTGACTATCTGCACGAGGGACGCCCATCCATGTTTGTGACGAATTTTCACGAGCAACCGGATACGCTCTACCGCAATATGGGCAAGGACGGTTTCTCCGACGTAAGCTGGCCGGCAAAAATCGCGCACCCCACCTTCCTCATGGTGGGCTGGGGGACTGCCTTTTTTGATATGGACAATGACGGTTGGCTCGACATCCTCGTCGCCAACGGCCATGTGTATCCCCAGGTGGACTCGATTCCCGGCGGCATCACCTACCGCCAGCCCATCCAGTTGTTCCGCAACGCCCGCAACGGCTCGTTTGAGGACGTTTCTGCTGCCCTGGGATCCATCCCGGCCGAGAGCCGCCGGGGAGCGGCTTTCGGTGATCTTAACAACGACGGAAAGATCGACGTCGTGATGGTGAACGTGGGAGCCACACCCACGCTGTTGTTGAATCAGATCGAGGATCACAATCATCGCGTGCTGTTGCAGCTGGTGGGCACAAAGAGTAACCGGTCGGCAATCGGTGCGCGGGTCACGGTGCGAGCCGGGAAGGGGGCGCAGTTCAACGAAGTCCGCGCCGGAGGGAGCTACCTTTCGCAGAACGATCCCCGGCTGCACTTTGGTCTGGGGCCGGCAACCAGCATGACTGAAGTTGAGATTCGGTGGCCCAGCGGGCGGGTGGAGATACTCCACAACATTGCAGCAGACTTCATCTATACGCTGGTCGAAGGCCAGGGGATCCAGGAACGAGTTCCTTTGCCTGTTCCATAACTCTGCCCGCCGGCGCAGTTGAGAGGGGAATCAAACTTTAGTTTTCTTGCAGCAAACTTCCCAGCGTTGGTTTGTGCTTTTCCGCCTTCTTCTTTCTCCCGTCCTCCACGACTCGCGATCCGGGAGTCTTGCCGAGCTGGGCGCGTGCCATCGCCTTCACTGCCTTGACTGCGCTGAACTTCTTCGGTTTTCTTCTCTGGTTGGCCATCGGACACATCTTGCCATAGCTTGTGCGTGGCAAAACTGTAATAATTAGCAGGATAAGGAATGTCCATGGAAGAACGCGATTTTTTCGACGAGAAGACAGAAAAGAAGATGGCAACCTTGAATTGCCCGAATTGCCATCAACCCGGGGAATACGAAGTAACCTGGATTGTGCGCACCAAAAAGCGCCAATTGGGAGGACGCGCCGACGAGCGCGATCGCGCCCGTTTTGCCAAAGCCCGATCCTATATGTTGCGCAAGGACGATCTGATGGCCTGCAAAAACGTGCGCTGCCGCAAACGCTTCGAGATCTCCGGCGTGCAGTCCGTGGTATTCACAGAATAGCCTTCGGCGTTCCGCCGTCAGCATTCAGCGCTCGTTTATACTCAACTGTTTGCCCCAGGTGATTGCATGAAGATTCTGGTCTGCATGAAACAGGTGCCGCAGAAGGATGCACCCCTCAAGCTGAACGAGGTGGGCACCTGGATCCGCGAAGATGTCTCCTACGAGGTCAACGAACCCGACGCCTTCGCACTCGAAGAAGGGCTTCGCCAAAAAGAAAAGCACGGTGGCGAGGTAGTCGTGATCACTGCCGGCCCGGCGCGGGCGCAACAGGTTCTACGCGAGGCGTTGGCCAAAGGCGCGGACCGTGCCATCCATCTGGAAGACAATGCATTCGTCGGGTTAGACGCATCCAATACCGCCCGGGTCTTTGCGGCCGCTATCAAAGACGAAAAATTCGATCTCATCTTCACTGGCCTGCAATCCGATGACTTCGGTTTTGCTCAAACCGGCGTGGTGCTCGCTGAGTTGCTGGGCTGGCCGCACGCCACCATCATCATGCAGATCGAAAAGACCGAAGGCGGAATCAAGGTCAAGCGCGAACTTGAGGCCGGCTACTTCCAGTTCGTCGATATGCCCCTGCCAGCGGTGCTGACCATTCAATCCGGCATCAACAAGCTGCGCTATGCCACACTGATCGGCATCAAGCAGGCAAAGAACAAGCCTCTGCGCAAGGTAGCCCTCGCCGAGGTGCAATCGGCGATCGGTGGCAACCTGCAAAGGATCGAGCGTCTCTACATTCCTCAAAAAACCAAGAACACGGAATTTCTGGAAGGCCCACCGGGCGAAGTGGCCAAGAAACTGGTGGAAAAACTGCGCAACGAAGTGCGCGTGCTGTAGCTGAAACTGAGAGCTCAAATCGGAGAACTTGGTTTTTTCACGCCAGCCTGTTTGAGTTGCGGCCCCGAGACGAAAAATCATGCCAGACTCAATTCTTGTCATCGTCGAACAACGCGAAGGCAAGCTGAACCGCGTTTCCTGGGAGACGCTCACCGCCGGGCAAGGGCTTGCGACTGAGACCGGCTGGGCCTTGGAGGCGGTTGTGATCGGCGCGAGCGTCGCCAGTCTTGCCGGCGAAATTGCAGCCAAGAGAGTCGCGAAAGTTTACGCCCTCGAGTCCCGCGGACTCGAACCGTACACGCCCGACGCATTCACCGCCGTCCTGAAACAATTCATCGCGTCCAAACCGCCCAAGCTGGTGCTGCTACCGCACACCTACCAGGTACGCGACTTCGTGCCCAAGCTGGCCACCGCAATGGACCGGACTGCGATCAGCGATTGCATCGGCTACAAAAAGGAAGGCGACAAGCTTCTATTCACTCGCCAGATGTTCCAGGGCAAGCTGGCGGCGGATGTCAGCTTCACCTGCGACGCGCCCTGGTTTGTGACGTTCCAGAATGGCGCGTTTCGCGGCGACAAGGTGGAAGGGAGTGCCCATGCAGCTCCGGTCGAAACTCTTAAGGTGGAAATCGCTGACGGCGTGGTCCGCAACAAGCCTCAGGAAGTATTCAAGGAGGCCAAGCAGGCCGTCGACCTGACGCAAGCCGAAATTATTGTGTCCGTCGGCCGCGGGATCAAGGAGCAGAAGAATATCGACTTGGCGAAACAGTTGGCGGAAGCGCTAAGCGGCGAACTGGCAGCATCCCGCCCCATCTGCGATTCCGGCTGGCTCCCCATGGATCGCCAGATCGGCTCTTCGGGCCAGACCGTGGCCCCCAAGTTGTACCTTGCCCTGGGAATCAGCGGAGCCATTCAGCATATTGTGGGCATGAAGGGCGCACGCACCATCATCGCCGTTAACAAAGATTCCGAAGCACCGATTTTTGAGATTTCCGACTACGCCGTAGTGGGCAATCTGTTCGACATCGTGCCACCACTGATTGAAGAAGTGAAGAAGGCAAAAGCGGGAGGGTAAAATCAGACGCGGATTGGTCGGATTCTCAGGTATCGAATCCCCTGCCTGATCCATCTGTGAGATTCCAGGTGAATCCGTGGCCCGGTTCTTCTTATGCTAGTTTTCCGCAAGCCCCTCACCAACATCGAGCGCCCCCAGATGCCCGCCGATGTCGTCATCGTCGGAGGCGGTCCTGCGGGCCTGGCCTGTGCCCTGCGTCTCTCGCAGCTTATCGATCAGCACAACGCCCAGAGCCCGGATTCGCAGCTCAGCAAGGAAAATATTTACGTCCTCGAAAAAGCTCGCGAGATTGGCCAGCATTGTCTCTCCGGGGCGCTCCTTGATCCACGCTCCATGCGCGAGCTGCTTCCCGGATTCGAGAAAGAAGCGCCCATCGACGCCGAAGTCACGAAAGAGGCGGTCTACTTTCTTACCGAGACCGGCAAACTCAAGTTTCCGATCACGCCTCCACCGCTGCGTGATCATGGCAACTACGTCATCTCCCTGAACCGGTTTGTAAAGTGGTTGGGCGGCAAGGTGGAAGAGACGGGCATCACCGTCTTCACCGGGTTCGCCGGATCGGAACTCTTGCTGGATGGCAACCGCGTTACCGGCGTGCGCACCGACGACAAGGGCGTGGACAAGCAGAACCAGCCCAAATCGAACTTCGAGCCTGGTTATGACCTTCGGGCCAAGGTCGTTGTCCTCGCCGAAGGAACGCGCGGGTCGCTGACCAAGCAGCTCATCGCGAAATTCGATCTGGCCCGAGACCGCAACCCGCAGACTTACGGCCAGGGTATCAAGGAACTCTGGGAAGTCCCCACAGACCGCATTGCCCCCGGCGAGGTGATTTACACCATGGGCTGGCCGCTGACCTCGAAGGAATATGGCGGAGCCTGGATTTACGGCAGCAAAAACAATGTAGTCTCGCTCGGCTTTGTCACCGGGCTCGACTATCCCGACCCGCGTCTTGACCCGCAACGAGTATTGCAGGAGTTCAAACGGCACCCTTTTGTGGCCACACTGCTCGAGGGAGGCAAGATGATCCGCTATGGCGCCAAGTCGCTACCCTACGGTGGCTGGTGGTCGATCCCCTCGGTAGCGGGTGACGGCTGGATGATCCTTGGCGACTCCGCCGGCTTCCTCAACTCGCAGCGGTTGAAGGGCATTCACCTGGCGATCAAGAGCGGCATGCTGGCCGCCGAGACGGCGTTTGAGGCACTGACGAAGAATGATTTCTCGGCCGCCACGCTCGGCGGATTTGAGAAGCGAGTGCAATCGAGCTGGATCAAAGATGAGTTGTGGAGGGTGCGAAACTTTCATCAGGGCTTCGAGCACGGATTCTGGCGCGGTATGTTCAACGCCGGCCTGCAGCAGTTTACTGGCGGACGCGGCCTGCATCGTCGTTATCCATCAACCGCCGGCTATCAGCACATGAAGAAGCTTGCCGAGCTTGCGGCCGACGGCGGCGATGACGTTCATCTCATCGGTCCGGCCAAAGGGGATGGCGAGCTTACTTTCGACAAGCTCACTGACCTCTACCACTCCGGCACCAAGCATGAGGAGGATCAGCCGGCGCACCTGGTGATTCACGACACTGACGTCTGCAATACGCGCTGCGTCAAAGAATTCGGCAGCCCCTGCCAGAATTTCTGTCCTGCCAACGTGTACGAGATGGTTGAGGATGCCAACCAGCCGAACGGAAAACGCATCAGCCTGAACCCGTCGAACTGCGTACACTGCAAGACCTGCGACATTGCCGACCCGTATCAGATCATCACTTGGGTGCCGCCCGAAGGCGGTGGTGGGCCAAACTATGACGGCATGTAGCTAGCCTGGTGTCGGACCCTTGCCGGGAAAGGCCGAATTTCGTCACGGTTCTGCCTGCCGTGCTCGAAAAATGCGACATCGAAAAGAATCGTGAGCAGAGGCTTCTCAATTTGGGATGGAGGTCGTCGTTATGTTGCTCAAAATTCGTCATGATGTTGGGCATTATCTGGTGGTGGGTGCGCTCTTTTTTGGGGCCTCTGTCGGGGCATTCGCCCAGCCACCCGCCATTCCCTCCACCGGGCACCCGAGCCTGGACCAATACCGGGCCTCGCGCATTGCGGTTTTCACCAACGATTTCGGCCAGCTGACCCGCTATCGCGAAGCAAACGCCAAATTGAATCCACCGGCGGCGGGCGAGAATCGTGTGGTTTTCTTTGGCGACTCGATCACTGATATCTGGAACCTGGAGGAGTATTTCCCCGGCAAGCCATACCTCAACCGTGGCATCGGCGGCCAGACGACGCCGCAGATGCTGATCCGTTTCCGGCAGGATGTGATCGACCTCCATCCCCGTGTCGTCGTCATCCTCGCAGGGACCAATGACATTGCGGGCAACACCGGACCCATGTCGCTGACCGACATTGAGGCCAACTACGCTTCGTTCGCAGAGCTGGCACGGGCCCACAACATCCGCGTGGTTTTTTCTTCCGTTCTTCCGGTGCACAACTACACGCCGAAAGCGCAGGAGTTCTTTGCCGAGCGCCCGCCGGAGAAAATCTTGACGCTGAATCATTGGTTGAAGGGCTTCTGTGCCGCCAATGCCGCAACCTACCTCGACTACTTCACCCCCATGGTTGACGACAAGGGCTTGCTCAAGCGCGACTTGGCCGAGGACGGCTTGCACCCCAATGCGGCGGGCTACAAGCTCATGGCGCCCCTGGCGGAAGTGGCGATTGCCAAGGCTTTGGCCACCAACCCCTAAATTCGTCCCACCGCGGCCTGTTGGCATTTATAATGAGTGGAGTTTCCGACCGTTCCAGCCTGCGGACGTTCATGGCTGGCACGGCGAGGGATAGGGTAGGCGGGCGGGAGCGCCCGTGCCACACTTCCCGAGGGTGCTGGTGGAAACGCTCGCGCCTCCCGGTCCCCACAAGGACCATTGGAAAGGAAACGGACGCCGCAGTGCGCTCGCCCGTATTCCCTACCTGCAAGAGCTCTCAGCCGTCAGCACTCGGCGTTCCGCCTACGAGGACGCTCTTGCTGGACACCGATCAAGACCATGGTGTGGCTTCGAGCTGCATGCTGGGCAATCAATGATGCTTTGCGACAAATTCGGCCGCGCCATCAGCGATCTGCGGATTTCCGTTACCGATCGCTGTAACTACAAGTGTGTTTATTGCCGCACCGGGAACGAAGGCACGCTTTACGGCGATCTTCCTTTTGCCGACTACCTGCGTATGGCGCGTGTGCTCACGGGACTGGGGATTCAGAAGGTTCGTATCACCGGCGGCGAGCCTCTGCTGCGCAAGGGGGTGATCGAATTTGTCCGCGAGCTGGCCAAGCTGCGGACTGCAGAAGGCGCACCGCTCGACATCGCGTTAACCACCAACGGCCATCTACTGGCCGAGATGGCGCAGCCCCTCAAAGATGCCGGACTCCGCCGAGTAACGGTTAGCATGGACGCAGTTGATCCCGAGCGCTTTGCCCGTATCACGCGTGTGCCGGACGGATATGAGAGCGTGCTCGCCGGCATTCGCGCCTCGCGGCGCATAGGCCTATGGCCGGTCAAGGTCAATTGCGTACTGATGCGCGGCTTTAACGAAGATCAGGTGATCGCGTTCGGCAAATTCGCCCGCGAAGAGGGCGTGGTCGTGCGTTTTATCGAGTTTATGCCGCTCGAAGAGGACCGAACCTGGTCTCCGGACATAGTGGTCGCACTCGACGAAATTCTGCGTCGGATGGCCGAGTACCGACCGTTGGTCGAAATCCCACATGCTCGCAGTGAAACCGCTCGCCGTTACCGCTTCGACGATGGGGTTGGCGAAATCGGAATCATCGCGCCGGTATCACACCCTTTCTGCGGGCACTGCAGCCGCATCCGCATTACTTCCGATGGCAAAATCCGCACATGCCTGTTTTCGGTTTGGGATCACGATCTTCACGCCCAGATGCGCCGCGGCGCCTCGGACGATGAGTTGGCGGAGTTCATTCGCGGTGTGGTTCAGAACAAGGAAGAGCGCCATCACATCGGGGAGCCGGATTTCGTTCCGGCGTCGAGGACGATGGTGCATATCGGGGGATAGCTGTCGGCAGCAGCTAGGGACGCCCGCGACTTCGGTCGGGCGATCCGATACCTGGTAGCGCCTTTCTGCCCTAAACGCCCGCTCCTCCAGCTTCGAAGCCTCGGTGCATCAGCCAGTGGTCGTATGAAACAAGTTGCATGGATCGCAGTCGCGGCCGTTGCCCTAACCCCAGGTCTCTCTCCGGGCGTGGCCGCGAATAGTCAGCCTTCAGAGGGCACCTCCGCCTATCTGGGTTTCGACTGCAACGACTATCCTGGTGACGACAGCCTGAAGCCACTCCGCCAGACCTTTTCCTTTACCGGCTTCTGGCTCAGCCATCCTCCCGGCGAGAAGGCCAACACATGGGCCGGGAAACGGCGGGCGGTCGAATCCGCTGGGTTCGGATTTCTGCTTCTGTTCAACGGGCGTCTCTTCGCCGAGCTGAAAACTGTCGCCAACGCGATCAAGCTGGGCAAGTCTGACGCCCAGCTGGCGATTTCGGCTGCGCGGCGCGAGGGTTTTCCCGTTAGGGCAATCATCTTCCTCGACCAAGAGGAAGGCGGAAGGATGTTGGTGGAGCAGAAAGCCTACATCTTTGCCTGGGTGGACGAGGTAGTAGCGGGTGGCTTCCGTGCCGGGGTCTACTGTTCTGGCATCGCCGCGCAAGAAGACCGAGGGGTGACGGTCATTACCGCTGAAGACATCCACAAAAATGCCGGTAAACGGGAAATCGCGTTTTGGGTCACGAATGATGCGTGCCCGCCGTCACCGGGATGCGCATTCTCGCGGCATCCGCCGGGCCCTGCCGACAGCGGTACGGACTTCGCAGAAGTCTGGCAATACGCTCAATCCCCGAAGCGGCCAGAGGTCGCATCGGGCTGTCCAAAGAACTACCATCCGGACGGAAGTTGTTATGTGCCGGGAATCGACAGCACGAAACATCTTCA
>JACXTT010013585.1_pt1 | contig 10707 bp, 10 predicted proteins | sample 9270951 | NCBI WGS metagenome assembly JACXTT01 (sample SAMN15532306, study PRJNA645909) | rock metagenome | isolation source: weathered quartz diorite | place: Puerto Rico | collected 2017-06-21
GCGTTGCCCGGGGGTTTGCTTGGGGAGGGTTTGTCCGAACCGGCGGATGGGCTGGGCGGCGGTCGGACGTTGCATGGTCGTCTCGGCATTATGAAGGACAGCCGCATCGGCGTGTACGGAACGCTGGTGCTGGGTCTCGGGGTTGCCTTGCGGGTGGGTGCGCTCGCATCATTACCGCCCTTGGTGGGTATGGCGGCTCTGCTTGCCGCTCACAGTGCCGCGCGATTTCCGCCGATGATCGTGCTGGGAACGCTGAAGCATACGGGCGATCCGGCATCGGCGAAGGTCAGCTATCTCGGCTATCCCGTGAGTCGAGGGGAAGTGCTGTTCGGCGCCTTTGTCGTTCTGGTTGCGCTGCTGCCGCTTGCAGCCTGGTCGGTTCCTGCGGCAGTGGTTGCGCTTCTGGTCGGTGCCTTGCCTGTCGTGTGGCTATGTCGGCTCGCGCGCAGGTTGGTCGGCGGCTATACGGGCGATATTCTCGGCGCGGTCGAGCAGGTGTTCGAGATCGGATTTATGCTGGGCGTGGCGGCTGTGCTCGGCTGACGTGCGCGGTGGTTCGACGCGTGAGCTAACGCGGCCAACTCATCGGTAGCTCGTAAGGATTCCCCTCAAAGGCATCTGCGCCGCGTCCGATCCGTCGGATGGCGTCGACCATCCGGCCGTTGCAGACAAGGATATCGTCGGCGAGTTCGATCATCAGGCGGTTTGGCGTCGCGAACGGCGCTCGCCTGCGGAGATCCATCGCAATCTCGTCTTCGCGGCCGGGGTTGCGGTCGCATGCAATCAGGTAGGCGGCTGCGCTTGATCTGCTGATGCCAGCCCAGCAATGCACGAGCAGGGGCTGCTCTCCGGACCATGATCGACTGAAGACAAGGATGTCTTCGATGATCGCCGCGCTCGGCATGATCAGGTCGGGGCGCGCTTCAGTGATGTCGTTGAATGACAGATGAAGCTTCGCTGCTGGTGCAGCACGAATCTCTCGCGGTGTGTCCTGGTTCGGCGAGAGCAGGCTGAGAATGTGCGATGGCTTGGTGCGCCTTACAACCGGAACCAGATGATTCAGCGAGCTCACAGAGATCATGCGGAGAATGCTTACCTTCCTGTCGCCTGCACACCGCGGGCGGGATAGCGGACATGGATGACCAGTCGAACTGCCAGTTGGTTCTGCAGTACAGCGCCGGTTTAGGACTCGATAATCGCCGTGATTGCTGCAATGTAGCGAAAGTTGTCAAGATTTTGCCCTAGGGGTGCGGTAGTCAGTCTTACGATACCGGCCTTGGAAGTAGCGCCGGCAAGTGCGTAGCCGTCCAAAGCAGACAGCCTGCGCTTTGTCCTGGCTAGAACTGCTAGAACTGAATGTCTTACCCTAGTGACGAAAGGTCGAGACTGTAGGCCTCATATCGGCGTGCGCAATGCGACGCACGTTCGGACCAAACCCCTGGACGATCGTCCGAGGGGCGGTGGCTGATGCGGGCACAATGAAGCCTGCACCTCCGTAAAAGACACCGACAATTTTTCGCAAAGTCGCCTGCATTTATTTAGGATGCGTTCGGAACGCATACCCCATCTTTCTACTTGTGGATGAAGTCAGGCGACTTCGCGCGTTCCGCGTGGGAAAAATGAACAGCCAGTTTTTCTCGCTCTCTCTTGGTATGAGCAACGGTCCGTTTGGCGGACTGATTGAGCATGGCGATTTCACCAATCCCTACATTTTGCTGATCTGGCAGTTTGGCGGTCTGTTCCTCTTCGCGATCGCCACGATCATGGTCGCCGCATTCTTCGCACATCACCGAGCCTGGGGTGCGAACGGCGCTGCCTATGCCGAGCCGCGTCCACCGTTGAAGGGGCTGTCTCATTCCTTCGATGGTTTGGTCGGGCCTGTTCAGTATCTTTCGGAGCAAACCCGGCTTGAAGTCGACTTGCGGGCCTCGCGCGAGCTTCTGCATGCGACGCTCGAATGTCTGAACTCCCCGGCCGCCATCCTCGACCATCGCGGCAATCCGATTGACGGCAACGATGCATGGTGGAGGTTTGTCGATACGGTCGTCTGGCCCGAGACAGGGAGAAAGGTTGCGCCGCACGCGGAGAGGCGTGGTTCTATCGGCGAGCATCGGGATTTCGTTTTCGATGCCTTCAGGAACCTGTTCGAAAGCGCGCGGCGCAGCTTCAAGATCTGCTACTTCTGCGAGATCGATCGGCGTCGGCGCGTGTTTGAGTTTTCTGCTACGCGAATCCAGTCCCGTGGAGCGCCGCATATTCTGGTGGTCCATCAGGACATCACCGAGAAGGAGGCCGCTGCGAGCAAGCTAAAGGAGCTCTCGCGTCGGGTCTCAGACATCCAGGAAGCCGAGCGTCAGCGAATTGCGCGTGAGATTCATGATTCGACCAGTCAGCATCTGGTCGCGATCAATCTCAACCTGATCAATCTTCGGCGCGAGATGGTTGGATCGACGAAAGCCGAGAGGTTGCTCGAAGATATTGAGCGGTCGGCGAGCGACGCACAGCAGGAGATACGGCTGTTCAGCTATCTCCTCTATCCATCGCAGCTCGAGCGGGCCGGTGCCAAAGCCACGATCGAGCATTATGTGGCAGGCTTCTCGAGACGTGCTGGGATCGGCGTGAATCTTGATGTGTGCGATGAAGTCGATGCGCTTGACGTCGAGGCTCAGCAATCACTGCTGCGGGTGATCCAGGAGGCTCTGGTCAATGTTCATCGGCATGCGAAGGCTACGAGCGCGCTGGTCAAGGTCAGCCCCAGCGCGTCGGGTCTGTTCGCGATGATTGTCGACGATGGGGTCGGTATGAAGGGCAGCTCGCACGGAGAGGCGAATTCCAATCTCGGCGTTGGAATTCCAGGGATGATGTCTCGCGTTCAAGAGCTCGGTGGCTCATTTAATGTCGTGACCTCCGTGAAGGGCACCAGCATCGTCATCGAAATTCCCTGGCAGGCTTCCGAGGAGCCTGAGCTCGCTGAGCGTGGACTTCTCAACTAGTCAAGGATTCGCGTGTTCTCGCTGAATTGATCGCGGCCGAGATAGCGTTGCTTGGTCTGCGACCACCAGTCGCTCTTGATCGATTCCAGCATTGCAATGGACAGGGTCTTGCGAAGCGGGCTCCCTGGGGAGAGAGCGAAAGCATACGTCTGCTCGTCGAATGATAGATCGAGAAGACGCACCCGCAGACTCGGATGCTGGCGCAATTGCCACGCAAGGATCGGCTTGTCGTAAACGAAGGCGTCGAGCCCGCCCTCACGAACGGCCAGGAGTCCATTGTGGATGGTATCGTAGGCCGTGTTGTCGATGGACAGGCGGTCAAGCGTTTCGGCAGCAGACGTTTTTGTGACCGAACCGACCTGCACGTCAGACAGGTCACGAAGGCTGCCGACGTTGCCCTGCAGTTGGCGCGTCGTGAGCGCGGAGGTGATGCTGGCCGTGAACATTGCCAAGGTTATGATGGACGCGACCATCCAGACGATTGCGACCATGCGACCGCCGATCGTCGTCGGTCCTGTGTTGGTGGGGGAGCGTTGGGTCATCGCGAGGGTCGACCACCAGACGCTTGAGGTCAGTCCGGATTTGACGCCGGTGAAGCTCTCGTTCTTTCCGCGCTCGAACAGCCAGACAAAGAGTCCGGTTGCGAGCGTTAGAGATATCAGCGCGAGCACCGCCTGCAGAAAGCCGAATGAGGTCAGCGTGCGAAAGATGGGGAGCCAGCTTGGTTGCCAGGCCGCAGGGACGGCAATGCCAAGTCCCGTCACGTAGTAGGATTGCGTGAAATCAACAATCCGTTCTCGATCAGCAGTCACAGTCAGTGCGGCGACGGCGACGTCGAATCGACCGGACGCGGTGTCCTTGATCAAGTCCTGGACCGTCGGGGCTTCGACGAATTGATATTGCAGGTTCAATTCGCGCGCGACCTTGCGCCAGAGATCGATGCTGATGCCCTGCCAGACGCCGTCGGCGGCTTTCATTGCGAACGGCGGTGCGTCCTTGGTGCCGATCGTCAACGTCCGCTGCGGTGAAGGAGGAGAGGGTGTTTCTTCCGCCAGAGTAAGTTGTGTCGACGACAGCAGCAGGCCAACCAGAATGATCGCTTTGGATAATGCGGAGAGGGTAAGCGACATGGTGCTTGCTTGCGATCCTTCGGTTAGCGACTTTGCGACCTCGGCCGCGCACGAACATGTCGGTGATGCTGTGGAAGCGGATCAAGCAATGGATCTTCGTTCGATCGGCATCGCTTTATCTTGCCACTGTTTAGGATGCCTACCTTTATAATTGGTAATCGGTGGTGGAGGGGCGTCCGAGCGTGTTGGATTCCACATGTCGCATAGGTGCCCTTCACCGACGGCCGCGCTCCTTCCGGGTCGCATCGATGATGATGGGCCTGCCGGCCAGCCTGGAGAATACAAATAAACCCGCTAATGGCGTGTGGAAAGTCCCCAGCCTGCGCTACGGCTCGTTCGAGCGAGTCTTAGGAAACGTATCGATGGGCCGTAAAGGTCTATGGTTCGATCAGCATGTTGCGGATCGCATATCGCACCAGCTCGGCGGTCGAGTTCACCGAAAGCTTTCGCATCGCCGATGCGCGATGTGTCTCGATAGTCTTGACGCTGAGGTTGAGAATCCGGCTCATGCCTTTGTTGCTGTGGCCTTCGGAGATGAGCTGGATGACGTTCTTCTCACGCGGCGACAGCACGACCTTGGGCCCGTCGTTGATCGATAGAAAGCTCGCCAGCATCTTTTCGGAGATGTTTCCCGTGAAGAAGGGGCGGTGATTGATGAGCGACTCGACGGCCGATATCAGATGATGCTTGGCGTCGGATTTCAGCAGGAAGGCGCGGGCTCCGGCCTGGAAAGCTTCCTTGATCAACACGTCGCTGTCGTGCATCGTGAAGATCAGAACTTCGGTATCGACCTGACGGATCTTGATGTTGCGCGCAACCTCAACGCCGTTGATCAGCGGCAGCGAATAGTCGACGATGGCCACGTTGGGCGATTTCTCAACCGCCATCGAAATCGCGTCCTTGCCGTTGTCGGCTTCGGCAACCACCTGCCAGCCTTCATGGGCTTCAAGAATCGAACGAAGACCGGAGCGAACGACCTCGTGATCGTCGGCGATGAGGATTGTCTTCGTTCCGGGCATCGTGCTCGTCCAATGCTAGTCTTCGCAAATACTGGTCTCTCGACGATAACATTCGACCTCAGAAGGACGCCGGAAAACTGACCGCGTTGCGAGCGGAAGCTTCCCGCCTTGAGTCGGTATTGAATCGATTTGTTCCAACGTAACGGCCAGTCGGTTCCTTGTTCCACTAACTAACAGAGCCAATCAGCGGAGGGTATCCGGCCTTCCCCTGATTTGCCGGGAGGTAAAATATCCCAATCCCAGGCAGTGCCGCCTCAACCCCAAGGTAACCAGCCCCTAGATCGAACCCTTAAGCCTGCGATTCTACCTCGTATGAGCAAGTTTAGCGGCCGACGGTGATCCTGCGTCAATGATCAGGATACCTTTACAGCGCCTTCGGGATCGATCGGCACCCAGATGAGCGCCGAACTTCCTGCCGGAGGTGCGGGCCTTGGGGAAGACAGTGGTACGATCTAGGGCAATCCCTGATGGCCATGCGGTGCGACCTGCAGTTCCCTGTGGGGGTAGCAAGGACGATCCCGATGTCAGAAACCCTCGCGGCATCAAGGCCCAGCTCGACGGATCAGACCGGGCAAGCACCCAACGATATGATCTGGATCGCTCAAGGCGTTTTCCGGATGGGGTCGAACAATCACTATCCGGAAGAAGCGCCGGTTCATCGCGTTGCGGTGGATGGGTTCTGGATCGACCGCACACCGGTCACGAACGCCCAGTTTCGCGAGTTCGTTCAGGCGACCGGCTATGTGACCTTTGCTGAAATTGCACCTGATATCCGCGACTATCCAGATGCCCTTCCGCATATGCTGAAGGCAGGCTCTCTGGTGTTCTCGCCGCCCGATCGGCCGGTGGACCTTCGCGACTGGAGCAACTGGTGGTCGTTCATGTTCGGCGCGAACTGGCGTCGGCCGTATGGCAAGGGAAGCTGGATCCACTCGCTCGGGAACCACCCCGTCGTGCACATCGCCTATCGCGATGCGGAGGCTTATGCCGCGTGGGCCGGCAAGTCGCTCCCGACGGAGGCTGAATGGGAGTATGCGGCCCGGGGTTGGCTCGATCAGGCCGAATACGCCTGGGGGGATACGTTAAGGCCTAGCGACCATGACATGGCGAACACCTGGCAGGGGACGTTTCCGCATCAGAATCTAGCGATCGACGGGTACGAACGCACATCGCCGGTCACGGCGTTCCCACCGAACGGCTATGGCCTCCACGACATGATCGGCAATGTGTGGGAGTGGACGAGCGACTGGTACTCGTCCCAACACGAACCCGACGCGCAGAAGAGTTGCTGCATTCCCGAGAACCCCCGCGGGGGACGTGAAGACGGTAGCTACGATCTCTGTCAGCCGAAGATCAAAATTCCCCGGAAGGTTATCAAGGGCGGCTCGCATCTTTGCGCGCCAAATTATTGTCGGCGCTACCGGCCGGCCGCCCGTCACGCGCAACCGGTTGACAGTTCGGCAAGTCATGTGGGTTTCCGTTGCGTGGTCCGCGGCAGCGGTCCCGGGTCGTGATGGAGCTGTTGCCGGCGTGACAGCGCGGCGATCAAGCTGAACGATCGCGTCGGCAAAGTCCGTGATCAGCTTTCAGGTCATTCCCCTAGTTCCAGCGAAGCCACTTGCTCCGATGATCGGGCATCGCCGGCCAGGCGAGATGACGAAGAAACGCGCCCCAAAAGGAATGCGAGCCATGAAGACCATGCTGTCAGCCTTTGTCGTGGTTGCTCTTGCGACGGCAGTGCCTGTCGCCGCTCAGGAGCCGGCAAAGGGATCGCCCTATGCCTTCGAGCGCAACTACCCAACGCCCGAGGCTGGCCGTCAGGCGCGTGACGATGCTGATTTTCAGCATGCCGTTGTCGCGTACCGGTTTTGGTATCCGACCGTGTCCGTGGAGGGCATATTCAACGGCAGCCGCGAGGCTGGGATTGCGGACAACAAAGGCATGGGCATTGCTGCTGCAGGCCCACGCCAGGTCGGATTCACACTGAACTCCGATACACCCTATGGATCGGCTACGCTCGACCTGAGTTCAGGTCCCGTGGTGATCGAGTTGCCACCGGGCCCCTATATCGGACTGGTACATGATCATCACCAGCGCTGGGTGCTGGATCTGGGTCTCCCAGGACCCGATGAGGGAAAGGGCGGCAAGCACGTTGTGCTGCCGCCGGGCTACAAGGGAAACCTACCTGTCGGTCATTTCGACGGTCGGTCATCGTCCTTCAAGGCCCTGCTTGCTGTCCGCGCGCTTCCCGTCAATGGAAACGTCCAGGGAGCGATGGACGCGTTACGGAAGATCAAGGTCTATCCCTTGGCGACCAGTGCCAATCCTCAGCTCATGACGATGGTCGATACGACCGAAAAGGCCATGGACAGCACGTCGCTCCGCTGGGAGGACAACATTCAGTTCTGGCAGGTTCTGCACAAGATCATCAATGAGGAGCCGCTCGTCGAACAATTCCTGCCGATGTACGGCGTGTTGTCGGGGCTTGGCATCGAGAAGGGCAAGCCGTTCGCGCCAGATGCGCGGATGACCGCGATTCTTGAACGTGCGGCAAAGAGTGGACGAGATCAGCTTCTGGTTTCAGCGTTTGACAGCGCCCGCCCAGATCGCCTCGCTTGGAGCGATCGCAGGTGGGAATGGCTTGGCCTGGTGCCGAACAGCGCGCAGTTCGAAACGCCAGCGGGCATTGATCTTGAGGCCCGCGACCGTTGGTTCGCGCAGGCGATTGTAACGTCCCCTGCCATGTTCCGCCGAACCGCGGGCGCGGGCTCGCTCTACTGGCTGGCCGCGCGGGACAAGAGCGGCGCCTACCTCGACGGTGGCAAGAGCTACAAGCTCTCGGTGCCGCAGCCGGTGCCCGGAAAGCTGTTCTGGTCGGTGACGGTCTACGATGCGGCCACGCGTTCGGAAGTCCAGACGGACCAGGACAAGGCGGCTCTTCGCTCGATGTTCGAGCTGAAGGGTGCCTCAGCATCTGCGCCGACCGAACTGTTCTTTGGCCCAGAAGCGCCTGCTGGAAAGTCGCAGCAATGGATCAAAACCATCCCGGGCAAGGGATGGTTTGCGTACATGCGCATCTATGGTCCGGAGCAGGCTGCTTTTGATGGAAGCTGGCGACCGGGTGACATGGAAGAAGTCGATCCGAAGACGATCGGCTCGAGCAAGTAACAAGGCGGAATGCGGCTTGTGAGGAGGGTGTGGCAATGTCTCAGGGATACACGCGCCGGATGCTGCTCGCGTTCGTCCTGCTCTTCGCGAGTGGCTGTGCCGCATTTTCTCAAGCTGGAGACGGTCTTCCATCTTGGAACGATGGCCCCGTGAAGAGCAATATTGTCGGCTTCGTCGAGCGCGTAACGACGGCGGGGTCACCAGACTTCGTTCCGGAAGCGGAGCGTATCGCGGTGTTCGACAACGACGGAACGCTCTGGTGCGAGCAGCCGGTCTATTTCCAGCTTGCGTTCGCCTTTGACAGAATTCGTGCCTTGGCAGCGCAGAAGCCGGAATGGCGGACGCAGCAACCTTACAAGGCTCTGCTCGAGCGCGACACGCAGGCGCTGGCGGCTACCGGCCATCAGGGCCTGCTGACGATTTTGGCAGCGACACATGCTGGCATGTCGACGCAGGATTTTCGCAACTCTGTTCTTGAATGGACGGCTTCAGCAAGACATCCACGCTTCAATCGCCCATACGTCGAACTCGTCTACCAGCCGATGCTCGAGCTCCTGAACTATCTGCGTCGTAACGGCTTCAAGACCTTCATCGTGTCGGGTGGTGGCGTCGAATTCATGCGGCCATGGGTGGAGCGCGTTTACGGCATCCCGCCGGAGCAGGTCGTCGGCTCGTCCGGCAAGGTCAAGTTCGAGGTGGCCGCCGATGGCAAGCCCGTCCTCCTGAAAGAGGCAGAAGTTGAGTTCATCGACGATGGCCCGGGAAAGCCTGTCGGGATTAACCGATTCATCGGGCGGCGGCCGATCTTCGCGTTTGGAAACTCCGATGGCGACCAGCAGATGCTTGAGTACACCGCCGACGGCAGCCGCGCATACTTCGCGGGTATCGTGCACCACACCGACGCCGCACGCGAATATGCTTACGATCGGCAATCGCAGGTCGGTAAGCTCGACAAGGCACTGGATGAAGGGACGCGGCGAAACTGGACCGTCGTCGACATGGCGCGCGACTGGAAGGTCGTGTTCCCATCTGAGCAGAGGCGCTAGGGATAGCCATGACAACGCTTGATGTGTTCGCCTGGATCGTTCTGTTGGTCGTCATCGCGAGTACAGTTGCCGTGCTGGTCTTTCTGGCGATGCTGCCGGGGATGGTCGCAGAGCAGCGCCATCATCCATGGGCGACGGCGGTCAAGGTCGCCGGTTGGGTGACGTTGATCTTCGGCGCGGTGCTTTGGCCGGTCGCGCTCATCTGGGCCTACGTGGACTTTCCGGCTCCCTCTGTGGAGAAGGCGCAATGATCGTTTTCCTCCTCAACGTCTATCTCGTCATTCTCTTCACTATCGTGAAGCTCGGCATCGTCCGATTCAATCTGTTCTGGAAGATATCTCCGGTCATTGTGCTGCTCCTGCTGCTGATCGGGCTGTTTATTCCGATGAACTGGGGCGCGCCGCAGGGTAGCGCGATTGTCATCCGGCCTTCGGTCGCTATCGTTTCGAACGTCGCCGGCGAAGTGGTTGATGTTCCGGTTGCGCCAAATACTCCCGTGCGCGCCAACGATGTACTCTTCAAGATTGATCCGGTCCCTTATCGGGCAGAGGTAGACGGGATCGAGGCGCAGTTGAAACTGGCAGAGATGCGCCTGTCGCAAATGACACAGTTGCTGGAGCGGGATTCCGGTCGGGCTTTCGACGTGCAGCAGCGCCAAAGCGAGGTGGACGAACTACGTGCCAAGCTCAGCGGTGCGAAGTGGAATCTGGACAAGACCGTAACACGTGCACCGTCCAACGGGTTCGTGACAAATGTGGCGCTGCGCAAGGGCGCGCGCGTTTCCAACCTCCCGCTGTCGCCAGTGATGGCCTTCATCGACACATCCGATACGACAGTCGGTGTCGAGATCAACCAGATCGATGCGCGCTACATCATGCCTGGCCAGCCGGTCGAGCTGACGTTCAAATTCGCCCCAGGAAAGATCTACACTGGAAAAGTCGAGGCCGTTCTGCAGGCGATTTCTGAAGGTCAGGTGCAGACCTCAGGTCTCGCAGTGTCTCCAAAGGCGATCCAGTCCGCGCCGTTTGCGGTTCGTGTCCGCATGGACGATCAGGCATTTGCGGCTAGGCTGCCAGCCGGCAGCGCGGGAGAGGCCGCAATCTTCACCGATCATGTGAAAGCTGCGCACGTCATTCGCAAGGTACTGCTGCGGCAGGTCGCGATCCTGAATTACATCAATCCGTTCTGACCGGATAAGCGCACGTAGTCGATCGCGGGTGAGCGATCGACTACGTGCGGCGTCTGACTATGATCATTTGGGCAGGTCGGAAGCGGCGACCTTCTTCCAGGTGTGGTCGGGATTGAACGCTGTCATGCGGGAAGCGATAGATGCCGTGCTCGAGCCGAGATC
>JACXTT010013586.1_pt1 | contig 10707 bp, 3 predicted proteins | sample 9270951 | NCBI WGS metagenome assembly JACXTT01 (sample SAMN15532306, study PRJNA645909) | rock metagenome | isolation source: weathered quartz diorite | place: Puerto Rico | collected 2017-06-21
TGCAGTAGCATGTCTTGCCTTCGCCACCGGCCCCGGCCAGCTCACCAATCTCTTGTCGCTTGACGACGAGCTCAGCTTCGCCTGGGGTGCCTCTCGCGTCGAAGCGTGGCGGCGTGCCTTCGACCGGCGCGCCGAGATCATGCTCGAAAAGCTTGAGTTGGGCGAAGCAGGCCTTCCGCTGGCCTTGTCGACGCTTGCACGCTGGCTCTCCCACATTAGCGCCGCCCGCCCCGCACTTGCCGGGCACGTTTCTCTGGTCGCGGGCGCTTGGTGGCAACAATACTTCACCGCTGCATCCGGCTGCGACGAACTGATCGCGCTAGCGCGGCGAATGGAGCGCGCCTGCGCACACGACGGTCTGCGAGCAAGCGAAAGCGCCTTGATCGATCGCCAAGCCGAGGCTTACTGGCCCCAGCTCGATCTAGTCAAACTCTTGGGTACCGAGGCGCAAGCCGTTCCCTACGAATCCTATCGGCCTGATATCATCGCAGCTCCGCATATCGCCGCACTCATCGCCAACGACCGCATCGCGGCCTCGCACGAGGCGATCGCGGCGTGTCGCGAAGCGCGCCTTTTCGACCCCTATTATTTCGACGATGCATTACCGCGCGCCGTGGTATCGCGAGCCAGCGGCGCTGCTTGTTTTGGCGGAGCACAGCGATGATCGAGCTTGAGAAACTGCTGGCGCGGCTGCCGCATGAATCTGCTGACGCGATCGTGTCACAAGCGCGCTTCTCTTCACGTACGCTTGCAGAAACCTTGCGACAGCGCCTATCAGCGCCGCCAGGGCGCCCCGGCTCGATCGTCGCCGAACCCGCGATCGAAGGGGCATTCCCGTGGCTGCCATTCGATGGAGGCTGGGATGCCCTTCCAAAAGGACTAATTCACGCAGACGCCATCGCAGCACTTCGCGAGGCTAAGGTCCCCGCGCCCTACGCGCATCAGGTCGAATCTTGGGAATGGCTTGCGCGGGTAGAGCCGCATTCGGTCATCGTCTCAAGCGGCACCGGCTCGGGCAAGACCGAGTGTTTTCTAGCACCGCTGCTTCATCATCTGGCCAGGTTACAATCCGGGCGCGATCGTCCGCTCGTCGGCGTGCGTGCGATAATGCTCTATCCGCTGAACGCGCTGATCAATTCGCAAGAAGAGCGATTGGCACGCTGGTTCTCCCCCTTCGAGGGCAAACTCCGCTATTGCCTCTATAATGGCGCGACGCGCGAACAAGAGCCCGCCGCCAAGCGACGCCAGCGCCCCTTTCGCGTGCTTGACCGCCTGAGCCTGCGCAATTCACCACCGCCGGTTTTGGTGACCAATATCACCATGCTCGAATACATGCTGATTCGGCAGAAGGACGCGCCGATCCTCGCCGACTCTCAAGGCACGCTCGATTTCATCATCCTCGACGAAGCACATTCCTACGTGGGCGCCCAAGCTGCGGAGCTGGCGCTGTTGCTTCGCCGCGTCGCGCTCGCATTTGGTCGCAAGCCGGAAGACATTCGCTACGTCGCGACTTCGGCCACGATTGGCAACGACGACAATGCCGATGCGGAACTGACCCGTTTCTTGGAGGATCTTTCGGGCGCGCCGTCTGATCGCATCCATCTCGTCAAAGGCAAGCGCGCGCCACTGCCGCCAGCTCCCGCTCTCGACGAGACGCCGGTCACGCTGAAAGTCCTGCAAGCCACCGACCGTGACGAGCGTGGCGCGCTCCTGGCGCGCTCGGCGCGCGTGCGGGAAGTTCGCGAGCGCCTTCACCGCCAAGACATCTTGTCGTGGTCGGATTGGCGCTCGTGTTTGGAGCAGATTACGGGCGCTTTGCCGGACGACGCTGAGGCAGCTCGATTCATGGCCTACTGCGCAGACGCTTCTGACCCCGCCGCAGACCCCGCACTTATCCGTATCGGCGCCGATCGCGTCCTACCGGTGCGCCTACACCTCTTTCACGGCGCCATCACCGGTCTCTGGGCTTGCATCAACCAGCAATGCCACGGCCGCCCTAACGAACAAGGCGAATGGCCGTTCGGCGCGCTTTATTTCGATGCGCGCGAGAAATGTCGCCATTGCCAGAGCCTCGTCTTCGAACTCGGGCTCTGCGGCGATTGCGGCGGCACGGCCTTGCGAGCCGAGGAGCGTGAACATGGCGCACGCCTTGTGCCCTGGGTGCAAACCAGTGACGATGACGACTTCGCGCAAACGCTCGAACGCGAAGACGCCGAAGCCAGCGACGACGATGATGAGGAAGACGATGCAGGCGTCGGTGAAGCGGTAGCGCGCCGCACATTTCTCACCACCGCGCCCACGCTTGGCCGCACAGTTTGGATTGATCCAGGCGACGGGCGCATTTTTGATGCTGCGACGGATGGCGCCGTGCGCTTAACGGCGACCCGCGACAGCACCACTTGCGTTTGCTGCAACGTTTCACCCAAGCGTCAGAATCCAGACGATGGCGCTATGCGACCGTTTCGCGTTGGCGCGCCCTATCTGATGGGACAGGTCGCTCCGGTCGTCGTGGGCGTCCTCAGCCCCGACAATGCAAATGACGACATCCCCCGTCCGGCCGACGGGCGACGCTTGCTGAGCTTCACCGATGCGCGACAAGGAACTGCGCGCCACGCCGCCAATCTGCAGATCAGCGCTGAGCGCAATCAGGTGCGCGCCTTCGTGCATCACTTTGTTCAGGAACGCCCCCGCGGCGACGCCGAAAAGATCGCTGGGCTAGAAGACCGGATCGGGCGTCTCGCCAAGAAAGCCGACGATCCCGACATCCGCCCGATCCTCGACGAGGAACGCGCCAAGCTTGCCGCACTCCAGGGCGGCGGCACGACCAAACCCTGGCGCGAGATGGTCAAGCGTTTCTCGGAGACCCGGACCGTTGAACACTTCCTCAAAGACATTTGGGCGAGCCGCGATGATCGTTTTTCAGATGACGGTCGGCTTGCGGAGTTTCTGCTTTATCGCGAATTGATGCGGCGGCCCGCTCGCTCCAACAGTCCAGAGACGCTCGGCCTCTTGCGTTTCGTGCTCCCAGATGTCGATGGTGCTCCCGTATCGCTCGGCGCGACGGCGCGGGAACTTGGACTGAGTGACGAAGATTGGCGCGACTTTCTGCGCATCATCGTTACTTACTTCTTGCGGGAAAACCTCGCCATTGAGATCGCGCCGGATGTGCTACAATGGATCGATCCCCGCCAAAACCGATCAGTTGTTCCCCCGGTGAACCCGCGCGTCCTACCCAAGGGCGCGCGATTCTGGCCCAACCACAAAGCCAAACGCGGCAAGGTAACAAGCCTTGTGGCTCAAGCATGCAATCTTCGGCTCGGCGATCCGGTGGACGACGACAAATTCAACCAATTGATGCACGAGGCGCAAAACGCTCTTCGCCGGTTCATGCGTCCAATCGCGGATGCGCGCGGCGGGGAGCGCTTGATGCTCGACGCACTCGCGGTAGCACCAGTGCACACAGCCTTTTTGTGTCCGACAACGCGCCGCGTTCTCGACACCACATTTAAGGGTCTTTCACCCTATCGCGGCGCCGACGGAACCCATCCCGTGGCTGAACCCATCGAAATGCCGGCGCTACGATGGCCATTCGCCAACGAAGGCGATGGCACACCGGTGGAAGACGATCGCATTCTTGTGCATCTGGCCAGCGATCCCGCGATCGTCGCGCTGCGTCGTCGCGGCGTCTGGAACGACCAACACGATCGCGCCGTGCGTTTCTTGCCTTGGCTAAGAGCAGCTGAGCATTCCGCGCAGCAGCCAAGCTCACTGCTGCAGCACTACGAAGCGCGCTTCAAGGACGGCCATATTAACGTGCTGTCGTGCTCGACCACAATGGAAATGGGCGTCGATATCGGCTCGATCGAAGCAGTGATGATGACCAACGCACCACCATCGCTCGCCAATTATCGTCAGCGCGTCGGACGCGCAGGCCGTTTGCGTCAAGCAATCTCCGTTGGCGTCACGCTCTGCAAGGACCGCCCGCTCGACAAACTCGCCTTCGAAGATCCCGTCCGTTACCTCGGCAAGTCCCTGCGCGCTCCAGTCGTTTCGCTCGACAGTCCGATCATTGCGCGCCGCCACTCCCACGCCTTGTTGTTGGCGACATTTTTGAACTCACAAGGCACCGAACTCCACAAGCTGACGCTCGAAGCGTTCTTCGGCTTGACGTTAGCGCGAGCGACGCAAGACCTGGTCCCCGAGTCCCCGGTTGGGCGCTTTGTCACTTGGCTCGACCAACGCATCGATGACGGGGCGATGTTCGACGACTTGAATACGCTCCTGGCTGCGACGCCCCTGGCACCAGCTGACGGCGATCTCCTGGAAACCGCGCGCGAATCTATTCGCGACATTGACTCCGATATCTACCTCGAATGGCGCGCACTGGCCGATACTGCCAGCGGCGAAGAGGCGGTGGGACGCGCCATTGCTGCGCAGTTGAAACGCCTAACACAAGGCTATCTGCTGACCGAGCTAGCCGGACGCGGCTTCTTGCCAGGCTATGGCTTTCCCACCGACGTTGCGTCGTTCGTCACCAGCAATGCGCACGATCGCCGCCGCGATGACAAAGATGGTCCGGAAGAAAAATCCCGCTTCGCCCCGCGCGACTATCCCTCGCGTGAACGCAGTATCGCCATTTCCGAGTATGCGCCCGGTGCCTCGCTTGTCATCGACGGAGTCGTACATCGCTCAAGCGGCGTCACGCTCAATTGGAAGAAGCCGTCCGACAGTGAGGGCGTTAGGGAAGTGCAAAGCTTGCGCACGCTGTCACGCTGCCTTGAGTGCGGGGCGCTCGGCTCCGATCCTCAGGCAGTAGCACGAACCACCTGTCAGGAATGCTCGCTGAGCAACCTCGCACAAACGTTGTTTCTCGCGCCCGCAGGCTTCGCCGTCGACATTGCGGAAAAAGTTCACGACGACGCTTCAGAGGTCAAGGGCGCGCGCGTGCGCGTGCCCTGGGTTTCGGCAAGAGCCGCTGCTTGGCGCACCTTGCCCGATCCCGATGTCGGTCGTTTGCGCTCAGGCCCAGACGGGCTTGTCTTCCACCTTTCCGACGGCGCCCAAGAACATGGGTTTGCCATCTGTCTGCAGTGTGGACGGGCTGAACCGGAAGAAGGCGGTGTCGGCGCAGAATTGCCAGCGCGCATGCGCGAACATAAGCGCCTGCGTGGCGCGCCGAAGGGCGAAGATCCACGCTGCCCCGGTAACGACAATGACTTCGCGGTCCGCCGCAACCATAGGCTGGGCAGCGAAACCCGAACCGACGTCTGCGAAGTGCAACTCTTCGAATGCAACGATGGCCCGACAGCGCTTGCAGTGGCGATGGCGCTTAGAGAAGCGGCGTCCCGCAGGCTCGGTGTCGATGTTGATGAGATGGGCTTTGCCACGATCAAGGCGCTGACGCCCGACAAACGCGAAACCTGGAACGCTATCGTATTCGATCATGCAAGCGGCGGCGCGGGCTTTGCCAACACCATTGCCGAAGATCCTGTCAACGTCCTTGAGAGCGCACGCGACATCATCGATTGCTCGAAGCCGAAGAAATGTGGCGATCCGGCCGCGCGCACGATTTGCACAAATTGCCTCTTGGCACCCGACACCCAGCGCCTAATCGAACGCGCCGATCGCCTAGGTGCCTTCCGTGTTCTCGAAGCTGCGTGTCGCCGCCTTAGTTTACCTGCGGCCCACCAACCTTTTGGTGCTGCCACGCGGTACGAAAACGCGCCTCTGAACGAAGCACTTGATCGGCGTATGCACGCCCCTAACTCGCGACTCACCATTTATGCCGGTGGCGACAGCAATGAATGGGACATCGACAATTGGTCGATCGCGCCGCTCTTGTTTCGATGGGGCGGCCGTGGGCGCGGCGGCGACTTGGTGATCCATGCCCCCTCACTGCAGAGCGCCGATCCTATCACCCGCCGTAAGTTGGCGCGCTTTGTCGATCGTGCGCGCACGAGGCTGCTTCAGACCGAGCGACCCGATCCTCGATTGCTTGCCGCTATCTCCTACGGCGACGAGGCGCTCGTTTGGGGCAGTGTCGGCCCGATGCCGGATATCGGCGCCAACTGGAGCACATCGTCGGGTGCTCCGATCGTGTGGGCGAAGGTAGCACGCGCAGTCTTGCCCCAGGTCTCCGAGGTCCATATCGATGACTTGCTCGGCAGCGGCAACGCTGGAGGCGTTTTCGAAATCAAGAGCGAACTCGACGGCCCGGTCGCAGGTTTCGGCGTTCGCCTTCGCGATCTCCTCATCGCACGAAACGGCGATTTGCAAGCCGTATTGTCTGGACCATTCGACACCGTCACCTACTCGGACCGCTACCTCTTCAGTCCGCTGACCGCGCGGCTCACCGCCGAAGTCGTAGGCGCGTTCGCGGGAAGTCAAACCAAGGTCTTCATCCGCACTTTGAGAGAACCGCGCCAACCCGGCTTCAGAGATCCCAGTGAGCTTCATCACGATTGGCGCAACGCGGACGAGCGCGCAGCGGTGATCAAAGGGCTGATCGAGCCCCACGCCGCAACCACCGTTGTCGTTTTCGATCCGAACACGGCCCATCATCGACGATTGACGCTGACAGGCCCCGGCGGTGAGACCAACCTCTATTTCGACCAGGGCATGGGTGCATGGCGAACCGCAGGCCGGCCCCCGCGCTTTGGATTCCATCGCACGACGGCACAACAGGTCGGAGAATTGTCTCGCTCGTTTGCCATCGCCTGCGGGCGCGACGGCACCTATATCGCTGTCAAGCAGGGGTGAGGTCTGCGCGCGACGCCCTCGTTGCGAGCGCAGCGCAGACGCCGCGCTCTGCAAGCTTGTTGTCGCGCGCGGCGACGCACGGCATCATTGAATCGGCATGACTTTGCAACAACGCTCCCCCCCGCGCCGATCGCATTCGGTTGCGGCGATGTTTTGTGGCATTGGCGGCTTCGAACGCGGACTCTCAAGCGCCGGGCACCGCACTTCGTTCGGTTGCGACGCCGATCCGCAAGCGATCAGCGTATTTGCACGCCATTTTCCGAACGTTCCACTTTCGCGCGACGTGCGCCACACGGACGAACTCTGCGAGCGACTTCCAAAACGAAGCGATTTGTTGACCGCAGGGTTTCCCTGCACCGATTTTAGTCCGGCTGGCGACACGCAAGGCTTTGCCGGCGGCCGCTCTAGTCTCGTGCGTTATTTGTTTCGGTTGCTCGATCAGCGTCCGTTCCAGCACGTACTCATTGAAAACGTTCCCAACTGGCGGAGCTTACATGGCGGAGCCTACATGCGCTCGGTCGCTACAGCTTTCGAACGCCGCGGCTATCGGTGGGCTTATCGGACCATCGATGCTCAAGCCTTCGGTTCACCGCAGCGGCGCAAGCGCATATTTTTCTATGCCGCACTTGAAGGCGATCCTCGTGAAGTGCTGTTTCGCGGCAATGCGACTCCCCGAACGGAATCATGGAAGCCGCGCGAACGAGCGCACGGCTTCTATTGGACCGAAGGCAATCGCGGGCTCGGCTGGGGCGAAGATTGCGTGCCGACGCTCAAAGGCGGATCAGCGATCGGCATTCCAGCGCCCCCAGCAATCTTGACCACGGATTTGCGCTTGATCACGCCGGACATCCGCGACGCGGAGCGGCTGCAAGGATTTTGCCAGGGCTGGACCGCGCTCGAAGAGACGATCGATGGCGAGCGATTCGACCTTCGTCGTCGCTGGACGTTGGTTGGCAATGCGGTGCACGCCGCCGTCTCACGCTGGATTGGCGACAATCTCGCGCTGCGCCGACCCTATCGTGGTCAGGACGGTGCGGCCTTTGCTCGTGGAGAAGCCTGGCCTCGTGCTGCCTACTACGACGGGGTGCGCCGACGCGCGGTCAGCTTGAGCGACTGGCCCGTTTCGCGGACAGCACCGCAGCTAGAAGATTTCCTTTTGCACGCTGGCAAGCCGTTGTCCGAGCGCGCGGCTGCGGGATTTCTTTCGCGGCTTGAGGCTAGTTCTCTCAAACACCCTCGTGAATTGCGTGAGGCGCTACGCCGCCTCGCCGTAGGCCAGCGCGCTGCCGCAGGATGAAATTCGGCGAGCCGCTGGCTCGGTTCGCCTGGATCTTGCGCTGAACATGCGTCGTCTTGGCGGTCGAGTCCTCCCTGGAAGGCTCAAGCCACTTGACGGCACCTCGTTCGCCAGCGCCATCTTGTGTCGCTGCTTCGTTGGGCGTCGGATCGAGGCGCGGTAGGAGGCAGAGCGCATGGCGCGCAGGGTCCGCGGCACACAAGCAGGGCGCGGTTCTGAGCCACCCGAGCTCGCGCCGTTCTCATCGCGCTCTCTCTCAATCCGAAACTGGCTACTGTTAGGGCGTTTCGAGCCCGCCAGGGCCCAGCGCGACTATCAGTGGCTTGAGCCGCAGTGGAAGGATTTTCTCTCCGACCTGCTCAACGTTTTCCGCTATGCGGGCCTTGACCCATCGCCAATCGAGGATGACCCAACCAGCGACGACACTGCGCATCCGGACAACAGCGAGCCCATCGAAAAGAGCAAAAGGCCGATCCGCGTACTCAGTGCGCTAAAGGTCTCTCACTTTTATCTCGGTCACGTCATTCTGTTTCGGCAGCGACAGAGCGAGGGATTCTTTATTTACGACGGCCAGCAAAGAATGACGACCCTTACCCTACTGTTGTGTGCGCTTCGCGACGCGCCAGAAGGTCGCGAAGGCTGGCAGAGTATCCAAGAAATCCTTCAGACCTCGGACAAAGAGGCGCGCCTTACCTTGCCTGCGGTCCGAGGCGCCAACCCGCTCGTCCAAATCTTGAGCGCGTTGAACGGGACGGACCTTCCCGCCCGGAATCAAGGCATGTCGCTGGTCGCTCAACGTATTTTCGAAGCAGCGCAGTACTTCAGGAAGGAAACTGAATCTTGGAACGCGGCACGACTGAAAGCGTTTTCTAAGTTCCTGCTCGACAATGTCTTCGTCACGGTAACGTTCTTGGTAGACCGACGCGTCGCCGAGTACGCCTACATCACGACCAATACGCGCGGCAAATCACTCGAAAACTCCGACATAATCAAAGGGCACTTTACACAACTCGCGTCCCTGTCTTCCCCGGCCATGGCGAACCAAATTGCTGAATCATGGAGCCGACTTGAGAAGTTGGCCACACGACGTCTTGAGCGGTTCTTGCGTGTTGCGTACCTCTTGGACTTCCGAAGCGCGCCGAACTTTGATTTTGGCGCTCAGCTGATGGACCACTTCGCTGATCATGGCTCTCTTGATGACGCGAGGCAGTGGTTAGAAGAGCGACTCCCCGAACTCTTGGCCATCGAGAAGAAGCTCGTCCGAGACCCTTTGCAACAAGACAAGCTCGCGGGGTATTTGGCCAGCATTCGCCGGCTCGGCTTCTTGCCTTGGCGGCACTGGCAGGCTCTCATGTTCAGGTTGCTTGAGCGCGACAAGAACGCACCCAGGCGGTTTGCACTAAGCATTCAGGCCCTGGAGCGATGGTGTTTTGGAGTCAACCTGCTTGGGTGGGACGAGCAAGCAATCGTTAGCGTGATCATCAGGGCGCTGGATCAAATAGACCGCAACGTGGACCCCTTCGCACCACGAAATCGCCTCGCTCTCTCTTCCGCACACAAGGACACCATAAGGAGCCGGCTCCGAGAGGGACAGCTGCGCAACGACGAAACGCGCGGGGCTCACGTCCGCTGGCTGGAGACGCTCTACTGGCCGCAGGACGGCGTGAACTTCGAGGCAACACAGGATTCCAGCGTCGAGCACGTATTGCCTCGAAGGCCAGATGGACAGTGGAGCGTCGATTTTCCCGAGAGACCCGCGTACTACACCGAATGCCTTGGTAATCTCTGTTTGATCCCGAAAGAATTGAACGCGAGCATCGGCAATGCCCAGTTCGTTCTCAAGCGCCCTCAGCTGCGCGCTCTGCCGCCCTACTTCAAGTCCGCTCGCGAAGTCGCACAAGCGGCACGATGGGACTCGAAAGCCATCGAGCAAAGGAACGCGAGACTAAGCCACGTTGCGGGTGTCGCCCTGGGGTTGATCGACGTCTAGGAGCATTCGTTCGATGAGGGCCTTCGAGGTCTGGCTGGCTGGCGTCGCCGGTTCGACCACGACACCCATTTCGAACGTCCGATATGGGCGAGCTACGCTTCGCCGCTTCCGTCTCAATTTGCCCCGAGGGGGACCTACGCTTACGCTTCGCGCACGCGAGAGCATCGGAAAATTCATCGTGGACCGCTCTAAATTGTGGAGGGCGCGGGGTCGGTGGCGGGAGTGAGCTGCGAGACTTCACTATCGCCTTGCTGGCGCTAGATTGGAGCGTCACGCGGGACCGAGGCGGAGCGGATCTGCCCCTGGCCCGAGCGCATCAGCCATTAAAATGTTCGAGCAACATTTTCATCGCGTCATCGGGGGGCGCTACCCGTGTTGCTACCCCGGGCGTCCATAGGTAGCCAAATTGCGCTTTCATTTGCCTATAATACGTTGGATTTAGAGATTTAATTGGAGCGGGCGATGAGATTCGAACTCACGACCCCAACCTTGGCAAGGTTGTGCTCTACCCCTGAGCTACGCCCGCATCCTGGGTGGCGGGTCGCGCCCCGCCTGAGGGGCGCTCATATCGCAGAGGCGGCTGCCGCCCGCAAGGGGCGGCCGCTCACCAAATCTCCCCAAACACCCGCACGAAGTTCGCCCCCAGCACCTTTTCCCCCAC
>JACXTT010013587.1_pt1 | contig 10706 bp, 7 predicted proteins | sample 9270951 | NCBI WGS metagenome assembly JACXTT01 (sample SAMN15532306, study PRJNA645909) | rock metagenome | isolation source: weathered quartz diorite | place: Puerto Rico | collected 2017-06-21
GCGTCAGCGCTCCGGACGTTTTTGCACCGCTCGTGCAGGAGAAAACGGACGCGCTAAGTCGAGCGTTGCGAAAGAGCTTCGCGTTTTGTGAGGGGAAAAGTGCGGCGGGCAAGACATTCGCTTTCGGCGACCCGGTGAACGGACGGGATCCGACGGGCATGCTGTGCGAGACAGCAAACGCCTCGGGGGTGTGGGACTGGCTGCAGCGTTGTAGCCAGGACGCGCTGAATGTGCAGCAAGCGTTTGGAGAGCAAATCGTTTTCCATCCGGTGAAGACCGCCGGGCGCTCGGTCGCGGGTGTCGTAGGCACGGCGAAGATGATTGGCAAGACGGTTGTCGGTGTCGCCGAGATCGTTGCTGATCAACAGATGGCGCAAACCGGCGACATCAACGCAATGATGCGACAGGGTCAGCGCGTCATGGCGATCGCGAGCGCAGTGCGGCACCCGATTGCCACAGTCGTCGATGCGCATACGCGCGCGGCCGACAGCATCCTTGCGGCGGAACAGAGTGGCCACTGGTTCCGTGCATCTGTCGAAGCTGGCGAAATCGGGTCTGCGGACGCGGCAGCGGTTGTTGGCGGTGTCGAAAGTGGTGTGGCGCTGGCGAGGCTCGGAACACGACTCCTTGCACGGGGAGCGACAGCAACGGCGGGTGTCGCGTTCGATGCTGCACCAGCAGGGCTGGCCGAAGACATGATCTTCGATGCGAACCTCAATCGCTTCCGGAGCACGGTGACCGGACGCTTCGTATCAAAGCAAACAGCATTGCAAGATGTGACAGTCTCTAGGGTCTTTGGCGGTGAGGCCCGGCCTTTCGGTAGGTCCTTCACAGTCGGCGATCTAAATCAGTTTGCCAACGTGAGGAAGAGTCTCGGCATTTTCCCGCAGAACGAAGGTCGATTTTTCATCGAGGGCCAGATCACCGACTTCACCGGCGTAAGAGTGCGTCAGGCGCTTCCTGGTCCGCTGGGTGCGGCTGATGCACTTGAAGTTCTGATCCCGAACGCCGAGCGGCAGATCCGGGTTCTTCGTGCTGGTGGTGTGAATCCGCCTTTCTAATGATGAACTCAACGAAGATGCCGAAGCCTGATTTTTTTCTAGCGTCGACTGAAAGCGTCAACCTTGATGAACCTCGCGAGTGCAGATCTTGCGGCGTTGTCAGTGCTTTCGGCCGAGATGACTGCTTACTCGTTCGAGTCTCGCCGCCTGTCATCGGCCAGAGATACGGTCTCGGTGAAAAAGATATTGATCACTTGGTTATCGCATCGCGGTTCAAAGGTACGTCCGCCGTTCCAGTTTCGGAGTGGCCCCTAGACGTTTACGTAGTCGGTCTAAAAGTGGAACCCTCAAAGGATACGTTTCTTCCACAGGACTACGTGTTGTTGGGTTGGGCGGAAATCTACCCGACGCGGGAGCGCGCCAAACAGCACCGATAAAGAGCAATCAAGAGCGGCGAAGTCGCAGTCGAAGTCCGCCCAGACCCGTTGGGATGATGACATAGAACGCACTGCTACTTCTTCTCACGTGCGCGCATCACGGCGTTCTTGATCGAGCGCTCGAGCAGAGCGATCGACTCGTCATATCGCTGCTCGTCGCGGAAGTCAACGTACCGATAGTCGCTGAGAAACGGCGGGATGGTGCACTCCTTGTGCAGGACTGGAAGGATCTTCAGCTCGCCGGCAAGGCGCATCGCGTAAGCGGCTCGCAGCTCTTCGAGGACCCAAGACCGGCTCAGAGCTTCAGGGGAGAGAACGATGATGAAGCAGTACGACTGCGTCAGACCTTCTTGGATCCTGCCTGAGAGTGAGTCGCCGGCGTCGACCTCGCGCTGATCACGCCAGACGAAGAGCTCGCGCAGGGTGAGATCGCGGTCGAGCCGGTCGACGAAGTCGCGGTCACCGCTGTAGTAACTGACGAAGCAGTCGTACTGCTTCTTGCGGGTGATGTCGATGAGCTTCCTTCGTGGTGAGAGAACGTCCCAATCTCCGTAGTGGCCTTCGTCGTGAGGAAGAAGGCGATCGAGAACTGGGGCAATAGGCTCATTCCGAATGAGCACTCCCCGGGCAGACCAGTACGGGGCGCCGGCGAAGTGCTGGGTGTAGTGGATGAACTTGTCGCCGGCCGTTGCGAGCGAGTTGAGGTTCAAAATCCAGTCGGCTTCTTCTGGCGAGAACTCGAAGAGGAGCAGATCGCGCTCGGTGAGCATGTCGCCGATGTTGGCGGTGTGAATGTCGATCTTGTGCTTGCGCACCGGCTCGTGAAGTCCGAAGAACGTGGGGTTGACCTCAGGTTGCGGGAGCATGCAGAACACGGTCGGCTTGTCGGGGTTGGTCTGCTTCCAGCCGCCCATCCTTTCGCCCATCCACTGGTGCACGCGGGGTGTTCGGCCAGCGTCTGTCAGAGCCTTGACGAGTGAACGATCGAACGTTGTGTCGATGAAGTTCGAGATCGGTACGCCTGCGAGCATCTCGTGAGCGGCTGTTGGCTTTGGATCAGTGAAGTAGGCGACGGCAAACTCGCCGAGCTTCTTCCGAGTGGCGATCTTCTCGGCGACATCGAGGAACTCATTCCAGAGCCGAAAGTAGTCGAGTGGATCGTCGACGGTGAACTCAACGGAGAACTCGTTCTTCATCGCTTCAGCAAACGCGGGGATCGAGTACTGCGGATCGGAGAGCGTGCTGCCGACAGCAATGGCGAGCTGGTTGGCGAGCGCCTTCTGATAGACGCGAAGCAGGACGGCGTCCATCGTGTCGCTATCCTGGCTTGCTCAGAAACGCATCGATCGTGCGCAGGAGTGCTTCCTGGTCGCGGCGGGGCAGGCGTTCGATCTCAGCCAGGCGCCGGGCGAGCCGGCCATTGCGAACGGCGCGCTTGTTCTTCGGTTCGCGGATGCCGAGCAGCTCGTCAGCGGAGATCTTGAGGATGCCGGTGAGCTTGAGGATCAGATCGGCGTTGAGACGGAGGATGCCGCGCTCGTAGTCGGAGATGTTGGGCTGCGCGAGGTCGAGCGCGTCGGCCAGTTCGGCCTGGGTGATGCCGCGTTCGCGGCGCAGCCGGGCGAGGCGTTCACCGATCGGTTCGTCAGTCTGTCGTTCGAGAGTCCGGGCCAACTCCGCCATCTCCGCCGCGAATGAATCGGCGGTGATTTTAGGATCGGTTCCTGGGGCAATCGGGGCGCTCATGTCATTCTCATGTTGACTAACATATTAAATCAATATACTCTCCGTGCACGTTCAGTTCGGTGGCTGAAGCAGCTGGCGGGCGCGAACGAAGCTCTTGACAACGTTTTTGCGAGGAGGCCCGGAATGCGACGACCAACGATCGAGAGACATTCGACGCCCGCGCTGCCTGAGTATCGTCCAGCATCGGCACTGGTGCAGCGGCGATCGATGACGATCGCGCCGGCCGCGCATCCACGCCGGCGCCGGAATGTGCGCGGCGAGAAGCTGCTGACCGTCGCGCAACTCTTCGACGGCCGGCGCACGCTGCCGATGATCCGCATGCGCGGCGAGTGGCTGCGGCGGCTCGGCTTCCTCATCGGCCACCGAGTCGTGGTGAGAGTCGAGCGCGATCGGATCGTGCTGACGCCGGCGAGCGAGGAGTAGGCCAGGTGGCGCGGATCCCCCAGGAGGAGATCGATCGGGTCAAGCACCAGGTGCCGCTCGCGGACTTGGTGCGCGCACGCGGTGTTGAGCTGCGGCCGCACGGTGAAAACCTTCTTGGACTCTGCCCGTTCCACGAGGATCACGAACCGTCGCTCGTCGTCACGCCGGCGAAAAATCTATGGCATTGCATGGGCGCGTGTCAGCGCGGCGGCGACGTGTTCGCGTGGGTGCAGAAGAGCGAAGGAGTGAGCTTCCGCCACGCGTACGAGCTGCTCTCATCGCGGTTCTTCATCACGAGCACGCTGGCCGACGCACCGATCGCGAAGAAGAGCACGGTCCCGAAACTCGGCTCGCCGTTCACTCTCGAGATGGACGACGATGAGCTGCGCAGCGCCTACATCGACTACTGCCACGAGGAGTTCAAGCGCAGCCCCGAGGCCGCGCGTTACCTCGAGAAGCGAGGGCTCATCAGCAGCGAGCTTGTCACGCGCTTCCGGCTCGGCTTCTCCAATCGCACGCTCGGGCTTCGTCTGCCGGCGAAGGGGCGAAGAGAAGGCGATGCGATCCGCACGCGGCTGCAGCAGCTCGGCATCCTTCGCTTCTCCGGGCACGAGCACTTCAACGGTTGCGTCATGGTTCCGATCCTCGATGAAGAAGGTCGCGTGACAGAGATCTATGGCCGCAAGATCTCGCCGCGGCTCGATCCGGGTCTGGCTCGTCATCTCTACCTCCCAGGGCCGCACCGCGGCGTATGGAACATCGAAGCGCTCGGCGAGTCGAAGGAGATCATCCTCTGCGAAGCGCTCATCGACGCGATGACCTTCTGGTGCGCCGGCTTCCGCAACGTGACGGCGAGCTACGGCGTCGAAGGCTTCACCCCCGATCACCTCGCGGCGTTTAAACGCTACGGCACGCGGCGCGTGCTCATCGCGTACGACCGCGATGAGGCAGGCGACGCCGCGGCCGTGAAACTGGCCGACAAACTGATCGCCCAAGGGATCGATGTGGCGCGGATCGAGTTCCCGCGCGGCATGGACGCGAACGAGTACGCGCGCAAAGTCACGCCGGCGTCGCACGCGCTCGGTGTCGTGGTGCGCTCGGCGGTGTGGGTCGGCAGCGGCGCGGCCGTCGCGTGCGCGCGACTCGAAGAGCAAACCTCGGCGTCGCCGATCGACACGCCGGCCGCCGCGGCGACCGAGAGCGAGCATGAGCCGGCTTCTTCTTTAGCTGCCCCGTCTCCGCCCGATGCTACGGAGCCGGAGCTGCCCGACGACGTGCCGGTCGAGCTGCGCGGCGATGACGTGCTGCTCGCTCTGGGCGATCGCTGCTACCGGGTGCGGGGTCTGAAGAAGAACACGAGCTACGAGACGCTCAGAGTCAGCGTGATGGTCACGCGCGAGGCGCTGGCTGATCGCGTGCTGCTCGACACGGTCGATCTGGGCGTAGCGCGGCAGCGCACCGCGTTCGAGAAGCAGGCAGCCGCGGAGATCGGCGTTCCGGAGGAAGTGCTGCATCACGACATCGGCCAGATGCTCAAGACCCTCGAGATCCTGCGCGAGAAGGAAATCGAGCGCGCGCTGCAGCCGAAAGTGAAGCCGGTCGTGCTGTCGCCCGAAGAGCACGCCGAAGCGATGCACCTGCTCACCGCGCCAGACCTGGTGCAGCGGATCGTCACAGCGTTCGATCGCTGCGGGCTGGTGGGCGAGCGGACGAACAAACTCGTCGCGTATCTGGCTGCCGTGTCGCGCAAGCTCGACGATCCGCTCGCGGTGATCATCCAGTCCTCGAGCGCCGCGGGGAAGACGGCGCTCATGGACGCGATGCTCGCGCTGCTGCCGAAAGAAGACCGCTGCCGCTACTCGGCAATGACCGGCAAGGCGCTCTACTACATCACCGAGACCTCGCTCAAACACAAGGTGCTGGCAATCTCCGAAGAAGAGGGAGCCGAGCAGGCGAGCTACGCGCTCAAGCTCCTGCAGTCGGAAGGCGAGCTGACGATCGCCTCGACCGGCAAAGATCCCCAGACGGGGAAGCTGGTAACGCAGGAGTACCACGTCGAAGGGCCTGTGATGATCGTGCTCACCACCACGGCCGTCGACATCGACGAAGAACTGCTCAACCGCTGCATCGTGCTGACGGTCGACGAAGAGCGCGAGCAAACACGCGCCATCCACGCGCTGCAGCGCGAACGTGAAACGCTCGAAGGCCTCATCGCCAAGCGCGAGGCCGACCGCATCCGCCGCGCGCATCAGAACGCGCAGCGCCTTCTTCGGCCGGTGCACGTGGTCAATCCGTACGCGAGGGAGCTCACCTTCGTCGACGGCCGCACGCGCGCGCGGCGCGATCACATGAAGTACCTCACGCTCATCCGGACGATCACGCTGCTCCATCAATACCAGCGGCCGCGCAAGGCGGTTGGCGAAGGCGGCGAGCGCGTCGAGTACATCGAAGCGACGCTCTCTGACATCGCGCTCGCGAACGAGCTTGCCCACGAGATCCTCGGCCGCTCGCTCGACGAGCTGCCGCCGCAGACGCGGCGACTGCTCGGTCTCATCGACGAGATGGTCACGAGCGAATGCCGGCGACTGCGGATGAAGCGTGCCGACTTCCACTTCTCGCGCCGGATGGTGCGCGAGGCGACCGGCTGGAGCGAGACGCAGCTGCGCGTCCACATCGCGCGGCTGGTCGATCTCGAATACCTGCTCATCCACCGCGGTGGCCGCGGGCAGTCGTTCGTCTACGAGCTTCTGTACGAGCGCAAGGGCGATGGCGAGCGTCCGGTGCTCTTCGGCCTGGTGGACATCGAAGAGCTGCGCAAGCGCGAGAGTACGACGCAAACCTCGCGGGGTGAGGCAGGTGGGTTCGCGGGGGAGTCGCGGGGGACTCGCGGGGAGATCGCGGCCGGTTCGCCGCGTGACGAAACAGGCGAAAACGCGAGCAGCGATGCGGCTTCCGACGCTCTGAGCACCAAAACGTTCCTCAGCGCACTACTGCGGGCCGAGCGCAAATCCGGCTCCGTACGCGCGCGGGTGACCAAGGTGGGCGACCCCAAGCCGCTCCCGTACCGGCCGGATGTGATCAAGCGTCTGAGGATGCGCCGGCGGAGGAACGCGTGACGGCCATCCCGAAGCGCCCGAAGAGAAAGCGGCCTCAGCTTGGCGACGCCGGCGATCCGCTGGCGCTCTCGCCGCTGGTGCGCGCGTACTTTGACGCGCTCGAGGTCCGCGGCTTCTCGTGGTTCACGCTCAAGAATCTCGAGCACCATCTGTTCATGTTCCTGGTGTGGTGCGAAGAGCGGGCGATCACGCGCGCGAACGAGATCACCCGGCCGATGATCCTGCGCTATCAGCGTCACGTGTTCCAGTATCGCCAGGCGAGCGGCCAGCCGCTGGGCCTCAGATCGCAGCAGGGCCGCATGCGAGCGGTGACGGGACTGTTCCGCTGGCTGACGCGCGAGAACTACATCCTGTACAACCCAGCGACCGAAATCGATCTCCCTCGCGCCGAGAAACGGCTGCCGCGTCACATCCTCACCCCGCACGAAGCGGAGCGGATCATGAGCCAGCCCAAGCTCGACGAACCGCTCGGCGTGCGAGACCGCACCATCCTCGAAGTGCTCTACTCCACCGGCCTCCGGCGCATGGAGCTCGCGAACCTCGGCGTGTTCGACATCGACTGCGAGCGCGGAACGCTGCGCGTCGAGCAAGGCAAGGGGCGAAAGGATCGGCTGGTGCCGATCGGCGAGCGAGCGGTCAAGTGGGTCGAGCGCTACTTGCACGACGTTCGGCCGCAGTTCGTCAGCGAGCCCGATCACGGCCGGCTCTTCGTCAATCATCGCGGCGAGCCGATCAAGCTCAATACGGTCTCCTCACTCGTCCTCGATTACGTCCGAGCTGCCGGCATCACGACCGGCTCATGCCACATGTTCCGGCACTCGGTGGCGACGCTGATGCTGGAGAACGGCGCGGACATCCGATGGGTGCAAGCGATGCTCGGTCACGAGAACATCGCCTCGACCGAGCTGTACACACACGTTGCGATCAGAAAGCTCAAGGAGATCCACACGCTGACTCATCCCGCCGCGAAACTCAAACCGGCGGCTGACTCGATCGACGATGAAGCGAATGATCAACTTCCTCTCTTTGAAAGTCCTTCTGAAGAAGAACGAGTTCACTGAGCTTTTATGCGGTGGCCACCGGCGTTGACAGAAAAATGGACCGGACCTGGACCAAACGCCCGCGCCGGTGACGCCGCACCAACCACCTGCTGATGTCAGTCGAAGAGCCGAGCCAGCAGGGCGTCTCGTGTGATCTCGAGGTGTGCAGCGACATCGTCGAGGACAGCGCGAAGCGTTCCCAGGCTGAGCGGGTTGTGACGCGGGATGGTGATGTGATGCTCGCGCGGCCGGCTGGTCGTCAAACGCATGTGGCTTCCGCTCTGGCGGGTGACGGCGTAGCCGAAGCGTCCGAGACGCCGTGCAAGCTCATCGCCGGAAACATCGCGAGGAAGCCTCAAACGGTGATCACTTCCTCGCGGGTGAAGTGGAGCCTGACGATGCGAGGAGCTGCGCCTTCGTCGAAGTGGCAGCGTACGGCATCGCGCACGTTCTCTTCGAGAGTCGCGGCATCGTCGGCTTCGGTGAAGATCGACTCGCCGAGCGCACGTGCCGTGAAGCCACCCTCCGGCGCTTCCTCGACGAGAAAGATGATCTCGTTCATGGGCTCATTGTACGTTCCCGCCCACCCACCCCCCGATGCGAGTGGGACGCGCGTCACGTCCGTTGCCACTCGCGCGCGAAAAGGAATGCGGCAGTGCGCGCGAGCAACGGCCGTGCCGCGCTTGCTGCATCGCGAGATTGATCGCTTCCCCCGCCCGCTGCGCTCCTTCAGGTTCTTCACGATGAGGCACCTCTCGCTAGCGTCTGCACGCTTCCCCCCGCCGCTACGCGAGGCCGCGAGCGGAGGCGATCTGCGAGTGTGCTCCGCTTCGCTGCGCACACTCGCAGACCGGCCAGAAGCCGATAAGGCGCCTTATGCGGCTTCTGGTCTTCGCCTCCGCTCGCGGCCTCGCTCCGCGGCTGCCCACCCGGTAGCGTCACCGGCTTGACCAAGTAGTTGACGCTGAGCGCAGCCGCACGTTCCACCTTTGGCGCCGCGCGTCCTCGCCGCCTGCGGCGTCTGCGGGCGCGCGAGCGAGCGTGAGCACCGCGCACGCCACCTCCACACCGCCGCCCGCGTGCGCCGTGCTCACGCTCGCTCGCCGGCGTTCCCCCCCGCCCGGCCAAGAACGCCGGCGGCGCCGCCCACCCGGGGAACGACGAGAGCGCCCCCGCCCCGGGCCGGCCGTTCGATGTGGAAAGGTCGCGTCGAAGAGCGCGGCTGTCAAGGCGCTCTCCGCCCCTCACGCCCGCCCGGCCTTGACAGCCGCGCTCTTCGACGCGGGAGACGACGCAGCCATCGAACGGCCGGCCCCTCCGCCTCCCGCGCCGCGCCTGTGGCGGAGGTCTGCCGAGCGCTGAAAGGAGAGATGACGATGCGACTGAAGAACGAGCTTGACCGGGCCTCGAGGTTGTTCACCGATGCGATGAAAAAACGCGGATGGAGCGCGCACACCGTACGGGCTTATGAGCGCGGCGTGATGTTCTTCCTCCGCTGCCTGGTGAAGGAGACGGCGATCGAATCTCTGGCCGAGGTGACGAGCGAGACCGTCGCTGCGTGGCGCAACGAGCTCGGGCAATGGAAGGTCGCCGGGACGACGCGCGAGCTGCGCTTCGCCGCGGTGAAAACGTTCTTCCGCTTGATGAATGAAGCTGATGCCATCGACGAAGACCCGGCGGCCGGCGTCGCCTTCCCGCCGCGCGAAATCAAAACCGACACGCGACCGGTGCTGACGCCCGACGACATCGGCCAGGCGCTGGAGCGGATCGATCGACGCTCGACGATCGGCCTACGCGACCGCGCCATCCTCGAAGTACTGATCGCGACCGGCATCCGCAACAGCGAGCTGCGCGCGCTGACGATGAGCGACGTCGACTTCGAAGACGGCACGCTGCTGGTGCGCCGCGGCAAGGGAGGGAAGGTGCGCATCGTGCCGATGGGCCGCGCGGGCGTGGCTCTGGGACTCTACATCACGCACGGCCGGCCGCGCCTGGCCGGCCGCGCGAAGGTCGATGCGCTCTTCCTCTCACGCGAGCATCGCGCGCTCTCGCGCGAAGCGCTCGTAGCCATCGTGCGCCGGCGCACGGGCGTCGCGCCGCATCGGCTTCGCCACGCCTGCGCCACGCACCTGGCCTACCGCGGCGTGCAGCGGGAGAAGATCCAGGCCGTTCTCGGTCACGCGAACTTCGACACGACCAAAATCTACGTGCACTGAATCATGGGCACTTTCGGCCATGCTCCGATATGGCCGACGTCGAGATCGCGCGTCCTGCGCAATCTGAGCGCGTCGCTTTGCCGGGCAAAGCGGATCATCGCCTGAATCGGCGTTCTGGCGAGATCGCTGGCGCGCTCGCCTTCGCTCGCTTGCCGGCACCCCGGCCGCACACGGCGAATCTCGTTGCTCGCTCCGTGGCGCGCGTCGCGGCGCCGTGTGCGGCCGGGGTGCTCGTTGTGGTCCTGGCCACCATCTCGGCGAGAAGCTCTGCGGGCCGGCGCGCCGGGCCGCTCCGCGGCCGGCGCGCTACACATCAGAGAAGTGCCGCGCGGCGCCGGAGTCAACGCGGCTGGGCGGCGGAGGCGTTGACGCCGGCGTCGCGTGGCACTACCTGGCCACGTGCACCAAACCGAAGCCGAGCGGGTGGGTGGGGGGAAGTGACCGCTTTGCACTTCGCTCCGTCAGCCGAGCCACGCCGCCGGCCGCGGTCGGCCTGATTGCGTTGGGATAGGCCGCCGCGGCGGCGGCGGGGCGAGAGCTGGCGCCGCTTGCCTTCTCCCGGCCGCGCTCAGTTGCGTGGGGAGCCGGCGAGGAGCGAGCCGCCGGCGCTGCACGTGCGCGGCGCCCCACGTCAACTGCAGCACGGCTTGTGAATCGGCGCGGTTGACCGCGAGCGTCGCCGGGGCGGGAGCGGCGACACGGTGCGTGGGGACGCGCCGCGGCGCTG
>JACXTT010013588.1_pt1 | contig 10705 bp, 7 predicted proteins | sample 9270951 | NCBI WGS metagenome assembly JACXTT01 (sample SAMN15532306, study PRJNA645909) | rock metagenome | isolation source: weathered quartz diorite | place: Puerto Rico | collected 2017-06-21
CCGGGACGACGATCACGTACTACGCCTCGGAGGAGATCTTCGAGACCACGACCTACAACCTGGAGACCGTCACCAACCGGATCCGGGAGATGGCCTTCCTCAACAAGGGCCTGGAGATCATCGTCCGCGACGAACGGCCGCCGGCCGAGGGCCTCGAGGACATCCTCGAGGACGCGCTGCAGGTCGACGACGTCGACACCCAGGTCGACCCGATGTCCGACGATGCCGAGGACGTCCTCGACGCGGCCGACGGTGACGAGGGTGCCTCGGGATCGGGCGTGCTGGAGCGCCGGTTCAAGTTCGACCGCGGGCTGGTCGACTACGTCGAGCACCTCAACCGTCGCAAGGTGGCCGCCAACCAGACGATCATCAACTTCGAGGCCGAGACGCCGGCCGGCGCCGAGAACCACATGAGCCTCGAGCTCGCGATGCAGTGGAACACCTCCTACCAGGAGTCGGTGCACACCTTCGCGAACACGATCAACACCCACGAGGGCGGCACCCACGAAGAGGGCTTCCGGGCGTCGCTGACCACCCTGGTCAACAGCTGGGGCGAGGAGTGGGGCCTGATCAAGAAGCGCGAGGACCGGGTCTCGGGTGACGACATCCGCGAGGGCCTCACCGCGATCATCTCGATCAAGCTCGGCGAACCGCAGTTCGAGGGCCAGACCAAGACCAAGCTCGGCAACACCGAGGCCAAGGGCTTCGTGCAGCGGATCGTCAACGACCAGCTCGGCGCCTGGCTCGAGCAGAACCCGACCGAGGGCAAGGAGATCATCCGCAAGTCGCAGGCCGCGGCCCAGGCCCGGATGGCGGCCCGCAAGGCGCGCGACCTGGCCCGCAACCGCAAGGGCCTGCTCGGCGGCGGCGGTCTGCCCGGCAAGCTGTCGGACTGCCAGTCGACCAACCCCGAGGAGTGCGAGGTCTTCATCGTCGAAGGCGACTCGGCCGGTGGCTCGGCCCGTCAGGGCCGCGACCCGCGGGTGCAGGCGATCCTGCCGATCCGCGGCAAGATCCTCAACGTCGAGAAGGCTCGGATCGACAAGGTGCTGCAGAACACCGAGGTCCAGGCGATCATCTCCGCGCTTGGTACCGGCATCCACGAGGAGTTCGACCTCGAGAAGCTGCGGTACCACAAGGTCGTGCTGATGGCCGACGCCGACGTCGACGGCCACCACATCAACACGCTGCTGCTCACGCTGCTCTTCCGGTTCATGAAGCCGTTGATCGAGCACGGCTACGTCTACATGGCGCAGCCGCCGCTGTACCGGATCCGCTGGAACAAGCCTCACGAGCACGAGTTCGTGTACTCCGACTCCGAGCGCGACGCGATGATGGAGGACGGTCTGGCGCAGGGCAAGAAGCTGCCCAAGGAGAACCCGGTCCAGCGCTACAAGGGTCTCGGCGAGATGAACGCCGAGGAGCTGTGGGACACCACGATGAACCCGGACGCGCGGCTGATGCTGCAGGTGACCCTCGACGACGCCGCCCAGGCCGACGAGATCTTCTCGACCCTGATGGGCGAGGACGTCGAGCAACGACGGTCCTTCATCCAGCGCAATGCTAAAGACGTCCGCTTCCTCGACATCTGAGCCTGAAGGTAATCACTGATGACTGAGACCCCCACCGACAACGCAGGTGGCACCGGCGGCCAGGGCGGCCGGATCGAGCCGATCGAGCTGCAGACCTCGATGCAGCGCGCCTACATCGACTACGCGATGGCGGTCATCGTCGGGCGAGCGCTGCCCGACGTACGCGATGGTCTGAAGCCGGTGCACCGCCGGGTGCTCTACGCCATGTACGACGGCGGCTACCGCCCCGACCGCGGCTTCTCCAAGTGCTCGCGCGTCGTCGGTGACGTGATGGGTCAGTACCACCCGCACGGCGACACCGCGATCTACGACACCTTGGTCCGGCTCGCGCAGCCGTGGGTGATGCGGGCGCCGCTCATCCACGGGCAGGGCAACTTCGGGTCGCCGGGCAACGACTCCGCCGCCGCCATGCGGTACACCGAGTGCCGGATGGCGCCGCTGGCCCTGGAGATGGTCCGCGACATCACCGAGGAGACCGTCGACTTCCAGCCGAACTACGACGGCCGCTCCGAGGAGCCCACCGTCCTCCCCAGCCGGTACCCGAACCTGCTGGTGAACGGCTCGGCCGGCATCGCGGTCGGCATGGCGACCAACATCCCGCCGCACAACCTGCGCGAGGTCGCCGACGGTGCCCAGTGGGCGCTGGAGCACCCCGACGCCAGCCGCGAGGAGCTCCAGGACGCGCTGATCGAGCGGATCAAGGGGCCGGATTTCCCCAACGGTGCGCTGATCGTCGGCCGCCAGGGCATCGAGCAGGCCTACCGCACCGGACGCGGTTCGGTGACCCAGCGCGCGGTCATCGAGATCGACGAGGACAACAAGGGCCGCACCTGCCTGTCGATCACCGAGCTGCCGTACATGGTCAACCCGGACAACCTCGCGCTGAAGATCGCCGAGCTCGCCGACTCCGGCAAGGTCCAGGGCATCGCCGACGTCCGGGACGACTCCTCGGGCCGCACCGGCCAGCGCCTGGTCGTGGTGCTCAAGCGCGACGCCGTCGCGCGGGTGGTGCTCAACAACCTGCTCAAGCACACCGAGCTGCAGACCAACTTCAGCGCCAACATGCTGGCGCTGGTCGACGGCGTCCCGCGGACGCTCACGATCGACCAGTTCATCAGCAACTGGGTCACCCACCAGATCGAGGTCATCCAGCGGCGTACCCGCTTCCGCCTCGACGAGGCGGAGCGGCGCGCCCACATCCTGCGCGGGCTGGTCAAGGCGCTCGACATGCTCGACGAGGTCATCGCGCTGATCCGTCGCTCGCCCGAGGTCGACGACGCCCGTCAGGGCCTGATCGAGCTCCTGGAGATCGACGAGATCCAGGCCAACGCGATCCTCGACATGCAGCTGCGCCGGCTCGCTGCCCTCGAGCGCCAGAAGATCATCGACAACCTGGCCGAGATCGAGCTCGAGATCGCCGACCTCAACGACATCCTGGCCAACGAGTCGCGGCAGCGCACGATCGTCTCCGAGGAGCTCGCCGAGATCGTCGACAAGTTCGGCGACGACCGGCGTACCCAGATCATCGCCGCCGACGGGGACCTCTCGATGGAGGACCTGATCCCCGACGAGGAGCTGGTCGTCACGATCACCCGGGGCGGCTACGCCAAGCGCACCCGAGCCGACCAGTACCGGACCCAGAAGCGCGGTGGCAAGGGCGTGCGCGGCGCGACCCTGCGCGGCGACGACGTCGTGGACCACTTCATCTCGACGTCCAACCACCACTGGCTGCTGTTCTTCACCACCGCCGGTCGGGTCTACCGGACCAAGGCCTACAACCTGCCGGAGGCGTCGCGCGACGCGAAGGGCGGTCACGTCGCCGGCCTGCTCAGCTTCCAGCCGGACGAGAACATCGCCCAGGTGCTGGCGATCCGCGACTACGAGCAGGCGCCGTACCTGGTGCTCGCGACCCGCAACGGTCTGGTCAAGAAGACCCGGCTGGGGGACTACAACTCCCCGCGCCAGGCCGGCGTCATCGCGATCAACTTCCGCGAGGACGACGACGAGCTGATCGGTGCCGAGCTGGTCAGCGAGAACGACGACATCCTGCTCGTCTCCCGCAAGGGGCAGTCGATCCGGTTCACGGCCGACGACACCCAGCTGCGTCCGATGGGTCGGGCGACCTCGGGTGTCACCGGCATGAAGTTCCGGGCTGACGACTCGATGTTGTCGATGTCGGTGATCCGCGCGGAGCAGATCGCGACCGAGGACTCCGACGACGCCGACGCCGTGGTGCAGTACGTCTTCACCATGACCGACGGGGGCTTCGCCAAGCGCACCCGGATCGCGGAGTACCGGACCCAGGGTCGCGGTGGTCTGGGCATCAAGGCGATGTCACTGGCCAACGAGGAGCGCGGCGGCCTGGTCGGCGCGTTCATCGTGGTGGAGGGCGACGAGGTCCTCTCGATCACCTCGGGTGGTCAGGTCGTCCGCAGCCCGATCAACGAGAACTTCCGGGCGACCGGTCGCTCGACCATGGGTGTGAAGTTCGTGACCCCGAAGGACGGGGACTCGGTCGCGGTGGTTGCCCGCAGCGTGGAGCGCACGGCGGAGGACGAGGACGGCGAAGGCGTCGAGGGCACCGACGGTGTGGACCAGGATGTGGAGCAGGGTGCCACAATCGGGGCCACGGCGACCGATGACGCAGCTGCTGAGTCCGACGCCGGCGAGACCGAAGACGCCGAACCGAACGAGGACAGCTGATGGCCGAGCGTGAACAGACGCCGATCGCTCCCGCGCGCTCGCTCGCGGGTGCGACGACGGAAGCTCCGTTGCGGGAGACCCTTGCCTCGAAGTTCCGCCGGCCGGCTGGACCCGCTGCCGCGCCCGCGGGTGCTCCGGCAGCCAGGCCCGACGACGGCCCCCGGCTGGTGCGGCAGGCCAAGCTCCGTCTGGTCCAGATCGAGCCCTGGTCGGTGATGAAAGCCGCGTTCCTGCTGTCGGTCGCCGTCGGCATCGTCACCGTCGTGGCGGTCGGGATCGTCTGGAGCGTGCTCGGCGCGGCCGGCCTGTGGGACTCCGTCAACTCGATCGTGCGGGATTCGATCGGGACCAACAGCGGGACGCCGTTCGAGATCCAGAAGTACCTCGGCACCTCCCGGATCCTCGGCTTCACGATGATCGTGGCTGTCGCCGACGTGGTCCTGATCACGGCGATCGCCACCCTTGCGGCGTTCCTCTACAACCTCGCGGCGACCCTGGTCGGCGGCGTCGAAGTCACCTTCGCCGAGGACAGGTAGCCGCGGTCGACCGGCGCCCCGGACTCGTTTTGTGGGGCCCCTCTGCGATGGGGTAATCTTCGCTGTCGGTCAGCCCAGTGCCGGATTTCTGGAGCTGCTGATCACCCGGGCCTATAGCTCAGACGGTTAGAGCGCTTCCCTGATAAGGAAGAGGTCAGAGGTTCAAGTCCTCTTAGGCCCACTGCATCCACCCTGGAGGTCGGAATGAAGAAGATCCTGTTCATCGCCGTGGCCGCCGTCGCCGGCATCTTCGTCAAGAAGAAGATCGACGAAGGCCGCAACGAGCAGGACCTCTGGCAGCAGGCGACCGACCCGGTCGAGAAGGCCTGATCTGCCTCACCGGGGGCCTTGGCGCAATTGGTAGCGCACCTGCTTTGCAAGCAGGGGGTTAGGGGTTCGAGTCCCCTAGGCTCCACCAGAAGAATTTGTATGTCAGCGGCCTGGTTCTCGAACCCTGGCTGCGCGCACAGCAACTCGTGAGTACAAAATTCACGCTCTGCCGGTCCTGCCTCACCGCGCATCGGGTGCTCGGCGAGACTCATGTCCAGCGCAACAGGCAGGCTGAGCGTGCACTTCTGAAGTGTCGACTGCGGTACGGATTGCCCGCGGCTCGCTTGGGCGGCTGGGCCAAACCAACCCGGTCGGATCCTGTTGGCACCGACGGACCGAGCAACCCGAGCCGTTCAGGCCTGGGCCGTCCATTGGATCCATCTAGACGTTTCCGGTCGCACCTGCCACGCTCGCGGCGTGACCGAGTCCGAGGAACCGTACGACTGGTCGCCGGTTTTCGTGCTCATGCTCGAGGAAGCTCGTCGAGCGATCGACGCGCAGGTGAGCTCTCTCGAGTCCCTTCGGACCCGCGCCGGTGCACTCGTTGGCTATGCAGGCGCGATCGCCGCCCTCTCTTTCACCGTCGCGGACTCGCGGAACTGGGCTCTCTGGGCGGCACTCGTCGCGTCTGGAATCGTCGCGATCTTCGCCGCCGCGGTGCTCGCGCCGCTGCGGATCGACGCCGACGTGAACCCGAACAAGATCGCCGATTACATGGGCGTCGCTTCGGGCGTCGACCACATCCGCGAGACGGTCGCGGTCTCGCTCTGGGAGGCCTACGAAAGGAATCGGCACACTCTCGATGAGCTCCACACGCTCTACTTCGTCGGGCTCTGCGGGTTTCTGGCCGAGGTTGCTTTCTTCGCGATCGCGGCTGTGCTGAACTGATCGCATGCCTGACAACCCGCCTCCGCCCCCGTCTCGCCCGGCTCCTATGCCGAGCCCGGTAGAGCCGGTAACCAAGGGCGACCCGCGGCCCACCGAGACAAAGTAGGCCCGGGCATGCCGAACCCTCCCGCGCCACCGCCTCGGCCGAACCCGCTGCCGAGCCCGGTCGAGCCCGGTACCCGCAATGATCCGCGGCCGGTGCGGCCTCGCTAGGTCGGTGCAAATTCACTGTGCTCACTCAGCGGATAAGTCCGCGTCCGATCCGCTACGCGTGTTCGTGGGGCGGTAGGTTCTTTGGTGACTTCCACTGCAGTTGCCATGTGGAGTGGTCAGGGTTTCTCGTTCGGCGGATCCTCTGTAGTTGCTTTCTCGGGAGCAGCGCTAAAGTCGATGGGGTCCTTCCCGAGGGCGTGTAGTTCCTTATTCAGCTGTTTTTCAGCGCGCCTCAGAGTCTTCGCAGGTTCGGTCAACGTGGTTGCCATCTCTTCTCGCAGATTCTCCCATTCTGCGTCGAGGCGGTTCTGAGTCTCGCTTCGCAGATTGATTGCCACCATCTGCGTTTGTTCCGCTGCCGTCGCGACAGCCGCGTACGTCTCGGTCCGGCCAGCTAACCCCCGTGCAACGAACGCTGATAACTCTTCTTGGCCTGCCGGTATCGCAGCCAGCGCGTCAGCCAATCCGTCAGAGTCGCCAAGCAGCGTCGCGGTCTCCGCAAACTCATCCCACCGCTTCAGGTCACGCCGAAGTTGATGAACCGCCGCGAATCGCCGAATCGTTGACGCTCCGGGGAGAGCCCGCCAGCCCGATACTGCAATTGTTGATGGATCAATGACAGCCACGGATTCACGTGCGCGCTCGACTGCGGCAGCGAACGAGGCGGCGGAGACATGGGTAGCCAAGTCAGCTTTGCGACGCTGCTCTGAAGCGAATTCGTCGTAGGTGGCGACGACGGCTATCAAGGACGCGTAGTAGTCCTCATTTGCTCGTTGCCAGGTGTCGTTCCATGACTTGACGGCGCCCTCTTCAGCGCGCGTTGTGGCTGCTGCCATCTCTTTGTGGGCTTGCTCGTATCGCTTCTTGGCGTCCTTGAAAGGCTTGTTTCGCGTGCCGGAAGCCAGTTCCTTGCCGACAATGGCACCGGCGATGCGTCCAACCTCTCCCCCGAAAACTACAGCGTGTGCGGCGGCAGGCGGGAAGTGTGCGCCGAGCACCGCGCCTGCTGCCATACCAACGCCGTGTCCGATGGCGGCTCCGCCCATTACACCGCCTACATCGACCGCGAGGTTCTTCACTGCGTCGATCGCGTCGATATTTCCGCCGACTAGGAGGCGTGCCTCGCGGTGTGCTGACAGGAGCAGTGTGGCGATCGGGATGTGAGCCCCGGCAGCACCTGCGGCGTCGAGGAGGTGCCCGCCCGCGGCGAGGTCGACCGCGTGGTGGAGAGCGATGGTCGGATCCAGTTGGTCGTATGCGTGCTGCATTGCAGCTGCAGCGTCGGCGTGATGCCACGCGTCGAGGACGACCACGTGGTGGTCGGCGAGTTGAGATGGGTCGAGATGTTGGCCGGGAGCAACGTGCAACGCGTCAGTGGGAAGGTGTGCGGCATCTGCCGGCATGATCACGGGTACGGAGGGGTTCGCGGCGAAGTGGTGCGCGATTCCTGGACTGTGAAAGTTTGCGTAGTCCTTGAAATTCACGTGCACGTTTCCGATCGTCGCGTCCCAGCCCTGTTGATTGGACATCGTCGCCATGTGCGCCGCGAGCCCAACATCTTGAAGGTGTCCCTGAGCGAGGAATTCCCCGACGTGGCCGGCGAGGCTCGCTCGCATGCCCTCCGTGGCGTTGGCCCATGTGTCCAGATGCGCCACGGGCGCCAAGTCCAGAAGATTGTTGATTGGTGCGTGGGCAGCCTGGGATGCCGCGTCGAACACGGCCGGATCGACGCTAAACCAACTCTCCGCAGCGCCTATCCCGCCGTCGACTGCGGCGGCAGCACGACCCAGACTTACGGGTGCTTCGTCCGGCTTTGCAGAGCCCAAATCTGACGGCAATCTGGGTTGCATTCTGGAGCGTTCTTCAGCCCCTGATCTCGGCGCCACAGGCTCCGCTGCAGATGACGCCCATTCGATGACACGGGCACTGGCGAATGCCTTGCCGGCGCCCCGTGTAACGACGATGCGATGAGCAGTTAGGCGTCCGTCGCGATATACGCCATAACCGGCGAGGAACGTCAGCAACGAAACGGCACCCAGAACAATTGCTACGAGCATGCGCGCCACCGGCTCCAGATGAATTGGTTGACCAACGATATTGGCCACTGCCCAAACTTTGAAGTCATCGAGTCGAAGGTTCTTCCGCGGCCCGGCGAAGAGGTAGGGGACTGACAACCTCGCTAGTAGCTCGGTGGTCCATGGTTGGTTACGCCCCTGTAATCGGTCGGTCGTTGATTCCGAATCCCTCGACCCACCACGTCTGAATGTCAGAGTGAGCACATGAAGCGCGCACTCTCGGTGGTCGCCGCCGTCTCGGTTCTCATCCCGTTCGCTGCGGCGTCGGGCACTGCTGCCCCTGTCAGCGGAAGTCATCGGCTCGCCATCACGGGTTATGCCCTCGGCGGCACCAGCGCAGGCGTGATCGCAGCGAGTGCGCAGGCGCTGACGACGGTGACCGTCGACGGGGTCAGCATCAGTGCCGACGGGGCGCACGTCGACGTACCGGACTCCAGCCTGGCCTCGGTACGCCGGATCGCGCACCAGCACGGCCTGCGCACCGAGCTGCTGGTCGACAACTACAGCAACGACCTCGGCGACTTCGATCCGAAGGCGGCGCACGCGCTGCTGAGCAACCACGCCAACGTCCTCCGGTTGGCGCGCACGATGGCCGGGTACGTGACCCGCGGTCACTACGACGGCGCCAACATCGACCTCGAGCTCGTCCAGCCGCGCGACGCCGTCGGACTCGTCGACTTCGCGCAGGCACTTCAGTCGGCGATGCCGGCGAGGAAGACGGTGTCGATCGACGTCAGCGCCGAGGCCTCGCTGTCCGACTATCGCGGCCAGGGCTACCTGCTCGGCCGGCTCGGGCGGGCTGTCGACGTCGTCCAGCTGATGGCGTACGACGAGCACGGCCCGACCTGGTCGGGTCCGGGCCCGATCGGCGACCTGCGCTGGCAGAAGCAGGCGCTCGGCGTCCTGCTCACCAAGGTGGCGGCGCGCAAGGTCGACCTCGGCCAGGCCGGTTACGGCTACACCTGGCCGACCTCGGGGGTCGGCGTCACGGTGACCGACCGCGGCGCGCGGGCCCGGGTGGCTCGTGACGGCGCGACCGCGATCTGGCACCCGGCGTCGGGCGAGTGGTCGGCGACGCTCTCGAACGGCACCCGGATGTGGTGGGCAGACCGCCGCTCCTACGCGATCCGCAAGGACCTCGCCCGCGCGCGGCACCTGCACGGGATGGCGGTCTGGGTGCTCGGCTCCGCGGATCCGTTGAAGTAGGCCGTTCACTGGCAACTAGAACAAGTTCTAGATATCGTCGCGTATGAGCAAGACGGAATCACTGGTCCGCGTCGGGATCGCCTACGTGCTCGCCTTCGGGGCTGGCGCTGCCTGGTTCGCGTGGGGTCCGGCCACTGCGCACCTGTGGCTGGACGGGCTGATCGCGGACCTGATCGCCACGGTGGTGGTGTTCATCGCCAGCCGGCTGCACAAGAACTCGAGCTTCTACGACGCCTACTGGAGCGTGCTGCCGCCGCTGCTGATGCTGGCCTGGTGGATCGAGGCCGGCGAGCCGCGATGCGGGCGTATCTGGATCGTGGCCTTCGTGATGGTGCTGTGGGCCGTGCGGCTGACCGGAAACTGGATCTACGCCTGGCCGGTGATGCACCACGAGGACTGGCGCTACCCGATGCTCAAGGAGAACGCCGGCAAGGCCGAGCCGGTCGTCGACCTGATGGCGATCCACGTCTTCCCCACCCTGCAGGTCTTCCTCGGCATGCTGCCGGTCTACCTCGTGGTGACCCGGACCTCGCGCACAGTGGGCTGGCTCGACGTCGTCGCCCTGGTGGTCGGTGTCGGCGCGGTCGCGCTGGAGTTCTTCGCCGACCTGCAGATGTACCGGTTCGCGCGCACCCGGCAACCGGGGCAGGCGATGGACCAGGGACTGTGGTCCTGGTCGCGGCACCCCAACTACTTCGGTGAGTTCAGCTTCTGGCTCGCGCTCGGGCTGTTCGGCGTCGCCGCGTCGCCGCACGACTGGTGGGCGCTGGTCGGTGCCGCCGGCATGTTCGCTCTGTTCGAGGGAGCGAGCATCCCGATGATGGAGAAGCGCAGCCTCGAGCGCCGGCCGTCGTACGCCGACGTCATCGCCCGGGTGCCGCGGTTCGTCCCGCGCCCGCCGCGCAAGGGGACCCGATGAGGCGGCTCCGGTGACCCGACCGAAGGTCGTGATCGCCGGGCTCGGGGACACCGGCGTCCTGACCGCGATCCACCTCGCACCCCACGCCGACGTCGTCGGGATCTCCAGCAAGCCCGGGCTGGTCAGCGGCCAGGAGCTCGGGTTGCGCCTCGCGCGACCACGTGAGTGGGTCCGGCACTACTGGGTCTCCTTCGACCGCTACCACCGTCTCGACCGGGCCCGGACGGTGCACGGCACCATCAC
>JACXTT010013589.1_pt1 | contig 10705 bp, 8 predicted proteins | sample 9270951 | NCBI WGS metagenome assembly JACXTT01 (sample SAMN15532306, study PRJNA645909) | rock metagenome | isolation source: weathered quartz diorite | place: Puerto Rico | collected 2017-06-21
AGCTCAAGGAGTCTGCAATGCGGCTCGATGTCTTGCCGGCTGCAACACCGTCGATGGACTCGAACTCGCCGTCAATGCGGGCGTGTCCAGTGGACGTTTGCAGGAACAGTGCATTGTTCAAGCCCTTGACCAGGAAGTCGCTCTGGTTGTGCGAGATCGAGATGCCCGAGCCGCTGTTGCTATTGGCCAGCTTGGAGCCGTTCACCGCATTCAACAACACGCGCAGCTTGCCGCCGGGGTTGGTGTTGATTTCAGAGATGTCAACGTTCAGGCGGGTGGCTGTCACACCAGCCGGGGAGGCTGTGTCAAACTTGTCGCCGGTGAACAGGCCAATGCCCAGTTTTGCGCTGCCGATGGGGATATCGGTCACACCTGCGCCTTCGTTGTCACCGTAGTTCAGCAAGAAGTAGTCGTTGATGTGCACGTCTTGGATACGCAGGCGGCGCTGGCCGACCCAGAACTTGGCTTCTGGCAGGAAGGACATGCCGCTCAGTTCTACAAAGGCCTGCTCGGTGCCGACGTTGCCGCTGTTCCATTTTGCGGGCATGTAGACCACGCGGTAGTTTGCGGCGTCGGTTTTGAAGTTCTTGCTCAGCTCGATTTCAATGCCGTTGTCGCCTTCGTTGCCCAGGCGGTATTCCTGCAGATTGCCGCCAAGGTTGAAGCCGCCTTTGACACCGTCCGAGGTGTTGAAGACCGGGCCGCCACGGGAGTAGCCGTGGAATTCAAAGCTGCCGTCGTCGGCCATTACGCTGCTTGCAGACAATGCAGCGGCCAGCGCTACCGCGCTAAGAGTGAATTTAGGGTTCATGATGGGCTATAAATGAGTGCTGTCGTGTTGTTGGCGAGGTGCCGCTTATTTGGCGGTAGCGGCTGCCAACAGGCGCTTCTGCGCGTCAGCAATTGAAATCTTGTCGTCGTTCCAGAACTGGCTGACAACGTCCTTGATGGCGCCTTCGGTGGCCGGCTTGATGGCCATGCCGTGTGCCACGGAGGGCTGCAGGCCGCCCGACTTGGCGGTGTCCACAAAGTCTTTGCTGGAGGCCTTGGCGCAGTCGTCAAACTTGTCCAGGTTCATGTTCAGGCGGACCGGAATAGAGCCCTTGTTCAGGTTGAAGATCTCCTGGAATTCGGTTCCCATGATGGCGGCGGCCAGATCGCCCTGGGCCTTCTGCGAGTCTGCCGATTTGAGCTTGAACATGGCAAATGAATCCACGTTGAAGGTGTAGGCATTGCTGGTTCCAGGTGCTGCTGCGCACAGGAAGTCTTTGCCTGGTGCCTTGCCAGCCGCCAGGAATTCGCCCTTGGCCCAGTCGCCCATGAACTGGAAGCCGGCTTCGCCCTTCATGACCATGGCGGTTGCGAGGTTCCAGTCGCGGCCAGGGGAGGCCGCATCGGTATAGCCCTTGATCTTGCGGAAGGTCTCCAGCGTCTTGGTCATGGTGTCGCTGTTGATGGCCGTTGGCTCCAGGCTGATCAGGGCATCGTGGTAGAACTTCACACCACCCACGCCCAGAGCGACGGATTCAAAGGTTGTGAAGTCCTGCCAGTTCTGGCCACCGTGGGCCACGGCAATCAGGCCAGCCTTCTTGATCTTGTCGGCGGCCGCAAAGAACTCGGCGTAGGTATTGGGCATGCCGGCAACGCCAGCCTTCTTCAGCACATCGGGGTTGGCCCACAGCCAGTTCACGCGGTGCACGTTGACCGGTGCGGCCACGTAGTTGCCCTTGTACTTCATGACGTCGGCAACGACCTTGGGCAGCAGGCTGTCCCACTTCTCGGCCTTGGCAACAGTGTCCAGATTGGCCAGCACGCCTTCTGCAGCCCATTCCTGAATGGCAGGTCCCTTGATCTGTGCTGCGGCAGGCGGGTTGCCCGACACCACACGGCTCTTCAGCAGGGTTGCTGCGTTGTCGCCGCCGCCACCAGCGACGGCAAAATCCTTCCACACATGGCCCTTGGCCTGCATGATCTTTTTCAGCTCGGCGACCGACTTGGCCTCACCACCAGATGTCCAGTAGTGCAGCACTTCGACTTCACCGGCATGGGCCGTCACCGCAGCGGTCATGACCGCCAGGGCCATGGATACGCCGCTTAGGCGCATACGCGAAACTCTCAACATGTCGTCTCCTTGTGTGCTCATCTGGCACGGGGGCCACGAGCTGGGTTGAATTCAGAGAACACCTTTGCTTCCGAATTAATTAATTGTTAATTAATATTAAATTCAGGAATATGGGACTAACCCTAGTGTTAGAAAAAGCTGACAGTATTGTCCTGCGGAAGCTGTGTTTGCGCGCGGTGTCATGGCGAAACCGGCGGCGAGAGAGCAGGGGCGCAGGCGTGTGCCTGCGACAGAAAGAATGGGCCCTAGAGCGCAGCCAGGCCCTGCAGGTCACGCAGGTGAATGTGGCGCCGCTGCACGGTGAGCAGGCGCATGTGTTGCAGTTCCGAGAACGTCCGGCTCACGGTTTCCAGTGTCAGGCCGAGAAAGCTACCAATGTCATGGCGCGTCATCTTCAAATGAAACTCAAGCGCCGAATAGCCCAGCGCGTCCATGCCTTCTGACAGATGCAGTAAAAAACCGGCCAGGCGCTGGCGCGCATTGCGATGGCCCAGTAGCAACAGCGGATACCGTTGGCGCACCAGTTCGCTGCTGACCTGGCGCAGCAGGGCCGTCTGCATGCCGGTCGTTGTCAAGGCATGCTCCAACAGTTGGCTGTAAGGCAGCATGGCGACTTCCGAGTCTTCCAATGCGGTGGCTGTGCTGGCGTAATAGCCTTCGGCCATTCCATCGAGGCCCAGCAATGCACCGGTGAAATGGAAGTTGCTAACCAGTTCACCGCCATCGCGCAGGGTCAACGTGGATTTGAAGGACCCACACAGCACAACACAAACACAGTGGAAGTGCTCCAGTTGGCGAAACACGCATTCGCCCTGCTTGATTTTGCAACGGCTACCTTTCAGGTTGACCACGCGAGCCACATCCAGGCCACCATTTTCGTATGCAAGAGTTTGTGGCCAGGTGGATACACCCAAGGGCTGTTGCCAGCGATTGCTGGCTGCATGGGTTGGCGTGAACGAGCTGTGCATTCGATTCCCTTCGCAGGGTCTCTGGGACCCACTGTCTCAAGCGGTGCCGCCCCCTGGCGGCATCCTTGGTTGGCAGTGTGTCGTGTTCGCGCGCAGCCCGTCCGTGCGCCAACGCACGCAGTTTTTACTTGTAGATACCGCAAGCAATGTAGAAGGAATCATCCACACGTTCTACATAGGTGCTCTTTTGCTCTATCTGCTTGGTGAGTGGGTTGGGCCATTTGTAATCCACCCATCCCTTGCCCTGCTTGCTGTTGGCCACCTCAGCAAAAAGCTTGGTAAAAGGTACGCCATCGACGTCCTTGAGCTCGGTCATGACCTTGCCCACCAGCTTGGCATTCGCTCCGTGCGCGGGCACAGGGATGTTGGGTTTCAGTGCTCCGGAGAACAAGTAGAGATCCTTCTGCACAAACTTGGGATTTTCACGGTTGTTGATCTCGGCCCAGGTCTTGTCGGCACCGTTGGCCTTGTAGAACACAATGGCTTTTTTGACCAGGGCTATGGCCTCATCCGCCGTTCCATGGTCTGCCGCGTGCGCGCTGGCGACCATGAGGGCTGCCATCAGCCCCCAAAAGAATTGCTTGAGAACATATTTCATGATGACCTCCGTGGCGTCAGTGGGTGGTGGTGACGCCGTGAACGTAGCACAACACCAGCACAATGTAAATGCACGCTTGCAAAGCGCTACCATTGGCAAAGGCACGGCATAACCCATCGCATGGCACACAACAATATGGAGACTCCCATGGCAATCCATCGCATTCCTTTTTTACGGCAACTTGTTCGTTGCCTGGCTCTGGCGGCCTGCTGTGGCGCCGTTGGTGCGCAACCCGCCTGGAAGCCAGAAACGGGCCTGGTCCTGGTCGGCAAAGTGGTCACCATGAACGATGCGGGTGATGTGCTGCCGCATGCCCGGGTGTGGCTGTCTGGCGGCAAGATCATGGCCATTGCGCGCGAGGGTGAGGCCTTGCCCGAGGGCGCCAAGGATGCGCCGGTCGTTGACAGCAAAGGGGTGATCTACCCCGGCATCATCGACCTGCACAACCACCCCGAATACGCCATCTATCCGCTGCTGCCGATTCAGCGCAAGTTTCGCGACCGCTATGAGTGGCGCTGGTATGACGATGTCTACAACAAGCGCATCACCTTCCCACAAGAAGTGCTGACGCGACCCTACTACCTGGACCTGGGAATGGAAATTGGCCGCTACGGCGAATACAAAGCCCTGGCCGGTGGCACCACCAGCCTGCAGGGCGGGCGCACCAACCTGGCCTATTCCAAGGAAGAATGCCTGGTGCGCAATATCGAGAACTCGCAGGTGGAACCCCGTGTAGCCTCCAGCCGCGTGGACATTGGCCGCAGCGCCAAGGAGTGGGCAGCCATGCAGGCCGAGCGCGCCAAGGGCCCTATGGCCGTGCACCTGGCAGAAGGCCCGTCGCCGCGCATGGCCTTTGAATTCAATGCGATCAAGGACAGCAACCTTCTGGGCCCAGAGTTGATCGCCATCCATGGGGTGGGCTTGACGGAGCCACAGTTCAAGGAAATGGCCGCCGTGGGTGCCAAGCTGGTGTGGTCGCCGTTGTCCAACTTCATGCTGTATGGCCAGACGGCCAATATCCTGGCGGCGCACCGCGCGGGCGTTTCCATCAGTCTGGCGCCGGATTGGGCGCCGTCGGGCAGCAAGTCCAGTCTGGGCGAACTCAAGGTAGCCGATCTGGTCAACAAGCATGCGCTGCATGGGCTGTTCAGCGACCGTGACCTGGCCGACATGGTGACCCGCAAGCCGGCCGACGCCATGGGTTGGGGCAAAGATCTGGGCCAGCTCACCGAGGGCTATCTGGCCGACGTGCTGGTGCTGGATGACCGCAACGCCGACCCCTACCGCAACCTGATCGAGGCCATAGAAGACAACATCCAATTGGTTGCTGTGCGGGGTGAGCCGCTCTATGGCGACTCGGCGTTGCTGGCCCGAGCCCGTGGCAGGACGGACGATATCGAGGCGACGTCCAGCTTCAACAAGGGCAAGCGCACCAAGTCCATGACACCCAATTGCCCGGGCACCAGCCTACCCGTCATGAGTGTTGCCGAGACCCGTGCCCGCATTCAGCAGGGCTTGCAGTTGGATGCGGCGCAGTTGGCCGCCAAGCTCACACCAGCGCAGCTTGCCTTGGACTATGAGCACTGCGCCTTGCCCGCACCAACCGGTGCGGTGCAAACCTCAGACGCCAAGCGCGTGCTGGCCTGTCGCTTTGGCTTGCCGTTCGAGAAGACACGTCTGAGTGCATTGACCACCAACGAAGATCCGGAGTTCTTCTCGCGGCTGATGAAGAACCCCAACCTGCCCAAGTACTTGCAGGCTCTGCCAGCCTACTACAAGCAGGGCGGCAAATAGGTCAAGTCGCCGCTGGGCCGCCCCGAGGCGACGACGGCCCCCTCGGGGGGGCAGGGAGCTACACGCAGTGAGCGACCGTGGGGGTAATAATTTTCCGCTGGGCCGCCCCGAGGCGACGACGGCCCCCTCGGGGGGCAGGGCGCTACACGCAGTGAGCGACCGTGGGGGTAATAATTTTCCGCTGGGCCGCCCCGAGGCGACGACGGCCCCCTCGGGGGGCAGGGAGCTACACGCAGTGAGCGACCGTGGGGGCGGGTACCACTAGTCCACGCGCGCGCCTGAGACTTTGACGACCTGCGCCCACTTGGTGTGCTCGGCGTCAATCAAGGCCGCAAACTGGGCCGGCGTATTGCCGCTGGGTATGGCGCCCTGGGCCAGCATATTGGCTTTGATGGCCGAGGTGCTGAGGGCACGCGCTACGTCTTGCTGTACGCGGTTCACCACATCGGCCGGTGTGCCTGCCGGTGCCAGCAGGCCAAACCAGCTGGTGGCCTCAAAGCCTTTGAGGCCTGCGGCTTCGGCGATGGTTGGCACATCAGGCAGGGCTTCGGAGCGCGAGGCACTGGTCACCGCCAACGCCTTCAGCTTGCCCGCTTTGATCAAGGGCATGGCAGACGGCAGGTTGTCAAACATCACGTCCACATGCGCGCCCACCAGGTCCAGCAGGGCCGGACCGGAGCCCCGGTAGGGAATGTGCGTCATGAACACCCCCGTCTGGCTTTTGAACAACTCGCCTGCCAGGTGGATGGACGTTCCGTTGCCGCTGGACGCCATATTGAGTTTGCCGGGCCGGGACTTGGCCAGACGGATGAAGTCCTGCACCGTGTTGACGTTGTTGGCGCGCGCAAAGTCTGCGTTGACCACCATCACATTGGGCACTGCAGCCACCAGTGTGATGGGTGCAAAGTCCTTGATCGGGTCATAGGGCAACTTGGGGTACAGCGCTCGGTTGATGCCATGCGTGCCCACGGTGCCCATCAGCAGCGTGTAGCCATCGGGGGCTGACTTGGCCACGATCTCGGCACCCAGGTTGCCACCGGCGCCAGCCCGGTTGTCGACGATGAATTGCTGGCCAAAGGCTTTGGACAATTCGGGCGCCACGGCACGTGCCAGGATGTCGGTGGTGCCGCCCGGCGCAAAGGGCACGACGATGCGCACGGGCCGGTTCGGCCAGGCCGATTGCGCCCATGCTGTACGGTCAGCAAGGCCCAGCAACGCGGTGCTTGCGCCGGTTAGAAAAAGCCTGCGATGGAGTCTGGGTTGCGCCATGCGGAGTCTCCTGTTGGATGTGTTTGTTGACCATCATAGCCACCCTGCGAAGTCCCGGCAGTCACTTATGGCGAACCTGAAGACTTGCGCTTATGAATTGTCTTGCTCCACCGCCCCAGCCAGGGCAGCAGAAACTCGGAGAAGCCCTGCGCTGCCGGAGAGATCGCACGTGCCATCGGTTGGTAAATGCAGACCTGGCGTATCGCCTCGGGCTCCACAATGCGCCGCTGCACCAGGCCAAAGTGCCGTGCCAGCACGTCCACATAGGCGGGCGCCAGGGTCACGGCCAAACCATGGGCTGCCAGCCCCATGGCGGTGGAAACATTGTCAACCACCTGCACCGGTGTGATGCGCGCGTCAGCCGGTGCATGGGCCAGCATGCGGGCCACGCTGCGCTCGTGGTCGCGCCCGGCGGCCACCAGGGCCACGTCGCGCAGTTCGTCCCAGCGTATGCTGCGCTTGCGGGCCAATGCATGGCTGGGGGCGCACCACAGTACCCAGGGGCTGTCAAAGGCCGGCGCGCTGGCAACGCTGCTACCCGTTACCCGGTCCGGTCCCACGGCCAGGTCCACGTCGCCATGGGCCACGCTGTCGACCAGCATGTCAACCGCCACATCATGCAGGCGCACCACGACCTTGGGGCGCAGCAGTGCGTAATCTTTGATGGCCTGAGGTAGTGCCGTGCTGGCCAGTACTAGTGGTGCGCCGACACGCACCACGCCAGTGGCGCGCTGGCGCACGTCATTGGCCACCGTCTCGGCCATCTGCGCATGGCGCAGCACCGACTCCACGCTGGTCAGAAAGTCCCTTCCGGCGCTGGACAGATTGACGCGGCGTGTAGTGCGGTCAAACACCCGAAAGCCCAGCGTGGACTCCAGCTCGGCCACCAGTTGGCTGATGGCCGATGCGGTCAATCCCAAACGGTCTGCCGCTGCGGCAAAACTGCGCAATTCGGCAACGGCGGCAAAGGCCTCGAATTGGCACAAGGCGGTGCGGGTAAGGGCCATAAGGGCATGCTCACACTATTTTTGCAAGTGCGAGTGGAGTGAAAACAGCGCCAATCTAGGCGCGCGACGACGAGTGGCGCTGTTTTCACCCCACTCCCTTCGGGTTGCGGCCAAAAAAAAAGGCCATGCGCGGCGTTGCGAAACCTTGCCCGGGGGGCAAACCCCGGCTGCGTTTCGCGCCTTGCGCATGACCTTTTTGCTCCGCAACGCATCTTGTAAAAATAGTGTGAACAAGCCCTTGTTAATTATCCAGTAAAACTTACGAATTGCACACAATTGATGACTTGTGCGCCAACCCCGATCGCTGCACACTCGCAGCTTCATTGACACGGTGGGCTCCATTGCCGCACCCCGCATAACGATGCTTGAAGCCTCTATCCACTCGCAACTCGCCCGGGAACTGCATGCCGCGCGCCACAGCAAGGTGCAGCTGGAGCATTTCTCCAAGCGCTACCCCGACATGACCATGGCTGACAGCTACGCCATCCAGCGCGCGTGGATGGCGCTGGAGCGTGCCGATGGCCGCCATGTGATTGGCCACAAGATTGGCCTGACCTCGCGCGCCATGCAGATCGCATCGCAGATCACCGAGCCCGACTACGGTGCGCTGCTGGACGACATGCTGCTGCGCGACGGTAGCGAGGTTGCGGCCGCCCGCTTCATCGTGCCGCGCTTTGAAACCGAGCTGGCCTTCATCCTGGCCAAACCGCTGCGCGGTCCCGGTGTGACGGTGTTTGATGTGCTGAATGCCACCGACTACGTCGTGCCGGCGCTGGAGTTGATTGACGCACGTATCGAGCAGTTTGACCGCGTCAGCAAGGCGCCACGCACCGTGCTGGACACCATTGCCGACAACGCCGCAAGCGCGGGCGTAGTCATGGGCGGCAGGCCGGTCAAGCCCGATGCGGTGGACCTGCGCTGGGTTGGCGCATTGCTGTTCAAGAACGGCGTGATTGAAGAATCAGGCCTGGGCGCTGCCGTATTGAACCACCCGGCGAATGGCGTGGCGTGGCTGGCCAACAAGCTGGCGGCCTATGACGAAGGCCTGGCGGTGGGCGAGATCGTGCTCAGCGGCTCCTTCACCCGGCCAGTGGCCTGTGCGGCGGGCGACACCTTTCATGCCGACTACGGCCCCTTGGGCTGCATCTCCATGCGATTTGTATGAAGCCTTCTGCCACACCTGACAACGCGTTCAAGAAGGCATTGGCGCGCGGCGACCAGCAGATTGGTCTGTGGCTGGGCCTGGCTGACGCCTATGCCACCGAACTGAGTGCCAGCGCGGGCTTTGACTGGCTGGTCATCGATGGCGAGCATGCGCCCAACGACTTGCGCAGCACGCTGGCCGCGCTGCAGGCGGTGGCCCCGTATCCCGTGCATCCGGTGGTGCGTATTCCGGAAGGCAGCACTGCGCTGATCAAACAGGTGCTGGAGATTGGCGCAACCACGGTGCTGGTGCCCATGGTCGAGAGTGCGGAGCAGGCGCAACAGCTGGTGCAGGCCATGCGCTACCCGCCGCAGGGTGTGCGTGGCGTGGGCAGTGCATTGGCGCGTTCCTCGCGCTGGAATGCCTACCCCAACTACCTGGCCGAGGCCAATGACCGCGTCTGTCTGCTGGTGCAGGTGGAGTCGGTCGCGGCGCTGACCCAGTTGGAGGCCATTGCCGCTGTGGATGGTGTGGACGGTATCTTTATCGGACCGGCAGATTTGTCGGCGTCCATGGGCTTTCTAGGCCAGCCCACGCACCCGCAGGTGCGGGCTGCCATTGATGCCGCCATCACCGCCATCGCGCGTGCCGGCAAGGCCCCTGGCATTCTGTGTGCGGATGAGGCACTGGCGCGGCACTACATGGCCCTGGGCGCCCAGTTTGTTGCGGTGGGGGTGGACAGTGTGCTGCTGGCCCAGGCCACACGGGCATTGGCCGCACGTTTCAAGAGCCCTGACAAAGCGACGCCAGGCACGCAAGGCGCATACTGAAAGAGGAACAGATTGACCATGAGCAGCCCCCTGCTGGACGTAGCCGGTTTTCACGTCAGCGCAGACCACTATATTGACGGCCAACGCGTCGCATCGCCGCAGACCTTTGCATTGCATTCACCGATAGACCAACGCCTGTTGGGCCACATCAGCCAGGGGCTGGATGGGCATGTTGACGCGGCCATCGCAGCCGCCCAGCGCGCGTTTGCCGGCTGGAGTGCGCTCAGTGCCGCGCAGCGCAAGCCCTATCTGGACCGCTTTGCCGCCGAGATCGGTAAACGCGCCGAGGCCTTCTGCCATCTGGAGAGCAATGACGCGGGCGTCTTGCTGTCACGCATGGCGCACGGCGTGGTGCCCCGCGCCATGTTGAACATGCGTTACTTTGCCGAACACGCGCTGACCCTGCAAGACCAGTGCATAGAGACCGATCAGGCCAAGCACCTAGTGCGCCATGACCCGGCCGGTGTGGTGGCCATCATCACCCCGTGGAACGCGCCGCTGATGCTGGCAACCTGGAAGCTGGGCCCGGCCCTGGCCAGCGGCAACACCGTGGTGCTAAAGCCACCAGAGTGGGCGCCGCTGACCAGTTCGCTATTGGCCGATTGCGCCGAGGCCAGTGGTCTGCCACCTGGCGTGTTGAACATTGTGCAAGGCTCTGGCAGCGAGACCGGCGCCAAGCTGGTGGCCGATCCGCGCTTGGCGCGCATCTCTTTCACGGGTTCCGTGCCAACTGCCAAATGGATTGCCCAGACCGCGGGCGCCAACCTGACGCCGTGCAGCCTGGAGTTGGGTGGCAAGAGCCCCTTCATCGTGCTGGAAGACGCCGACCTGGACGCCGCTGCCGCCACGGCCGCGCTGATGTACCGCAACGCCGGCCAGGTGTGCCTGGCGGGTACCCGGCTCTTGGTCCACAGCGCCATTGCCGGGCGCTTTGTGGCTGCCATGCGTGTATATGTTGAGAAGCTAAACATCG
>JACXTT010013590.1_pt1 | contig 10704 bp, 9 predicted proteins | sample 9270951 | NCBI WGS metagenome assembly JACXTT01 (sample SAMN15532306, study PRJNA645909) | rock metagenome | isolation source: weathered quartz diorite | place: Puerto Rico | collected 2017-06-21
CCTTTCGACAAATGCCGTCTGAATCTGCCAGCCGCAGGCCGCCAATACCTGATTGACTGCCGCTTGCGTGCCGAAGACCACACGGTGTTTCACCGCGACAAGGCGCCGCCGTCGCATGGTTTTGACTACCTGCGCGTAGAGCAGTGCAGGTACCGGCATCCAGCGGGGTGTAGGCGCTGGGCCTCTCGCTTGGCGCCGAGGCGACTCCACCCAGTGACCGAAATGCGTCACGATGGCGGTGAGGTAATGCACGTACCCATCGCTCAGAAAAAGCGGCACACAGCCAGGCGCTAACAGCTGAGCGAGTTGATGCAACATGGCTTGTGCCATTGCGAGCGTGCGTGCACCGACTTGCACACTCAGGAGCAATTTGCTCTCGGGATCGATCGCCGTCCAGACCCAGTGAGGCGAACACGATAATCGATCGACGGCCTCGGCTGCACTGACGTCACCGTCTCTGAGCGCACTGAGCACCGCGTAGAGTTCATCGAGCTGAACCTGATTGATGTGCAACCCGCGCAGAAAGTAGGCAGAGAAGGCATGCAGTTGTTCCGCGGCCTCGACCAACCAACTGAGCACAGTATTCGGATCGATCTCGAACACCCGTGCTGTGCCGCGGATACCCAACCCCTCGGCAAGGCAGGCCAAGACCCGTACGATGAGCTCCTCTGAGGAGCGCTTGCCGTGCAAGAGCGTGCCATGGGTTTCAGAGAAATAGCCGTGGCAGGAGAGGCACTGCAACTGCCGCCAGGGCTGGCCGCCGGGATGCCCGTTCGACCGGATATTGCCGCGGCCGAGCCAGCCGCGGTAGGAACAATCCGGAGCGGGACAGAAATGCGACCGCGTATCGATAGTCCGCCGCCGACCTCGGGTAAAGGCGATCACGGGAGGGGGGGCGCCTGGCGTCGTGGGGCATTCGTCGGTTCTCTGCACACACGCTGCACACAGTGGTAGGTGGATAAAGCCAGAAAACGGCTTGGGCTCTGTGGAGCGCTGGCGTCGGGGTGTGTCTGGCGTAAGGGCCGTCGGGGGGCTGGCGTTTGGAGCGTCGCGCCACCAGACATGGATGAGGAGGCAGATCACCACGAAAGCGACCACGAAGAGTTGGTAAAACAATACGTTCGGTACCATGATACCGTCTCCTTTCACGGGGCGAAAAGGAGACTATTGTACCGCATTCACCTGCTCTCGAATTATCCGTCGTCTACGGGTACAGGACCCGCTTGTGGAAGCAGGGTGTCCGCGATCTGGTGATGGAGCTCTGCTGTGCCCTGCACAACTTCCGGGTGCGCCTGAACCCTTGGCTACCCATGATTTAATCGGGATAAACTCAGTTGTGGGCTCTGGAAGACCCAGACACATCTGCGGCCCTGTGCGTGTCTTCTGGGCGCTGCCTCGTGCGCTACCCGCTGTTTGCCACCCCTTTCCTCTGTGTAGGGTCTTGGTCACGTTGAGCGTCCCAGTGCGGCTGGGCTGGCTCCGCGCACGCCAGGCCCTCGGTGGCCGTGGTCCCTCCGGCAGGGGCGTAAGGCGCCGGTGCGCCACAGCCGCGCCCGGCGGGTGGCATCCTCCAGGCCACACCAGTACCAAAAGAACCCGAGGATCAGCAGCCCCCCGAGTTCGCCACAGAGGTACACCGGGTCAGACAGGTCACTCAGGAGGTTGGCACCGAAGGCCTGCACCCCGCTGGCGTGTGCAGGCCCAAAATTGTTGCCGGCCCAGGGCCAGAGAAGACTGACCCGCTCGGCAGGCGCCCACATGCAATCGAAGAGCCAATGCCAGGGCAGGATCAGGGCCACGACGCGCGCCGCGCGGATGGTGCGTCGTAAAGGGAAAGCGACTAGGACCATGCACACGAGCAGCACGGTGAGCGAATGCCCGACAGTGCGGGTGTTGCCGTGGGTAAACGCCGGGGCGATCACGTACTGGAGGGGCTTATCAATCAGGTCGGGTAGCATGGCCGCCACCGCGACCCAGCGGGCATCAATATCCCGGCTGAGGGCACGGGCGATGCCCAGCGTTAATCCGATATGGCCGAAGACCAGCATGCATACCTCATCGCTGTGTGTGGTGACGGTTTTGTCAAGTTGTTGAGGCTGAGACTCTCCGCAGGCGCGCAAGTGCCCTTCCCCGGTCCTCCACACCCTTTAGGCGGCCTGCTCCGTACCCGTCATTTCGGCCCCACTCTCGAATCGGTTTCTCATCTCTTGGCTGTAACTTTTCACGCTCACTGTCGTCATTTCTTTCCCATTATTTGTTGTAATATAGACGATGTGGCGCTTTCGATAGAAGATCATGACACAATGACGCAATTTTGGAATCCCCAAGGCGGAAATTTGCGAGGCTGGCGACGGGCTAAGGGTAGTTTTACACGGAAGGCGACCAGCAGTTGTAGGAGGAGTGTAGCTGGCTCATTACCAACTGCATCATTTACTATAATGCGACGATCTTGTCCCACCTGTTCGCGTACAAAGAACGGCGTGGCGACGCCGCCGGCGCCGCGCTGCTGGCACAGGTCTCACCCATAGCGTGGTAGCATATTAATCTCTGTGGACGCTACGAGTTCACCAAGGCGCCAGAGGTCATTAACATGGCGGCGATCATTCAGACCTTGGCACAGACTCCAGTCCCACAAGACCTCATGCTCTAATCCCCGAAATATACCTTTTGGAGAGATTGGCAAAAAACCCCAGGATCTCCTCAAAGGTCATCGCCGATTCTCCGTGTGCTCGCCGAACACGGCGCAGTTTTTCAATGGTACGGGCTTTAGACGATGGCGATCAGCTGCCATTGTTGGTTTTGGCCGCCGTTGTCAGTATACTGCTGGATTTTCACCCCATCATCCGGCGCAGCCCCTGGTATATCTAGTACCTTGCCGGTTGCCTTGGACACGATCTTGTAGTAGCCGTCACCCGTCGGGACCAATTGCCAATGCTGATTGTCTCCGCCGTTATCAGTAAACTCCTGGATCGCCACATTGTCCGGGGAAGCTCCAGGCACGTCGAGCACCTTGCTGCTCCACCGGGATACAATTTTGAAAAAGGTAAAATCCACCCCATATATCGGTATCAGTTGCCACTGCTGGTTCGTTCCGCCATGTGGAGTGAACTGCTGGATCTCTGTCCCATCGGCAGTATTGGGCACGTCCAACACCTTCCCACTCGAACGGGAAATAATGTTGAAGAATGCTCGCGGATGATTGAAATTATCGTAAACCGGAGGAGAGACAACTGACGGATGAAGGCCGGTTTTGACCTCTTGCTTATGGTCGGCCGGTGTCCAAGGCCGTAGCAACGGAGGCTGATTTCCTGCCCAGGGCTGAATATCGCCTGTAATGGCTGGACTATTACCATCAGCACCATAGGTTTGGCTGGGATCCAGCCGCCATTCCTGTCCCTGCATGCACTGCCACATTGCCCACAGGCGATCGGTGTTCGAATGCAGCAGAAAGACAAAGGGATCATGGAAGGAGTAGTGTACATCAGCTATTGATCCGCCTATGTAGCCGTGTGCCTTATTGTGCGCGTTTCTCTCCAACTCAACGCGCATCTGGGGAAACTGTTGATTATTAGGCTGGCCGTTTCCCGTGTTCACGACCTGGTTATCGGGATCCACCGGCGGTATGACCGGCGACGGCTGGCCGTTCGCGACCTGACGCCAGATCAAGTTGTGGCCATTGCCTAACTCAGCTCCCTCAGTCGATTCAAAGTTTTGAAACGGCGGCCCCGCATTGTCCTGATCACTCCCCATGAACTGGGGCGTGAACAGGTTGACTGGGTTGCCGGCTCCATCGGGGGTGGCACGCGGATCTGTTGTCCAATCCCAGTAATGCAGCGACAACTGTGGGTCCACGAGTCTCAGAAGCGCCTCTAGTCTGTTGACTAGTTCGCGATGCCATGGCAAAAAGGCAGGGCCACCATGAACATTTTGTCCTGCCGCGTGCGCCGCTTTGTGGATGTCCTCTTGTTTGTCCCAGAACGACACACCGTCTGGATATAGGAATTGGTTTGTATCAAGCTGAAGAAAGGCATTGACTAGCCGCTCCTTTTCTTCGTCAGAAATCATGGCGACGTTTCTGCGAATTCCATCTCCGAGTGCCATGGTTTACTTCCTTTACAATTGTTGATTGACAGAATTAACGGGGGCATGGCCACAACTAGAGTTGTTCCGCAATAAGAGATAAGGTAAGCTGTCCTCCAAAAAACCATGGAGGGAGCAATCGATGGGCTTACTCATCCGAGACGACCGTCAGATGAAAGCCTTAACCGGCTTATCCCAAGCCCAATTGGCTTTCCCGGTACGTGGGAGCAATAATGGCACATGTGCCATTAAGAGAAATTTCGGGCGCTAGGCAATTTACGGATTGTGATACAACCACTTGTGGACACTGTCAGAAAACGAACACTTGATGAGAACCTATGGAGGGGGCCTTCAGAGACGCCTAAACGCAGGCGAAAGTCTCTCATTTTGTCATCTCACTAAACATAATCTCATCAACCCGTTAGAGGCAGAAGTTGATGAGAAACACGTATAGCACTAATAGACCGCTTAGCAGTTCTATTGCCCAAAATTTCGCGTTTTCACCGAAAAAGTCTGCGGCTGCAGGTCTTGCGGCAGTTTGTCGAGTACATTGGCGGTCTTATGCACCCGCCCTTTGGCCATCGGCTTGAAAGATTACCTGGCGCCAACCTACCGTGAATCATGTCAAACCAAAGGTGCTGACCGGCACCTACCGATTCACCTGCGGCCGCAACCGCTTTATAGCAGCACCTGGCAAATTTGAGGCGGAAAGATTGATGCCCGCCGCCCAGAAATGCCCTCTTACTCCGTTGATTGGGTCGACTGTTCTGCCTCGAACTTTACGGATGCTGCTTTTATATTTCTTCCCCTGCTGTGTGTCAAGAAAAATCATCCCTCGGATGTTTGAGGGCGTTCGCCAAATAGGGCAAAAGGCGGCAGCCCTCTGAGCCTCTGGGGTGAGGCACACTAGAGCAGGGCAGCTGCACACTGGCCCGGTGTTTGAAGAATGTGCTGCGCGGGTTGGCGCGTGTTCTCTGCCTGTGCTAAGCTGCGCGTAACATTTGGCCAGAGGAAAGGCTTCTTTCGTATGGTATTCTGTTCCGCCAGAGGACAAATATGGCGCACACAGACGGGCAGAAGTTCCCCCAAATCACCATAGGAAACAGTACGCCGACGCTCATCCACATGGCGGAGGAACTGCCCGATGGGCTGTATTGGTGGGCCGAACAGTATTTCCGGTTCGAGGTGACCACAAGCTCCGCGTCACAAAAAGTGCAGCGCCGTGATCTGGCGTTGTTCCTGCACTACATGGCGATCGAAGAACGGACGGATCAACGGGTCGCGTGGACGCCACGGCTCTCCCGGGATTTTCAGCGGCATGTGCAGCAGACGGTCAATGACCAGGGGCGCAGAGTCTGGAGTGACAAAACCCTGCTCCGGATCATGGCGCACCTCAAAACCTTTGCCAAGTGGGTCCACAAGCTCAGGCCCTTCCCCCTGGGGAATCCCATGGCGAAGCTGAAGCTCCCCGCCATGGGTATGGGACTCGAGGTGGAGCGGGCCCTGACGCCTGCCGAGCGGCGCAAGCTGCTCGATGCCGCTGATCTGCTCCTCGCCATTGGCGGACTCTCACGTGATCGGAAGCGTTATAAAACTGGCCCGCGGCCCCGACGCAAAGGGTATCGCCCGTATCGCAACCGCGCCATCGTCTATACCCTCATCGAGACTGGCATGCGACGTGGGGCCGTTACTAAGCTCGATGTGGAGCAGGTCAATGTCCGGCGCAAGACTCTCACGGTAGGAGAAAAAGGGGGGTACACCCACACCTATCAGATTAGTCAGGAAGGGTTGCAGGCCATTCAGGATTACCTGACCCACGAACGCCCCCTGGATGCGGAGCACTGGCACTCCCCGGCATTATTTCTCCCCGCCTTGACTATGGCGCAGAGCAGCGGGAGGTTGGCGGTCTTAGCGGTCAGTGATATCTGGAATGCCGTATGTCGTCTGGCCAACGTACATGGCAGAACGCCCCATAGTGCACGGCACGCTATGGGGAAACATATTATCGCGAAGACGGGCAACATCGCGGCGGTCCAAAAACAGCTCGGGCATAAACAGCCGGCCTACTCTATGCAATACGCCCGCATCACCGCGGAGGAACTCGAAAGGGTTTTGGATGCGCGATAACCATGCTCCACCTCCGTTGTCCACCCTGACCGCTGAGGAAGGCGCCGCGGCCTTGGAACGCTACCGCCTCTTACAACCTGCCCTGGAACACGGAGTGCCTCTCGCTCAAGTGGCCAAGCACCATGGCCTGGTGCTCCGCACGGCGCAGCGATGGGTGACACGTTACCAGGCACACGGCTTAGCTGGACTCACCCGCCGCACGCGAGCTGACCGTGGACAATCCCGCCACTTACGCCCGGAACTCAAGCATCTCATTGAGGGGCTCGCCCTCCGCAAACCGGCACCCACTACGGCCTTCGTGCATCGTCAAGTCGTGGACATTGCTACCCAGCAGGGCTGGCCGATCCCCAGCTATCAATGTGTATATAAGGTGATCAAGCGCCTCGACCTAGGGTTGGTAACCCTGGCACATGCCGGGAGTAAAACCTATCGCACGACCTTTGATTTGCTGTATCGCCGCGAAGCCGAGCACCCGAACGATATCTGGCAGGCCGATCACACCCTGTTGGATCTGTGGGTGCAGCAAGACGGTGGGCCCCCTGCGAGGCCCTGGCTCACCGTCATTATGGATGACTATAGCCGCGCCATTGCGGGGTTTGGGGTGAGTTTTCACGCGCCCTCCGCCATCCAAACCGCCTTGGTGCTCCGTCAAGCCATCTGGCGCAAGCTGCTCCCGCAATGGCATATCTGTGGTATTCCCACGACATTTTATACCGACCACGGCAGTGATTTCACCTCACACCATCTGGAGCAAGTCAGTGCTGATCTCAAGATGGGGCTGGTGTTCTCTGAAGTCGGAATGCCCCGGGGCCGAGGCCGTATTGAGCGCTTCTTTCGCACGATCAACCAGATGCTGCTCTGCAGCCTGCCAGGATATACCCCGGCAGGGGCACCCACGGGGAAAACGCTGCTGACCTTATCGGCGTTCGAAGCGCATCTCCAGCACTTCCTTCTGGAGCAGTATCATCAGCGTCCCCATAGTGAAACAGGTGTACCCCCCCAAGTCCGATGGGCCGCAGGCGGCTTTCTGCCCCGGCTCCCCGAGAGCCTCGAACAGCTCGATCTCTTGTTGCTGACCGTGGCCACAAGCCGCAAGGTGCGCCAAGACGGGATTCATTTCCAGGGGTTCTGTTATCTGGACACGACGCTCGCCGCCTACGTGGGCGAACACGTCATCATCCGGTATGACCCACGGGACATGGCGGAGATTCGCGTCTTTCACCATAACCGTTTTCTCTGTCGGGCGATCTGCACCGAGTTGGCAGGGGAAACCATTGCGCTCCGCGAGATCATCCAAGCCCGCACGCACCGGCGCAAAGCCCTGCGCCAGACCCTGCAAGACCGTGCGCGCACAGTCGAAGCACTCTTTGGCAGCCCATAGAGGCTCTCGCCCTGTCGACGAGCCTCCTGGGACCAACGCACCGGCCATCACCCTGGAGAAAGACACGACCCATGTGGACACCCCCAAGCTCAAGCGCTACGTCAATGAGTAGCGTGCCCGCAGATTTTGTGGTGACCAAAGAACACCAGCGCTTTGCAGAGTTTTGTGACGCGTGTCGACACTATCGCTATATCGGCTTGTGTTATGGGCAAGCAGGCGTGGGGAAGACCCTGTCGGCGCGTGCCTATGCCAACTGGGATCAGATTGAAGCCAGCACCCCAGCACAGGACGCCTCCCCCACGGCCCTCACGGCCGTGTTGGAGAGTGACACGGTCTTCTATACCCCCGCCGTCGTGCATACCCCCGCGCAAGTGGAACACGACATTCGCCGTCTGCGGTCGACCCTCCGCTCGCTGCGGGTCGAAGACCTCGAACGCACGCAACGCGTACAGCTCGCTGCCATTCGCGAGCAAGAACGCATAGCTGAGGAGGAACGCCAGCGCCGACTCTTTACGGAGCTCGATTGGTATGCCGATCCACCGCCAGAAGGTCTCACCAAACCTGCCTTGCCGTATATGCGCCTGGCGAGCGAACATCATCACGCCCTCGTCCAGATCCCCGATCCGACCACCTTGGTGATTATCGACGAGGCCGACCTCTTAAAAATGATGGCCTTGGAGCAGGTGCGCGCAATCTTTGACCACGGTGGCATCGGCGTGGTGTTCATTGGGATGCCCGGGATCGAGAAACGCCTGTCCCGGTACCCACAACTCTATTCGCGGGTGGGCTTCGTGCATGCGTTTCGCCCGCTGAGTGGGCAGGAAGTGCGCCAGCTCCTTCACCAGCAGTGGCTCCCGTCAGGCGTGGTACTCCCAGAGGCAGGATGGAGTGATGAGGGAGCCCTCGCGGCGATTATCCGCATTACGGGAGGCAACTTCCGGTTGCTCCACCGGCTGCTGACCCAAATCGCCCGTCTCGTCGCGATCAATGCCTTGCCGCGGGTGACCTCACAGGCCGTCGAAACGGCTCGCGAGAGCTTGGTCATTGGGACTACCTGACACCTCCGCTACGACAAATAATAGGAAAGAAAGTACGACAGTGAGCGTGAAAAGTTACAGGCCAGGAGCCGAAAGGGCACAAGTCTTTTGCTTGCAATATGTCGGGTTTTTGCGTATGCTCATGTCGAGGTGTGAGGAGGGGATATATGCGGCAACGGAAGACCTTGCGCGAACGCATCGCGACCCGGATCGCCCGGAAAAAACAGGACGACGTGTTCCTGCCGCGTGAGTTCGCCGACCTGGGTGGCGAGGACCAAGTGCTGCGCGTGCTGCGTGGCCTGGTGCGGGACGGGCGCCTGGTGCGTCTGGGCTATGGCGTCTATGGCCGTGCGATCACCTCCCGGTTGTCCGGCGAGCCGGTCCTGTACAGCCCCAACGGCTTCATCGGAGCGGCGCGCCAGGCACTCACCAAGCTCGGGGTGCCCTGGGAGCCGACCGAGGACGAGCGGGCATACAACGAAGGACGCTCAACCCAGATTCCGGTCAATCCGGTGGTGCGAGTGAAGGGACGGTTCTCGCGCCGACTCCGGTATGGGAAGACGGAGTTGGTGCTTGAACGATAAACCATCCCTCGAAGATTTACTCACCGTGCAGCAGTATTTCGGTTTGCCGAGTGCCGCGCTCGTCGAAAAGGACTGGTATGTCGTCAAGGCGCTGGCGGCGATCGCCGCGGTCGATGCGGCGCCGTTCCGCCTGGTGTTTGGCGGCGGCACGGCCCTGAGCCGTGCGCATCGTCTGCTCCAGCGCATGTCGGAAGACATCGACCTGAAGATTGTTGGGGAGGACGAGCCCAGGCGCCCGATGTTACGCCGGCTTCGCGATACGGTGACTGACGCGCTCCGGGCGGCCGGTTTCCCCTTCGACCCTGCAAACCGTGCGCATCGGGATTCCAGGAACGAGAGCCGCTACACGATCTACCGGCTCCCGTACGTGCCGATCACGGCAGGGGAGGGGGCTTTACGGCCGGAGATTCAGATCGAGGTGGCTGTCTGGCCGCTGCGTCACCCGGCTGTCGCGCTCCCGGTGAGTTCGTTCATCGCTGAGGCCTTCAAGCGGCCGCCCGAAGTGGCCAGCGTTGCCTGCGTATCGATCACACAAACGGCGGCGGAGAAATTCGTGGCTTTGACCCGCCGGACTGCCGCGGAGATTGCCGCTGGTGGCCCGCGTGATCCGACCCTGGTGCGGCACGTTTATGACCTGCATGTCCTCCGCGCGCACTACGACGCCGCCGAAGCCGCCGCCCTGGCACGCGAGATCATGCCGCACGACGCCGCGGTGTTTGGCAATCAGTTTCCGGCCTATCGCGCCAATCCGATGGCGGAAACGCTGCGCGCCATCCAGATGCTTGCCAGTGACCCCGGCTATGCCCAGCGCTACACGGACTTTTGCCGGCGCATGGTCTATGGAGAAACCGCCGCGTATGCGGCATGTATGGGAACGCTGGAAGCCTTATTCGAGCAACTCCGTTGACATGCGGCGCGCGGTCGATGATAAGGCCTGTCCTGAGGAGCCGGCGGCCAACCCAGAGGGAAGACGAAAGGACTTCTTCTTCCTCCCAGCCCTGTGCGGTACGCGGAGCATGCAGCCCAGGAAGACGCTGGCCTCATAAGCACAGAGGGTAACACGGTGGATGTCTTTGCGTTTCGTCAGCGCGTCATTGCAGACTACGAACGCTTCTCCAGGAGCTTCAGCAAGATCAGGGCTGACGACATTGTGCAGTTCGTGGACGCGGCCTACCGCGACGAGCAATTCTGGCCCGCGCCCCTGGTGCAGCTCAACCCGAACTTTGTCCCAGGCCGCACCATCGAAGACCTGGTGGATGCCGGGCTCTTGCACGCCGAGTGCCGCCGCATTTTTCGGACCGACAAGACGCCCCAGGACATTGGGAAGGCCATGCGTCTGCACAAGCATCAGGAGGACGCACTCCAGGTCGCCCACCAGGGCGCCAGTTACGTGCTGACGACGGGGACCGGTTCAGGCAAATCGCTCGCGTACTTTCTGCCGATCGTTGACGATATCCTCCGCCGCCGGAGCCAGAGCGATCCGTGCACGGGCATT
>JACXTT010013591.1_pt1 | contig 10704 bp, 7 predicted proteins | sample 9270951 | NCBI WGS metagenome assembly JACXTT01 (sample SAMN15532306, study PRJNA645909) | rock metagenome | isolation source: weathered quartz diorite | place: Puerto Rico | collected 2017-06-21
CCGCTCCTACCGTGCCCGTAATGGTGAACGGCAATTCGGCGCTGTCGGACTGCTGCGTGCGGAACGAAGCGGTGTTGACCAGCCTCGCGAGGCCGCCGGTGACATGAGCGCTGAGATCGAAGTTGAGGCTGTCGTCGAAACCGATCACGCCACGTCCGGTCGCGCGGATAGCTGGGCCATCCAGCACCAGGTTGCCGCAGTCGATTCTCGATTGGCCGATCGTGAGATCGGACGCGAGCGTGTTAAATGCCGTAGTGCCACTTGCGCCCGCAGTCGATTGCTGTGACTGTCCGAGCGCGCGCTCGAGACTTGCCACCAGGTCGAGAGCGGCCAAACGTCCCTGCGTGACTGAAAGCCTTCCCGATCCGCGCAGGGAATTGCGAATCTGGCCGGCGTTCTTGCCGGCGAACTGAAGTGAAAACGATGGAATCGCCAGCACGCCTTGAATCTTGTTTTCCGCCGATCCCAGGCTGCTCAGGAGTTGATTGATGTCGACGTTACGAATGGCGCCGCGCACAGTGCCGCGCGTGTCGGCGCCGGCCATCAGCACTTCCGCGTCACCGGTCCATTCACCCTTGCCGAGCTGCAACTTCGCCCCCGCAATCTTGAGCTCGTAACGTGGACTCTCGAGCAAGTTCGCGGCGGTGAATGTCGTGGGCGCTTCGCCTGATAACGGGAGTTCGTGATGCCTCTCGCTGCCGATGAGGATGTCGGAAAGAACCAGTTTGGCGGGGCCCGTAAGCGATCCGTAAACATCACCGCGGACGGAAGCTTCCAAATGCACGCGGCTCTTGTCACCCGGCGAGGCGAGCATAGTTCCGAATTGTTCCCGGCGGACCGCGGCGGGGACCTCGGCGGGCGCGACAGTCGCATTCAAAGTACCGTCGATCGGCAGCGACTGAGCACCGAAGGGTCCTATTTTGGCAGCGATCTTTACGCTTGAATTGTTTCCGCCGAACAGCTTGGCCGACATCTCCAGCGTGCATTGGCGAGCGCCTGAAAAATCGGTCAGTTGAATTTCGATCTCGCTGATGTTCGCAGCTTGCCCGCCGACGAAATTGAGCGCACCTGAAGTCAGCGCCAATTCATCGATGGCCAGGTTGGGCCCACCGCCGGCGCTCGGGGTAGAAGAGATTTTCTTGAGCACCTCGCCGACGTTGGTAAGCCCGCGCGCGTTCGTCTCGACCGTAATGCGAGGCTGCTCGATCCGCAGCGATCGCACGTCAATCGTGTTATGGAGCAGCGAAGCCAGCAACACCTGCGCGGAAACCTGCTTGGCCGTGAGCACCTCTTTGCTCTGAAAGCCAGGGGGATTCGCGAACGCTACATCTTCGAGCGTCACCGATGGGCGGAATCGGAACCAATGAGACAGGTCGAAGACGACGGAACCGACGGTGACCGTTACGCCTGCGGTTTTACTCAGCGATGCAACCAGCCGGTCTTTTGCAGCGCCGCTCACCGAAGATTTGAGAAACAGGCCGGCCACCAGCATCAACCCGAATACAACGGCCAGCGCAGCGACAACGCGAACGAGCCAGCGATTCATGGCGACCCTATATTAACGCAGCTACGGATTGCGCAGTTACCAGTAGTAGACTGAAATCAGAACCCCAGGAGGCAATTCGAATGTCGACCGTTGCCGAAACGATTCATCCGCCCCCGACGCCTCTCAGCGTGCTCAGCGAAGAAGAAAAAATGTTCCAAGCCACCGTTCGCCGATTCGCGCGCGAACGCATTGGCCCGCACGTGCGCGCCATGGACGAGGCCGGCCTATTTCGCAAAGAGTTGATCCAGGAAATGTTCGAGCTCGGGCTCATGGGCATCGAAATTCCCGAAGAGCACGGCGGCCAAGGCGGGAATTTCTTCCAGGCAGTGCTCGCAGTGGAAGCGCTCGCCACAGTGGATCCATCGGCGGCCGTGATTGTCGATGTACAAAACACCATCGCCAACAACGTGATCATTCGGTGGGGCAATCAGGAGCAGAAGCGGCGTTATTTGCCGAAACTCGCGCGCGACACGGTGGCGTCTTTCGGACTTTCGGAAGCCGGCGCGGGCTCGGATGCATTCTCGCTTGCCACGCGCGCGGTGCAGCACGGCGATCATTACCTGATTACTGGGCGCAAGCTTTGGATCACTAACGCGGCTGAAGCCGGCCTGTATCTCATCTTCGCCAATGCCAATCCGGATGCGGGATATCGCGGCATCACCTGCTTCATCGTCGAACGCGGATTCCCGGGCTTTCAGGTCGGCAAGAAAGAAGATAAGTTGGGCATTCGCGCGTCATCGACGTGCGAGCTCATCATGGATGAGTGCCGTGTGCCGGCGGCGAACGTGCTTGGCGAAGCCGGCAAGGGCTACAAAATCGCGATCGAGACGCTGAATGAGGGGCGCATCGCGATCGGAGCGCAGATGGCAGGACTCGCGCAAGGGGCTCTCGATCACGCCATCGGGTATGCCAAGCAGCGCCAGCAATTCGGCAAAGCGATCGCCGACTTCCAGGGCGTACAATTCGATCTCGCGCACATGGCGACTGAAGTCGAGGCCGCGCGGCTGCTGGTTTATAACGGCGCTCGCATGCGCGATGCTGGATTGCCATTCATCACTGAAGCGGCGATGGCGAAATATTTTGCATCGCAGGTGGCCGAAAACACGGCGTCGCGAGCGGTTGAGATTTTCGGCGGCGTAGGATTCACGAAGGATTATCCGGTGGAGAAACTGTATCGCGATGCCAAGATCGGCCGGATTTACGAGGGTACGAGCAATATCCAGAAGATCGCGATTGCCAAACAAATCCTGGCCTAGCGGTAAACTGGTAAGGAAACTTGAGAGCTTCGGGCTCCGTCCAGTGGGAGAGATCAATATGCGCGTAATGATGACCTTGGCATTTTTCGCGGGAGTGGCTTTCGCCGCCAACTCGGGCGATCCGTCACCTGCCCAGATCGACGACATCATCGCCAAATTCGCCGCGAAGGAAGCGGACTTCTCCAAAGCGCGCGCCAACTACACCTATCGCCAGAGCTTCAAAATGCAGGAAGTGGACGACGGCGGCTCGGTCGGCGGCAAATGGGAGATGGTTTCGGACATCGTGTTCTCGCCGGTCGATGGCAAGCGCAGCGAGCGCGTCGTGCATGCGCCGGTGATGTCGCTCCAGCACATCATTCCATCGCCCGAAGATGAGCAGGATCTCCGCGACGTTCAGCCGTTCGTTCTAACCAGCAACGAAATCCCGAATTACTACATCCGCTACCTGGGCCGCGAGCAGCTGGACGAAATCTCCTGCTACGCTTTCGCAGTGAAGCCGAAAAGAATGGAGCCGGGCAAGCGTTATTTCGAAGGCATCGCCTGGGTGGATGACAAGGATCTGCAAATTGTCAAAACCTACGGACGTGGCATTGGCCAGCTGAAGAAAGGCAACGACCAGCAGTTTCCGAAATTCGAGACCTATCGCGAGCAGATCGATGGCAAGTATTGGTTCCCGACCTACACCATCGCGAACTCGATGCTGAACTTCAAAGACATGTCGCAGCGCATCCGTATGACAGTGAAGTACGAAGACTACAAGCAGTTCAAGAGCGATACCGTTATCAAGTACGGTGACGTCGACGATCCGTCGAAAACGCCTCCGCCGCCGCCCAAGAAGCAATAAAGCCGCCTACGAAATCTTGAGCCTGCCCATCGATGATCTGCTGCCCGCGATCATCGAGTCCCTGCGCGTCCGGTCGAACGTGATAATCGAAGCGCCGCCGGGCGCGGGCAAGACTACGCGTGTTCCTCCTGCTCTGCTCTCGTTGGTGCGCGGGCAGGTTTTGGTGCTGGAGCCTCGGCGGCTTGCGGCACGATTGGCGGCACGTCGAGTCGCCGAGGAACGTGGCGAGCGGCTGGGCGAAACGGTCGGTTATCAAGTCCGCTTTGAAGAAGTCGCGAGCCCCCGCACTCGGCTCCGTTTTCTCACCGAGGGCATCCTCACTCGCCGGCTGATTTCCGATTCCAAGCTTGCGGGCGTGGACGCCGTAGTGCTGGATGAATTTCACGAACGTCACCTCGAAACAGATCTTGCGCTGGCGCTGCTGCGCAGGTTGCAGACGACCGCTCGGCCCGGCTTGCGGCTGATCGTGATGTCGGCGACGCTCGACACCGGGCCGGTCGCGCGCTTTCTGGACAACTGTCCGGTGTTGCGGTCGGAAGGCAGATTATTCCCGCTCGACATCGCACATCAGGAATATTCAGCGTTGCCGCTCGAACAGCAGGTAGCCGGCGCTGGCGAGAAGTTGCTGACGGACAATCATTCGGGAGATATTTTGGTCTTCCTGCCGGGCGCTGCCGAGATCCGCCGCTGCCAAAACCGGGGACAGTACACTCAATCCCCGATTTCGATGCACGACCTGCTGATCCTCCCGCTCCATGGCGATCTGCCGCCCGCCGAGCAGGACCGCGCCGTCTCCCCTGCCTTGCAACAAAAGGTGATTCTTTCGACCAACGTCGCCGAAAGCTCCATCACCATCGCTGGCGTGACTGCGGTGGTCGACAGCGGACTGGCGCGCATCGCGAGCGATTCGCCGTGGACTGGACTGCCCACACTCGAACTCCGGCGCGTCAGCAAGGCTTCTGCGACACAGCGCGCGGGCCGAGCCGCTCGCACAGCGCCGGGGCGCGTCGTCCGGCTCTACACGCTCGACGATTTTCATCGGCGGCCCGATCACGACGCACCCGAGATCACGCGGCGCGAGCTATCCCAGCTCTGTCTCGACCTGCGAGCGATGGGAATCGCACATCCATCCGAGCTCGAATGGCTCGACCCGCCGCCCGAGCCGGCTGTCGCGCGCGCCGAAGAATTGCTCGAGCGGTTAGGCGCATCCAGCGATCGAGCCCGGCGAATGAGCCGATATCCGCTGCACCCACGGCTCGCGAGGTTGGTTCTCGAAGCCGTCGAACGCGGTGCAGGCGAGGAAGGCTGCGCGGCCGCGGCGTTGCTCAGCGCCGGTGCGCGAACGGGGTCCTGCGACCTGTTGCATCTGCTCGAATCGCCACTCGATCCGCGCGCCAAGCAGCATCTCGAGCAGATCCGCCGCCTGGTGCGGCCTCCCAAAAACCAGAAACACGATCCGAATGCCCTGCCCTGGTCGATTCTCGCGGCCTTTCCCGATCGCGTGGCGCGGCGCCGCAAGGGGCAAGAGCTTTTGCTCGCCTCCGGCGGTTCGGCGAAGCTTGCGTGCGAGGCTCGCGTCGATTTTCTGGTCGCGCTCGACATCGAAGATCGCAGCGAACACGCGCTCCCACTGGTCCGCCTTTATTGCCCGATTCAACCGGCTTGGCTCTTGGATCTGTTTCCCGATCGCGTTCACGAACGCGCGGGCGTGGAATGGAATCGGCAAGCTGAACGCGTGGATGCGGTCAGCGCCCTGCTCTACGATGACCTGGTGATCGAAGAAACGCGCAGCGGCACGCCGGACTCCGAGCAAGCTGCGGCTCTGCTGGCTGGACGCGCGATCGAAGCCGGGATCGAGCGATTCGTCGATCGTGAGGAGCTCGATCAATTGCTCGCAAGAATCGCGTTCGCGTCCGAACACGCGCCGGTGCGCAAGATCGACGTGGAGTCGGCATTTCGCGCAGCGTGCCAGGGTCTCAAGAGTTTCGCCGAGCTCAAAGCAGGAGCGGCGTCCGTGATTCCGGCGGTCGAGCAGCAAGCGAATTCCCGGCTATTGAACGAAGTCGCACCCAGCCGCATTCGATTATCGGGCGGCCGCCAAACAGCCGTGCATTACGAAAGCGGCAAGCCGCCCTGGATCGCCTCGCGGCTTCAAGATTTTTTCGGCATGCAAGAAACGCCTCGCGTCGCAAACGGAAAAGTCCCGCTGGTCGTGCATCTGCTCGCACCGAATCAGCGTCCAGTGCAAACCACCACAGATCTAGCTGGCTTCTGGCAGCGGCTCTATCCACAGGTCCGGCGCGAGTTGGGCCGCCGCTATCCCAAGCACGCCTGGCCGGAAGATCCGTATGCTAGAAAAAAATCATGACTCGCTCCATCGCCGCGCTCGTTTTGTTTGGCGTCTCGTTCGGATATCTGGAAGCCGCCGTCGTCGTCTACCTGCGCGCGATCTACGATCCAATCCGCGAGCGTCTGCATCCGGACCGTGTTCATGGAGACCTGTTTCCACTCATTTCGCCGCGCGAACTGGCCGACTCCGGGCCTGAGAATCCGCGCCGCCTGCTGATCGAGATCGGACGCGAAGCAGCGACAATCGCGATGCTCGCCGCAATCGCGATCGCCGTCGGCGGCAATTTTAGTCAACGCATGGCAGCGTTCGCGGTCGTGTTCGGCCTGTGGGATATTTTCTTTTACGTTTTTCTCAAGGTGATGATCGACTGGCCGGCCTCGCTATTCACGTGGGACATCCTGTTCCTGATTCCGCTGCCCTGGGTCGGGCCGGTGCTCGCACCCGTGGTCATCGCGATCACGATGGTGGTGTGCGGACTCTTTTCGCTTCGGCTCGGCGGCCTCCCCGCGCGGCCGTTCGAATGGATGGCGATGATCGCAGGTGGCCTGATCGTCATACTTTCGTTCCTTTGGGATTATCGCAACACTATGGCGGGTGGTCTGCCGAATCCATTCAACTGGCCTCTGTTTTTCGCGGGCGAAGCAGTCGCGCTCACCGGTTTTCTCTCTGTAGTAAGGACTCGAGAATATCGGGTATCTCGAAAACCGCCCGATTCTTGATGGCCGCCGCGTTGGCGCGAAATCGCGCGAAGTTCGTCGGCTCAAGCAATTCCTGCGCTGCACGATTTATGTCGCGGAACGATTTCAGCACCAGACCGACTCCTTTTTCGCGGACCCAGTCGGCGTTGTAGCGCTCCTGCGGCAGCGTCCACGCATTGCGCTCGACGATCACTGGAAGATGCATCGCCAGCGCTTCGCTGATGCTGCCCGGCCCCGGCTTGCCGATGAAGAAGTCGGCCAGATGCATGTAGTACGGAATCTCGCTGGTGAAACCCTCGACGTATTTGGGATACGGCGTCGGCAACCGCCGCAGTCGCTTGGCGAGCTTTTGGTTTCGGCCGCAGATGAAGATCAGTTGACATCCGGCAGTGATCCTCCGGGCAATTTGCAGCATCGCGCTCGAACCTTCGCCGCCAAAAAGCACGAGGCCTGTCGGCAAGTGGGGATCGAGCCCGAGCTCATCACGCTCCTCGGCGCGGTCGAGTGTGATCGGCTCGTAAAACTTCGGCCGTAGGATCATGCCCGACGTTTCAAAGATACGGTCGCGTGCATGGCCGAGGGCTTGCGCCTGTTCAACTGCTCGTGCCGTCCCACAAATGAAATATTGCTCCTGACGCTCCATCCAAAAATGCGGCGGGTAGTCCGCGAGATCGGTAAGAATCGTAACCAGCGGCGCGTCCGGCAGGCTTTCATGCAGCGGGCGATTGAAGTTGGGCACCAGCGAAACCACGAGATCGCGATCGCCCCGCGCCCAATATTCCTTCAACAACCGAACCTGCCCGCGATGATACATGCGAATCAGCGCATGCATCGCGACGGTCAATTGCGGCGATCCGAGCGTCCAGCCTTTCTTCAGCAGGAGATTGTAGACGTCCTGCATTCTGATATTCGTGTATTTGCGGAAAACATCCAGCGGATCGAGAATCTCCTGCAAATTGACCAGTCGCACTTCCCAGGGCCGCTGCTGGAGATCGATTACCGACTTCAGCGCCGTGGCTGCCGCGCGATGCCCGCCGCCCGCATCGAAAAACACGAAGTCGAGTTTTTTCACCGGGCCTCAATCATGCGTTCAACAGAATGTAACATCGCAGGCGTTATATTCAGAGTAGAAGTATGTTCGGCCTGATCACAAAGAGCGACCACAGCGTGATGCGTCTCGCCAACAATTGGGATGCGCCGCGCTGGCTGCGCGTTTATGCGATGGCGGCAACGCGCTCGGGCGACGGATGGCTGTGGTATGCAACCGGACTCGCCGTGCTTTTCTGGGGCGGCGATCATCGCATCGCGGCTCTCGCTGCCGCCGGATTGTCATGTGGACTCAGCGTTTTGATTTTCTTGTGGCTGAAGCGGATCGGCGGACGCCCGCGTCCCTGCCACATGGAACCGCATTGTTGGGCCAAGCTGCTTCCACCCGATCAGTTTTCATTTCCCTCCGGGCATACGATGACCGCATTCGCATTAACGATTTCGCTCGCATCTTTCTATCCCGCGATCACCGGCGCATTGCTGTTCTGCGCATTCAGCATCGGTCTTTCCCGCATTCTGCTCGGCATGCACTTCTTGAGCGACGTGCTGGTTGGCGCACTGATCGGCGGTGCGATTGGATATCTGGGGTATCTCGCATTCCCGTAGAGTGACTACTGTGCGTGCGGCCGCGTAAGCTTGTCGACTCGCGCTCGAATCAAATCCGCTTGTTTAATCGGCGCCGAACACGTGCTCCCCGTGCAGATGAACGCGGCTGCGTACTTCAACTCCGGATACTGCACGTCGGGATTCGGCAGGCGGCCCTCGCGCGTGTCCCACCACTCTAATCGCAGGTAACCGGACGGATACGACGCCGCGGTGTGAAACAACGCCTGTGCCGAGGCATCGTCCTTGTGCCCGACGACGGTCACATGAATTGGATCGCTCCAGAATTCCAGGTTCGCACGCAAGGTTCCACCGGTCGGCAAATACTTCGCAATCTGCGGAGCGACGAGATACCGCATCGCGCGTTCCGCGATTTGCCGATACACCTGGTTGCCCGTGTAGCGCGCCAGGAGACTCGCAAAACGTGCCAGCGCGATATTCTCGTCGCGTTCGGGTTTCGGCGCATACGCGCGATCTGTAGGCGCTTTCGCAGTGATGAAGCCGGCCTGCCGATCGGCGAAATTGGCAGCGATGAATTTGGCGGCGGCCTCGGCGCGCACCAGCCAGCGACGATCGCCAGTCACTTCATATAGCCCCAGAAACGCGCGGCCCATGTTCAATGTGTCAGCCAGGTATGGTCCGGCGATGTCCCTCGAATCATGCCGGAATCCGCCGCCATCGAGCGCGCGATTCTGGATGATCCAATCGGCGGCGCGCGTCGCTTGATCCAAATACTGCTTTTCGCCAGTAGCCCCGTAAAGCGCCGCCACCGCCTCAATCGCCCAGCCGTTCTCGCGCGAGTAAATGTGTTTGTCGATGCGCGGAATGCCGCGCTTCCGGCGCGCCGGATCGCCCAGCTTGAAATATGCCGCGCTGTGCTCGCCATCCACCAGGTCCGCGTTCTGACTGGTGTAAAACGCGCCTTCTGGGCCGGTGAGAAAGTTCTTCAAATATCGCTGTACGTCGAGCGCAGCTTTGAGGTACGACGGCTCATGCCACTCTTCGTACGCCAGCGAATAGAGCCGCAGGTTGCCCGCCTGCATGGACATGATTTTTTCGAAATGCGGCTCGTTCCAATCCCCGCCGACCGAATACTGGTAAACCCCGCCCCACGCCGGATCCACCAGCTTGAGCTGCGCATCGAGCGTCTGACGCGCCATCTGTTCCGATTGTTTGTCGCCCGAGCGGGCGCGCGCCATCGCGTATTCAGCCGAGTTCCAATCCAGAAATTTTTGGTCGAATCCCCAGCCGCCGTGCTTGGCGTCGTACTGTCCGAAGTATCTTTGCTCCAGATCCTTCCGCAGCGCGTCTGCCAGCAAAGGATTCGCACCGAACTTCACTTCAACCTCAGGCCGCACCGACGGCCCCGGCGTCGGATCGGCAATGATCGCTTTCATCATCGCGATCATCTGCTTCGGCTCGATATAGCCCTGGCGCTTCACGATCTCCTTGTGATCGGCGCCGAAAACGATGGTCGCCGGCCAGCCATAGTCTTCATACCGATTCGAAAGATCCGGGCGCGAATCCTGATCGACGCGAACCGGTATGTATTTGGACTGCATCAACGCGATCACTTCCGGATTCTTGTAAGTCGTCTCGTCCATGACGTGGCACCAGTGGCACCAGATCGCTTCCAGATCGAGCAGCACGAATTTGTTTTCACGCTTGGCCTGATCGAAGATGGCGTCCGACCAGGGCTGCCACTGAATTGCGCTCGGCCGCTTGGGTGCGGTATCGCCCGCAAGCACGCCGGCCAGGAGTCCAGCGATCAAGATGGAGCGGATTCGCATGTCGTTCTCTCTTAGTATGTACGTATCCTCAGCCTCGCACGGATTTCGCGCAGACGCTATAGTAACTTCGAGAAGGTTCGGCCCGGCTCGATGTCAACAACGCTCATCGATAACAACTACGGCGCATCGCGTGTGCACCTGGTCAAGGTTCATCGTCTGCAAGACAGGCACGATCTCAAGGAGCTTTCTGTCGGCGTTCAATTCCAGGGTGAGTTTGAGAACAGCTACACCACCGGCGACAACCGCAGCATTCTGCCCGCCGACACCATCAAGAACACTGTGTACGCCCTCGCCAAGCTTTACGCCATCGAGCAGATCGAAGACTTCGCGCAGCAATTGATCAATCACTTTCTCACGGACAATCCCCAGGTGCGCAACGTTCGCGTGGAAATCGCAGAATACCTATGGACTCGCATTCCTTTCGGCGGCAAGCCTCACCCCTGGTCCTTCACACCCGCAGGCCCCGAGCGCCGCACCACCACCGTGACCGGATCGCGCGACACCGTCCTGATCGAAGCCGGAATCGAAAACCTGCAGATCGTCAAAACCACCGGGTCGGGCTTCGAAGGT
>JACXTT010013592.1_pt1 | contig 10704 bp, 7 predicted proteins | sample 9270951 | NCBI WGS metagenome assembly JACXTT01 (sample SAMN15532306, study PRJNA645909) | rock metagenome | isolation source: weathered quartz diorite | place: Puerto Rico | collected 2017-06-21
GCGGGTTCAAGCCAGGCGCGGCGCATGCGTCGTTGCGGGCCTTGACCTTGGAATGACCAAGGCCGGCGGCCCGCGCCTAGCCTGCGCCGCGCCTGGCTTGAACGCGTCCCCTTTTTCATTCTGAAACGGGTTCCAAGGGCCGGGGCACGCGTCAGCCGCCCTGCATCTTCGACGGATCGTCGCTGCGCGAGGTCGTGGTGACGGTGCCGTCGCTGTTGAAATGCACGTTGAAGAAGGCCTTGTCGGTGGAGGTTTCCATCCAGCGGTAGCCCCACACCTCTTCCTTCTTCAGCGCAAATGCCTCCACCTTGGTGGGCTTGCCCAGCAGGCGGCGGATGTCGTCCTTGCTCATGCCGGCACGCACGCGTGCGAAGTTCTCGGCTGACAGCACCTGCTCGATCTTCGCGACCTTGCCATCGGCGCTGATGGTGGCCATCCAGGTGGTGGTGCCCTCGGGGCCGCGCGGGTATTCAAGCCGGCGCCCGCCGTCGGCCTCTTCCCAGACGATCTCCGGCTTGCCGGCCTGGCGCCGCAGGTCTTCCTCGGTGGACTGGCCGGGGACGATGCCCTTGAACAGCTCGCTGTCGGGCTTGATCGCGTTCCAGGTGTTGCGGGCGGTGTCGCCCGCCTTCTTCATGGCTTCATCGACCTTCTGCTGGTCGCAGCCGAACAGCGCAAGCAAAGCGGCAAAGAGTCCCATGGCGGCAAGGCGTCGCGGCGACGCGAAAGTGGAGGGGCGCCCGTCAGCGGCGCACGGGTTCGGCGACGGCTGCCGAGGCTGCCTGTGCCGCGCTGTCGGGACTGGTTGGCTGGCTCTCATCCTGCTGGCTCCTACTGGTGCCGCTGCGACCCGAGGTTCCGCTGAACAGGTTCGCCCAGCTGTCGAAACGGCGGTTGAACAACACCGACAAACCGTTGATGGACCCGCCCTTGGCAATCAGCGACCAGCGCCGCGAGAACTGCCAGGTCAGCTTCACCACGTTTGAGGCGGACGTCAGGCTCTGCTCGTAGCCGACCGAGATCTGGTCGGTCAGGGCCTTGCCCATGCTGACCACCTGCTGGTCGTTCAGGCCGGCGGTACTGGGCCCGATCGAGAATTCGTCGATGCCGAAATGCTGCACGATCCCCTTGCCGGCCTTGCCGCCGATCATGCCCAGCGCCGCGCCGCCCAGCGCGGCGCCGCCCAGCTGGCGCTGCTGCCCGGCACCGGCGCTTTCCGCGCCGTAGCCGAACATCAGCCACGAGAGCTTATCCTCTTCCGGCACGTTGGGCTCCGAAACCAGCCGCACGCGCGGCAGCCGCACCGTGCCGGTCACCTCCACGCCCGCCTCCACTTCCTGGTTGCGGCGCATGGCGCGGATGTTCATGTTCGGGTTGTCGATCGGGCCGTTGAAGTTGATGATGCCACGCTCGATGTCCAGCTTGCGCCCGAAGGCTTCATAAGTGCCGTCGGTCACGCGCACCGTGCCGGTGGCCTTCATCGGCGCCAGCGGCTCGCTCTTGACGCCGATCTGGCCCGCCAGCATCAGGTCCGCGCCCGCGCCGCGGAAGCGGAAGTTGTTGCCGAGGTCCACGGTCAGGTCGATCACGGGGCTGAACTTGCTTGCCGGCTTGGTCTCCGGCGCCGGCGTTGCGGCAGTCTTCACGGCACGCTGGTCCTTGCGCCGGATCACCACGACATCGTCGCCCAGCACCGGCGCGCCGGCCTTGGGCAGGTCGAACAGGCCGCGGTCGACGCGGAACTTGCCGCGGATCACGATCTGCTTGTTCTCGTTGGCAATGCTGGCGTCGCCCGAGACCACCAGCGTGCGCTCGGGGCTGGCGAACAGCTGCAGCTTGTCGGCGACGATCTTGCCGGTCAGATTGGGATCGGCCTCGCCCAGCTTGATGTTGCCGGTGGCCGTGATCTTGCCGTCGCCGCCGTGGAATTCCACGTGCTTGAGCTCGACCGTGTTCTGGTCCAGCACCACGCGCACGGTGCCGTCGGTCAGGCGCAGGCCCAGGTCATACAGCGTGACGGCGAGGTTGTCGCCGTCGACGGTGCCGGTCAGCAGCGGCGCGCCGACCGTGCCGGCCAGGCGCATCGCCGCGGCCAGTTTGCCGTCGAAGGCGTACTGCGGGCCGGTCAGCGCTTCCAGCGATTTCAGGCGCGGCACGTCGACAGTGACCGTGCCGCCCAGGGTCGAGGCCGGGCCCACGGTCTGCAGCCCCTGCTCCTGCACCAGGCCGGCGGAGGTGTCCACCACCACCTTGCCGATGCGGCCCGACACCATGCCGCCGCGCAGCGCGATGCGGTTGCCGCCGGCCTCGGCGCGCAGGCTGGTCTCGCCCAGGCCGAGCGTGGTGAAGCCCCGGCCGGCGTTGACCGAGAGGTCGCCGCTGCGCCGGCGCAGTTCGGCAAAGCCGGTCGCGGTCTCGGCCAGCGCCAGGTTCCAGCGGCCGTCGATGACCAGGTCGGAGCGCACCGGCGGCTTCTCGCCGGTGATGGTTTCCATCAGTTCCAGCACATGGCCCACCTGCACGCCGTCCAGGCTGCCCGCGCTGCGGATGCGGCCGTGGTCCCAGTCCAGGCTGTCGATCACCAGCGTGGCGCGGTCCAGCAGCAGGCGCGCGGCGCCCAGGCGCACGCGCTGGTCGGCCACCAGCAGCTGCGTCGGCGCGGCCAGGCGCAGGTTGACGGTGCTGCGCTCTTCCAGCGTGCGGATGGTGCCGTTCCAGCCATCCTTGCCCTTCCACGCGCCCTGCCCCGCCAGCGCCAGCTGCAATGGCCGCTGGTGCAGGCTGCCGGCCGCCTTGACGTCGAAGGTATGGTTGGCCTGGGTCCCGTTGAGCGTGGCATCGAGCGTGCTCAGGCTTGCCTGCGGGCCGCGGTAGTCGCGCGCGGCCAGCTGCACCGAGAGCGGGCCGTCCAGCCCGCCGCGCACCTCGGCGCGGCCGCTGGCAGTGGCCACCTTGTGCGGGCCCACTTCCAGCGCCTGCGCGTTGTAGTCGGCCACCACCTCGGGTTTCTTCAGCGTGCCGGTGATGGTGGCGTCGAGCTTGAGCTTGCCGGCCACGCCAAACTTGAGCCGCTCCAGCTGCGGCGCATCGACCGCCAGCTTGAGCGCATCGCCGCGCGCGCCGAAGCTGCCGCGCAGGTTGGCCTGGTTGCCGGCCATGCTCAGCGAGGCCTCGCTCGGCAAGAGCCGCTCGCCCGCCAGGCGCACCTTGCCGCCGCCGGTCATCGGCAGGCCCGCGTATTCGCTCTCATGCACGGCAAAATCCAGCGCCACGCCAAGCTCCGGCGCGATCTCGCCGGTCGCGGTGAAATCCGCATTGATGCGGCCGGCGGCAACCTTGGCCAGGCGCGAGGGATCGAACGAGGCCAGCTTGCCCTTGAAGCTGAACGGCTGCTGGTCCTTCAGGCCGAGCTTGCCTTCCGCGGTCAGCAAACCGGGGCCCACCGCGGCGCGCAGCGTGGCCAGCGTGACCGCCTCGGCATCGATACTGGCATCGGCGAAAAGCTTGAGCGGCCCGCCCGACAAGTCCAGCGCCACGCTTTGCCGGCCCGGCTCCATCCGCACCGCCACCGGGCCGGACAGGCTGGCGCTGGTCAGCGAGCCATGCAGCGCAGCCGGGTCCAGCCTGCGCACGTCCAGGTCGAAACCGCCTCGGCCGCCGCGCAGCGAACCGCCGCCGGCGATCTCGGCCTTGCCGGCCAGCGCCACGCGCAGGTCCGAGACCGTCTGTGCCATCTCGCTCAGCTCGACATGGGCGCGCACCGACTGGACCGGCAGCCGCTCCTTGTCCAGCAGACCGGCTTCCAGGTTGCGGATCTCGATGTCGCCGGCGACAGCCAGCGGTGCGGGCGCCGGCGCGGTCGCAGGGGCGGATGCGGATACACCCGATGCCGCCGGGGGAGCCGATGCCGCCACGGCGCTGGCCGCCTGCGCGCCGGCACCCGCCGCCACGCCGTCCACCGGCCGCAGCTCGGCATGCACGGTCAGGTTGGCCTGTGGCGCCGACGGGCTGAACAGGCGCGGGTTGATGCGATCGCCATCGACCAGCAGGTGCGTGAACGGCACCTTGCCGAACGGCGTCAGGTCGACGCCGGCGCGCAGGTGGATGCGGTCGCCACTGGCCTGCAGCTCGGCACGCAGCGCGTCCAGGTTGCCCTTGGCGGTGGCATTGACGGCAAAGGCCTCATCCTGCCAGCTGCTTTCCAGCAAGGCTTCGGCGCTGAGCGCGAACGGGGCGCGTGCGCCCAGCTGGGCGTTGGCCGCCAGCTTGCCGTACGGTGTTTCCAGCTTGTCCACGCTGACGCGGTGGCGCTGGCCGTCGCTGTGCAGCGCGCCGGCCAGGTTGCTGAACACCATCGGCTCGGCCGTGGGCGCCGTGCCCTGCAGCAGCGACAGCCGCTCAAGCGTCAGGGAATCGACATCGATGGCCAGCGGCAGTTCGAGCGACGTGGGCTTCTGCATCGGCTCGGTGCTCGGCTCCGACGGGCCGAGCTTCACTTCGGCCTTGCCGATGCGCAGCCACTGCAGGTGCAGGCGCCGCGCCTGCCAGTTGAGCACCCAGTTGCCATCCAAGCGGTCCACCGCCACGCGCGTCTGGCCGCTGGCGAACACCACGTCGCGCAGGCGCAGGCCGTGCGCTACGGTGCCGCCTTCCAGCCGGCCGCTGAGCATGCCGGCCGACAGCCGCGTGGCCAGCGTCCACAGGTGGCGGGTGCCGGTCTCGGTGCGCAGCGCCGCCACGCCCGCCGCCACCAGCGCCACCATCAGCAGCAGCAGGATGCCGGCCAGCCAGGCCAGCACGCGCCACAGCCACCGGCGCTTGCGCGGCGCGGGCGGGGTCGGAGTCTGGGCCGAATCGCCGCCGGGCACCGAAGGCAGATCGTGGGCGCTCATGCCGGCATCCGGGTCAGGCGGGGAAGACAAGGGTGCCGCATCAGAACGCCACTCCCAGCGAGATATGCGGCCGGAACTGCTGCGCCTGGATGCCGTAGCCCAGGTCCAGCTGCAGCGGGCCCACCGGCGTGCGCCAGCGCACGCCGACGCCCACGCCGTTGTAGATGGTCACGCCGCGCAGGTTGTCGGCGGCAGTGCCGATATCCCAGAACACCGCCACGCCCCAGTCCGGCTTGAACCAGTACTGGTACTCCAGGCTGCCGGTGCCCAGGTACTTGGCCGGCAAGATGCTGGAGCCGCTGGGCGTGCCGATCGACTGGTAGCTGTAGCCGCGGATCGAATCGGTGCCGCCGGCGCGAAAGCGCAGCGTGGCCGGGATCTGGCTGGAGCTGTCGCCGGTCAGGTCGGCACCGAGTTCCAGCCGTGCCACCACCAGGTCGCGCTTGCCCACCGGTATGTACTGGCGGATACGGCCGTACAGCCGCAGGAAGGTGGCATCGCTGAGGAAACCCTTGGCGGCCACCCCGATCTGGGTGCTGATCACGTTGCCGCGGCGCGGGAACACGGGATTGTCGACGTCGCGCCGCGTCCACGCAAAGGCCGGCACCAGCGCCTTGCTGATCTGGGCGGCCTGGCCCTCCGGCAGCAGCTTGTCGTAGTAGAAATCGAGCGACGTCGTCACGTCGTACTTCTCGCGCGAGCGCGAGCGCTTCAGGCCCGCGCGCAGGCTGGTGGTGTCGGTGTTCTCGATATCGATGGTGCGCTCGTAGCTGCTGTACACGCTGTTGCGGTAGTTGCCCCTGTCCGGCGGCATCGCGGTCTCGGCGAACAGATAGGAGCGCTTCTGCTCCAGCCGCGCCTGCGAGTCGAAGGTCCAGGCGCGGTTGAACAGGTTGTAGTACGAATAGCGGCCTTCGATCTGCGCGCCGGTGTCGGTGGTAAAGCCCACGCCGCTGTTGAGCCGGTGCGCCGGATATTCGCGCACGCGCACCAGGACTGGCGAGCTCACCACGCCGTCAGCCGCCTTGTCGGCGTCCGGCGGCGGTTCCAGGTCGACCTGCACATTGGAGAAGTACGGCTGGTTCTGGATCGCGCGCTGCAGCTCCAGCAGCCGCTCCACGCGGTACGGCTCGCCCTCGCTCAGCGGGTTGACGTTGTAGATGATCTGTTCCGGATAGCGGCGCGTGCCGGTCACCTTCAGCGGCCCCAGCAGGTAGGCCGGGCCGCTGGCGTAATGCGCGGACAGGTCCGCGCGCTGGTCGTCCGGCTCCACGCGCGCCTGCGACGCGGCCAGGCGCGCGCCATAGTAGTTGTGGCTCTGCAGCGTGACCAGCGCGTCTTCCTTGGCCTTGTCCCAGTCGCCCTGCCGGAACGGCTCACCCACCGGCAGTCCCCACTTGGCCTGCATCTCGGCCACCTGCTCGGGCGAGCGCGTGGCTGCCGGGCCCGTCACCTGGACGTCGACATTGCGGATCAGCGTGCGCGCGCCGGGGTCGACCATCACGTGAACCACGCGCTTGTCGCCCTCGCCTTCCACGCGGGTGGTGGTGGTCGGGTCGAAGTAGCCCTCGGTGGAGGTGAGCGCCCGCACCTGCTCGCCGACGGTCTCGACCATATAGTCGAGCTGGTCCGACGAGAGGTCGGCGCGGTCCTTGTAGCGTGCCAGGTCGAGATGCTCTTCCAGCATTTCGCGGATCGGCTTGGGTGCCTCGACTTCGACCTCGTAGGCGGCGCGGGCCGGGCCGGCCGCCAGCGCCAGCACCGCGCCCAGCGCGGCCAGTACGCGAACGGCCACGCGCGCGCGGCCAGCGGAGTCAGCGGTAATAGCGGTGTCTTGCGGCATCGCCGATTGTCCACACATACAAAGTCGGTATTTGACCACACCCGGCCTTATGCCCGGAACTTTCCGGCGCCCTGCACCCGGCCTGGATGCATTCCGGGGGGCCGATACTGTAAAATCGTGGCCCACTGCACCCATCTGGCGCCCGTGCGGGCGCATCACGGTTGAACATGGCCATCTACGAATCCGAAATCACCCAGTTCCTGAAGCAGCTCAAGCAAGAGCGCCCGACGCTGGAGGCCGAGCAGCGCGACGGCCGTGCCCTGCTGTGGGACAAGTCCCCGATCGACCTGGAAGAGCGCGCCCGCGCCGAAGCTTCGCGCGTGGCGCAGAAGCCATACGTCTACTCGCAGGACAACTGATTCCCGCCGCCCCCGCGAGCGCACGCCGCCCATGAGCGCAGGCGACCAGGACAAGCTGCCGCTGCCCGTCGAGCTGCCGGCCGTGGCCCCGGCCGTTGCGGCCGGCCCGGCCGACATGGTCGACGGGATGGCCTTCGCGCGCCTCTACGGCGAGCCGCTGTTCAAGCTGCCGCAGGACCTGTACATCCCGCCGGACGCGCTCGAGATCTTCCTGGAAGCCTTCGAGGGCCCGCTGGACCTGTTGCTGTACCTGATCCGCAAGCAGAACTTCAATGTCCTCGACATCCCGATGTCGCAGGTCACCCGGCAGTACCTGTCCTACATCGAGCAGATCCGCAAGACCAACCTTGAGCTGGCCGCCGAATACCTGCTGATGGCGGCCATGCTGATCGAGATCAAGTCGCGCATGCTGCTGCCGGTCAAGAAGGCCGACAGCGACGATGAGGCCGAGGACCCGCGCGCCGAACTGGTTCGCCGCCTGCTGGAATACGAGCAGATGAAGCTGGCCGCGCAGCGCCTGGATACGGTGCCGCAGCTGGGCCGCGACTTCCTGCGCTCGCAGGTGTATATCGAGCAGAGCCTGGCGCCGCGCTTCCCCGAAGTGGAAACCGTGGACCTGCAGTCCGCCTGGGCCGATGTGCTCAAGCGCGCCAAGCTCAACCAGCACCACAAGATCTCGCGCGAGGAACTGTCGGTGCGCGAACACATGAGCCAGATCCTGCGCCGGCTGCAGCACTCGCGCTTCATGGAATTCTCCGAGCTGTTCGAGGACGCGGTGCGCTCCGGCAAGGGCGTGCCGGTGGTGGTGGTGAACTTTATCGCCATGCTCGAGCTGTCGCGCGAAGCGCTGGTGGAGATCACCCAGGCCGAACCGTTCGCACCAATTTATGTGCGATTGGCGTACAGCCCGACCTGACCCACCCGCGGTGCGGGGTCCGGCCCTGTCCCACTTGTTCTACAATCCGCCGACAGCCGGCCCAACGGCCCACGGCGCAGGCCCCGACGGCAAGTGCCCGAAGGCCCCACGCCCGACAGAAGGCCAAGACCGGTAGTCCATGTGCCGCCCCTCGATGGACCGGCGCCCGGGTCACACCTATCACGACCAGCACACCAAGGCAGATGAAAGTCATTTCCTCCATCCAAGAGCTGCGCGACCAACTGCGCGGCCAGAACCGCGCTGCCTTCGTCCCCACCATGGGCAACCTGCACGAAGGCCACCTGTCGCTGATGCGCCTGGCGCGCCAGCACGGCGACCCGGTGGTGGCATCGATCTTCGTGAACCGCCTGCAGTTCGGCCCGAACGAGGATTTCGACAAGTACCCGCGCACGCTGCAGGACGATATCGAGAAACTGCAGAAGGAAGGCGTCTACGTGCTGTTTGCGCCGTCCGAGCGCGACATGTACCCCGAGCCGCAGGAATACCGCGTCGAGCCGCCGCATGACCTGGGCGACATCCTGGAAGGCGAGTTCCGCCCCGGTTTCTTCAAGGGCGTGTGCACGGTGGTGATGAAGCTGTTCTCGTGCGCGCAGCCGCGCGTGGCGGTATTCGGCAAGAAGGACTACCAGCAGCTGATGATCGTGCGCCGCATGGTGCAGCAGTTTGCCCTGCCGATCGACATCATCCCCGCCGAAACCATCCGTGCCGAAGACGGCCTGGCGCTGTCGTCGCGCAACCGCTACCTGGGCCCCGACGAGCGCGCCGAGGCGCCGGTGCTGTACCGCACGCTGCATGACGTGCGCGACACCGTGCTGGGCAGCGACCGCGCCGCGGCCGACCTGCTTGCCGTCGAGGCGAATGCGAAGGAATCGCTGGCCAGGCGCGGCTGGAAGCCGGACTACGTGTCGATCCGCAAGCGCGTCGACCTGCAGGCGCCGACGCGCGAGGAATTCCTTGCCGGCGAGCCGCTGGTGATCCTGACGGCCGCCAAGCTGGGCGCGACCCGGTTGATCGACAACCTGGAAATCTGAGCGGCGCCGCCGCACCAGACAAAAAAAGCAGGCCGCCGGCCTGCTTTTTTCATGCCCGGCGCATGCCGGAGCGTTGTGCGGCCTTCACCACATGCCGCTGGTGCCCCGCCGCCGCTTCCACCAGATCAGCACGCCAGTCACGGCAAACGCCAGCGGCGTCAGTCCGAACAGCGTGATGAAGACCCGCCCCGGTAGCCCGAAGGCCTCGCCGGTATGCAGCGGGAACAGCCAGTTCAGCAGCGTGTCGCCCGCCGGCGCCTCCTGCGGATCACGCACGCCCAGCGGCTTGCCGCTCCAGGCATCGAGCCATAGCCGCGTGGCACCGGTATCCTTGCGCACCTCGCCGGGCTGGCGCAGCCGTATCTCGAACGCGTCGCCCGGCTTGCGCGGGAAGCTGATGCGGGTCACCTGGGCTTGCGGGTATTGGGCCTGCGCCGCCGCCATGATCTCGCCCACGCCCAGCGGCCGGGCCCCGGCAGGCGCCGGTGCCGAGACATGCTTCACCGGCAGCGTCACAGTCATTACGCCCGCCACCATCGGTGTCACCCACTTCGGCAGGTTCAGGTACCAGCCGGAAAAGGCAATGGTGGCCAGCACCGGCGCGGCCAGAATGCCGCCCGCGCGATGCAGCGAATAGTTGAAGCGCGACCACGAGCCGCCGTGGGTGATGCGGAACGCCTGAACCACCGAGCGCAGCTTCAGCCTGGGCCACCACACCGCCACGCCCACCAGCGTGGTCAGCAACAGCAGCATGCCGGCCACGCCGGTGATGGTCTTGCCGGTGTCGCCGCTAAGCAGGTAGCGATGCAGGTGGAACAGCGTGGGCAGCAACAGCCGGCGCGACAGGCCCGCTTCGCCCCAGACCCGCTCGCCCTTCACCGCAAGCGTGACCGGATCGACCATCACCTGGCGCGAGCGGCCCGGCACCACGCCGTCGGGCCCCTTGACCGGGTACCAGGCGATAAAGACGCCGTCCGCATGGGCCGGCAGCATCAACAGGTTGGGCGTGCCGTAGGGGGGCGCAGCCAGCCGCTCGGTCACTGCCTGGACCGTGGCCGGCGACACCGGCTCCGTCATCGGCGCGGACGCCACCAGCAGGTCAGGGTTGAGCCAGGCATCCAGTTCTTCGCGCCAGGCGATGGTCATGCCGGTCAGCCCCAACAGGACGAACAGCAGGCCAAGGCTCAGGCCGATATACAGGTGCAGTTTGACGAGGACGACGCGCAGGCGGCCGGTGACCATGTGGGGGCTGAAGTACGTTGAGCGGACGCTGCCATGCGTGGAATATGGCGCACAAGCCACCTCCATGCAGAATGCAAATGCGAAAGATTCGCGATTCTAACAGGGCCCCGCCAGGCGGCCGTGCTGCATGCGTCAGCGCCGCAGCGGCGCCAGCATCGCATCCAGGTCCAGGTGCGCGGTCATGGTGTCGGCAAGCCGCTCGATCGATGCTTCGCGCAGTGCATCGAGGTCCACCTCCTGGGCGCCGTCCAGCCCCGCCCAGCGCAGCAGCGCCTGGCAGCCGGCGGGCTCGTCGAACAGGCCGTGGACATAGGTGGCCAGCACCTGGCCGTCGGCCGAGCGCGCGCCGTCGGGGCGCACCGGTCCCTCGCCCGCGTCGAGCCCCCGGGCCGGGTGCCTC
>JACXTT010013593.1_pt1 | contig 10703 bp, 11 predicted proteins | sample 9270951 | NCBI WGS metagenome assembly JACXTT01 (sample SAMN15532306, study PRJNA645909) | rock metagenome | isolation source: weathered quartz diorite | place: Puerto Rico | collected 2017-06-21
GGATGCTGATTGTACTGTAGGAGCTACCGGTGAAAGCCCAGATTTGCCGCAGGCGTCGCTCGCACGCCGGCCGCACGCGATCCTCTTAACCCGCTACTGAGTTAACGCGTAAACCGCGGACGCGACTGCCAGATAGTTTTTCGCGGTGCCCGCCACTCCGATGCCAAAGACTATATCGTTCTTCTCGATCGCCTCGATGTAGCGCCGCTGGTTCGCCGACCGCGCGGTGACTTGCTTCTTTCCTGTTGGATTGATTCGTGTTCTGGTGAAGTAATCGCGTAGTGTGTAGGCCCGATCCTCTGCGATTTGCTTGAACGCGGATTTTAACTCGTCGTTCGACATGCGCCGGCCCTCTTCGAACAAGTCGGCATAGTCCTCAAGAATCTTTTCGACTACCTGAACATCGCGCTCATCGCCTTCGATCATCAGGTCGCTGCCGCGCAGGTTTACGCGCACGCCAATTAAGCTTTCGAGGTGTTTGATATTCTCGTCGTAGGGACCAAAAAGTGCCCGAATGCCTTCCTCCGGCAGACTGACTTTTTTCAAGATTGCTGGTTTATCTCCCATACAAAAAGCGCTCATCCAGCCCCTCGGGGCTCTCGAGCGCGCGCAGTTATTGCTCTCTATTGTCGATCTTCACCAATCCCAGGCTGGTCGTAGCAGGTCATAGTCGAAACCTACTACAGCCGCCCTGCCATGTCAATTCAAGCCACTTCGCACCGGGCTGCGCTTCGCGCGGAGATTGAAACCGTGCTCGGACGGGCCTTATGTGACTCTAAGCCGCCTGTTCAAGAGATCAACTGAAACTTTCATGAAAGTCTTCTTGAGTGAGCGGGGACCGAATCTGTAAGACAACAAGTCTCGCTTTGGTCTCGTTACTGCGAGAACTACCAGTCGCCCTGCTTAATTCGCTTCTTGATCTTTCGCCTGGTAAGGTCGCGCTTGAGCGGGCTCAGATAGTTAATAAAGAGCTCGCCGTCGAGGTGATCCGTCTCGTGGGAAACGCAGCGAGCTTCAAGATCCATCAGGTCGAGAGTCATCTCGCTGCCGTCAATGTCTCGCGCGCGCACCACAACGCGCTGCGGCCGCTTGATCTCAAGAAACACACCGGGGAAACTCAGGCATCCTTCGTCGCCATTCTGCTCACCCTCTTCGGTTTCAATTACTGGATTTATCAACGCGACCCTCTGCTTTTTGTTCTTGCCGCTGCTGCAATCCATCACGAACAGCCGTTTGAGCACTCCGACTTGAGGGGCGGCCAGCCCAACGCCCGGCGCGCCGTACATAGTCTCGAACATATCGTCGACAAGCTTGTGCAGGTTCTCATCAAAGTCTGCGACTTCTTCAGCCCGCTTGGTGAGAATCGGATCTCCGTACTTAACTACATTCAATATCATTGTCCCGTCTCGAACTCCTTGGGTCTCTCGTCATACTGACGCCGCTCCGCCAGTTTCTCGCCGAGCAACTGGTTGAGCACAGCGGTTCGGGCTCGAAAGCCGGTAACTTCTCTCCACGCTACCAGCGCGAGTCCCACAAGTATTATAGCAGCTCCGACAAGGCTGTGTGTCGCATAGCCCATTGCGAAGCCGACGAACAATATTGCCACCAGCAGCAGATAATAGAGGATGCCGTGGGTGCGCCTTGCGTTGATCGACCGCCGCAATTCTTCGACCTCGCGGTCTACGTCGTGTCGACTGTTCCCAGTCTGTCGTTCGTGAGCTATCGCGATCATAACGTGTATCCGTGATGCGTGACGAATGATACGCGACTGGAATTCAGATCCGGATCACTCTTCACGTTTCATGCATAGCTCCTAATACCTCTTCAACTGTTCCATATAGCCCTCGAAGTTCCGCTTCATCTCCCCGAGGCTGTCGCCGCCAAACTTCTCGCGCGCGGCATCTGCGAGAACCATCGCAACCATCGCCTCGCCGATCACGCCGGCAGCCGGAACTGCCACGATGTCTGACCGCTCGAAGGCGGCGGCCGATGGTCCCTTCGAGATCACATCAACGCTCGCCAGCGGCTGTCTCAGCGTCGATATTGGTTTTAGGTGACCGCTTACCCGGACTTCCTCTCCGTTAGTTATTCCGCCCTCGACTCCCCCTGCCCGATTTGTGGGTCGATTAAAGCATCGTTCGTTCGAATTATAGCCGATCTCATCGTGCACCTGCGAACCGGTGCTCCTGCTCACCCCGACGCCAATGCCGATCTCAACCGCCTTCACCGCCGGAATGCACATGATCGCCTGCGCAAGCCGGCCGTCGATCTTTCGACTCCACTTGGTATGATCGCCGAGACCAGCAAACACACCCCGCGCAACTACTTCGAAGATTCCTCCCAACGTGTCTTTGTTTTCCTTCGTCTTATCGATTAGGGCGATCATCTTCTCTTCGGCCGCCTTGTCTGCACACCGAAGCGGAGACGTATCCGGAATGGCCGCAATCTGCTCCCACGAGGCCTTGATCGGTTTATTCGGCACACCGCCAATCATCGCCGTGTGACTCGCGATCACGATGCCGATTTCCTTGAGCAGAAGTTTGGCGAATGCTCCGGCGGCGACGCGTGCAGCGGTCTCGCGAGCACTGGCGCGCTCGAGAATGTCTCGCAGATCGTGGGTGTCGTATTTGAGCCCACCCGCCAGGTCCGTATGCCCGGGTCGCGGCCGCGTGAGTTTGCGAGCCCGCTTCTCGTCGGTAAAGTTGCGAGGCTCCACTGCCATCACGTCTTGCCAGTTCTCGAAGTCGCGATTGCGAATCAGCAGCGATACCGGCGTGCCCAGAGTCTTGCCGTGTCGAACGCCGGAGAGGATTTCGGCCTCATCGCTTTCAATCTTCATCCTCCCGCCCCGGCCGTAGCCCTGTTGTCTCCGCCAGAGTTCACGGTTGACGAAAGCGGGATCAACCGGCAGTCCGGCCGGCAGGCCTTCGATGATGGTCACGAGGCCCTTCCCGTGGGATTCACCTGCGGTGTTGAAGTCAAAAGCCATCCTATTGAGTCCTGAACCCAATTAGAGCAACTAACTGTTTGGCCTGCTCCCGGTTGTTAATCAACTGTAGTCCTCACGCCACCTCGAGCTGCCGGGTCCGCAGATACTTGATCCTGTCACGAAGTTCAGCCGCGCGCTCAAACTCATACTTCGCCGCCGCGGCTCGCATCTGTCCCTCAAGCCTCTTAATCGTCGCCGCCAGGTTCTCGGCTGAGTACTCTTCCGCCTCCTCAGCCACGCTCGGCAGCTTGAAGTAATCCGCTTCGACGATCGATACCAGAGTCGAGCCAATGGCCTTCACGATCGATAGCGGGGTGATCCCGTTCTCGCTGTTGTAAAGCGCTTGCCTCTCGCGGCGGCGCTGTGTTTCTCCAAGTGCCTTGCGCATCGATTCCGTAATGCGATCGGCGTAGAGAATCGCCTTGCCGTTCAGGTTACGCGCGGCGCGTCCGATCGTCTGAATCAACGACTGCTCCGAGCGCAGGAAGCCTTCCTTGTCGGCATCGAGTATAGCCACCAGGGAGACCTCAGGCAGGTCCAGTCCCTCGCGCAACAGGTTGATCCCCACGAGCACATCGAATTCACCAGCGCGTAAGTCCCGAAGGATCTTGATCCGATCGAGCGTCTGGATCTCCGAGTGAAGGTAGCGCACTCGCACACCCAGCTCGGCGTAGTACTCCGTCAGGTTCTCAGCCATCTTCTTCGTGAGGGTCGTCACCAGCACACGTTCATTTTGAGTCGCGCGCATTCGAACTTCATTCAGGAGGTCGTCTATTTGCCCCTTCACCGGGCGCACGTCGACCACAGGATCGATCAATCCGGTTGGACGGATGACCTGCTCGACAAACTCGCCGGAGGTCTTCGACAACTCGTAGGGTCCCGGCGTTGCGGAGACGAATATCAATTGACCCATTCGCCGCTCCCACTCCTCGAAGTTGAGCGGACGATTGTCCATCGCCGAAGGCAAGCGGAAGCCGTACTCGACCAGAGTCTTCTTGCGAGACTGATCGCCATGGTACATGCCTCGCACTTGCGGGATGGTTTGGTGGCTCTCGTCGACCATAACCATCGCGTCCCGCGGAAGGTAGTCGAGAAGCGTCGGCGGGGGCTCGCCGGGCATGCGTCCGGTCAAGTGTCGGGAATAGTTCTCGATCCCGTGACAGTAGCCGAGCTCCTTGAGCATCTCGATGTCATAAAGCGTCCGCTGGTGCAGGCGCTGCGCTTCCAGCAATTTCCCCTGCTCGATCAGCTGTGGCTCCCACCAGTCAAGTTCCTCTTTGATTGTCCTGATTGCGCGCTTCAACCGGTCCTGAGGCATAACGAAGTGAGACTTTGGGTAGATCGGCAGTCGCTCGTGGGTCTCGAGCACCTCGCCAAGCAGCGGATCGATCGTCGAGATGGATTCAATCTCGTCGCCCCAGAACTCGATGCGAAAGGCGCTTTCCTGATAAACCGGATAAATCTCGACGACGTCACCGCGCACTCGAAACATGCCGCGCTCGAACGACGAGTCGTTGCGCTGATATTGAATCTCAACAAGCCTCTTCAGCAGTGCTGTGCGCGACAACTGCTGGCCGCGCTCCACAAAGGCGATCATGCCGTAGTAGGCGTCGGGATCGCCCAGGCCGTAGATGCACGACACGCTTGCGACGATAATGCAGTCCCGCCGCTCAAACAGAGTGCGGGTGGCCGAGAGTCGCAGTCGGTCTATGTCTTCGTTGACCGTAGATTCTTTCTCTATATAGGTGTCGGTTGACGGGATGTAGGCCTCGGGCTGGTAGTAGTCGTAGTAGCTGACGAAGTACTCGATGGCGTTGTGGGGGAAGAAAGACTTGAACTCCTGATAGAGTTGGGCAGCCAGAGTCTTGTTGTGGGCCATCACGAGCACTGGCCGGTTGATTTGTTCGATGACCGCAGCCATGGTGAAAGTCTTGCCGCTTCCGGTAACGCCCAGCAGCACCTGATGCTCGAGGTGTTCGTCCAACCCCCGGACGAGTTGCTCAATGGCCTGGGGCTGATCGCCTTGTGGAACGTAGTCGCAAACCAGCTTGAAATCCATGATCGACCTTTTATATTCGCCCGATTCGCAACCGCGGCGCCATGACGGGCACGGACCCGGTGAAACGCACAACGGAAAAGTATACAAGGAAGGTTGGAGCGCGACAATCACGACGAAAAAGCAGTCGCGCAAAAAAAAAATTCAACAAAGTTGATCCTTCGTGCTGTTAGCGCTTGACATCGATTCTGCTCATGCTGATAATGCGGAGTGCCATCACAACCCTTGGTCGTCAGTATCAGTTCCACGCGAGTTTGACAGCTTAATCCAATAGAAGAGGCGCGACTATCAACGTAGTCACTCAAACCGATATCGGTGGTGTCGAGTTTTTCAGACGCGGCAAGGTAAGAGACGTTTATGCGATTGAAGATAAGCTGTTGATTGTGGTTAGCGATCGCATTTCCGCTTTCGATGTCGTGTTACCAAACCCGATTCCATTCAAAGGCGCCGTGCTTACGGCGTTGTCGTTGTTTTGGTTTGAGTTTCTGAAGGATGTCGTCCCGAACCATCTGATTTCGACTGACGTAAGCAGCTATCCGGCACCATTGCCGTCGCATCGCGATCAACTTGAAGGGCGGTCGATGCTCGTAGTACGCGCCGACGTCTTTCCGATCGAGTGCGTCGCACGAGGTTACCTGGTTGGCTCGGGTTGGAAGGAGTATCAGCAGACCGGTGAAGTGTGCGGGGTAAAGCTGCCGGCCGCGCTCAGAGAGTCCGACAAGCTTGGCGAGCCGATCTTCACGCCGGCGACCAAGGCCGAGACCGGGCACGACGTCAACATCAGCGAGCGCGAGATGGCGGATCGCATCGGCGAAAACGCCACGCGCGAACTCAAGGATCTTACCCTCAGGCTCTACTCGCGGGCCTCGGAGTTCGCCGATTCACGGGGCATAATCATCGCCGATACCAAGTTTGAATTCGGCGTGAAAGATGGAAAGGTGATTCTAGTAGACGAAGCGTTGACACCGGACTCATCCAGGTTTTGGCCAAAGGAGTCTTACCAGCCGGGTCGAGGACAGCAGTCATTTGATAAACAGTACCTGCGGGATTACCTCGAAACGGTGGTGTGGGATAAGCAACCTCCCGGCCCGAACCTCCCTGAGACGGTGGTAGCGCGAACGAGTGAGAAGTATCTTGAGGCATACAGGCTATTGACGGGCAGAACGATCGAGGGTTTGGGTATCAGGAGTCAGGAATCAGGATTCGGGCTTGCAGCTCCAGAATCGTGAGTCCTGTTTCCTGCATCCTAAACCCTATGACAGTTCTCGACTACTTCGTCCTGCTTGTCGTAGTTGCATCGGTCGCTTCAGGCGCAACAAAAGGAATCATCCGAGTAATAGTTTCGGTGGCGTTCGCCGTAGCCGGGCTGGTGATTGCAGCCTACACCTACACGTTCGCTGCAAGCGTGCTGCGCATCTTTGTTGCTGCGCGGCTCGCTGATTTGCTCGGCTTTGTAACTGTGTTCGTGCTTGTGCTTGTGGCCGGGAGCTTCTCTGCGAGGTGGTTGCGCTGGGGCCTCAAGCGGGCGCGACTTGGATGGATCGATCATGCGCTCGGCGGTGCATTCGGGTTCGTGAGGGGCTGGCTCATCTGTTCGGTAATCTACCTGGCATTGACGGCCTTTCCCTTAAAACCCGAAGCCGTCCAGCGAGCGACCTTCGGACCGGCCCTCCTCGAAGGCACGCGAGTGGTTGCTTATCGGACGTCGCGCGAGTTGAGGGAGCGGTTTTTTAGCGGCTATGAAGCAGTCAAGCAACTCTGGGGACAGAGAGGTTGAATAGCGATGAGGCTATAGGAGAACTGAGATGAAGAGCAGGCTCGAAGCGCTCGTGACTGAGATGGTAGAGCGAGGAATTCTGTTTGAGGATGCGGTCGCGGAGTTCGAAAAATATTTCATACTCTCGGTACTCAAACGTACGAACGGGAACTTATCAAAGGCGGCGGATGAACTTCGCATCCATCGAAATACGCTCTCAAAACGTGTGGAGAAGTATTACCAGAACCACCGGATGGTTGGAGCGAGGCATCGACGGCCTCGGGTTAACCAACCGGCCCACGCGGCAAAGGCGGCGGCAGCCAGGAGCAAGGGCTAATTGTGTCGGGAGATTTTGGATCGCGGGCTCAGCTCTGACGCATCAACAAGGCATTGCCACCCGCGCATTTGCTCAGGGTCCGCAGTCGCTCAGTTCGTTGCCAGCAGCTTCTGAATGTCGGCTTCAAGCTCCGCCGCCTTCCTTGGACCCGCTCCAATATACCGCTTAAAAACCTTCATGTCCCGGGTGACCAAGTAGGTAGTCGGGAAAGCGATGACATTCAGATCGTAAACCTGGTCGTCGTCACCTATCAGCACCGTGTATTTCATTTTGTTGCGGCCGACAAACGGCTTTACCTCCCCGGCGTCCCCGGATGCAAGCGCAACTCCGACGACCCTTACGCCTTTGGCTGCGTATTTTTCCTGAAGCCGGTTCAGCGCCGGTATTTCTGCGATGCAGGGTACACACCAGGTCGCCCAGAAATCGAGAACCACGATGCTGCCCTTGAACTGATCCGCCGGTATGGCCTTGCCGTTGAAGTCCTGCAGGTTGATCGGGGGCAACGCCTTGATGTCATTGCCGGACAAAGGAGGCGCCGCTCCTTCAGCTTGATTGCCCTGCTTAGAGAACGCAGGCGCCGCGAGCGCAATAGCAACCAGGAGGATCACAAAGAGTTTCATAAATAGGGCCTCCAGCACTGTCCGATGGCCGCCATCATCAGGTCAAGAACCTTGGTGCTGGCGCGCCATTATTGTAACCGACGCCGGTCGAACGAGCAACGAATGCACGTGGAAAGTTGGGACGTTGCAAACTTGAGAATAGCCCGTTGATGTAGTAGACTCTGCTTTGAAAAAAATGGAGGAACTCTGTGAGCCCTGAATTGAGTCAGCTCATTGAGCTCCAGGAACTCGACATCCAGATACAGCGCACGTCGGAGCGCCTTTCGTGGATACCGGAAGAACGCGATAGGACTGAAAACGAATTCAAACAGCACGCCGCCGAGTTCCTGGACCTAAAGAGCAAGCACGAACGCACCCTCGAAGACCGCAAACTGCTAGAAGCCGAACTGGCCACCACCCAACAAAACCACGAGAAGTTTGAGCAAGACAAGACTCGAGTGCGCAACGAGAAGGAATATACCGCTGTCCTTCGTGAGATCGACGCGACCCGAAAGCACATAGGTACGCTGGAAACCGACATCCTAAAGCGGATGGAAGAGATTGAATCGCTTGACTCCGAGCTTGCGGCCCGAGCGCCTGATGTCGAGCGTATGCGAGCTGAGGTTGACGTGAGCCTCGCCGGGTTGGATAAGGAACACGAAGAAGCGAGCCGACTATTGTCTGAATTCAGCGAGCGCCGCAAGAACCTCGCCGGCCAGATGCCTAAACACCTTTTCTTGACCTACGAGCGGATGTCGCGTCTCGGACGAGGCCAGGCACTGGCGGAGGTTCGCAGCAACGGCATATGTGTGGCGTGCCGTGTAAGGGTCCGTCCAAAGATATTCAGCGACGTTCGCAAGGGAGACCAGTTGATCATTTGCGAGAACTGTGGACGACTTCTCTATTATCGTAACGAGACCTCTCAGTCGGCTGGAGCGGCCACGCCCGATTAGCACGCCATACGCTTTAGGCAGCGTAGCTTCGTCTGAGAGCATAAACCCACTTTGCGGTCAGCATAGACTTCAACCTCCGGACCAAGCATAAGCTGACGTCTACGCTGCTTAGTTTCAAACCGTTGTGAGCCGAAAAGCAGTCGAAAAATTGCGAATCGAAGGGGTGGCGGAAGCCTGGCTTGAGCCGGGCGTCGGTCTGAAGAGGCCATTGGTTTACCGACCGGCGCTGCTCATCGAGTACACCGTGAACTTCCGGAGCCTTCGCGCTGGGCTCAACCACTCGGAGGAGCGCAATTGCTCGGCCTGGCTTCCGGAAGCGGACCTCGCGATAGACTGGGACTCGCGGGGTGATGACTTCGACGGAATCCCGCAGCTCTCGCCCGAACCCGACCCGACGATTGGTTATCGGTCGGGCAACTACCTGACAACCAGGTCTGACTTTGAACAGTGCGTCGCGGAGCTCATGGAAAGGCGCGTGAGAACCGAGCGTCTTAGTGTCTACTTCAATCCGGTGTTTGGACTCTTCTCAGCTCCGGGCGATCCGCGCGAAGATTTTTTGGCCCGTGTCGCCGACGCAGCGTTAGGTCGTATCGAGCCCGAGTTGAAAAGGCTGCGCAACCGATTCGAGCTCCAACTCGAGCAGGTACGTGAGGCGCAGGCGTCAAAGGGGTCGCTGACGGAAAGCCTAAATCTGGAAAGCTTCATTTCGAACAAACTACATTTTTTTGAAAGCGAGAATAGATTGGCCGGGATGTTTTCAACGCTTGCGGGCGCGGTGTTCGGCTCCGCTGAGCCGCGATCAAACGAAGAGACATACCGGGCGGATGAATCGGAACTGCGCGAGGATCTTGAGCGCATTGAGCAGGAAGCCAGCGAGGCGTTGCGCGCTCTCTATGATGAATACCTTGCTCTCGCCAACGAGTACGATATATTTGAAATCGGCGTTCAGCCCGACAACATACAAGTAATTTGCAGCATTCTTATGTGGGTGCCGGTCAATGAATAGTACTAAACTGGGAATTTGCGGCGGCAAGAGTGCGAGACGCGGCGACGCAGCGAATTCGTTCTCGTTGTCGCTGACCCCTCACGTCTCCCTCGCTAGCCATCGTCTTTGCATCCTCTCGGTCAATTTGATCTTGGCACTTTGCACCTTGCCCGGTGCGCTCTGACTATGGAACCACCTGCAAGACTCGGGATCATCACCAAGCCAGCCGAACCGCGCGCGGCTGCACTCGCGGCGGAAATCGCGGAGTGGGCGGCTGACCACGAGATCAACCTGTTCGTCAACGATCGCGTCAAGGATTTGCCGCCCGGCACCTTCTCTGCTTCCGCAAGAGAAATCGCCGACAATTGTGATTTGCTCGTAGCGCTCGGCGGAGACGGTACGATGATCTCAACTGCGAGGCTGGTGGCGGGGCGTGGCACACCAGTTCTCGGCATCAACCTCGGCACGCTGGGTTATTTGACCGAGTTTGCGATTGACGAAGCGATACCGGCGCTCGAGTTCGTGGTCCGGGGTGAGTACGAAACCGTTCAACGGATGATGCTGGATTGGCGGGTCTTGCGAGACGGCGATAGGGTAGGCGCGGGTACCGCTCTCAACGATGTGGTAGTCAACAAATCAGCTCTGGCCCGGATAATAGACATCGATTGTTGGGTCGGCGCCCATTACATTACCGGTTTTCGAGCTGACGGCTTGATTGTCGCGACGCCAACCGGGTCGACTGCATACAACCTGGCGGCTGGCGGGCCGATCATTGCGCCCAGCGCCGAGGTGATTTCCATTTGCCCGATTTGTCCCCACACTCTGACAAATCGGCCTCTGATCCTTCCGTTCAACGTTGAAATCAAGCTTCAGATGAATACCAGAGAGCAGGAGGTCATGCTGACCGCAGACGGACAGACGGGACTGCCTTTGATGGCCGGTGACCGAGTCGAGATACGCAAGAGCGCGAAGACGTTCAACACCGTGTGCGCGAAGGATCGCGACTATTTCGAGATACTGCGAAGCAA
>JACXTT010013594.1_pt1 | contig 10702 bp, 15 predicted proteins | sample 9270951 | NCBI WGS metagenome assembly JACXTT01 (sample SAMN15532306, study PRJNA645909) | rock metagenome | isolation source: weathered quartz diorite | place: Puerto Rico | collected 2017-06-21
TCTACAACGAAAAACGTCTTCACTCATCGTTGGGCTACTGCTCACCGGCTGAGTTCGAAGACAAATTCTACTCACAAAAAGTAGCCTAACTACCTATCCGGGCGTAAGGGGTCATCTCACTCTCGACCTTCAGGGTGAACTTGAGTGGTTTGTTGGGCTCCACAGAAGCCGTGACATCCTCTGTAGGGCTTACTGTGCGGCTCATATCTGCGTTTACAGCCTCTCTGCCGTCTTGACCGATACCAAACCACTCATAGGCGAGCTGAGCCGCCTTTTTGATGGTCACCGCTTCTTTTCGAGCAATGAAGTCGAACGCGCTTCCTTTTGCGTCACAGCCGAAGCTGTGGAACACTCGCTTCTTTGTGCTCACGCGAAACGACGGTTTTGTGTCCTCATGGAAAGGACACAGTCCGAGGAGCTCGTCTCCTTTTGCCGGCTTCAGAGAGATCCTGTAGTGTGCAAGCACCTGCTCGAACGTGACGGCTCCCTTCACCATCTTGAAATCTACCCAACCTTTTTTCATGACGTATCTCCAATATAGTTTTTGTAAGTGACTGTTTCAGTGTGCGTCACCTTACCACGTGCAAAGAGGGCGTCAAGGGTGTGTTATCCTACAGGAGTCAATAACACTTCATAACCATTGTTCTCTGGAAAAAGAAGGTCAGAATCCGTATCTTTAGCATTCTAACTCTTAAAGAGGCGCTATGGACAAAAAACAGTTCCAAAAACTGAAGGAGACGATTTCGCAAATCAATTCGATCGTAAAGTCGGTGGACCCAGTTATCAAGACTCAAGTGTTTGAGCTGCTTAAACCGATGATTGACGCCGTGCCCGGTGATCCCGCGGGAGATGGAGAGGGGCGGAAGGAGAAGCGGGCGCAGCAGCATTCTGACCCAAAGAATGTCAGAGCTTTCTACACATCTCACAATCCGGACAAGCCGGCTAAGCGAGTACGCATCATGGCGGCGTGGTTTTACAGTCAACGTGGGACAAACCCATTCACCCTAAGTGAGCTCGAGGAACTTTTTGACGATGTTGGTGTTGGACACCCGGGGAGGCTGGATATGACTTTGAAGCAGGCTCGTGAGAAAGGTCATCACTTATTTCACACCACCGAGCGTGGCAAGTATAGACCTACAGTACACGGCGAGAACTACTTTAAGGACAAGCTAGGTGTAAGGCCACCACGATCGTAGGAGGACTGTTTCTGTGCTCACCCTCGTTGAGTTTCTCGAACCGCTCAAGACTAAATCCCTGACAGCAAAATCTCTTGCCGTGCTTTACTACGAGGCGCGATATAAGCAGAATAATGTCCTCAAGGGCTCAGAGATTAAAAGCCTGCTGCGTTCGGCTCGGGTTCCAAAGTTGCAGAAGGCAAATATCACCGCCACTCTTATCCAGGTTGGGGCGCTGGTCGATAGCCCTGGAATGAAGGACGGCGAGCGCATTTGGAAGCTCACGGAAACAGGCTCGAAGCACGTCCGGGATTTGCTCGGGTTGGCCTCCGATGAGCCAGAGATACAGCACGATACCCGCACCCTTGAAAAACTTCTAACGAAGGTTAAGAATCCTGACGAACGGGATTACTTGCAAGAGGCGGTAACCTGCTTGAAGGTCGGGGCTCTTCGGGCGGCTGTGATTTTCACCTGGACCGCCGCTATCCGGAACGTTCAAATGAAGAGTCTTAGAAAATGCAGCGCTCTCAACGCCGCTATCCTCCGGCGCGATCCTAGAGCACGGAACGTGAGCTCTATCGACGATTTCGCCTACATTAAGGATTCAACCGTTCTGTTTGCAAGTCAGGACGTTGGTATTCATGACAAGAATCAGCGAGAAGTGCTCGAGGAGTGTCTGAAGCTGAGGAACAAATGTGGTCATCCAGGCAAGTACTCTCCAAAAGAAAAAAGAGTCTCAAGTTTCATCGAGGATGTTGTCTCGGTTGTTTTCACTTAATCCCCCCTGCCAGGGACGACTTAGAGGGCGTTCTCTCCCTGCCCGGAGGTTTTCTTTTGCCGCCTTCCAGGAAAAAAGTACGACACACCGTACCCCCAGAGTACCGAAGTCATATATTTCTTGCCCCATCAACTTCCACCCCTTGCGCCTCTCTGTCGCTTTCCGTATAATTAGCGACATCCCTTATAAAGTTTTAATAACAATTTCTTTTCACAGTGGACCTTGCCACATGGATGCTGGTCTTCTTCACCGCCGTGCTGGCGGTGGCAACTATCGTACTCGCGCGTGCGACTATGCAGCTTGCTAACCACACACAAAGCCTTGCCACCTTCACTAACCAGCTTGTGCGGATTGAGCAGGAACGAGAGAAACGTGAGGAAGCTAGCAAAAGAGAAAGACACCTCAGTGTCGCATTGGACCTTGCCAGAAAGATACAGCAAATACACGCGGAGGCATTCGCTGAGAACATCGGATTACCTGGCCAGTTTCCTTCAATGGAAGCAGATCTCATCCGAAGGTTCTCCCTCTTGGTTGAGTACACTCTGCATGCTGATTGCGCTAACGACGTGAAGGCACTTATCCCTATCATCGACCGGGCAGCACAGGAAGCCACAAGCATTACCGATGAGGAGATGGAGAGAGCGCACGAGCTCCTCACGTCGTTGCAACAGAACCTCTCCGAACCTATCAGTGCGTGGGAACGAGAATTAACTTTACCAATTATGTCCTCATAAACAATGCCCTATCAGTTCAAACGTGAACCACTCACGCAGGACGAAGCTAATCGCCTCGCCAACGCGTACAAGGAACACGAGGAGAAGCTCATCGTGTAGACCTTGCTCGATACCGGACTCCGCGTATCGGAGCTCGCACAACTCACCAAAGATAATCTCGACTGGCAGAGCCATCGTATCATGGTCTATGGCAAAGGTGGACCGTACGGTAGTAAGACCAAGCAACGGATCCTTCCTCTCTCCGCTCGTGTGCAGCCGCTCATTGAGAACCACCTATCCATGTATGAAAAAATGGACATGAGCGCCAGGACAATTCAGCGCATCGTCAAAGATGTTGCCAACCGCGCACATATCCGGCGACCAGTCACACCTCACGTTCTCCGGCACACGTTCTCTGTAACAGCTATCCAAAAAGGCATTTCATTGCCGGCGCTGCAACGCCTTCTCGGGCACGATCGGTTGACCACAACCGAAATCTACCTCAAACTCAGCCCCGAAGAAGTGATAAAGGAGTTCCAATAAAAATGGTGACCATACCTTGAATGATTAACCCTTACTATGCCGACGAAATATCAAAAGTCATTTGAAGAGCTGGAGAAAGTAGCCTCAAAGTTTTGGCCTGCTGAAGTATCTGAAAAGGAGGCAACGCTGAGCGTCATTCCCCTTCTCATAGACACCCAAGACCAGTTTATTAGTATTCTCAGCGTTGAGACTGAATCTTTTGAAAAGCTCCTCGAGGTTGTGGGAGCTGCCACCATCCCGAGTAACCTTTTCCTTAAGCATCTCGTGATTCTCGCGGACTTCGGTGGTGAAATGCTACAGCGGATAAGCGCGGAGTACGGTTCTCTTTTTCCGAAGGGTACCCTCAACTACTACTGGCGCGGAGAGCAAAAAACATACGCGTTCAAATCGCTCGCCGAGACCAAGCTTACCAACACGAGACTAAAAATTGACGGCAAAAAACTCTTTGAGGATTGCGACTTCGATGATATCCAAAAAGATACGATCGCGCTCCTCCTTTTTGCCGGCACAACCGGCAACGGCGACAAGGAAGTTACGTCTGCCCTGGGTAAGTGCATGATCGGCGATCTCCTCGGAAAGCCCGACGAGCTCACCAAATTCATTAAACAGAGATACATCTGGGTTAGCCGAATCACCGGAGGGGCAACTGCTAACACTTTGGGCCAGATTGCTCAGGATTTTGTTGCGAAGTATATCTCTGAGCACCTTAATGTTTCGGTTCAACGGGGCGGGAGACTCCCCAACGTAACTCACACCGACGCCGAGACTGGTAGACCCACCTCCTTCGACCTCGTCGTTAGTAAAAACGATAAGTACGTTGCCATTGAGGTCAGCTTTCAGGTAACGACCAATAGTGTGATCGAGAGAAAAGCTGGACAGGCGCGCAGCCGATACGAGCAGGTGCAAAAGGCGGGCCACAGAATTGCCTACGTTCTCGACGGTGCCGGCAATTTCCAGAGGGAAACTGCCCTCAGAATCATTTGTGCTCACAGTGATTGCACTGTTGCTTTTTCCAGTTCGGAGCTCGATGCGCTTTGCGCCTTCATTCGAGAAACTCTAGAGCTTAAGTAATGGCACATCTTTCAGACAACCCAAAGAAACTCCGAGTAAGGCGAACGGCGATCGGTGCCATTAGCGGGCTCTCGGCGCGTACTGAGGGCTTTGGTGACCTTTGTGTTCTCACTCTCCCTCAAGTGTCGGGGCCGGTGGAACCGAATAGACCTCTGCAGAAGCTTGATCCCATGATTACTACCCTTGGTGAAAATCTCGGTGAAGAAGCAACGCTTGTCTTAATAGGTGAAAGCGTTGACCTCGTGGCCGTTCTCTCCTCCCTTCCCGCATCGTTGCACTACCGATGTTGGATAGCCGTCAAACGTACAGAACCCCGGGCACCACGCAAGGACGCACTCCGTAACCACCATTTTGGCGTCCTTGTTCTCACACGCTACAAAGGTTCCCTTCGTCACACTAGGACTCGAGTCGAATACACCTATTGCCCGGCGTGCGATAAGACTACCAAGGATTACGGAGGGAAGAAACACACTTATCACGAATACGGCACTTCCATATCGGACGTTTGGCGTGATATCAGTGCCGACCCACAAAAGGCAGACTCGCCGGTTATAGACCGGCTCTTGGACCTCTTTGGGATTAAGGAGTACAGTCAAGCCCTCCTTCTCGACGCTCGCAAGCTTCCATCGCGTCGTGCGCCCAAACCGTCAGAGGAGAGCTCAGCAAAAGCCATTGAACTCACCGCTAGTAGAACAAATAAGATTTTCCTAGGCGATTGTCTCAAGGAGCTTAAACGGATCCCCACGAATTCTATCGACTTCGCGTTTACCGACCCACCGTATAACCTCCGCAAAGGATATACCGGTTACTCAGATGACCTTGAAATTAGCGAGTACTTTAAGTGGTGTGGTGAGTGGATTGCCGAACTACACCGCGTACTTAAACCGGGCCGAACCTGTGCTCTCCTCAATATCCCCTTCTGGGCCGTGCGGCACTTCTCATTCATGCAGTCGATGATGACGTATCAGAATTGGATCGCTTGGGACGCGCTCTCTTTTCCGGTCCGGCTGATAATGCCCGCGCATTACTCGATTCTTTGTTTTACCAAAGGTCAATCGCGAGCGCTTCCAGGCTTAGACGAGAACCAGGGTGCCATTAGTATCCAGGGCGCCCCGCGTACGTTCCGTGCGCTACAGCCTCTTGCAGAGGATTATTGCCTTCGGTCCTCTTGTGTTGAACGTCGCCGCTTGCTTCGCACGAACGATCGTGGGCCTCTAACTGACCTTTGGTGGGACATTCATCGGCTCAAGCACAATAGCCGACGTGTGGACCACCCGACACAACTTCCTCCTCATCTCATGTACAGGCTCATATCTATGTTTACGAATCCCGGAGAGACTGTTCTTGACTGCTTTGACGGTGCCGGCACCACCACGCTCGCGGCACACCAACTGGAGCGCCGGTATATCGGCATCGAGAAGTCAAAGAAGTACGTCGATATGGCGACCAAGCGGCACAAGGAAATTGAGGTTGGGGTAGATCCTTTTCGTAAGGAGGAGCGCAAGCTCACGGCGAAGAACAGCCCCGTTCCCCGCCTACTGAAGCAGAAGTACATCGTTCCGAAGAAAACGCTCCAGCTCGAAGTTAAGCGCGTGGCTCACAAGCTTGGCAGGCTTCCAAACCGTGATGAGGTTATACGGTACGCTAAGTATCCAATCGAGTTCTACGATAAATACTTTGCTAGTTGGGGTGAGGTTTGCGCTGCAGCTCGTACAACGGGTATGAGTGAGGTTCGGAATGGAAACTCCAAGAAGCCAGCACCTGAGTCGGCACAATTAGCCTTTAAGTATTGATTTGACTCTGTTGTTTATTTTGACAATACTTAATAAGTCATATAAAGTGTTAATAAGAACATGCCGGCAACGATAATTGGGATCGCAACGCACAAAGGCGGTACGTCCAAAACGGCTACTTCCGAATCGCTAAGAGCAGGCTTAGCCAGGGCGGGTAAGCGTACGCTTTTGGTTGAGTGCGATCCACAGGCGCAATCGAGTAAAGCCCTCAACATCGAGACGATGGACAGCGACCCCTCCCTGCAGGAACTTCTCGCAGACCTCCGCTCCTCTATCGCCAGCGTGATAAAGCAGACACAAATCGAGAACCGCCGCGTAATACCGTCAACTATCCGCTTGGAGCGGCAGGCGCAGGCATTTTACACGCGCCCGAACCGAGAGGAGCTGCTAAAGCAGGCTCTCTCTTCCCTGTTAGCCGGCAGTACGAGTTCGTCGTCATAGACCGTCCGCCGTCGCTAGGCGTGCTCACGGAAGCGGCAATAACCGCCGCCAGCCTAGTCACGGTCCGCTGCCTCATGGAAGCCGGGGCGGCAGACGCGGTTGTTGACCTTTTGGACCTCATTTCCGATCGCCGGGGAAAGAGCTTTGACGGCGGGAGGATTCTTTTGACGAAGGTTGACTCGTGCAAAACGGTCACCAACCAAGCCGTAATGTCCACGCTTCACCAGCGGAAACACAAGATGTTTAAGACCTCGATACCGCAGTCAGAGCCGCTCAACGAACCTCAAATCATGAGGGCTGATATCTTCAGCTACGCCCCGAGCTCAAACGTCACCTAATTCTACCAAGCATTGACCAAAGGATTATGCACTATGGCAAATGGGCTCTCTGAAAACCTCAAACGGCAACGCCGATCCAAATCGTCCCAGCATGCAACCGAGAAGAAGGCTGGCGCTCAGGGTACCAAGAAAATTAGGAACAGGACCTACGAGGTCGTGGCAGTCAGCCTGTATAGCCAGCAATCAGAGTGGCTTAATCAGACCTCCGAGGCTTTACAGAGGGTGAGCCGAAAATATAACCGCTCATCACTCGTCCAGGAGGCCTTGCAAAGACTACAGGAGGATTTCAAAGGGATGATTCCTGAGAGGATGGACGACGATATTCATCACCGCCAAAGGAAGCGTTCCACACCCGCATAATCGCTCACAGGGCTCAAATTCCGGCAGGGGCTTTTAACTCAGGAACCGTCACTCGGCTATCAGGATGCACCATTCAAGGGAAGTTACTTACTCAATCACATTTTTTACACTCGTGGGATCATGTGCACGGTGAGGGCGGATATTCTCCTGCCTCGTTGGCAGCGGATGCGTGAACAGCTTTTTAGTAACGACATCAAGATCGCTATCCTGAACAAATTGCAAGAATTGGGCGAGGAGGATTACTATCTCGATCTCCGGAGCACATCTCAAGGCTATGTATTGGCCCTGATCGACCAATTGATTTCGCTACCGCCCGGGGAATGGGACTCAACGATCCGCTGTCAGCCGTTGACAGTTCTAGCCTTCTTGTACGATCGAATCCTTTACGCTGAAGCTCATTTAAGAGAACTTGGCCAAGCCGAAGTCGCAAACCGTCCGGACGACCGAGCGCTTCTGGAATGGGGAGTGACTGATCTTTGGGACCAGCGTGACACCAAGAGGCATCCCTAGGGGCGCCGAAGGCGCTAAAAGGGGTGCCACGAGAGGGGATCCGTTCTCTAATTCCTCCCCCCTTAGCTCATTGAAGGCAAACCCGAAATCCTTAACTATTTTCGATACCCACTGAGGACTTCTTCCACAAATAGCTCCTCCATGCAAGGATTCCCAATAGGACAGTGCGTGAAGTTACACCCTAAGCAGAGGAGTTTGTGATTTTGAGCTATCTCTCTCTTCATTGTGACCGGTCCCTGGAACTCCGGATTAGTGGGGCCAAAGATTGCAAGGACAGAACTGCCTACTGCAGCAGCGATATGCATCGGACCGGAGTCATTTGTTACCAGTAGATTACAGCGCTTCAAGATACCCCCGAGTTGCTTAAGGTTGGTCGGAGGGATGAGGATTGATTCGGCCTTCATCAGTCTGCGTATCTCACTCGCCAACCCTTCTTCCCCCGGACCCCAAATCAGTACGATCTTGGCTTGGTACTTCTCCGAAAGCTGATCTCCCAATTGAGCAAAGTGACTCAGCGGCCAGCGCTTGCTTGGCCACCCACCACCCGGATTAAGTGCAACTACAAACTTCCCTTTCAGCGATTTTTCTGCAACGAAGGCTTCAGCGAAATCGTTCGACTCCTGTGTTAAGGGGAATTGCGGGGATGAGCTGACGACGGGGATCCCCATCCGACGGACGGAATCAAGATTGAACTCTGTGTTATGTACCAGATTCCCTCGTGGTTCTGTGACGATGTTGTAGCAGTACTGCCTCCATCCAAACCTGTACCCTACGCGGTACCGGGCTCCGCTCCCAAGCGCGACCAATGCGCTTCGCGGATTTCCAAACAAATCGATAACAAGATCATATCTTTCCCTTCGCACTTTCAGGATTAACCCGAGTCCGCTGTCCTTCTTCCCATCGAACACTAGAACAGAATCCACAAGAGGGTTCCCCTCAAGGACCTCACGGCTCGGTCGTTCAGTGAGGAAATCTATTATTGCGTCGGGGAAGCCCGATCGTAGACTCTCGAGCACCACCGTGGAGAGAAGAACGTCCCCGATTGCGCGTAGTTTAATTACCAGGATTCTTCTTACAAGGCGGGGATCTACTGTCATTACGGGTTTAGCGGCGGGCGAACTCAGTTCGTCGTTCTAAGACACGCACCCCAAAGGGTGCGCCTACCGCATCGTCATGCGTTGGACCTCTCACCTTATCAGGAAGGCTGGAGCGGAGCCTGGAAGTGTTCAAGAACTTCGAACGTCTCATTTGCGGCTCCGTTGAAGAATTCATCGTGAAGAGAACGGACCGCATGGGGAACAACCGCGTCATCGATCATGAGGGAGAGATTCGAACGCGACGCCCCAAAGGAAATCATCAGTACCTGCTTGTCTGCCAGTGAACGGAACACACGCTCGACAAGGCGAGGCACCCCGCGGACACTGGACCCGACGACGCTTACAATCCCCTTCTCCCCCTCAACTGTGACCGTGCCAATGCCCTTGAGAGCGTCGGCGATAGTCGAAGAGTCACTTGTAGCATCGAGGGCAACAGAAAGCCCGTAATCCGATGTGGCGGTCAGGTATGCCGTCGCACCTGCTTCAGTCAGAACATTGAACACGTGCCCCCAAAAACTATACGGTCCGTATCGGTTCGTCGGCGCTACCGTCAGAAGAATCATGTTCCGTTTGAATGCTACCGATTTCACGCACGGAGCATCCGTCGGATTTCCGGACGTGACCAGGCTTCCCGAAAGTTGGGAACGACGCGAGTTATAGACGTGAACCGGGATGTTCAGACCCATCACCGGAAGAATGGTCTTCGGGTGGAGAACCTTTGCTCCGAAGAACGAGAGATCGAAAGCTTCCTCGAATGAGAGCACTTTTACCTTCCTGGGCGAAGGCACAATCCTGGGATCTGCAGTGAGAATGCCGTCCACGTCCGTCCAGATCTGGACATCTTCAACATTCAACGCTGCGCCAATGACCGATGCAGAATAATCCGAGCTTTCACGCCCCATTGTGGTTCTGTGGCCGCTCCTTGTGCATCCGATAAATCCCTGGGTCACCGGAACAATGCCCTGTTGGGTCAGAGGTCCGACGATTTCGGTCAGCCGTTCTTTCAGAACGTCCATTGCCGGCGAGGCGGAATTATATCTCTCGTCGGTGATCATGAATTCCTTGGTATCGAGCCATTGGGCGGATACACCGTTCTCTTCCAGGGCAGCTGCAACTATGCGAGAGGAGAGGAGTTCGCCAAACGAGTAAATCGTGTCGAGGGCTCGGGGGGTCAGTTCTCTAAGAATTGCTAGGCCTTTGATCAATTCCTCGAGCTCGCCAAGAGAAGCCGCGATTACTTTCCGGAGGCTGCGATGTCTCTGGGGCTCCTTTACGAGCGCATCGGCGATAGCATAGTGCCTCTCGAAGAGCTTCAGGAGCGTGTCTCTCGCCTCTCCCGACTTTCCCTCGGCTGCGAGGCGCCCGGACTGTTCCAGCATGTTGGTGGCCTGTGCGATCGCCGAGATCACGACGACCGGTTTACGATCAATCCGCTCCTTCACAATGCGGACAACGTTCCCCATCGCCTGCGCGTCTTGAGTGGACGTCCCTCCGAATTTCATCACGATCATTGGTATTGCGCCCCTGGTTGTGTGTCGCAGTCCATCGTGCCCAAATATAGCACTCGACCTTCAGAGTATCAACAGTCAGAAACACAGAACCCCTCGCGAAAAAGCAGAGGGGTTCAAAGACATCAAAAGCGCGGCGTTTCGTCAGGAAGTCGAATTCCCTTTCACTCCCTGATGCAGGAATTTCTCCTTTCTCCTTTTATTCATCAGGAAGACGAGATAGAGGAACACCCCGACTATCAATCCTCCCACGATGACGACGTTCAACCCAAGAAATTCTACAATCGGCATAAGATTGGTCTCTGCAGCTGAGTTCTTTTCCCTTTAATACGGAAAAGATGCGACGGAGATTCGCGCGAAAGAAAGCCCTTTGTG
>JACXTT010013595.1_pt1 | contig 10702 bp, 9 predicted proteins | sample 9270951 | NCBI WGS metagenome assembly JACXTT01 (sample SAMN15532306, study PRJNA645909) | rock metagenome | isolation source: weathered quartz diorite | place: Puerto Rico | collected 2017-06-21
TCGCCGACCTCGCCTCCGATCAAGGTCTCGCCGGGTGCGTCATCGGTGCGGGCACCGTGCTCGACGAGTCCGCGGCGCGCCACGTCATCGACGCCGGCGCGCGTTTTGTAGTGAGCCCGGCACTCGATCTGTCCGTGATCCGCGCGTGCCGCGACCGCGCGGTGCCGTGCCTGCCCGGGGCGTTCACCCCGACCGAGCTGCTCGCAGCGTGGCGCGCGGGCGCGCCGGTCGTGAAGCTGTTCCCGGCATCGGCGGTCGATCCCGGCTACATCCGCGACGTGCTTGCGCCGCTGCCCTTCCTGCGACTCGTGCCCTCGGGCGGGGTGTCGCTCGAGAACGCCAGGGACTGGATCCGCGCCGGCGCGGTCGCGGTGAGCGTGGGAAGCGCGCTCGTGAGTGCCGCCCTGTTGGCCGAAGGCTCGGCGGCGGAGCTGACGGCGCGTGCCCGGTCGTTCGTCGAGCGCGTCGCCGAGGCCCGGCACCTCCGGAGCAAGACGGCATGACGCGGGTGGTCACATTCGGCGAGCTACTCCTGCGGCTCAGCCCGCCCGGGGAAGAACGACTGTTCGAGTCGAGCGACCTCGTGACGTGCTTCGGCGGGGCGGAGGCGAACGTCGCCGTCGCCCTGAGCCATTTCGGCGTGCGATGCGATTACGTCACGCGCGTACCCGACAATCCCATCGGGCATGCGGGCGTCGCAGCGCTCGAGCGAGAAGGAGTCGGCACCGAATGGATCGAGCGGGGTGGTGAGCGCCTCGGGATCTACTTCGTCGAGCCGGGCGCGGACCTGCGCGCCATGCGCGTCGTGTACGACCGCGCGGGTTCCGCGTTGGCTCGCATCGAGCCGCGTGCCGTCGACTGGCCTCGAGTGCTCGCGGGCGCCGACTGGTTCCACGCGTCAGGGATCACAGCCGCGCTGGGCGACGGGCCGGCCGCCGTGCTCGCGGAGGCGATCGCCCATGCGCGCGCCCAGGGCATACCGATCAGCTTCGACTTGAACTACCGCGAGGCGCTGTGGCGGGACCGAGACCCGCGACCGCTCGTCGAGCCCCTGGTCCGACAGGCGACGGTCCTGATCGCCAACCCGACGGCCGTGCGTGCGATGCTCGGGATCGACGCGGACGAAACCCACCTCGCGAGTCCCGAGGCCGCGCGGGCGCTGGCGACCCGGCTCGCTGACCGCTACGGGGTCACGCGAGTCGCGCTCACGCGACGCGAGATCCTCGGGGCCCGGCGGCACGGCTGGAGCGCCGTGCTGTACGACGCCGAGAGTCGCTCGTTCGCACAGAGCCGGCGGCACTGCGTGGAGGTCGTGGACCGCGTGGGCGGGGGCGACAGCTTCGCCGCGGCCCTGATCGCGCGGCTCCTCGGCAGGGGCGCGCCGGCGGGTGCGCTCGAGTTCGCGGTGGCGGCGAGCGCGCTCAAGCTCACCGTTCCCGGGGACTTCAGCCGCGCCAGCGTTCGAGAAGTCGAGGAACTGCTCCGCGCATGATCCCGAGCTTCCGCTGGTTCGGCGCGGCCGACCCGATCCCGCTCGCCCACATTCGACAGATCCCGGGCGTCACGGGCGTCGTGAGCGCGCTGTACGATGTGCCGGTGGGCGACGCCTGGAGCCGGGCGCACCTCGGCACGCTCAAGGCTCAGATCGAGGACGCGGGACTCTCCTTTGCCGTGGTCGAGAGCATCCCGGTACACGAGGACATCAAGCTGGGACGGCCCGGGCGCGATCGGCTCATCGACAATTACTGCGCCAGCATCGCGAGCATGGGCGAGCTCGGCATTCCCGTGTTGTGCTACAACTTCATGCCGGTGTTCGACTGGATGCGGACAGATCTCGCCATGCGGCTGCCTGACGGATCCACGGCGCTCGCGTACGACGACCGAGCGCTCGAGGCTATCGATCTGTCGCGCGGCACGGGACAGCTCCCGGGGTGGGCCACGGCGTATCAACCCGCCGATCTCCAAGCGTTGCTCGCCGCCTACCGCGACGTGGACGCGGAGCGCCTGTGGGACAGCCTGGCGTACTTTCTGGAGCGTGTCGTGCCGGTGGCGGGGCGGGCCGGCGTGCGGCTCGCGATCCATCCCGACGACCCACCCTGGTCGATCTTCGGGCTGCCGCGCATCATCACCAATGCCCGAGCCCTGGAGCGCCTCGTCGCACTCGTGGACAGCCCGGCGAACGGCGTGACGTTCTGCACCGGCTCGCTCGGCGCGAGCCCCGAGAACGATCTGCCGGCCATGGTGCGTCGCTTGGCGGGACGCATTCACTTTGCTCATTGTCGCAACGTCCGCGTCACGGGTGACCGCCAATTTCACGAGACCGCCCATCCCTCGCCCTGCGGCAGCGTCGACCTATTCCAGGTACTGTGCGCCCTCAGAGACGTCGGATTCGCGGGCCCGATGCGCCCGGATCACGGCCGCATGATCTGGGGCGAAACCGGCCGCCCTGGGTACGGACTGTACGATCGGGCGCTCGGCGTGACGTACTTGCAAGGTCTGTGGGAAGCACTCTCCCGGAGCGACAGGTGAGTACGGCGGTCGCGCCCCAGCGGATCGGGTACCGATGGACGGTCTGCGCGCTGCTGTTCGTAGTCACCACCATCAACTATGTCGACCGCCAGGTGCTCGGGATCCTGGCGCCCACGCTACAGCGCGACCTCGGGTGGTCCGAGGCCGCCTACGGCGACGTGGTGTCGTGGTTCAGCCTGCCCTACGCCTTCGGGTTCCTCGCCGCGGGGCGGCTGTTCGACCGGATCGGCGTGCGGCGCGGGTTCGCGTCGGCCGTCATCGCGTGGAGTCTGGCAGCCATCGCACACGCGTTCGCCCGCACGACGGCCCTGTTTTCCGCCGCACGCGCCCTGCTGGGCGTGGCCGAGTCGGCGAATTTCCCCGGCGCCATCAAGGCCGTGGCCGAGTGGTTCCCCAAGAAAGAGCGGGCGCTCGCGACCGGCATCTTCAACGCGGGGACGAACACCGGTGCGATTGTCACACCTCTCCTGGTTCCCTGGATCGCACTCACGTGGGGTTGGCAGTGGGCATTCATCGCGACAGGCTCGCTCGGGTTCGTCTGGCTGCTCCTGTGGCTCGCCGTGTACCGCAGTCCCGAGTCGAACCCGCGTGTCTCGAGCGACGAGCTGGCACACATTCGCAGCGACCCGCCCGACCCCGAGAACACCAGAGTACCGTGGGTCCGCCTGCTCGGGTTTAGGCAGACCTGGGCGGTCGCGGCCGGAAAACTCTTGGCCGATCCGATCTGGTGGTTCTATCTGTACTGGCTCCCGAAATTCCTGGACGCCCGGTACGGGATCAAGCTGGCGCAGGTGGCACTCCCGCTCATCGTCGTGTACGTGGTGGCCGATGTCGGCTCGATCGGCGGAGGGTGGCTCTCGGGCGCCCTGATCAAGCGCGGCTGGACGGTCAATCGGGCGCGCAAGACCGCGATGCTCGCCATGGCGCTCCTGATCGTCCCAACGGCGTTGGCGCCCCTGGCGGGGAGTATGTGGACCGCCGTGCTGATTGTCGCCGTCGCTGCGGCGGCGCACCAGGCGTGGTCGGCCAATGTGTATACGCTCGCGAGCGACATGTTCCCGCGCGCGGCGGTGGGCTCGGTGGTGGGTATCGGCGCGTTCGCGGGCGGTATAGGCGGCTGGGCGTTTCAGCGCGTCACCGGCCGGATCCTCCAGGCCAACGGCAACGACTATGCGCCCATCTTCATCGTGTGCGGGCTGGCCTATGTCGCGGCCTGGACCATCATTCACCTCCTCGCCCCGCGGCTCGAGCCCGCGACCACCGGATGAACCGCTACGAGGTACCGAACATGCCCGACCAATCCATGCCGCGACGAGCTTTTCTCACGACCACTGCTGCGAGCGTGGCGGGGGCAGGTCTCACCCCGTCGTTCCCCCTCTCCGCGTTGTGGAGCAGGGGACAGGGGGTGAGGCCCGAGCCATTAAGGCTGGGCGTGGCGAGCTACTCGCTCCGCAATTTCTCCCGCGACAAAGCGATCGAAATGGTGAAGGCACTCGGCACGCCGTATATCAACCTCAAATCCGTGCACCTGCCCTACGAGCTGTCGCCCGACGAGCTGGCGACCGCGCGGCGCGAAATCGAGGGTGCGGGCCTGCACATCGTAGGCGGCGGTGTGATCACCTTCGAGCAGGATACGGACGAGGACGTGGGGAAGTACTTCGCGTACGCCAAGGCGGCCGGCATGCCGCTGATCGCCGCGCACGCCGACGCCCAGATCCTGCCGCGTCTCGAGCGGTTCGCCAGGCAGTACGACATCAAGGTGGCGATCCACAATCACGGCCCGGAGGACAAGCGGTTCCCATCCCCGTATGACGCACTGAAGCACCTGCGCAACATGGACCGCCGGATGGGACTGTGCATCGACATCGGGCACACCGTGCGGGCGGGCACGGACGTGGTGCGAGCAATCGCCGATGCGGGTCCGCGAGTCCTCGACATACACGCCAAGGACCTGCGCGATCCGAGGACCGCCGAGAGTCAGTGCATCGTGGGCGAGGGCGTCATCCCGATCGCTGCGATCTTTCGACAGCTCGAGACCATCGGCTATCGCGGCTACGTCAACCTGGAGTACGAGATCGACGCCGATGACCCGCTGCCCGGAATGAAACAGTCGCTCGCTTACATGCGCGGGGCGCTCGCCGGGCTCGACGCCGCCCGGCCGAGCCCCCATTCTTGATCCGTACGGCCGAGATCACCGTCTCGAAGGAGTGACGCTGTGAACATGATCAAGGCTCGATGGTGGGTCCTCGCCCTGGCGGCTCACGGCGCCGTGCTCTGCGCCCAGACGCGCTCGAACGACCTGACCGCCGCCGAGCGGTCCGCCGGGTGGCGGCTGCTGTTCGATGGTCGCACCTTGCGCGGGTGGCGCGGGTTGGGCTACGACACTGTCCCCACGGCCCACTGGGTGGTGGTGGATGGCGCGATCAAAAAGGTCGCGAGCGGCAACGTGTCGAAGCTGGCGGACGGACAACCCGCCCAGGGCGGCGACCTGATGACGCTGGACACGTTCGGTGACTTCGAGCTGAGCTGGGAGTGGAAGGTCACGCCCGGCGCGAACAGCGGCGTGAAGTACAACGTGTCGGAGGAACTCCCCATGGCGCAGGCGCCCAACCCCCCCGCGCCCGGGTTCGAGTACCAGATTCTCGACGACGATCGCCACCCCGACGGGAAGCTGCCGAGCCACCGGGCCGGAGCGCTGTACGACCTTTTCCCGCCGAGCGAAAAGAAACACTTGATGCCGGTAGGCGAGTGGAACCGCTCCACGGTGATTTTCCGCGGGAACCATGGCGAGCATTGGTTGAACGGCGAGCGGATCGTGCAGTACGACCTCGGCACGGCGCGGATGGATTCGGCCCTCGCGGCCAGCAAGTTCCGGGCGATCCCGGGGTTTGCCACGCGCCGCAAGGCGCACATCGTCCTTCAGGACCACGGGGACGAAGTCTATTTCCGCAATATCAAGGTTCGGGACCTATGAAGCGTCGCAAGTTCTTGAAAACCGCCTCGGCGGCGGGGTTCGGGTTGGCGGCCGCGCGATCGCCGCTCTTCGGCCTCGCCCGGTCACCCAGTGACAAGGTCGTGGTCGCGGTCATGGGCATGAACGGACGGGGCACCGTGCTCGCACATGGCTTCGCCCGGACGGCCCAGGCCGAGGTGGCGTACGTGTGCGACGTCGATTCGCTCGTGCTCGCGAAGGGCGTGTCCGCCGTCGCCCAAGTCCAGGGCAAGGCTGCCAAAGGGCTGGGCGACTTTCGGAAGGCGCTCGAGGACAAGGACGTGGACGCACTGGTGATCGCGGCGCCCGACCACTGGCACACCCCGGCCGCCCTGCTCGCGATGCAGGCGGGGAAGCACGTCTACGTGGAGAAGCCGTGCGGGCACAACCCGCGCGAAAGCGAACTGCTCGTCGAGGCGCAGCGCAAGCATCGCCGCGTCGTGCAGATGGGAACGCAGCAGCGCTCCGCGCCACGCTCGATCGAGATCATGGCGGCGATCAAGGCAGGCGCCATCGGGCAGCCCTATCTCGCGCGCACCTGGTACGCCAACACGCGGGGCACGATCGGCCGCGGGAAAGCAGCGCCCGTCCCGGCGAATCTGGACTACGAGCTGTGGCAGGGCCCGGCACCCCATACCCCGTACCGCGACAACATCATTCACTACAATTGGCATTGGTTTCGGCGCTGGGGGACAGGCGAGATCTTGAACAACGGCACGCATGAGATCGACGTCGCGCGCTGGGCACTGGGCGTGACCTACCCGACGCGCGTCACGTCCGTCGGCGGCCGCTATCACTTCGCCGACGACTGGGAGTTCCCCGACAAGCAGGAAGTGTGTTTCGAGTTCGCGGACGGGAAGACCATCATCTGGCAGGGGCAAAGCTGCAACGGCCTGACCACGTTCGGCCGCTCGCGCGGCACCGCGATTCTGGGCGCCGCCGGCAGCGTGGTGCTCGACCGCGACGGCTACACCATGTACGATCTCAAGGAAAACGTGATGAAGTCGTCTCTCGCCGCGCAGGCGGGGGATGGCCTCAACACCACTGCCGACGACGAGATGACCGCGCTGCACATCGCCAACTTCGTGGACGCGATCCGCACCGGCGCCGCGCTGCGGCAGCCGATCGAGGAAGGGGCGAAGAGCGTGCTGCTGGGACACCTCGGTAACATCGCGCAGTGGACGGGCCGCGCCCTGCGCATCGATGCGGCGTCGGGCCGTCCGACGGGCGACGAGGAGGCGATGAAGCTCTGGCAGCGGGAGTACGCTCCGGGCTGGGCGCCGGTCGTCTAACCCGTGAGCGCCGTCCTCGACGCGGACCGTTTTTTCGATTCCGATCCCGCGGTGCGCCGCATCGCGCGCGAGCTGTACGAGGAGACCCGCCGCCTGCCCATCGTCTCTCCCCACGGTCACGTGGATCCGCAGATTCTGGCCCGGGACGAGCCCTTCCCGGAACCCGCGGCGCTGATCGTCCAGCCCGACCACTACGTCCTGCGGTTGCTGTACGCCGGCGGCGTGCCGCTCGAGGCACTGGGCGTGCCGCGCCGGGATGGAGCGCCCGTCGAGAGCGACCCGTGCAAGGTGTGGCAGCGGTTCGCAGACCATTACTACGTGTTTCGCGGCACGCCCACCGCCGCCTGGCTCGAGTACGAGCTGCACGAGATATTCGGCGTCGGCGACCGGCTGTCTCCTGAGTCGGCGCCGCGGATCTACGACGAAATCACCGAGAAGCTCGCCTCACGAGAATTCCGGCCGCGGGCGCTGTTCGAGCGCTTCGCGATCGAGGTTCTTGCCACGACTGACAAGGCCAGCGATCGGCTGGCACACCACCACGCCATCCGGGAGTCCGGGTGGAAGGGACGGGTGATTCCCTGCTTCCGCCCGGATGCGGCGTTCCAGATCGCCTCCTCTGGCTGGCCGGCCGAGCTGGAAGCCCTGGGCCGGGAGCACGGCGCGCCTCTGGTGGACTACGCCGAGTTCCTACACGCTCTGGCGGATCGCCGCATCTTCTTCAAGAGCATGGGGGCCACGGCCACCGATCACGCCGTGCTCGAGCCCTACACGACCTGGCTCCCCCCGAACGAGGCCGAGTTCCTGTATCAGCGGGCGAGGCAGCGCGACGCGACGCCAGCGGACGAACGGCGCTTCACGGGGCACCTCCTGATGGAGATGGCCCGACTGTCGCTCGAGGACGGGCTGGTGATGCAGATTCATGCGGGCGCGTTGCGGGACCACAACCGACCCCTGTTCGAACGGTTCGGGCCCGATATGGGCGGGGACATCCCGATCGCTACCGAATTCACGCGTAACCTGCGCCCGCTGCTGAATGCGTACGGCAACGATCCGCGTTTCACGCTCGTGGCCTTCACGCTCGACGAGTCCACCTACAGCCGGGAGCTGGCGCCCCTCGCCGGCCACTATCCGGCCATGCGCCTCGGGCCGCCCTGGTGGTTCCACGACTCGATCGAAGGCATGCGGCGCTTCCGCGAGCGCACCACGGAGACCGCTGGGATCTACAAGACCGCCGGCTTCAACGACGACACCCGCGCGTTCTGCTCGATTCCGGCCCGCCACGACGTGGCGCGCCGCGTGGACGCGAACTTCCTCGGGGGACTCGTCGCGCGCCATGTGATTGATACGAGCGAGGCCCGCGCCATGGCGCGGGCACTCGCCTACGACCTAGCGAAGCAGACCTACAAGCTGTGACGCCGCGCTAGCCTTCGAGGCCGTCGTGGTTGTCGTCCTCGAACGCGTCGAAAGAATTCTGGATATTGTTTGCCACGACGCTCTCGTTGGGCTGGCCTTTGTTCGCCGACGCCGGGTCGACAAGCGCAGTCTTCGCTCCGTTCAAGAACCAGCCGGAGATGTCGACGCGGAGCGTGACGCTCAGGGTCTGGCCGTCCTGCACTGTGACCGGCGGCACCAGACTGGACTCTTCACTCTGGTTGACGTCAGACGTGAACGTGAAGGTGCTACGTGTGCCAGACTGGCTGTACGTCCCGGTCACGCGAATCGAGATGCTCGCGAAGTCGGGGTTCGCCGCGATGAACGCCGCGTCGTCGCTCGAGCTGGGCTTGTGGATTTCGAACTCGAGCGCGTTAAAGGTGCCTGCCGGCACGGCGACGGACACCTGTTGCGTGATGAGCGCGCTGCCGAGCGGCAGCGACACCAGCGTCGCTCCGGTCTCGAACTCCTCACAGTCGTCGTTCCCCTCAATTGCGTCGCAGGTGGCGACGTCGGACCGCTTGAGCTCGACCTTCCGCAACACCAGCTGGGCGCTGCGGACAATTACCGTGTCATTGCCGAGCGCGATCACCATGCTGTCGCCCGTGGCGGTGACGCTGGGCACTGCGGCGCCGCTCGAGAGTGCAGCGCTCGGCGCCGGGGACGCGGCCGTACGGCTTGTGAGCGAGAAGCCTACCGTCCCCATGGTGGAATTAGAGCACGCAGCCGCCACCAACAGGAGCGCCGGCGCGACCAGTTTCACGAGCTTCATGCTTCCTCCAGGATGTGTGGACTTGGGCGTGAACTCGCTGGCCGAAGGTGGCAAGCGCTATGCCTGTTGTCGGATGGGCTCGGCGGAGCCCACCCCGCACGATCTGTGAGAGACCTCACATGTGTTCGTGACACGTGGCAACTTTATCTGCATCGAATCGGCGCAGCGCCGTCCGCTGTGAGCCAGGAGGGTCGATGAGACGAACGAGTCAACGCGAGCAGGCGGAGGAGTTCCGGCGGCTGCATCGGGAGGCCGGAATCCTGGTGCTCCCCAACGCCTGGGATGTGATCACCGCCCGTCTGATCGAGAGTGCGGGGTTCGCCGCGATCGCGACGTCGAGCGCCGGGGTCGCCTGGGCGCTCGGCTACGCCGACGGCGAGCGCATCAGTCGCGGTGAGATGCTCGCCGTGGTCCGCCGCATCGCGTCCAGCGCGAGCGTACCAGTGACCGCCGACATGGAAGCGGGTTACGGTCCGACGCCCGAGGCCGCGGCCGAGACCGCGCGCGGCGTCATCGCGGCGGGCGCCGTGGGGCTGAACCTCGAGGACGAGACCACCGACGGTCGCCTCGTGGACGTCGGTCTGCAGCAGGACCGGATCCGCGCAATGCGTGAGGCCGGGGCGGCGGCCGGCGTCCCCCTGGTCATCAACGCGCGCACCGACGCGTTCGAGGTCAAGGATTGGTCGCCCACGGAGCGGGTCACCGCCGCGGTGCGACGCGCCAACGCCTACCGCGCCGCCGGAGCCGACTGCCTGTTCGTTCCGCACGTGAGCGACGCGGCGACGATTGGACGGCTCGCCCGCGAGATCGAAGGGCCGTTGAATGTCATCGCCGGTCCTCCTGCCCCGGCGATCCCCGAGCTCGAGCGTTTGGGGGTGAGGCGCGCGAGCCTCGGTCCCCGCGTGGTCCAGGCCGCGCTGGGCCTGGTGCGCCGGGCGGCGACGGAGTTGCGCGAGCGCGGGACTTACGACACGATGATCGACCTGATACCGTTCACCGAGTTGCAGCACCTGGTCGCGCCGACCCCTTGACGGGTTCGAACGGACGGGTATATTTATGCCGTTCAGTGCATATTAATGCTTTCGGGTTAATACTTTTGGGTGGCTCCGACATGTCGCACAACTGTACGCTGAAGGCCGTCGCAATTCTGAATCCGGCGACTCCCACCGACGGGAGCGGACGGCGGGCGTAAGCGCGTAGACGACTCAAGGCAAACCCCCCCGGCCCGCTCCCAGTTGAGCGGGCCTTTCTGTTGTCCGGGCGTGAATGAGGAGACACGATGCCCGCAGTTGACCGATCGGGTTGGGCCAACAGCCGCGCTCGGGACCTCGACCCCTGGCGGGAGCGGGACGCCTGCGGCGTGGGGTTCTTGGCCCGCGCGTCCGGACACCGCTCCGCCGACATCACGCGCCTCGCGTTGCAAGCGCTCGTCCGGGTCGCCCACCGCGGCGCGGCGGCCACCGACCGTTCGGGTGACGGCGCGGGCCTGCTGACCCAGATCCCCGCCCCGCTGTTCTACCGTGAGGCCGCGAGGGGCGGGATGGCGCTCGCGCCCGGCCACCCGTTCGCCGTCGGTGCCTTCTTCTTGCCACGCGAGCACGATGCGCTCGGGTTCGTCACCGCCCTCAGCGAGGAAGTGCTCTGCCGCGAGGGGCCCCCGGTGCTCGGCCGGCCCGACTTGCCCGC
>JACXTT010013596.1_pt1 | contig 10702 bp, 7 predicted proteins | sample 9270951 | NCBI WGS metagenome assembly JACXTT01 (sample SAMN15532306, study PRJNA645909) | rock metagenome | isolation source: weathered quartz diorite | place: Puerto Rico | collected 2017-06-21
GCCGAGCCAGATCGCCGACCAATGCCCGCGCCTCGCGCTCCGAGTCGCGATAGGTAATCGCTATATCAGCGCCCTGCCGTGCAGCGGCCAAAGCAGCTGCCCTGCCCAGTCGCTTGGCCCCTCCGGTCACCAAAACGATTTTCCCGGCCAGCTGTCTTTCCTCTTTTGCCATGCCGGGATTTTACCCTCTTCCAGTCTTGGAAACCGGATTCCACCCTGCTACACTGCCCTGATTATGGAGCACCGGGAAGTCATCGTGTATTCCCGCAAGGGGTGTCATCTCTGCGAAATCGTCAAGGAGAGCCTCGTCAAACTCCATAAGCGCGGCGGCTTCGACTGGCGCGAAGTCGACGTCGACTCCGACGCCGACCTGCGCCGCCAATACAACGACCAGGTCCCCGTCGTCTTCATCAACGGCCGCAAAGTCTTCAAGTACCGCATGGACGAGCAGGAGTTTCTACGCAAGCTCGCCAGCTAATCTCACACCTACATTCCACTAGATTCGACCGAGTTGCCCATTACAGCGCGTGGGTCGTTGGACACGCACTGTGTCTCGGCTGACACGACAAAGTACTTTACAATAAAAACAGCATTGAGTTAGCCTACTTGTGCACTGGCCCCGAACCTGCATCATCCTGGTCGACACGATTTTTCAGGAGGATTCGCCGTGATTCGACGCATCGCCGCAATCTCGTTCATCTTCTTCTGCACCACCATCGCCTGGATGATCCTGGGATCGACAATTTACTGGCGAACCGGTTCTTCCAATGAGCATCTGGAAGGACGCGTGGCGTCAACCTGGGGTACCACACAGGAGCAGAGCCCACCCGCCGCCACCTACAAGACAACTGAGATCTCCGCCGTCACAGAAGAGGACCACGGAAAAACCGTCATCCGCCACGACAAAGTCGAGCGCTCAATTGCCCTGCCTCTGGATTTCAGCCGGCTCAATGTCAACCTTCAACTCGATCACCGCCAGAAGGGCCTGCTCTGGTACAACACTTACACCGTGGACTTCAGAGGCGAATACAGGTTCCGCAACGACACCACGGAAGCCAAGGCGGTCGAGTTCTACCTTCCCTTCCCGGCCGAGCACGCCCTCTATGACGGACTTGTGATGGAAGTCGACGGCCACCCTCTACCCGTCGCAACCCCAGGCAAAGGCGCGTCCGTGGCGGCCACCGTTGGCGCTGGGCAGAACGCAGTCCTGCGGGTGGCTTATCGCTCCCAGGGTCTTGACTCCTGGCGCTACAAGCTGGGAGATGGCATCGCGCAAGTTCACGACTTCGCCTTAACCATGGTGACAAACTTCAAGGATATTGATTTCGTCGACGACACTCTTTCGCCGACCGCTAAGGAACAGTTGCCCGCGGGCTCGCGGCTAACCTGGCAATATTCCAATCTTGTTTCCGGTTTTCAGATTGGCATGACCATGCCTGGAAAGCTGCAGCCGGGACCATTGGCCGGAGAGATCAGCTTCTTTGCCCCGGTATCTCTCTTCTTCTTTTTCTTTCTCATGTTCATCCTCACAACGCTGCGGAAAATCGAACTTCACCCCATGAATTACTTTTTCCTTGCCGCAGCCTTCTTTGCATTCCATCTGCTACTCGCCTACCTCGTTGACCACATCTCGATTCATCTGGCCATGGTGATTGCGTCGCTGGTCTCGATCGCACTGGTGATCAGCTATCTGCGGCTGGTGGTCGGAGACCGTTTTGCCGCTGTCGAGGCCGGAGGCGCCCAGTTGATTTACCTGGTGCTCTTCTCCTACGCCTTTTTCTGGAAGGGCTTCACCGGACTTTCCATCACGATCATCTCCGTTGCAACTCTCTTCGTCGTGATGCAGGCAACCGGGCGCATTCGCTGGTCGGAGAAGCTGGCGTCACTCCCCCCAGGCCGTGCTGTGACCAGTTCTTAGTCGCGAGACAGTTGGTGCACTACAGTTAGGGAGCGTCCAAACTTGCTCCGCTCAAAGGTAGCGGTCTTGTACAATCTCTGCGGATGCTTCGCACCCAGCTCTACGCCGATCCAGCCGGCCGCTTTGTCGATGACATCGTTCTGGAGACTTGCCGCCGAGTTCCAGACAAGGTCGCGCTGATCGACTCGTCCTGCAACCGCACTTTCACCTACGCCGAATACGGCAGCTACGTCGAATCCTTGGCTCGCGGGTTTGTCGCTGCCGGGCTTAAGCCCGGTGAAGTCGTCGCCATCTGGCTTGCCAACTCGTGGGAGTTCGCGATCACGTACCATGCCGCCACTCTTGCTGGCGGAATCCCTACGCTCCTGAATCCTGCTTACCGCGAGCGCGAGGTCCACTATCAACTGGAGAACTGTGGCGCCGCATTCCTGGTTACCGACGGCCCCCTGCTCGAAGGCATCAGCCTCGGCGGACTCCCGGCGCTTCGACGAGTGTTTACAACTCGTAACTCCGCCACTGGCACGGAAGACTTCAGTACCCTGCTGCGACTCACGGCGGCCACTCTCCCGCAGCCCGCTATGTCTTCGCAGGAAACGATTGCTGCGCTTCCCTATTCCAGCGGCACCACCGGCCTGCCCAAAGGCGTGATGCTCTCGCACTACAACCTTGTCTCCAACGTGTACCAGTTGCTCGGCCCGAATGGAACGCCGCTGGTCGCGGACGACGTCATGCTCTGCTTCCTGCCGCTCTATCACATCTATGGACTGACGGTAGCCCTCACGCTCTCGCTTGCTCTCGGAGCCAGGCTCGTGCTGATGCCGCGCTTCGATATCAAGAAGCTCGCTTGTCTGGTTTCCGAGCACGGAGTCACGATGATGCCGATGGTCCCGCCGGCGATCAATGCCCTCTGCCACGCCGCCGAAGTGGGAGGCTTCCCGAAAGATCACAAAATGCGCTGGATCAAGTCCGGCGCCGCGCCGCTCGCGCCCGAACTTGCGCGTCGCTTGCGAGAACTCACCGGCATCCCGGTCAATCAAGGCTACGGCATGACCGAAGCCTCGCCGGTCACTCACGTCGGCTACCTCACACCGCCCGAGATGTACCGACCCGCCACCATCGGCCAGCCGCTCGCGCTCACCGATTGCCGCGTCCTCGATCTCAATGACAACGAAGTCGCCCCCGATGAGCCCGGCGAGCTCGTGATGCGCGGACCGCAATTCATGCTGGGATACTGGAAGGAGCCGCAGGCCACCGCCGCCGTCCTGCGCAACGGCTGGTACTACTCCGGCGACATCGTCCGCACGGACGCTGAGGGCTTTTACTACGTCCTAGACCGACAGAAAGAAATGATCAAGTACAAAGGCTTCCCTGTCGCTCCGGCGGAGGTAGAATCCGTGCTTCTCGAGCATCCTGCCGTACGCGATTGCGGCGTGGTCGCCAAACCCGACGCCGACGCCGGGGAGATCCCGTGCGCTTTCGTGGTCGTGCGCGACGGCTACGCTCCTTGTGACGCCCTCGACAAACAACTCCGCGATTTCGTCGCCGACCGCCTCGCCCACCACAAACAGCCGCGCGAAGTTCGCTTTGTCGAAGCAGTTCCGCGCACGCCATCGGGAAAGATTCTGCGCCGCGAATTGCGCAACACCTTCTCTTAAGACGAACGCCGCGCTGCTGGGCCCACTCACGGTACAATTCTCGCAGGCCATGACGTTCACCCGCTTCATCACCCGCTCCGCTTTCCGCAACAAGCTGCGCAGCCTGCTCACCGTGTCTTCGATCGCATTCTCCCTGTTACTCCTCAGCGTGATGTTGACACTCTGGCGCAGCTTCTACATTGACAAGGGCGCACCCGACTCAGCCCTGCGCATCATGACTCGACACAAGGTCTCGCTCGCCAATTTCCTGCCCATTTACTATCGCGACAAGATCCGCTCCGTGCCCGGCGTTGTGCATGTCGTCCCCATGACCTGGTTCGGCGGCAAGTACAAAGACGACAAGCCGGAAAACTATTTCGCCCAGTTTGCCACCGACCCTGACGAATACTTCGACGTCGCCGCCGACAAGATCATGCCGCCCGAACAGCTGGCGGCCTGGAAGAAAGACCGCGCTGGGTGCGTGGTCGATGCTCCCCTGGCGAAGAAGCACCACTGGAAGATCGGGGACCGCATCACCCTGCAAGGGACAATCTTCCCTACCAACCTCGATCTGACGTTGCGCGGCATCTACACCATTGATGCGCCTAACAGCAACCTCTACTTTCATGCCAAATATCTCGAGGAGTCAGTCGACTGGTTCAAGGACACCGCCGGCTTCTACTTCACTCGCGTGGACACTCCCGAAAACATGCCTGCGGCCGCCCGCGCCATTGACGATATGTTCCACAGCGCTCCCTCGCCCACCAAGAGTGAGAGCGAACAAGCGTTCCGCCTGAATTTCATCGCCACCCTGGGCAACGTGAAGGCGTTCATTCTGAGCATCTGCGGCGCCGTTGTCTTCACCATGCTGCTGGTCTCTGCCAACACCATGGCGATGTCCATCCGCGAGCGCACTCGCGAAGTTGCCGTGTTGCGCACGCTCGGCTTCACGCGCGAGCGGATCTTCCAGTTGCTGCTCAGCGAAGCGCTGGCGATAGCCTTGATCGGCGGATTGGTGGGGGTCCTGCTGGCGACTCTGATCATCGGCGCCCTGTCGCGCCCCGGCATTGGACTGCCGGTCTCCATACACATGACCACTGCCACCGCAATGGCTGTCCTGCTGGTGGCAGCGTTCATCGGTTTGATCAGCGCCCTGATTCCTTCCTACCGGGCCTCGCGGCTGCACATCGTGGATGCCCTGCGCTACATCGGGTAACCGCCCAAACGCTCGTCGCCTACGTCCTTCGGGCTCTCCCCGATCCCGACCCTTTGGTAATTTTGCCCCGTCCCTCCTCAAGGCCCAAGATCATGGAGTTGTAGGTCGGATGTCCTGCGGAACCCCACCCTTGGCATGTCGTACGCGGAGGGTGGGGGATTTGCCCTGACCGGCAGTATTTGTTGCGCCAGTCACTTCTTCAATCTGACTTCTTCCCTCTGCAATCTCCTACTCTCCCACCAGAAACTTCCACTGCGCCGGAGTCAGTGGAACGACGCTCAGCCGCCCCTGCCTTACCAACGGCGAATCGGCAAACAGCTTTTGCGCTTTGATCTCCGCCAAAGTCTTCGGACCCGCAATCGCCTTCCCAGCCTTGATCCTCACCTGCGGATTTCTCAGATCGCTGACGTCCACCGATTCCACGCTGGCCGTTCCGACCGCGCTCTTCTCATCGCCGGTGTGATAAATCACCAGCCGGTCGCCAGGTTTCATCGCCCGCAGATTCTTCACCGCCACCGGATTCGTCACTCCATCCCAGATCGTCGCCTTTTCTTTTTCCAAGTTGGCAAAGGAATATACCGTCGGTTCAGTTTTCAGAAGGTAGTCCATAGGCGCCTATTGTACGAGACGACGGTTATCGCCGGCCGCATGTGCATCAATAAAAAGGGGCGCCGAAAAAATGGCGCCCCTGGACAATTCCCCTGCAGCTAAAAAACAAACTTGGCTGCCATCTGCAACTGCCGCGCTCCGGTCGTGCCGTCCGGACGCCCGAGTTGGCTCAGGATCTGTCCAAACACTGGTGACCCGATCTGGTTGCCGACCGCCGCCGGATCGTCACCCGGATTGTTGAAATTCGGGTGATTCATGACGTTGTATGCCTCCAGCCGCAGCTCGATGCTTGCTCTCTCCCAGATCTTCATCCGCTTCGCGACACTCATGTCGAGATTCACGAATGACGGACCGTGGAAGAAATTTCGGCCGATGGTAGCCGCCGTATCGAAGGCAGGATTGGCAAACGCGGATGTGTTGTTCGTGAAGAACACCTTGGTGCCCGGTGAGAAGGTACCTCCGCCGGAAAATGGATCGCCGACGAGGTCTGCCCGATTTACCCGCCCGACCCGCAGACTGTCGCGGGTTCCCAACACGTCGAACGGCCGCCCGGTCTGCATGGTCAGAATTCCGGTCATCTGGAATCCTTCCAACACGCGCCCCATCACACCCTGGTTCCAATAGGTCTTGCCCGCTCCGATCGGCAGTTCCCAGATGGAGTTGATGACTCCGACGTGACGGATGTCGTGATCCGAGTTTCCGCGATCGAGAGCGGGGTTCAGGGGATCGCGAACGAAATTGACCTGCCCCGTCGCCGCCACGATGGGATCGTTGGCATCGTCGATGGAATGGGCCCAGGTGTAGGAACCCTGCATCTGGAATCCATGGGTGAATCGTTTGGTCACCTTCGCCTGAAATGCATTGTAGTTCGCGTTGCCGTCGCTCTTGTTCAGAGCAGCCGAAAACGTGTTGCGGCCGATGGCATTGTGCGCGACACCGTTGTATGGCAAGATGCCCTGCTCTTTGCCGGAGTACAGCCGCAGTGAGGAGACCTCGTCTGTAGTGCAACCGAAAGAATTGTTAGGATCGCTGCAGAACTTCACCAAATCGGTTACCAGCGCCGGATCCGGCGGGTTCGCATCGAACACACGGAAGACGTGATGACTGCTGTTTCCGACATAGCTTACGTCCAGCACCACATTTCCCGGCAAGTCCCGCTGAATTCCGAAGAACCAGCTGTTCGTGACCGGATTGCGGAAGTGGGAATCGAAGATGACCGGAGCCAGCAACGCACCGTCGGGAACCGACGCATTTGGCGTTTGCTGCGGAACTGCAACCGGAAATCCCCCCGTGCCGTATCCGTTTCCAATTGTGTCCAGGACATTCGGATTGCTGTAGTCTTGCTCAAACGGAGGATTGCCCCGAGCATTGCCAAACAGGTTGCCAAACACGCGGTCATGAAAGATCCCAAACGAAGCGCGAACCGCGGTCTTGCCGTCTCGCCACGGATCCCAGGAGAATCCGATGCGCGGTTCTACGTTTGAGTAGTCGTCGTGAAATAGTTGGTGACCAGTTCCAGGGCCCACCGTAGTGAAGACCACCGGAAACGATCGCGGATCGGACAGAAGGTTCGAAAGATTATTGTGCAGTTCGTACGGAACCCCGTTCAATTGGTAGCGCACTCCCAGGTTCAGGGTAAAATTCGATCGCACTTTCCAGCTATCCTGAACGTAAACGCTACCTTCCCGCTGCCGGAAGTCTTTATTGTCGGTGGGCGTCCGATTTCCCGCCTTATTGAAGAACTGTGCGTTCAAGTCTGAAATCACGAAGCCGTAGAAGGCTGAGATCGCGTCGTTGAACGAGGCCTCGGAAACACCGATGCCGAGACTATCGAAGCCTCCGCCGGTGACCGTGCCCAGCCGCGTTTCAACCTGGCGCCGACTGTTGAAGTTGTTGTCCCCCGACTCGTCCACATTGCGGAAATCGCCGCCAAACTTGAAGGTGTGCGCCCCCTTCACCCAGGTCAGGTTGTCGGCCGCACTGATCGTGCCGGTCTTTCTCGCCTGCCCATCCGAGAGAAGTCCTGCCGGTCCGCCACAAGACGGCGTGCTGAACGGACTTATGTTGAAGTCAGTGCCGTTCCCGAGAGCGTCCACGGGGAAGACGCTGTCGATTACATCCAGTCCGATGCATCCGAAGCCTGCGAAAATGTGATTCCATCCGAACGTTGCTTTGTTGATCAGATTCGGACGGAAGGTTGAAATCAGACTCGCCGCGCCCCCCGTCGAGATCGACTTGCTGGAGATCGCTCCCACATTGTTCGGCAGAATCGCTGATGAAAACGGGTTCGGATCCTTGAAATCGTTGTACCCGTAGCGGAAGCTGAATCCTTCCGAACTGCTGAAGTTATGGTCGATCTTCCCCGTCGCTTGGTAGCTGTTTTGCTGAGACGCGTTCGGGAAAAACAAGAGGCCGCTAAACCCGTCTCCCGTCGGCTGGGAGGGATTGGGATAGAGTGCGAACAGCTTCTGCATCGTTGGATCCGGAGGAAGTGCGGTGGTGCTCGACCCAAAGAAGTTTAGATTCTTGGTGAACGCCAGGTTGTCAGCCGATCCTTGCCTCAAGTCAATAGTGCGAGTGATCGGGTTCTTGTTATCGTCGATTCCGTTGAACGTGAAAAGACCGTCTTTGAACTCCTGCGTGGGAACGACCGCCGGATTGGTCCTCGCCGTACGGAACCTTTGGAATTCCTGGTTGAAAAAGAAGAACGTCTTGTTCTTCCATATGGGACCGCCAACTGAATACCCGAACTGGTTGCGATCATAAGGATCGCGGGGACCGTTCGCAGCCCGGTTGAACCAGTCGCGAGCGCCGCCAATTTTGTCGTAGCGGCCAAACCAATACGCGTCACCATGAAACTTGTTGCTTCCGCTCTTCGTGACTACGTCGATGATCGCCCCTGTGTTGCGTCCGTATTCGGCATTGAAATTATTGGTGATGACCCTGAACTCTTCCGTCGACTCCGGATTTGCGGCCAGCGCGCCACCCAGAATTCCCGGCACCGAGGTGTCATTGTTATCGACGCCATCGAGCAGAAAGTTATTGTTGCGCTCGCGCTCGCCGTTAACGTTAATGCCGCCCAACGAACTGTTCGCCTGCGCCGTCCCCGGCGAGAGCAACACCAGTTCATACGGATTGCGCGTGATCAATGGCAACGCTTTCATGCGCGCCGAATCCACCAGGTTGGACACTTGCGAGTCCTCGGTTTCGATGGGCGCCAGCGTATCCGTCGTGACGTTCACACTTTCCGTTGTCGTACCTAACTGGAATTGGGCATTGAGTGGAACGGACAGAGAAGTGGAAACCTGAACGTTATCGAACACTATCTTCTGAAATCCCGTCTTTTCCACACTCACCGTGTAACTCCCCGGCGAAAGGCTGGTAAGGCTATAGTTTCCTGTATCGCTGGTGGCCACGGTGCGGGTTGTCCCCGTAGCCGAGTTCGCAGCCGTCACGTTAGCGCCCTGGACCACGGGGCCCGAAGGATCGGTGACGACGCCGGCGATCGACCCTGTCCCCGCCTGTCCCATGGCAAACGTGCAGATCAAAATAACAGCACAACTCAACAGAACCCTCATGCTTCGCATGTATTTCCTCCAAGAAATCACGTGCCCCGTGCACGTTCGCGGCACCTCACTTTCGTGATGACTGGGAAAAAGCAATCAGTTGGCCATTGCTGTCAGCGAATGTCAGCAGGGTGTAAATTGCGAATCAGAATGAAGCGAAAAGAGAAAACAACTTTTCCGACCAGTTCGAGACCGTTCAGTTGCGGATGTCGCAGGTGCCGACAGCTACGCAATATGGTTTCTGGAAAATCTTCGCTAGTCCGTTACGTAATGGCGTAGGCGATGGCGAGTGAGGAATAAAAAGAATCGCAACACAGACAAGATCGACAATCATGTCCCCTTTGTTGCAGAGCATCTCTCTTGTGAGTGCGCGATTCGAGTGTCAGCGAGTGTCAGTGTTCTTGGAGTGGAGTAAGGACCTTGGTTTGGGGGTTTTCACTTCTGCAATCTGACTTCTGACTTCTGCTTTCTGCAATCACGCAGTTCCAGTATTTGCCAGCGCTTCCACCGCTTCCCAGGTAGTAGGAAAGGTCATGAAGAAATTGTGTACGTTGGTGATTTTCAAAACCTTCAGCACTCTGGGTGTGACTCCGGTCAGAACCAGGCACCGGCCAGTCTTCTGATGCGACACGTAAGTGGCCACCAGCGAGCCCAGCCCAACTGAATCGATGTAAGGAACATCCGACAGGTCGAGGATCATGGTCTCGGCACTCTCGTGGCGGACCGCCCGCTCGAAATGAGGGGTCGTTTCAATCGTCAGCGGCCCGTGCAGAAGCAGAACCCGCTGCTCATCCGTTACGCCCGCATACCGTTCGACTGTCAACTCGTGCGACACCATGGCACCGGATTGTAGGACACTCGGCGCCGTCTGTCATCTGCTCCGAATCGCACAAATCAGGCGTCAGTCCTGGAACGTGAGGAAATCTTTACTTCTGCAATCGACTTCTCACTTCTTCAATCCGACTGCGGTTTCTGCTCCGGAGGTTTTTGCTCCGGCTTCGGCTCTTCTTTCTTTTCTTCCGGATGATCCTCGTAGATCGAATACTGACCTTGCGGACGCTTCAGTCGAACGGTGATCTCCATCTCCGGCTTGCTGACGTCGTAGTCTTCCCCGAACGTCTGGAAACCCTGCGCGAGGACCTGCACCCGCAGCGGTCCGTACGGGACGCCATCGAAACTGGTTTTTCCATTGGTGTCGGTCTTCAGCTGAAATCCGGTGTGCTCCTGTTTCCCCTTCTTGTTCACCGGATGCATGATCACGCTGGCGTTCTTCACCGGCTTCCCGTTGTAGTCCCGGACCACGAGAAAGGACAGCGCGGCATATTGTACGTCGTCCTGAGCCACCGCTGGCACCGACGCCCCAAGCCCAAACATCAGCACCCAGGCAATCACCGCCGTATGCTTCCTCTTCATGGCTCCTCATTTTATACGCAGTTTCGCAGTGTCGCGACCCCGCGGTGCCGCCGAGCGCAGGGGAGAATACCCGCCCGTCCAATCACAATCACGGTTCGGGGGTTCGGGGCACGCAAGCGTGATCCGCAGCATGATCCGCATCCATGCGCCGTATCTATGTTCCGTATCAGGGTATGCCTTCAGGCATACCGTCAGTAATCACGAAAGAGTGCGCCTTCAGGCGCTGGTTCGAGGCTGGAGAAAAACTCTGCTTTGGGGGGCGCAGCTGTTTACCGTAGCGGTAAGCCCGTTTGTTTCGTCTTGACCTCCCTCCTCTGTCACCCTGAGCGGAGTGGGAACTTTAAAG
>JACXTT010013597.1_pt1 | contig 10702 bp, 13 predicted proteins | sample 9270951 | NCBI WGS metagenome assembly JACXTT01 (sample SAMN15532306, study PRJNA645909) | rock metagenome | isolation source: weathered quartz diorite | place: Puerto Rico | collected 2017-06-21
TGTACGCACTGCCTCAAGCATGACTCATCTGTCAGCTGTGGGGCAACCGGGATGGCGGAACTACGTGCTGATATTTTGGCGAGCCCATCGTCGGATTGAATTGTTCGGCGTAATTTTCGAATGTTGAGACAATCAAGACTGCTAGGGGAGACTTCCTTCATTTGTGAGAACTGACCGCAGCTCTTGCCGAGCTTTGCATGATCTGACTCCGGCTACTTGTCAGGTCAACCTGCTTTCGAGGCAGACACTGCTGGCATTGACAGTCCAGCCGCGATTTGTAGCTTTCGTGTCCACAGCATTTGCACTGGGGCCTTTCACCAAAGTTCAGTTCATTGCACCACGGGCATTTGGTTAACATATGTAGCTGACTCCACGGTCAATTTGATTTCAGCCATTCAAGCCGACCGGAATACTACTACATCTTGTTCGGAGACCAAAACTCTGGATAAGAACAAGAAGGTGAGGCGGGCACGATGCGAATATGCGACCTCGCTTGAGTAGTGGAAACAGTGGTCGGCTATGCTTCGTTTATGTCCCAACGTGGGCTAATATGATTTCAGGGCAGAATGGTGGATGCGAAATGCTGGATCCAATAAGACGCGCCGACTAAGAGTGACGATCGAAGCAAAGAAGGAGATGGCTTATGCGGTTCGATAATTTTTCATTCGGTTCGATCGCAATCGATGGTGTCACCCACGAGCACGACGTGGTGATCGATTGTGGAGAAGTCCGCAAGCGTAAGAAAAAGCCTTCAAAGAGATTTCGTGATACTTTCGGACATACCCCGCTCTCCGCAGAAGAAGACATACCGTGGCAATGCCGACGTCTGGTGGTCGGTACCGGGGCCTATGGCAATTTGCCGGTGATGGAAGAAGTCAGGCGCGATGCGGCACGGCGCAATATCGAACTACTCATCGTTCCGACTGCTCAAGCGATTGAGCTGTTGAGGCAGCGGTCTGACGAAACCAATGCAATCCTGCATGTGACGTGCTGAGCGGTTGTCGTTGCGGTCTGCTAACGCCTAAATTCGGGCTTCGCTTAGGAGCTTAGTGAAAGGAGAGCACGATGGTAGATGATCCGCAGTCAAATGACCGCTCCGGCGGTATGTGGGCCAGTAAGGTCCCGCCTGTCACCTTGATGTTTTGGGTCATCAAGATTTGCGCTACCACGGTTGGCGAGACTGGCGGTGATGCCGTCTCCATGACTTTAGAACTCGGCTATGCGATCAGCAGCTTGATCTTTCTCGGTTTTTTCTGCGTCACGCTCGCCGCTCAGGTCGCGTCGAAGCGGTACCGCCCGTTCGTTTATTGGGCCGTCGTCGTCGCCACTACGACCGTCGGCACAACCCTGTCGGATTACCTCGATCGTACCGTCGGAATGGGTTACGTGAAATCGTCGATTATGCTGTTTTGCGGCGTCATTGTCGTTCTCCTCGTGTGGCATCGCGTCACGGGAGCCATCGAGTACGAGAACATCACCACCACGAAGAACGAGGTCTTCTACTGGATAACCATTCTGGTATCCAACACTCTAGGAACAGCGCTTGGCGATTTCGTCGCCACAGACACGGGCCTCGGATTCGAGCGCGGCTCGCTCGTGTTTGCAGGTTTACTCGCTCTTGTGGCGGCCGCTCACTTCGCCACGAAGATTCCAGACAGCGTGCTCTTTTGGGCCGCATACGTCCTGACTCGGCCGCTCGGAGCCACTCTTGGCGATACCCTAACTAAGCCCCACGCTGAAGGTGGCCTGGAACTGAGTCGCATCACCTCTTCCCTGGTCATCGCAGCACTTATGGTCTTAGGCATAATCCTCACGTCTAGAAAGGCAGAACGGGTTCCCGACTCTTCCGGCCCGGAACGAGCGTAGACCATATGAGCCCAGGACTCGTGAATCAGCTGTTCGGACGGATATCGGTACCCTTGCGGGAAAGCGTGTTTGGGGCACCGGCTGGAAGTTTCACAGAGAATTTTGTTTCACATCGGCCAGGCGCGCAGCGCCGTTTCTACAACCCTCAACAACTCCCTGCGGCTTGCACCACCTGCCGCTTGGACTGCCATTCCATGCATGAGCGTGGCGACATAGCGGGCAAGGTCGGTAGCATTAGCACCGGGAGGCAGCTGGCCTTCCTGTAAGGCGCGCTTGAAGCGCTGGCGTATTGCAATCTCAACCTGCGCACGGCGCGCAGCGAGCTCCCGGCGAACGGGATCGGCCACCTTACCACATGAAAGGGCAGCCTGCACCATGAGACATCCCGGCGGAGTGTGGGGAGCAGTCAAGGAGTCGACGGCCCCGTGCAGCAGCCGTTCCACAACGGCGCCCGCTGTCGGCTGTTCAAGAGCGATGCGAACGTAAGCTGCCGGTCCCGCAACGTAGCGATCCAGCGCCTTGCGGAATAGCCGCTCTTTGTTGCCAAAGGTCGCGTAGAGACTCGGGCGATTGATGCCCATGGCCCTGGTCAGATCCGATAGGGTAGTGCCCTCGTAGCCCTTATGCCAAAAAACCTGCAGCGCTCGGTCCAGTGCTCTGTCGATGTCGAATGAGCGCGGCCGCCCCGTTGAGGCCGGTGACTCTGGCTTCTTGGCCCTTTGCTTCATGCCTCAATGATAAACCTGTTTTCTATTCATCGATAAGAAACATGTTGACAGCTAACCGGGCACATGTCAGATTTGTACCTGTCGATACAAAACTGACGAAAGGAAAGATTAGGTCATAATTCAAATAGTAATCCTTACCCTCCTAAACCGAAGGCTTCGTAGTACGCGTGCGATGAGAGTCAGCCACCCGCGATAATCAAATCCAAAAAAAATGGAACCGCCAGAACAAAGCCCGAACCGCAGCCTTGCTGCAGCGTATCCGTCGGCACAATGGTGTCCCGAGGGCAATCCCTGGGTCATCGCAGTGGTAGGGCGAGGGGAGAGGTAACACAAATCTTTTCTCGTTCTCTCGTGGGGAGAAGATGGCCAAAGGTCGGGCGAGGGGGCGTTGGACTCAATCCATCTTCTTGTCTGCGACTTCGTATGAAACTGACATGAAACTCATCTCCGTCAATGTTGGTCTTCCAAGGATTGTTATGAGCAACGGTGATCCGGTATCGACAGGAATTTTCAAAGAGCCCGTTACACGACGTGTGGCGCTCAGAACGCTTAACCTCGATGGTGACCGCCAGGCTGATCTTTCCGTCCATGGAGGACCAAGCAAAGCAGTTTACGCCTATTCCTCCGAACACTATGACTACTGGAAGCACGAATTGCCTGAAATGAATCTTCCGTGTGGGATGTTTGGTGAGAACTTCACGACCGCCGGATTGTTTGAATCTGAGGTGAACATCGGCGACAAATTTCGCGTTGGCTCAGCCGTCGTGATGGTTACGGAGCCACGAATGCCTTGTTACAAGCTTGGCATCAAATTCGGCCGCCCGGACATAATAAAGAAGTTCCTGGCGAGTGAACGCACTGGCTTCTATTTTGCGGTATTGCAAGAAGGCGAGGTCGGAGTTGGTGACCCAATCGAGCTGATTGAACGAAGCGACGGCAGTGTAAAAGTGAGCGATGTTACCAAGCTGTATGCGAGCGACAAGCACAATGCCAGGTTGCTTCGTCGCGCAATTGAAGCCGAGGCTCTACCAGAAAGCTGGAAGACATATTTTCAGAATCGGCTTGAGAAGCTGAAGAGCTGACTGTCCTTTTAGGCGGACGGTCCGGAGGAAGACTGGAGACAGCCAATGACTGAAGGAGACCACAATGCTAGTATGGAGAAAGTTACAGAGTCGCGTGAGTTAACCGGTTATGTGCGACGTTACGGGAATTTTGTTCGCGTTTCCAAGTGGCATTGGTAGCCACGCTGAGCGAAGCGAGGCGTGGGCAGGAAAAAGCCCACGGCTCGCGCAGAGTGCTCACCGTGGCTAGCAGTGTGAGGATATCAAGGGCTAAGCCCTTGCCTGGAGTTTCTGCATTTCTCGACGACGGAATCGGATACGGCAGGGTCCCCCTTTGAACAAGGGGGGACTGCAGGGGGGTCTGATACGATGTCTCGCGTCTGCAATCGAAGTTCCGAGAAGACGAAACGCCAGTTCCTCCGCAGGGAAACGCCTAAGGCGGAGCAGGTCTTATGGTCGAAGCTCAGGCGACGGCAAATACTGGGCTAGAAGTTTCGAAGACAATACAGCATTGCGGCTTATGTGGTCGATTTTTATTGTCCCGCTGTACGAATGGCGATTGAACTCGACGGTGATAGTCATTTCCAGAAGGGATTTCTGGCTAGACGTGAGGCCAGGCAAGCTGCCATCGAGTCGTTTGGCATCCACTTCTTAGGTTTCAGAAACGTCGAGGTGTTTGAACATCTTGGCGTGGTCCTTGCAACCCATCGCGAGACACCTGCTGGAACTCAGACGCAACAACGACCCCCCTGAAGTCCCCCCTTGTCCAAGGGGGACCCATCGAAGATGGCAAGAGAAATGTAGAAGACCGAAGCCCTTGCAGCCACGGGCTCACGGCAGAGAAAGGAGCGTTACCCATGATCGATAGAACTCTCCCAGTGCCGCTGACGCAGGCCTCCACTGTGGAACGCATGTTTCCGGCGCTCACGCCGGCACAGATTGAACGAATCGCTGCGCGTGGACGAGTGCGTCCAGTCAGGACTGGAGAAGTGCTCATCGAGGCAGGGCAACGGATTGTCCCCTTCTTCGTCGTCACTGCAGGCCAGGTCGATATTGTTCTGCCATCCGGTAACGCCGAAACGCTCGTGGCGGTCCACAGACCAGGTCAGTTCACCGGCGAGGTCAACATGCTCTCGGGCCGCCCGGCACTCGTTCGCGCGCGGGCCAGCGAGTTGGGCGAAGTGGTCGAGCTGGATCGCGAACACTTTCTGGCACTCGTCCAGACCGACAGCGAGCTTAGTGAGCTAATCATGCGCGCCTTCATTCTCCGGAGGGTAGAGTTGATTGCGCATGGGCTTGGAGATGTCGTGCTCATTGGCTCGAATCATTGCTCTGGAACGCTGCGGGTCAAAGAGTTTCTCACGCGCAACGGCCATCCCTACTCGTACGTCGACCTTGACCGCCAGACCGACGTTCAGGACTTGTTGGACCGATTTCAGGTCGCTGCGGCGGATGTGCCTGTTGTGATCTGCCGAGGGGAGTTAGTTCTTAAGAATCCGACTAATCAGCAGATTGCCGACTGCCTCGGTTTCAACGAGGCAATCGACCAGACCCAGATACGCGACGTCGTGATTGTCGGCGCCGGACCCGCGGGACTGGCGGCGGCCGTGTACGCCGCATCGGAAGGACTCGATGCCCTCGTGCTGGAGACGAAGGCGCCGGGAGGACAGGCTGGTTCCAGTTCGAAGATCGAAAACTATCTTGGCTTCCCGACGGGCATCTCAGGTGAAAAGCTCGCAGGGCGAGCCTATACGCAGGCGGAAAAGTTCGGGGCCCAAGTGATGATCACGAAGGGCGCCAGACGGCTCGCCTGTGACCGCAAGCCGTATGCGATTGAAATCGACGACAGTTTGCGTGTGCCGGCGCGCACCATCATTATTGCGACAGGTGCCATGTATCGGAAACCGTCTTTCGAGAACTTGTCCCAGTTCGAGGGTGCAGGTGTGTACTACGGTGCGACGTTCATGGAAGCCCAGGTGTGCCATGGAGAAGAGGTTATTGTGGTGGGAGGAGGAAATTCAGCCGGGCAGGCTGCAGTCTTCCTGGCCCAGAACTGCAAGCGAGTGCATATGCTCGTGAGATCGAGTGGACTGGCCGAGAGCATGTCGCGCTATTTGATTAGCCGGATTGAAGAGAATCCTGCCATCGTCCTTAAAACCAATACTGAAATCGAAGCCCTTGAGGGGAGTAATCATCTCGAATGCGTGCGCTGGCGTGACCGTCAGACAGGCAATACCGAACGCCAGGACATCAGGCACGTTTTCCTGATGACAGGCGCTGTTCCCGCAACCCAATGGCTCGACGGGTGCGTCGCCGTCGATGCGAAAGGATTCATCAAAACGGGACCGGATCTGTCGCAGGACGATTTGGTCACTGCACGGTGGCCCCTTGCCAGGGCGCCTCATCTTCTCGAAACCAGTCTACCGGGCGTCTTCGCAGTGGGCGACGTTCGTGCAGGTAATGTCAAACGGGTAGCCTCCGCTGTGGGCGAGGGATCCATCGCGATCTCCTTCGTACACCGGGCGCTGCACGAATAGGAGGACAATAATGTCTGGAGCAGCCTGTTCGCATATTCGTACCATTACCACCGTGAAACATCCGAAGCACCGGCAATGTGATGAGTGCATAAAGATGGGCGGACAATGGGTCCATTTACGGACCTGCCAGGAGTGTGGTGCGACACACTGTTGCGATGACTCGCCGAACCGGCATGCGACCAAACATGCGAGTGCCAGCAAACACCCGGTCATCGCCTCAGCGGAGCCAGGGGAACGTTGGTTGTACTGTTATCCGGACGATGCCTTTGCTGAGTATTGAACACCATCCAAGAGGACCGACGCCACGAGGAGGAACCTTCGTGAGTTACATTGGAAAGGGGCTATGCTTGCCGCTGGGCATAGGATTACTGAAAACTGATGATAAGCCGCTTTTCTGCCCTGAAAGGGACCGATTGTAGCCCTGGGCAAGGGAGCTTAGCGACCGCCGCCCCGGGTGTGAGTTTCGTATGAAACCAGTGTCCAGGAGATGCACTTATGAGCAAAGAGATTCTTGGCATTCATCACGTCACGGCCATTGCAGGCGATCCGCAGCAGAATTTGGACTTTTATACAGGAGTGCTCGGCCTGCGGCTGGTGAAACTGACGGTCAATTATGATGATCCCCAGACCTATCATCTGTATTACGGCGACGGAAGAGGCAATCCAGGAACGATTCTCACTTTTTTCCCGTGGCCGGGAGCGAGGAAAGGCAGCCGGGGTAATGGCCAGGTGACCTATACTTCCTTTTCTGTTCCCAAAGAAGCTCTCGATTTCTGGGCGACAAGACTCAACGAACGCGGGTTCACATTCGATGGCCCGCATAGCCGCTTTGACGAACAGGTGATCGCTTTCTCGGACCCGGATGGACTACGTCTGGAACTGGTGGCGGGTCCCCCGTTGGACCCGGAGAAGAGCTGGCCAACCGGTCCGATTCCTGTGGAGTACGCCATTCACGGCCTTCACAGCGCCACACTGGCGGAAGAGGGATACGAACGGACGGCGTCTCTGCTCACTGATACCCTTGGATTTCGACTGGTCCAAAGACAAGGCAATCGTTTTCGGTATTCCGCGGGATCGGGCGACCCCGGCTCCTTTGTTGATGTCGTCTGTTCGCCGGACGGCAGCACGGGCCGAGTGGCAGTAGGTACGGTCCATCACATCGCCTGGCGGACGCCCGATGACGGCCAGCAAAGCGAATGGCATCGTGAGATTGCTCGACAGGGCTACAACATTTCACCCGTCATGGATCGCAAATATTTTCACTCGATTTATTTCAGGGAACCTGGCGGTGTACTCTTTGAGATTGCTACTGATCCTCCCGGCTTTGCCATTGATGAGCCGATGGAGAGCCTTGGGACACAGCTGGTCTTGCCGGGTTGGCTGGAATCGGACCGGCGTCGCGTCGAAGCCAGTCTCCCTCCCCTTCGACTTCCAAATGCTGGTGCCGCGAGGTCTGCATGACAGAGCCTATCAGTTTCAAACACCGCTTTGTTCCGGCGCAGTCTTCCTCATTGCCCACCTTGTTGCTTCTTCACGGAACCGGAGGCGATGAGAATGACCTGCTTCCTTTGGGGAAGGTCCTGGCACCCGGCGCCGCGCTACTGAGCCCTCGGGGGAAGGTCCTTGAAAATGGCATGCCTCGTTTCTTTCGCCGGCTGGCCATGGGAGTTTTTGATGAGCAAGATCTTCGCTTTCGCGCTCAGGAATTGGCTGAGTTTGTGGGTGTTGCCTCCGCACGGTACGGCTTCGACTCTGCAAACGTGGTCGCCGTGGGTTTCTCGAACGGAGCCAACATCGCAGCCAGCCTGCTGCTCCTTTACTCTCGGGTACTCAGAGGGGCGGTGCTCTTCAGTCCCATGGTGCCCTTGAAGCCAGAACATCTGCCCGATCTTAACGGCGTATCTGTTTTTGTCGCGGCAGGGCGCCAAGATCCCATCGTGCCTCCAGAGAATACGCAGCAGCTTTTGTTGATGTTTGAGCAGGCAGGTGCTGACGTTGCTGAGCACTGGCATGAGGGAGGTCACGAACTGAGCCCACCTACTGTGAAGGCTGCCCACCAGTGGATCGCGCAAAACTTTGAGATCATGAACAAGCGATCAACTTGATCGACCGCAGCGTGGTTACCGGCTCCGCTTGTCAAACGTCAGGAACAGCCGTCAACAAGGCGAAGTGTTTTTATGCCAGGCTCCGGTGATGTTCTGTTCGCGTGTTGCTACAGTAACAGAGCACTACCCAAGCCCCAGCCTTGCGAATATTTCTAGCCCAGGGTGCAGCGCCGCGACCCCCCGGGTTTGAGTCCCATGCAAAATCCTCGCCCTCTCCCCGTTATAGCGACCCATTTTCGTTTTCGTGGTCGCGTTCGAAAACGCGGCTCAGTTCCTGTCACTCCAGTCCTTGAAAACCAGCGGTTAGGGCCTTCGTGCGCGAGAGCCCTGGCGTCGGCGGGGAAAAGTGCGTGCTCATGGATTGGCGAACAAGCGAAAAGAACTAAGATACTTGGACTGGGAACAATCGGCTGCCCGATCTTGCTGAGGAGACTGCCGTAGTGATGGCGAGAATGGAAAGTGAGTAGGGCCTCACTAGCAAAATTGGGTGTCGTGCATCCGAGTTTCCACAATTCCTGTGGAAAAGTTTGTGGAAATCCTCTCAATTCCGATCAGAAAGATTTGCAATTGCGGGACGAATACCGGATTGCACTTCAAATGGGCAGTTTTTAGCTGGCTGAGATCACTCATTTTATGTACCATTTGTTCATTTTTTGCGACTGGAGCCAGGATTTGTTTCCAAACAGGCTCTGGTTGGGACTTTTCCACAGAGGGGTGCTTGTGTTCCTCTACTGCAGCGCATTTTGAACGACTCTAATCTGGACAGCCTTGCTATCAGTGGCTTTGATATCGCTCGTTAGCTCAAACCCGCTAAATACAAGCCTCTCAGAAGTGCAACGGGTCGGAATTGTAGATGGGGCGGGGCTTGGCCTGGTTTTCAGTTTGAGGGAATGATACCAATGGCAGTGATTCTGGTGGTCGACGACGAGAGTTTGGTCAGTGGCATTGTCGAAGAGATTCTAACTTCACAGGGGCATACGGTCTTCCAGGCAACATCCGGCAAGGAAGCCATTCAGGTGTGCGAGGAAAGGGCGATTGACCTCGTGATCACTGATTTGTCTATGCCTCTCATGGATGGCTTTGATCTGATTTCCAGCTTGCGGCGCTTACAGAATGGCGTGGCCATCCTCGCCATATCAGGCGTTTACACGGGTGACCTTCTTAAGGCAGTGAAGCTGCTGGGCGCAAAGGCGATATTGGAAAAACCGTTTGCGCCTGGCGAGTTAGCGGCTGTAGTGGATAAGATTCTTGGGAAGAATGGAAAGTGATGAGAAGCACCCACCGAAGATCTTTTCTCTCAGCCTAGTCAAGCTGCACTTGCTGCACAACGGACAGCTTGCACTAGTGTCGCGCCGTCGCACAGATCACCATTAGAACAGGGGTACTCTCGGGTACTTCGAGGGGCGGTGCTCTTCAGTCCCGTGGTGCCCCCTGCCCAATGTGCACGCTTTGGATCGATGGGTATAACGGTGTCGCTCACCACCTGGCCCAGCATTTAGACTTTGCTATAGTCGCAGCCGATGATCCGCCCACACTACGGGCACACGCGCGCCGGCGAGGCTGGAACAATTTGCGACTCTTGAGCGCCGGTTCGAGCATGTTCAAATACGATCTGGGAAGTGAAGACCGTGAGGGGAATCAGGACTCGACTATATCCGTGTTCACTCTCGATGCCAAGGGGACGCTGCGACACTTCTACAGTGCGCACCCGTGGATGGCAGCGGACATCAGAGAGCGCGGCATCGATCTTTTGACGCCCGTCTATAACATGCTGGATCTCACGCCACCGGGGCGAGGTGACTGGTATGCATCGCTGGAGTACGGAACTAAGGGAAGTGTCGCCGGCCATCGTTAATGGATCTCAAGTGTCGGGTTCACGAGAAGTAAGAGCTCGAGAAAGGTATGGAATACAACTACCATCGCGAACCGCCGCTGCAGCCGAGCGTCAGCAAGGGGGCCGAAATACCCCCCGGTGCAAGCGTTCGCGTTCGAAGACGGGGTCGTCTAATCAGCTCAACAGTCCATTCAGCGGCTTCGCCGGCGTCTCTTTTGCAGGCTTCATTCGACCTGATCCTTCGCTTTTGCCGCTTCGATTGTCTGCCATTGCGAGTTTAGAGGGAATTCTCGGACCACGTATCCAGGGCATGGTCCGCTTGTCTATGCCAGTGCTGGGCACCCATGGCTGTTAGTCCGTGATGCTTGCTGGGCTTTTTGGCTCCCTTGCGGCGATTAGCCTTTTTTGGAAATCTACCTGGGATTGTCCACGGTGTGACTGCCACCCGCAGAAAAAGGGGTAATTGTGATCGAACTGAAGCCCCTTGAGCTTGCTCTTGTCCCTTTCAGGATTGGCGGAGGCGGTAGGATTCGAACCCACGGTACCCGTGAGGGTACAACGGTTTTCAAGA
>JACXTT010013598.1_pt1 | contig 10702 bp, 9 predicted proteins | sample 9270951 | NCBI WGS metagenome assembly JACXTT01 (sample SAMN15532306, study PRJNA645909) | rock metagenome | isolation source: weathered quartz diorite | place: Puerto Rico | collected 2017-06-21
CTGCCCGCATCAAACCGGGTAATAAAAGGAGGAACCGTACCCGGCGGCATAAAGGCCCGCGCACGGTTTACATAACCCACTACCTCCGCCATGGCCTGGCTCATATCGGTGCCTTCATTGAATTCTATCTTCAATACGCAGGCTCCCTGTATAGATTTTGACACTACCGATTTAACGCCGGTGATATACAGGAAATGGTATTCGTAGTAAGAAGCAATAAACCCTTCCATCTGTTCGGGCGATAAGCCGCCGTAAGGCTGCGCCACGTATACCGTTGGCAACCCCAGTTTGGGAAACAGGTCAACCTTTGACCCACGGATGGAGAGATAGGAAAAAAATACGATGGCCAGTACAGCTACCAGTATACTCACAGGATGCCGTAAAGCCGATGTAATCAATTTCATGTTACTGTTATTTCAGCTGTTGCAATACAATAGTTAAATCGCCCTTTGCTACCGCAATATCCAGCGCCGATTTCCACACCTGGAGGCAGGCATTAGCACGACTCACCTCTGCATTGAGTAAATCATATTGCGCCTGCACCAGCCTGGTATAATCGATTAACCCGCCCTGGTAGCTCAGCAGCAATCCCTCCCAGGCCAGCGAAGCTGCTTTTTCCAGCACAGCCGTTTGTTCGGCTATCTGCCGGTTTTGTTCATAACCGGCCGCTGCCGTTTGCAATTGCTTTTGCAGGTCCAGTTCCGTTTGCGCCAGCATTGCCTCGTCTGATTTTAACAGGCTTTGGTACTGCTTTTCCTGGATATTCACTGCCGAAAACTGGAGAATGGGAAAGCTGAGCTGAAAGCCCAGCCCCAGGTTGGTACGCGATAAATTCCAGCCGTCCGGCTTATTGATCAGCCCGTTGGCCTCCACACCGGAACCCCTGGCAAACGCATTGCCCCAAAAGTCCAGCCGCGGCCGCCAGGCCGCTTGCACTTCTTTCAGCGCCGCACGGCCCAGTTGCCGGCGCGATTGATAGTATTGCAGCACCGGGTTATTATCGCCGCCTTTGGCAGTGTCGGGAAATGCCGGGTAACCCGTAGCCATAGCCGAATCGGATAAAACAATAGTCGCTGGTAGTTGAACCAGGCCGGTAAGCCTGGCCAGTTCTATCAGCTGCGCATCATACCCCCGTTGCGCGGTTAAATAACTCACATTGGCCTGGGCCAGCAGGGCCTGGAACTGCACCGTATCAATACCCGGTTTCAATCCCTGCCGCGCCAGCTCCAGCGATTGCTCCAGCATCATTTGCGCCCGGCTTATATTGGCGCGCAGCCCGTTTAGCAGCTGGTGCAGGTACACCGCATCCATATACGTATACATAGCGGCATATTGCTGGCGAAACAGCTCCTGGCTGTAGGCGGCATTGGCCAGCTGAAACTGCGCGGTAGCTTTTTCAATAGCTGCACTGCGCTGGCCAAAACTGAGGGGGTTCCATTTTACCAGCGCGGCAAGCGCGGTTCCCGGCACAAAATCAATGGCATTATTGGCCGAAGGAGGGCCGGTAATGGGCATTATCAATCCCGGGTAACTCATACCCATAATATTGTTAAAGGTGGTATAACCGGCCTGGTAGCCGGCCGTAACTTCCGGCAGCAGGGTATTTTTGGAAAGCGCAATGCCCTGCGAGGCTGCCGTAGCCTGCTCCTTAAAAGCCTGCAGTCGGTACTGGTTTTGCTGCACCAGCAAAACAGCCTGTTTCAGCGAAACGGTGGTTTGCTGCCCCCTGCCCCACAGGAAAAGCACCAACAGGCAACAACTGAATATTCCTTTCATGAAATGATGGATAAGAATGGAGGATTATACACAAAGTAAGCAGGTATAATGCGAACAAAATGGCGGAAACAGGCCTATTAATGGCGGTTTTGAAAATGCAGTTTACGGAAGGCCTCGGGGGTGCTCTGAAGGTGATTTTTAAAAAACTTCACAAAATAGGAAGGGTCCCTGAAACTCAGCCGGAAGGCTATTTCGCTGATATTATTGTCGGTAAAAAGCAGCAGGCGTTTTGCCTCATCTATAATAAAGCCGTCCAGTATTTCGCTGGCGCTCCGGCCGGCCGCTTTGCGGCAGGCTGCGTTCAGGTTCTGTGGCGTAGTGTGCAGCTGCGTGGCATAAAAGCTTACCCTGCGCTGCACCGGCTGGTTGGTAAGCAGTAAATCGATGTAGCGGCTGTACAACTGCGTTTGCAGGCCGCTGTGTAAAAAATTATGCTGTCCTTTTTGTATTACCGCGGCAATCAGTGCTTTTAATAACCCGTCTACGATGTGGTGATCGTACACCGTTACCATCTGCTGCTCCCCCAGCAGGCGGAACAGCACCAGCAGGTCCTGTACATCGCCCCCGGGATAAAGGCAGTTGGCATACCATACCTGGTGCAGCAATTGCTTAAGCGATTCGTCTTTGCACATTTCCAGGAAACTGTTCTTCAGGATAACCACGTAACCGTCCGGCTCGCCGGTCAGCTCCCAATGGTGCATCTGGTCGCGGCTGAGAAAAAAGAGCACCGGCGGTTTTACCTCGTACCGCGTGCCGTCTATCCAATGGCTGCCACCGCCCTTCGACAAAAAAACGATTTCAAAATATTGCTTGTGCCGGTGCGGCTCCGTAGTGCGGGTATGCCTGCGGAAGGCCTCGGCTTTTATATGCCGGTCTGCACCGATTTTATCTTTTACAATAATATTTTGCTTCAAGAAGTAATTGTTTATGGAATATCGCTGGCCTTACTTATAATTGGAAATAGCGATAAGTTTTTTTACGTCTTTTACAATGATCTTTCTGCCCTTTGTTTCCAGTATGCCTTCTTCTTTAAATTCGGCCAATACCCTTACCACGTTCTCCCTTGCCGTGCCCACCAGGCTGGCCAGGTCATCTCTCGACAAATTGATTTCCACCACCATGCCGGGCTCAAAGTTTTCCTTGTATTTTTCTCTCAGCACTACCAGCAGGGTGGCCAGCCGTTCGCGCACGCTGCGCTGTGCAAAAAACGTTATGCTATTGGCAAGTACGGTAAACTCATGGCTAAGCAGTTTCAGCAGTCGTTGCGATAATACTTTTGACATTGCCAGGGCCTCCAGGAAATCTTCCCGCGGAATAAACATGACTACACTGTCCTCCAGCGCGGCGGCAGAATCGGGGTACCGCTCTTCCGACAACAGCGCATGATAGCCAATCAGCTCACCTGTATTGGCCACATAAATAATCTGCTCACGGCCATCATTGTCTGTTTTATACTTCTTCACTTTGCCGCTGCGGATAAAAAATATGCCCGACGGGAGTGAATTATCCCTGAAAATAATTTCCCCCTTGCTGTACCGTTGTTCACTGGTATGGGCCATAAGAATTTCCGTATCCTCCGGCGGCAGGCCGGTAAAAACGGAATGGCTTTTAAAATTCCACTTATCAATCGGGAAAAGGCCCTTAATACTCATACAGGAGCAAATTTATTGCTTTAAAAATTGATAAAAATCACATTTTGAAGTGATAAGGTTTAACGCGCCCGGGATAACAGCACGGTACCTTTATACCATGAAAACCCTGGCCAAATCCTGGCAGTTAGACAGCTGGTTCAGCACCGACGAACGCCTGCACAGCCTGTACCCCGCTTCCGTGCAACAGCTGGCAGGAAAGCACTGGACCCCCCTGAACATAGCCCGCATGGCCGTTCAGTTCCTGGTGCCGGGGGAGGGCGCCCGCGTACTGGATATAGGGAGCGGCGTGGGTAAGTTTTGCCTCTCCGGCGCTTATTTTAAGCCCCATGCTTCTTTTCACGGCATCGAGCAGCGCAAAGAGCTGGCCGGCTATGCAGAAATGGCCAGGAATACCCTCGGCCTGTTTAATGTTTCTTTCAGCCATGGCAATTTTACCCAGCTCAACCTCCGGCATTACGATCATATCTATTTCTTCAACTCTTTTTATGAAAACCTGGTTGGTACCGATAAAATAGACGATACCATACAATATTCCCCCGCCCTGTTTAACTATTACAACCGTTATCTCTATAAGCAACTGGACCAGATGCCTGCCGGTACCAGGGTGGTTACGTTTCACAGCCTCAGTGAAGAAATGCCGCCCTGTTATGAAATGGTGCAAATAGAGGTGGAAGATTCACTGAAGTTCTATATCAAAATATAACCCACCCTAAAACAATATCCCATTATGTTCAAACCAAAATTGTTTCATACCCTCCGCAATTACAGCAGGAAGCAATTCGGTAAGGACCTGGTGGCCGGCATTATTGTTGGCATCGTGGCCCTTCCGCTGGCCATTGCCTTTGCTATTGCCTCAGGTGTTTCGCCCGAAAAAGGTTTATACACGGCTGTTATTGCCGGCTTTATTATTTCCGCTATGGGAGGCAGCAGGGTTCAGATTGGCGGCCCTACGGGCGCCTTTATTGTCATTGTGTACGGCATTGTGCAACAGTATGGGGTAAACGGGCTGATCATTGCCACTTTTCTTGCCGGCATTATGCTTATTATGATGGGCTTTGCCAGCCTGGGGGCCGTTATCAAATACATCCCCCACCCGCTGATCACCGGTTTTACCAGCGGCATCGCCCTGGTTATTTTTTCATCGCAGGTAAAAGATTTTCTCGGTCTGCATATGGGCGCCGTACCGGCCGATTTTATGGATAAATGGAAAAGCTATGTCATCAACAGTACATCGGTCAACTGGTACGCCTGTTTAATCAGCGCCATAACTGTTATTATTATTATTTTCTGGCCCAGGGTTACTCATAAAATACCCGGTTCGCTGGTGGCCATTCTTGTTACTACGGCTGCCACCCTGCTGCTGCACCTACCCGTGGAAACCATCGGTAGCCGCTTTGGCAAAATCCCTTCTTCCCTGCCCTCGCCCGTTTTTCCGCACCTGGATATGGCTACTATCAGAAAACTGGTACAACCCGCTTTTACCATTGCATTGCTGGGCGCTATTGAGTCACTCCTCTCGGCTGTGGTGGCAGATGGCATGATTGGCGGCAATCACAAGTCCAATATGGAACTGGTGGCACAGGGCACCGCCAATATCTTTTCCGCCGTTTTTGGCGGCATACCCGCTACCGGCGCCATTGCCCGCACGGCTACCAATGTAAAAAACGGGGGCCGTACACCGGTAGCTGGCATCACCCATGCCATTACCCTGCTGCTCATTATGCTGTTTATAGGCAAATGGGCTGCGCTGATACCCATGGCCACGCTGGCCGGCATACTGGTAATGGTGGCCTATACCATGAGTGAGTGGAAAAACTTTCGCTCCGTGGCCCGGAGCCCGCGCAGCGATATGGCCATACTGCTTATTACCTTTTTATTGACCGTACTGGTAGACCTTACCGTGGCCATAGAAGTCGGTATGGTACTCTCTGCATTCCTGTTTATGAGAAACATGATTAAATCGAGCGATGTAAGCATTCTCAGCCGGCCGGCAGACGACAATAGCAATGGCGCCGACAAGGAAGGGATTGGCAATTACCGTATACCGCCCGAAGTAGAAGTGTTTGAAATAACCGGCCCGCTTTTTTTCGGCGCTGCCTATAAATTTAAAGATGCCACCCGCGAAATTGAAAAGGCTCCTAAAGTACTTATCATCCGTATGCGGCGGGTGCCCATCATTGACGCTACCGGTATAAAAGCAATCGAGGAAGTTTACAAAGCATTCAAACACCGCGGCACCCGGCTTATTTTATCGGAAGTGCACAGCAAACAGGTTATGGAAGAGTTAAAAGACGCCCGCCTCCTCTTTGCCATCGGCAAAGCCAATATCACCACCAGTTTCAACGAAGCCCTCGAGCGATGCCATGAGTTGATCGCGCCTCCCGGCTACACGTAAACAGAAAAACAGGAAGGCGTTGTAGAAACAACCCTTCGTGGAGTGTTTTTGCAACACGTCACATGAGAAAAACGATCTTATAGCTTTAACAGCAGTGCGATATTACAATAGAAATCAATACGAGGGGGATGATCAGATGCTAAATTACTCCACCGGGGCGGTGCAGCGGACGAACAGGTGGTTTATTGATATCAATGCGCTTTCCTATCTCCAGTACAATTTCGTTTCGTACTCCATCACCACAAAACCCTGTTCGTTGTGCTCTACAAACAGATCCGCCAGGGCCGCAATCATAGCATCGTAGCGCGGGTGGCCGGGCAGGGGAATATAGGAAGCCGAAAGCAATTGTCCTTTCAGCCCGTCAAAATCCAGCCGTTGCTGGTTGGAAAATACTTCTATGTTCATAGGCGCGGGAGCAAAAAAATCCTGTATCTCCGCTTCGCCGGCATGATTGGTAATAAGTTCATCTATGGCATAGGCTTTTTTCAGCGCATCATAACTTTCCATAAACGGCGTACGGTTAAGCCGCAGGTTCCAGGCCAGCACAATATGGCCGCCCGGTTTCAATATGCGTTGAAATTCCTTTTTGGTAGCGGTGGGTTCCATCCAGTGAAAGGCCTGCGCTACAGTAATAAGATCTACACTTGCCCCACGCAACCCCGTGTGCTCTGCTGTATGTTTACGGCTGGTAAAACCCGGGTAGTGCGACAGCTGCTGCTCCCCGGCGCGGCGCATATCGTCATTTGGCTCCAGGCAGGTAACCGGGTAACCCTGCTCCAGCAATGGCTTTGCAAAAAGGCCGGTCCCCGACCCTATGTCTGCAATGCGCTGGTCTTTTCGTAATCCCAGCTTTGTTTCAAAAAAAGGCACTATTGCCGGTGGATAAGAAGGACGGTATTTGACATAATTTTCAACCCGGTTGGAAAAACGTTGGGTAGGCCGGAGCTGCTCAGGACTGGTTATCATAACACATCAGGAATTGGAAACGAAATTAATTCTATTTTTTTTCCGGAATACCAACTTAAGGAAGATTTAATCGTTAACATTTCTACCTGCCACCCTGCTTTTATTGAGCAATAAACCGGTTCCGTACCGCTCTTTCCCGCTCCCGGAAAAATACCCTGGCCGCCGTTTATACCGGCAAATGTTCCCCCGGCAGGCATAGTGCTCCCGGCCAGCTCCCCGCATGATACTAAGGTGATACTAAGGTGATACTAAGGTGATACTAAGGTGATGGTAGCATCAAATAGCGTTAAAACTAAAAAACAAGGCTGGAAAACGGGCTGCCGGCGCCCTATTGCATAATAAAAAAAGATTATATTTGGTTACACTAAATCTTCTAACCATGCGTACACTTGTAAAAGTCACATTAGACGTGGCGGCTTCCAACAAAGCCATCAGGGATGGCTCCCTCTCCGCCATCATCCAGTCCACCATGGAAAGGCTACGCCCCGAGGCCAGCTACTTTCATACCGTAGACGGCTGCCGTGCCTGCTTCATGGTTTTTGACCTGAAAGACGCGTCCGAGATTCCCACTATCGCGGAGCCGTTCTTTACAGAACTGAACGCCAAAGTAGAATTCTGCCCCGTGATGAATGCAGACGACCTGCAAAAAGGCCTCAAGATGTGGCAGCAGCAAAGCCTGGCCATGGCCAATTAAATTGCCGTTAGAAAACCTTCCTGCCGGGTCAACTATAAAAAAGCTCCCGGCTTTTATTGTATCGTAAACGATTGTGTAAGCAACACCTCGGCCGCATTCTTTCCTATCTCTATGGCATAGCCGCCCTTGTACAATTTCCAGGCATGCTCCGCCAGGTCCCATTTCAACAGTTCATGTACAGGAATAGCCAGGTTGACCACACCCGATTTTCCTTTGGTAAGAAATACTTTTTTAAACGCCTTCAGCTCTTTTACCGGCATTCGCTCCATACCGGGGTAGCGTACATACGCCTGCACCACTTCATCCGCACCGTATGCCCCTGTATTGGCTAATTGTATACTAAAACGTATGGTATCGTTTATGCTGTAGCCCACCGCCGGTGCTTGCTGCCATTGATATTCAAAACGGGTATAGCTCAACCCAAAGCCAAAAGGATATTGCACCGCTCCTTTAAAATAACGGTAGGTTCTTCCCGCCATGCTGTAATCGCGGTAGGCCGGTACATCCGCAAGTGAGCCATAAAAACTAACCGGCAACCGGCCCGAGGGCGATACCGTTCCAAATAAAATATCCGCCAGCGCATTGCCACCCTGCTCACCAGGGTACCAGGCAAGGATAATGGCATCCGCATAAGGCTCTATCTCTTTTATATTGAGCGCGCTGCCGCCGGTAATTACCGCTACAATAGGTTTTTTGTGCGCCGCCCGCAGCTTTTGCAGGAATATAATTTGCGAACGCGGCAGGCTCAGCGTTGCCTTATCACCGGTAGATGCCGATAAAAAAGCATCTCCCGCCTCTCCTTCCAGCAGCGGCGTAAGGCCAATAACGGCAATGGTAATATCACTGTTGCCCGCAGCCCAGATACCGCCAAAATGAACGGTATCGGTAAAATCACAACCCTGGTCGTAATCTACCGCGGTAGAGGGGCCGGCGGCTTTTGCAATACCCTCCACAAACGTGACCATGTTGCCGGAAATACCATGATAGTTGCCCATCAGCGCATCGAGCGAGGAGGAATTGGAGCCTGTAACCAGCATCGAGGTATATTTTTCCCGTTCCAGGGGTAGTATGCCATCGTTTTTCAGCAATACCATGCTTTGCGCCGCCACCTTCCGGCACAGGGCCACATGCGCCGCGTTGTGTACGCTGTCTGCACCATAACTGCTGTAGGGTACCCGTTTGGGATCGTCAAAAAAACCCAGCTTTACTTCTGTACGCAATGTCCTGGCCAATGCGCTGTCAATATCGGCTACCGTAAGCAAGCCTTTATCCAGCGCCGCGCTTACATCTTCCTGCAAAAGACCGCCACATTCCAGGTCAACGCCGGCTTTCACTGCGGCAGCCGCCGTTTCTTCTTTCGTCGGGTAGGTTTTGTGAAAGGTGATTACATTGTATAGCGCACCGCAATCGGTTACTGTATGTCCTTTAAACTTCCATTCCTTATGCAGTATATCGTGCAGCAGGCTCTGGCTGGTGCAACAGGGCTGGTTGTTGACCCGGTTATAGGCGCACATGACCGCTTCCACCCGTGCATCCACCAGTTTTTTAAATGCATACAGGTAGGTTTCACGCAAGTCTTTTTCGTCTACAATCGCATTAAAGCCATCGCGCTCCGCCTCCGGCCCGCTGTGCACGGCAAAATGCTTGGCGCAGGCCGCCGTCTTTAAATAACGGGCATCATCACCCTGCAATCCTTTTACATACGCCGTGCCCATGGTGCCGGTAAGAAAAGGGTCTTCGCCGTATGTTTCATGCCCGCGGCCCCAGCGGGGGTCCCGGAAGATATTGATATTGGGCGCCCAGAAGGTAAGTCCCATGTACTGCTCCCGCCGGTTTTGTTTTACCGCCAGGTTATACTTGGCGCGGGCTTCGGTAGAAACGGCGGTGGCTACCTGCTTTACCAGCCTTTCGTCAAAGCTGGCGGCCATGGCAATGGCCTGCGGAAATACAGTAGCCTCACCGTTGCGGGCCACCCCGTGCAGGGCCTCGTTCCACCAGTTATAGGCAGGAATATGCAAGCGGTCAATAGCAGGGCTGCGATAGCCCAGCAGGGAAATCTTTTCTTTCAGCGTAAGCGTGTGCAGCAAATCATTCACTCTTGCTTCTGCAGCCAGCCGCGGGTTGCGAAACTCCGGCGTACTGTTCTGTGCCGTAACTGACAATAGCCAGGAACAATGAATAACGAGCGCAATGGTCTTTTTCATCCTCGGTTGTTTAATAGATAGCAGCATTGGAGATAACGGGACAGGCTTTTGCATCCGTAATAGTCACTCTTATTTTAGCCGTTTGCACCGGCGATACCTGTAGTATTCTTTTATACCCGATAGTAGTGGCATCCGCAATTTTTTGCCAGGCATTGTTCTTCCAGGCTTCTACGGTAAATGCTTTTACCCGCTGGCCCAGTTGAATGTATTCCTGCAATACAATGTATTTAACCGTTTGCGCTTTGCCAAGATCAATGGTAAAGCTGCCGGTAAGCACACCATCATCAGTAGCCCAATAACTGGCTTTATTGCCATCGGTAAGATTGGCCGGGGCATAAGCAGCCGCTTTGGCGCGGTAGCTGCTGGCGCTTACGGGCGCTTTTAAGGCAAGATTGTGTGCAAACTCCGTTTCCAGTAAATGCTTAAAACCCTGGAGCGCCTTTACATCGTGTTCGTTAAACAGTCCCCTCCTGTCCGGCGGTACATTTAATAATAACGTAGAGCCACGACCTACAGAACTGAGATAAATCTCAAACAGCCGGGCAGGCGTTTTTACCAGCGAATCTTCGCGGGCATGATAAAACCATCCCGGCCTGATGGAAACATCCACTTCAGCAGGCACCCAGTTTTTACCATCGGGCGAACCGGTATTCAGTAGTTGTTCAATGCCCCCTTTACCGGCATAAATGGTATCGGTAGAAATGGTATTCCAGTTGGTAGTGCCCGCTGTGCCGTTTTCATTGCCTACCCAGCGCACGCCGGGACCGGCATCGCTGAAAAAGACCACATTGGGCTGCATGCTGCGCACCAGCGCAAGCGTAGTGGGCCATTCGTAATACGTGGCGCCGTTAATAACCCGTTTTTCACGCGCCCCGCCATAATAACCGCTGCCGCCATTGGCGCCGTCAAACCACATTTCCACCACGGGGCCGTATTTTGTAAACAATTCTTTTAGCTCGTTGCGGTAATAGGTAAGATACGAGGGTTTACCATAATCGGCGCGGTTCCGGTCCCA
>JACXTT010013599.1_pt1 | contig 10702 bp, 9 predicted proteins | sample 9270951 | NCBI WGS metagenome assembly JACXTT01 (sample SAMN15532306, study PRJNA645909) | rock metagenome | isolation source: weathered quartz diorite | place: Puerto Rico | collected 2017-06-21
TCCCCCACTGCGATCCGTCCCGCGAGGATGGGGCTGGAGGGACTGCCGGTGAATTTACCCTGAAACCATACGGGCTACAAACCCGCCCTTCACCTGGCCCAACACCATGCCCACCCGTCCCATCCATCCGGCGCTGGCTGATGGCAAGTCCCAGTCCGGTTCCGCCAAACCTGCGCGTGGTCGGTGACGCCGCCTGTGAAACGTCGCCGAAGTTTCGAATTGCGTCTTCAGCGGCAATTCCAATTCCAGAGGCTTGGACCTTGAATTAAATGTGGGGTTGGGCCGGCACGGTTGGGGTGTCCAACGGAAAATGTAGAAGCGATATGACGACATGCCCCGCGCTGGTGAACTTGATCGCATTGCTCCCAAGATTTGTCAAGATCTGCTGCAGCCGCATGCAATCCCCCACCACCTGCGCTGGGATCTTCGGGTCTATGTCGTACAGGACTTCAACGTTCTTGTCCTGCAAATTGGCCGATAGCACGATGGCGAGGTCCCGCATCAAGCGATCAATAGAGAAAGTCTGGACATCAAGGCTCATCTTGCCGGCATCAACCTTTGAAAAATCCAGGATGTCGTTGATGATTCCCAATAGCGCTTTCGTCGCTGAAATGGCCTTGCTGGAGTAGTCTTGCTGCCGCGCATCCAGTTGGGTGTGTTGCATGAGCTGCAACATGCCAAGGATCGCATTCATCGGCGTTCGGATTTCATGGCTCATATTGGCCAGGAACTGGCTTTTTGCGAGGTTGGCACTTTCGGCAGCATGTTGCGCCTCGAGAACACGCTGCTCGACCGCCTTTTGGCTCGAAATGTCAAAAATCTGAGACACAAAGTGCGCGGGCTGCCCATTCCCATCACGGACCAAGGAGACACTCAACAGACCCCATACCGCATGACCATCACGATGCAGGTAGCGTTTTTCCAGTTGGTAGGACAGTATTTCGCCGCCAAGAATCGCCTGCACCTGGCGCAGGTCCATCGCGAGATCGTCAGGGTGCGTGAGCGACTGAAAGTTGGTAGCCAATAACTCCGCTTCGCTGTACCCCAAGAGCTTGCACACAGCCGCATTGACTTTAAGCCACCTGCCATCGATTGACACCAGTGCCATGCCATTCGATGCGATTTCGAATGCTCCCCGAAATTGCTGCTCACTCAAGGCCATTCGACTCGTGCGCTCAGCAACCAGGGATTCGAGATGGTCCTGGTTGCGAGCCACTTCCAACTGGGCAGCCACTAGACGATCCAGCATATCGTCAAAAGCCCGCGCCAGGTCGCCGAACTCTCCAGAAGACGCATTACGTAGCCGTATGGCCAAATTTCCACCAGCAACCAGTCTGACCGCGCTCGTCAACTCTCTGAGCGGCACGATGATGGTGCGCCGTAAAAAAATGACAAGCACCACTGGCAACAGCAGCAAGATACTGATGGTGATGACAATGACAGTCTGACCCAGGAATTGAATTTTCCGATCATGGCTCACTGCGCGCACGATCAACTTATTGACATTGCTTACCAGAGAATCACCATGCATTACAAAGAGTCCTATCGTCTGCCGGTGACGTGCTTGCGGCACAGGGCCGCCCCCAGCATTCAATTGTTCCAGTAGCAGGGTTTCGCAGTCCGCGAAGCCATTCTGCACCTCCTGCCAAAGCGCAGCGTCTTCCAGAGTTCTTGGCGTGGTGGATGCGCGCATCTGCGCAAGTTGGGATCGCAGCACCTGAAGGATCGCCATGGTCTGCGCGCGAGGACGTTCTTCGTCATAGAGCGCGTATTCGAATCCCACTGTTCGCAATTCACCCACGCTGCCTTGAATGCTGAACAGAACTTCCAGGTCTTGCCGGGTCTGTTCCAATTGGCGATTGGTAAACCAGATGGCGATGGACAGAAGCACACCCGCCAATGCGAATAGAACGCTGAGTTTGCGAGATCTGCTTTCGATCGTCATGGTCTTAGTGGATCACTGAGACGGTTTTGGGATCAACAGCTTCGAGCGCTGAGGTGTCGATGAACTCAAGATAATTGGGCAATTTCCCTGCGGCATCCGGACTTTTGCTCATGGCCCAGCGCGCCTGACTCTCCAACGATCCAAGCAGGGTTTGGTCCAAGCCCATGGACAGGCGATATTCATCCCACAGTTGGGCAACGATCTTGGGGTCCAATTGCGAGCGGCGCGTGACAATGGCAATGGCATCTGTCCGGTTGTCGCGGGCCCATGCTATGGCGCGGATCATGGCCCGCAACACACTTTGAATGGCAACAGCGTGGACTTTCGGAAAATCGCGACGCGTGACGACCTGAAAAGATTCCCGATACCGCACCTTGTCATAGGGCACAGATTGCGCCCTGTCTCCCAGTGCAGCATGCGCGTAGTAACCTGCGGGAACGAACGCGGCGATCGCGTCAACCGTGCCTTTCGCCAGGGCATCCACAGACTCTGAGGGTGGAATCTGAACTTCAATGATGTCTGCGGGCGCCATTGCGCTGTCCGCGATCAATGTGTCCAAAAAATACTGTGCGCTAGTCCCTTGCATGACGCCTACCCGGTGACCACGCAAATCCGCTGGGCTGTGTATATGGGTCTCCGTGCGGGTCAGAAGTTCTACGGCACTGAACTGCACGAACTGCGCGACGATTGCCAAGTCCTTGGTCCGCAGGCTTTGCAACGCGATGGGGGTTACTGCCGCGGTGGCCACGTCGACTTCCTTGCGAAGCAAGGCATCCAATGCAAGCTTGCCAGCGGCATATTTTTGGCAACGCACGTCCAAGCCTTCGTCTTTGAAGAATCCTCTTTCTTCAGCGATCAGGGCAGGAATGTCTGGCAGACCCTGCGAGTAGCCTAGAACCAGGGGCTCCAGGGCCTTGGCGCTGCCCATGGGCGCGAAAAAATACCAGACGGCGCCCCCAGTGGCAGCCGCAGCCAACACCAGGACCAACAGAAGATTGCGTTTGGCTGGGTTCAAGTCATTCTCCAAGCACGTCGCCACAGGACATCAGATGTCGCATTCAATTATGGGTCTGAAATGCGCAAGGAGGCAAACATGCCACGTGGCAAGATGGGGTCCTGACCCTGACACGGAGCCAATGCAAAAATTTTGGTATGGTTCAGCGCGTACGCCACACCAACATCAACCAGGACACGCATGCTGACCGCCATCATCGTCTTTGCCGGGTTTTGGGCCGGCCTGCAAAACGCGCTGGCCGGCGGCGGCTCCTTTGTCACCTTGCCGGTCTTGATGCTGTCCGGCATGTCACCGCTGGCAGCCAACATCACATCCACCGTGGCGCTGTTTCCGGGCCAGGTCACGTCCGGCCTGGGGGGCAGGGCCTTGGTGACCGGTGCCGGCAGATTGCCGTTTTGGGCACTGTTTGTGATCAGCCTGGTGGGGGGCGCCGGTGGCGGGCTCTTGTTGTTGGGCACGCCTTCAACGCTGTTCACACGCCTGGTACCGTGGCTGGTGCTGTTTGCCACGACCGTCTTCGCGTGGGGCAGTTTCATGTCCAAGCCCGAACGACTGGGCGCACACCTGGGGCCGCTGGGTGCGGCTGTGGCGCAGTTCTTGATTGCCGTCTACGGCGGCTACTTTGGCGGCGGCATTGGCTTTTTGATGTTCGCCGCGCTGACGATGGCGGGCCTGCCACTGCGCAACGCAGGCGCCACCAAGAACGCGTTGGCCGGCGTCATGAATGCCTCTGCCGTGCTGTTGTTTGTGACGTCGGACCAGGTGCATTGGGGCGCTGCCATCGCCCTGGGGCTGGGCGCCATCGTTGGCGGCCAATGTGGCAACTGGGCTTTGCACAGGGTCAATGAGAGGCTGCTTCGCATGGTGGTGGTTGGCATTGGCCTGAGTCTGACGATTGGCCTGTTCCTTAAACCTATCTAGGGAGCCCCCACGTTCGCTCACTGCGTGTAGCTCTCTGCCCCCTCAAGGGGCGAATTCCCCTTGGGGCGGCCCGGCGGGAAATTGGACGCTCTCACCACGAACCTGACCAAAAACCATACCGCAAAGATTGTAAAAATACCATTTAGTCACAATCGATACTTATTGGTATAGAATTCGCATGACCGATTCAAAGGAGTGGGCGTGTCGATCAAAGTTGCCATCGTGGGTTCGGGTATTTCTGGCCTCGCTGCGGCGCACGCCTTGCGCGGCCATGCTGAGATCAGCTTGCTGGAGGCTGGCAGTTACTTTGGCGGGCACACGCACACCGTGGACGTCACCTTGCCTGGTGCAACCGGGCTTGTCTCGCATGGCGTGGACACCGGCTTTCTGGTCCTCAACGAGCGTACCTACCCACAGCTGATTGCCTTGCTGGCGGAGTTGGGTGTGGCCACTGCCAAGTCCGACATGTCGTTTTCGGTGCAGACCTATGACTACGCCAATGGCAGTGAACTGGAGTGGAGCGGCAGCCGCCTGGGCACGGTGTTTGCCCAGCGCAGCAACTTGGCCAATCCGCGCTTTTGGGGCATGTTGCGCGATCTGCTGCGCTTCAATGCGCTGACGACCCGCATCGCCCAAAGCGGAACCGATGCCGCGTTGAACCAGCCTTTGGGAGAGTTCTTGCACACGCATGGTTTTGGCGCTGCGTTCTGCAACTGGTACTTTTTGCCCATGATGGCCTGCATCTGTAGTTGCCCCACCGAGCAAATGCTACAATTCCCGGTCTCCACCATGGTGCGCTTTTGCCATAACCATGGCCTGCTGCAGATCAGCAACCGCCCGCAGTGGTGGACCGTGCAAGGCGGTGCCAAGCACTATGTCGAGAAAATAACGGCGGGCATCACCGACAAGCGGCTGCGCACCCCTGTGCGCCGCATCGAGCACGTGGCAGCCACCGCCACGCAGGGCAGCGGCGTGCACATCCACATGGACACGGGCACGGAATGGTTTGACAAGGTCATCATCGCCACCCATTCGGACCAGGCCCTGAGCCTGTTGACCGCCCCCTCGGCACAAGAGCGCAATACCTTGGGGGCCATTCGCTACCAGTCCAACAAGGCGGTGTTGCACACCGACGCATCGGTGTTGCCAACCCGAACAAAGGCCTGGGCCGCCTGGAACTATGAACGCAGCCCAGCCACCGGCCAGGATGCAGCGCAGGTCTGTTTGCACTACCTGTTGAACAAATTGCAGCCGCTGCCGTGGCAGCAGCCGGTGGTGGTGTCCTTGAACCCGTTGCGCCCGATTGCGAGCGGCAGGGTCATTGGTGCATACGACTACGCACACCCGGTTTTCGATAGTGAGGCCATGGCCGCTCAGACCCGCATGGCAGCCCTGCAAGGCCCGCGCAACCGCTACTTTGCCGGCGCCTGGATGGGCTACGGCTTTCATGAAGACGGGCTCAAAGCGGGCTTGGCCGCAGCCGCGCACTTGCTGGCCGATGTGGGTGCCGCACCGGCGACACCATGCGCCCCTTTGCCAACCACAACCACTTCGTCATGAGCAGGCACGTCCTATGAATACCGCAAGCAACACGGCAACCGGTTCCACGTTCCCGCACGGCGCGCCAGCCGCCGCCCGCAGCGCGCTGCGTTTGCTGAAAAAGCTGCGCCACGGGGCACTGGTGCTGCACCTGCCCGATGGCACACAACGCCGTTTTGGAGAGCATCCGCAGCAGCATGCCATGCACACCAGCCAGCACCCCAGTGCCAGCATCACGCTGCACAACTGGAAGGTGTTTGGCGCAGCACTCACATCAGGCGACATCGGCTTTGCCGACAGCTACATCGCGGGTGACTGGAGCACGCCGAATCTGACCGAATTGCTCAAGGTGTTCTCCGCCAACCGCCAAGAAGTGGAGGCCATGATCTTTGGCACCTGGAGCGGTCGGCTGCTGTACCGCATCAAGCATCTCATGCGCCACAACAGCCGCGCCAACAGCCGCAAGAACATACACGCGCATTACGACCTGGGTAACGCGTTCTACCGCCTGTGGCTGGACGAAACCATGAACTACTCCAGCGCCTGGTTTGACGGCGACTGGAGCCGCCCGTTGGCGGACGCCCAACACGCAAAGGTACAACGGGCGCTGCGCATGGCCCAGGTGCAGCCCGGCGACCGCGTGCTGGAAATCGGTTGCGGCTGGGGGGCGCTGGCCGAGCACGCCACCGTGGGCTGCGGCGCCAACATTGTGGGCGTCACACTGAGCACGGAACAACTGGCCTATGCCCGGGACCGCATGCAAGGCCTGGGCCTGCCCACCGGCAGGGGTTGGCGCGCCGATCTGCGCCTGCAGGACTACCGCGACATTGACGACGCCCCGTTTGACGCGATCTGCTCCATCGAAATGGTAGAGGCCGTGGGCCGCAACTACTGGCCGCAATACTTTGAGACCGTCAGCCGCCTGCTCAAGCCCGGTGGCCACGCCTGCATACAAAGCATCGTCATTGACGACGCGCTGTTTGACCGCTATGTCACATCGACGGACTTCATCCAACAGTACATCTTTCCCGGTGGCTGTCTGCCCTGCCCGGCCGAGTTTTGCAGACAGGCCGAAGCAGCCGGTTTGCAGGTGGAAGATGCATTTGCCTTTGGCCGCGACTACGCCGAGACCCTGCGCCGTTGGCGCGATGCGTTTCTGGCGCGCAAGGCCGAGGTGGTGACACTGGGTTTCGATACGCGCTTCCTGCGCATTTGGGAGTTCTACCTGTCGTATTGCGAGGCTGCTTTTGACAGTGGCGATATCGACGTGGTGCAGTACACGCTGCGCAAACCGGGTGTGGCCCAGGCATGAATGCTGCGGCGGCCTTTGCAGCCATGGCAGTCGCCGGGGGTCTGCTGGGAGCCCCGGCATGGGCTTCTGCGCTGCCGCAGGAGCTGAACAGCTTTCTGCCCCAGGCTGCAGTGTCTGGCCAGGCCACCTTGCGCTACTGGGGCTTTGACGTCTACCTGGCCACGCTGTGGGTGGCGCCGGGATTTGTCGGTGCGGACTATGCGCAAAGCACTTTCGCGCTGGAATTGGCCTACCACCGCGCACTCAAAGGCGCGGACATTGCCAAGCGCTCTATCGCCGAGATGCGCCGACAAGGACCTCTCCGTGCGGATGAGCAGTCGCGCTGGGAAGACCAGATGCGTGCGCTGTTCCCAGACGTGCGCTCGGGCGACCGCATCACCGGCGTCCACCTGCCCAACCGCGGCGCCATCTTCTGGAGCAATGGGCGTTTGCTTGGCGAAATTCACGACGCCACGTTTGCCGCACGCTTCTTTGGCATCTGGCTGTCGCCGCAGACATCCGAACCGCGCATGCGCCAGGCCTTGCTGAGCCAGGCAGCCACTACGGAAAGCCCCAGGCCATGAGCCACAGCAACACCTTGCCAAAGCCATGGAGCGCTGCAGCCGGTCTGCGCTACGGGCTGCTGGGCTTTCCGCTGGCGTTCTGCGCGCTACCGCTGTATGTGCTGCTGCCCAACCTGTATGCGCGCCATGGCGGGGTGCCATTGGCGGCCTTGGGGGCCGTTCTTTTGGGCGTGCGCCTGTTCGATGCCGTCATTGATCCGCTACTGGGCCGGCTGTGTGACCGCTTGTTTGCCCGGTCATTGCGCGCGGTGCTGTGTATGGGGGCATTGGCTGCGGTTGCGCTGGCCCTTGGTTTTTCCTCGCTGTTCCTGCCTCCGTGGAACGAACCCACGGCCCTGCTGTGGTGGGTGGCCGCTTGGCTGGTCGTGACCCAGGCCGCGTACAGCGCGCTATCGGTAGCGCACCAGTCCTGGGGCGCGATGCTGGGCGGTGATGCCGTCTACCGCAGCCAGGTCGTGGCATGGCGCGAAGGCCTGGGCCTGGTCGGCGTGCTGCTGGCGGCAGTGTCGCCCACCCTCTTGGGCATACCGGCCATGCTGGCACTGCTGACAGGGGGCCTGCTGGCAGCCTGGTTGGGCTGGTGCTGGGCGCCACAGCCATCGGTGGCAATCGCCCTGGCACTGAACACCGCCAACCACGCCCCGGACACGCTGTGGCGCCCTTGGCGCAACGCCCATTTTCGCCGTCTGGTCGCTGTGTACCTGGTCAACGGCATTGCCAGCGCCATCCCGGCGACCCTGGTGCTGTTTTTTGTACAAGACCGGCTGCACGCCAGCGAGGCCATGCAATCCGCCGCACTGGGCATCTATTTTTTGAGCGGTGCGCTGTCCATGCCGATCTGGCTGCGCCTGGTGCGCCGCCTGGGCTTGGCTGCCAGTTGGCGGCTGGGCATGCTGCTGTCCATCGTCGCATTCCTGGGGGCCAGCCAGTTGGGTGCGGGTCATGCCCTGTGGTTCCTGCTGGTGTGCGCGTGTTCCGGCGTCGCCCTGGGCAGTGACCTGGTGCTGCCTGGCGCCCTGTTGTCGGGTTTGATTGCCAAAGCGGGCGACCGCGGACGTGCCGAGGGTGCCTACATCGGTTGGTGGAACTTTGCCACCAAGCTGAACCTGGCACTGGCTGCCGGCCTGGCCTTACCGCTACTGGGCGCACTGGGCTATGTGCCAGGCGCGCAGGATGACGATGCCACCCGCTGGCTCACCGCAGCCTACTGTCTGCTGCCCTGCACGCTGAAGGCCCTGGCCGCAGTGGCGCTGCAACTTCTCATCATCCAACCGGCTGCAAGGCCGCACCTGCCATGAACCCAGCACACCGCCTAAAGCCATTGCAAACACCTGTCCGATGGATGCTGACAGCAGCAGCCTGTAGTGCATGGCTGTGCGCGTGCAGCAGCGCGCCCCAGGTGCAAGACTATGCGGCACAAACGCCGACGCTGGAGCTGCGCGACTATTTCAACGGCACCGTGGACGCCTATGGCGTTTTCACCGACCGTGCGGGCAAGGTTGTGAAACGTTTCACGGTGGTGATGAACTGCACATGGACCGGCGACGCCGGCGTGCTGGATGAAGCCTTCACCTATTCCGATGGCAGCCTGCAGCGGCGCATCTGGCGGCTGACGCGCCATGCCGACGGCCACTACACCGGCCTGGCCGATGATGTCGTGGGTGCGGCCGATGGCGAACAAAGGGGCAACGCATTCCACTGGACCTATACCCTGGCGCTGCCAGTGGATGGTCGCGTCATTGACGTGCAGTTTGACGACTGGATGTATTTGATGAACGACAAGGTCATGCTCAACAAGGCCTCCATGCGCAAATGGGGCCTGGGCCTGGGCGAGGTCACCCTGTCCTTTTACAAGAGGTAGCCATGGCACTGAATGTCCGCATGACCGACTGGCGCGGCCGCACGGTGTGGCTGGTGGGCGCATCCACCGGCATTGGCCGCGCGACGGCTTCTGCGCTGCATGCCCACGGAGCCAACGTTGTCGTGTCGGCACGCAGTGCGCAAGCACTGAACGCCTTCGTCGAATTGCATGGCGGGGCTTGTGCGCTGCCGCTGGATGTAACCGATGCCAGCGCCGTCGAAGCCGCGGCGCGCACCCTGCTGGCGCAGGGCCGCCTGGACTGCGTGGTGTACTGCGCGGGCCACTACCGCGCCATGGATGCCGCCAACATGGACCTGAGCGAACTGCTGCGCCACAACCAGGTCAACTACCTCGGCGCCCTGCACGTGCTGGACGCCGTGGTGCCGCACCTATTGGCGCAGGCGGTGGACCCGGTCCTGGGCCATCGTGGCCATGTCTGCCTGATGGCCAGCGTGGCCGGCTACCGGGGCTTGCCACAAAGCCTGGCTTACGGACCGACCAAGGCGGCACTCATCAACCTGACAGAAACCCTGTACCTGGACCTGCACCCCAAAGGTCTGGGCGTGTCGCTGATCAACCCGGGCTTTGTGGATACACCGCTGACCCAGCAAAATGCCTTCAAGATGCCTGCCTTGATCAGCCCCGAACAGGCCGCGCACGAGATCCTGCGCGGTTGGGCCCGCGGCGCCTTTGAGATCCACTTCCCCCGGCGCTTTACGCTGTGGATGAAGGTGTTGCAGTTGCTGCCCTACCGCGCTTTCTTTGCGGCCACGCGGCGACTGCGCACCCTATGACTTGCGTGCCAGGTACACGCCTGCCACCGTCAATGCCATACCCGCCAGCGCCAGCCCGGTGAACACCTCACCAAACAACAGCCAGGCAAACAGCGCCGTACAGGGCGGCACCAGATAGAACAGGCTGGCGATATTGACGGCGTCACTGTTGCGTATCAACCAGTTCAACAGGCTGATGGCACCGATGGACAGCACCAGCACCAGCCAGGCCAATGCAAAAACGAACTCGCCGGTCCACTCCACACGAAAGCTCTCGGTGAAGAAAGCCCCTGCAAACGTCGCCACGGTCGACGGCAGAAATTGCGCAATGGCACCCGTGCGCCAGTCAAAGGGGGGACAAAAGCGCTTTTGGTAAATGGTGCCTGCGGTAATGGCGAACAGAGCTGCAACGGCAGGCCACAAGGCCGCTTGCGCAAAGCCCGAACCGGCGTTGCCACAGACCACCACTGAAACACCCAGCAAACCCACCAGCAGCCCCAGCCACTGGCGCCCCAAACCCTGTTCCCGCAACAGCCATCCCGCCCCCACGGCCGTGAGCAGGGGCTGCAAGCCGACCACCAGGCTGGTGACACCGGCGGGCAGGCCTTTGGAAATGGCAATGAACACACCACCCAGGTAAATGCCATGCAACAGCAGACCCGACATGCCGATGTGGAACCAAACCTTGGCCCCCTGGGGCCAGGGTGCCCGCGTGGCCACCGCCACCAGGGCAATGCCCATCATCACGGCCATGTAGCGTACCAGCAGAAAGG
>JACXTT010013600.1_pt1 | contig 10702 bp, 11 predicted proteins | sample 9270951 | NCBI WGS metagenome assembly JACXTT01 (sample SAMN15532306, study PRJNA645909) | rock metagenome | isolation source: weathered quartz diorite | place: Puerto Rico | collected 2017-06-21
TGGCCTTGATTCGCTTCTGCATATCCATCCTAATGGTTCACGATAAATTCAACTGAATTCAGCAAGGCCCACTGCACGTCTTCAAGACCTGTCTTGCGATTCGGCGTCAGCAGGCGCTTTGCCACTTGGACTTCCTGAGCTGTGGGCCAGCGCGAAAGAGTCGACAGGAAGAGTTCCTCGATCATCTCTTCATCCTTCTTCCCCGACTTCAACAAGCTGGCGACGCGCGTTGTTCCTTCACCCCGAACGCGTTCGGTCACCACTGGCGAATTCATCATCATCATCGCCTGCACTGGACTGGAAACATTCACATTGGCAGGGGGCAATCGCCGGCTCGATTGATAAAACGCTTGCATGAAGCTGTCGACATCGTCCCGGACACTGGGGTTGGACAATTCTTTTATGTAATTGGCGCCCCCCCTTAACTTGTACGGCGACGCGGTCGCCTGGGCCACAACATCAGCGGCCTCCGGACCGGTGAAAGTGCGCGCCAGCTTGCGGGCGTAATAAGGAGCATATGAATCGGACCATTCACCGGGAAACGCGGTGGAAAGCTGATATGCGCCGGATTTCATGATGGTCTTGATCACATGCTGAATACTAAAGTTGCTGTCACGGAAGTCTTCCGCCATCGCCTGGAGCAATTCGGGATCGTTGGGTTGAAGCGTCCAGGGTGGCGGTGGTGGATTCTTGGGGTCCAATCTCATCAGATCGAAGCCGTTGTAGGGCTCGACGAAACCGATCTCCATCAACTTGCCCCATATAATATTGACCGTAGCACGTGAAAACTGAATATGTGTCGGCAGGATTCGGCCTAATGCCTTGCGTGCCGTCTCGCCAGGTTTCGGTTTCTCGCCCGTCAATATAAACGCCGGTTCGTGGATTTTGCCGTCGCGCGGAAAACGATTTTCGGCGGGAGTGTAATAAGCTCCGTCATCGCCCGTGTTGTACCCTGGAGCCAGATCATCGAAGGAAGCATCGCCACCCCATTTTTGCGCAGCGCCTCGCGAATATCCGATCAGGCGCAAATTCCCCAAGAATGCCGCCTGGTTCCAGAAGTCGGTTCTCTTCTTACTTCCCAAGAATAGATTGAAACTGTCGGCGTGACCGGCGCCGTTATGACAGGAGATGCAGTCCAAGGACAGCCCCAGAAACACTCTCCCGATATCCACCGTGACTTCGTCGATATAGTCCAGCCGATTGAGACCTTTGTAGTCGTCAGGGTCCATCCAGAAATTGCAACGCGTGGAAAGATAACTGACGGCGCCATAGATGCTGTCGCCCGTGGGGAAACCTGCCGTGTGTTTGCTGGTTGGCGTCACCAAGTCATAAAAGACTTCACTTTAGGGACGATCCAGCTTGAGCCACAGCTTGTCCCATTGATGCACGGCACCGTTGTTGATGCGCAGTAATTCTTCCCAGTGATAGGCCCACTGATCCAGGAATTCTTCCGAGCCCACCAATTCGTCGATCAGTTTGTCCCGCTTGTTGGGATCTGCATCTCGTTTGAAGGAGCGGACTTTATCGGCAGTTGGCAAAAATCCGGTCGCGTCCAGATATGCCCTTCTTAAGAACTCCTCATCGGTAGAGAGCGGAGCATGCGGAATATGATTGCGCTCCATGCGAGCAAAAACGTAGTCGTCGATGAAGTTTTTGTGCGGCACCGGCGCTGACGACACCGTGTTCGGTAATCCCGCGGCTACCCGTTTCGTCAGATCACTCGCGTCTTTCACCTTGTCTTCGGTGGTGAATAACCCCTGATGTGCTTGATTAAAGTCGGGGTCTGATTGCGGTTTGCTCGGCTGCGGCCGGTCTTGCTGAGGCAGCTCTGCAACGATCGCCATGGACAAACTCAGGATCGTCGCGGCGATGAGAACTAACCTCGCGGGCTTCATTAGTTTCCTCCAGTTCCTGGCGGTTACGTAGCCGACAAAACCTAATGAAATATTACTGTTACGTCATTTCCTTCAAGGTTTTACGCTGCTGCTAATTCGTCTGTCAAGTTCAATTCGGTGCCAGGCTACTAAATCACCCAATTAGCACCTCTGGAGAGTGATTCTCTAATTGGGTGATTTAGTAGCCTGGCACCGCCCTTTCGTGTATCGTGAACCTCCCTTTCAGCGTGAAGAGATGTCGATTTTAGAAGTTTGTCAGGCGATTCAGGCCTCTGCGATAGGTACAGGCATCCGGGAATCCGAATATTTGTTCCCTTTTATTGAGGGAACACACGTCCTTGGACTGTCCTTATCCGTTGGGACTGTGATGTGGTTCGACCTGAGGTTGCTCGGGAAAATCATGCGAAATATACCGGTGTCGGAAGTCTTTAACCAGCTCAGGCCGTGGATGTTTGCAGGGTTCGTAATTATGCTGTCGACCGGTTCATTGTTGTTCTCGTCCGTGGCTGCAGATGCTTATGCCAACGGCTACTTTCGACTCAAAGTGTTACTGCTGCTGGCGGCGACAAATGTCATCGTGTTCCATTCCACGATCGACCGGCGCCGCGCCGAGTGGGATAAAGCTCCAGTGCCTCCCCGTCCGGCGCGAGTTGCAGGATTTCTATCGCTTATCCTTTGGCTGGCCATCATCATCGCGGGCCGGTTGTTCGCCTACGCAGTGTGAGGAATATGGAAACGTTCTGGGAGCTTCTTGACCCCTTAGCAAATTGGCTGGGAAACACGGCGCTGGCGTTGTGGCTTGGAGCTTCCACCGAACGGATCGCCTGGCTTTTCATCGCGCACCTATGCGGCCTTACAATGTTACTGGGCACGACGCTGTTGCTCAATCTTCGGCTGCTTGGTCTGGCATTTAGGCGGCAGCCATTGTCGGAACTGCGCCGAGAACTTGTCTCATGGAACCTATGTGGTCTTGGACTGATGCTCCTTTCGGGCGCTCTGATATTTATCGGAGGAGAAACCAGCTACTTCAACGGCGTATGGTTTCGCACGAAGATGGAGATCCTACTCTTCGCGCTGATTTTCCATTTCACCATCTTCCGGAGCGTCACCAGAGCGCCTGAAAACCGGTTCCGGTCCTTCTGGAATAAGCTGACAGGAACAGCTTCCCTGCTTCTATGGTTCGGTGTGGCTGTCGCCGGCCGGACGATCGCTTACTTCTAATCACGGTGCGTTGTCCAAATAGGCGATTGTGGAATTACGTGGAGATTGTGGGAAAATGCACGCATAACAAACGACACGGAGGATTCTCATGGCAAACACGAAACAAAAACATCTCGGTTTGATGATGGTTCCTCTGCCGGTGTTAGCGAGTCTGGCGGCATCGCTCCTATTTGCCGGACCTATGAAGCACGATGTTCCGAAACCCGGGACTGGCTACCCGCAGTTGGTTTCCGTAACGCCGATGCCTGGCGAAATGTGTGAGATGGTTCCCGCTAGCACCAGCACGATACTGCAAGCCGCATTACAGCAGGAGAGGGCATTATCAGGCGCGGCTGCGCGTCCAGCTGCTGGCAAAGCGGACTCCTTCGTGTCGCTCAACCGGGCTCCGCTGCGTGTGATCCGCGACCCTAGACCCACCTTCAGCGCGGTCGCGGTCGATCACATCCGTGACGAAATTGTTCTTCAGGATGAAAACACATTTCAGATTTTGGTTTACGACCGAAAGGCCAACACACCGCCCGGCGCTGCGTTTACCGAACCGAAACGAGTCATCGGAGGCGTTGAAACGAAGGTGGAGTTCAATTGCGCGATTTACGTGGACCCTCAAACCGGTGACATCTACGCTGTGAACAACGATACGATCGATACCATGACGGTCTTCTCGCGGAACGCCCGCGGAAATGTCCGTCCCGATCGTGAACTTCACACCCCACACAGAACGTACGGAATTTCGGTCGATGAAAATACTCAGGAACTCTACCTGACTGTACAGCATCCTCCCCAGGTGGTTGTCTATCGTAAGCAGGCATCTGGAGGTGAGAAACCGCTTCGCTCGCTTGTGGGGAATAAGACGCATCTCGAAGATCCCCACGGAATCGCCGTCGATCCCAAGCACGGTCTGATGTTTGTCGCCAACTACGGCAATGTCGCTTATTACAGGGAGAACCAGGGATCAAGCGGAGGCAGAATCAGGGTCGAGCCGGGCACGGGAAAGTATTTTCCTCCTTCCATTACCGTTTATCCGCTCAAGGCCAATGGCGATGTGGCGCCTGTCCAAATCATTTCGGGACCAAAGACGCATTTGAATTGGCCGTCGCACGTCTTCGTGGATCCGGAACATCAGGAACTCTTCGTCGCGAACGATACGGATCATTCTGTATTGGTTTTCCGCACCACGGACAGTGGCGACGTCGCGCCAATCCGCACACTGAAGGGCGACAAAACGGGTTTGAAAAATCCTGTAGGCGTCTTTCTCGATACCAAGAATGATGAATTAGCGGTCGCCAGCATGGGCAATCATACCGCCAGTTTCTACCCGCGCACGGCGGACGGCGATGTGGCGCCGAAGCGAACGATTCGCTCTGCGCCGGCAGGAACGCCTGCTCTTCAGATCGGCAATCCCGGCGCAGTCGCTTACGACAGCAAACGTGATCAGATCCTGGTACCGAACTGAGTGGCTCATCCGCAGATTGCGGCCTTCGCCAGGTTGGCGAAGGGCTCCGATACTCCCGCTAGAACGCTCGCCGGGCAGGAAACGAGGCTCAGCCGAACCATGCACGATATTCGATATTCTGCTTCCCGCGACGAGATCTTTGTGGCCAACCCGTTCGCGCAGGCGCTTCTTGCATTCCGAGGAGATGCAGACGGAAATCAACCGCCCCTGCGGACGATTCAGGGTCCGAAGACACATTTGATCGAGGCCGACACTTTGGAAATTGATGACGTGCACAAGGAAATCATTGTCCCCGTTCGTGATGACATCCTGGTATTCCCAATGGAGGGCAACGGGGATGTAGCCCCAATTCGGATTGTGCACGGTCCCAAGAATGGATGGAAACCCGGGGGCGGAGTGGCCGTAGACCCGGTTCATAACCTTCTGATCACGGACGGAACGCTCCTCAATTCAGGCTCAGGTAACGAAGCCGAGCGAGGAGAAGAGGGCAGAGGCCGGAATTCCATTCTGATCTTCGACCGGACGGTCAATGGCGATGCGAAACCGCTGCGGGTGATCGGCGGCCCTCATACGGGTCTAAAAGGAATCCGGCAAATGCAGGTCTACCCGCAAGGTGGCTGGATCGTCGTTGCTCACATTGCAGACGGTGTGATTCCAGAACCTCAGGGCGCCTTCGTCGGCGTATGGAGCGTCAATGACAGTGGAGATGTTCCGCCACGCTGGAAGATCGATGCCAAAACCGCAAATGGTTTGAAAAAGCCGCGGGGCGTTGCCCTGAATCCGAAGAATAAAGAGCTGATTGTTTCCGACATGCGTCAAAATGCGGTACTGACATATTACCTGCCGGAAATGTTTTAGCGTAGGCCGTTGACCAGAATGAGCACCGCCGCGACGGCGGCGGCGCTCTGCAACCAGAGTTCGGCGGGCGCGCTGAGCCAGAGGGTTCCGAGGCAGAGCAGAACTCCTGCGGCAAACAAGAACCTCCAGTAAAGCTCTTCGGAGTTTTCGACCTGGCGGACCGTTCCTGCGTTACGTTTTACAGCGGCGATGATCTTTGCCGCGATGTCACGATCGAGTTCCCGGCCGAGTTCGAAGTACTCACCACCGCCGGCGCGCGCGATCTGGACCAAGGAGCCTCGGTCTAACACAGCCCGAATCGGCTCCGCCGTTTTCGCAGCCACGGCGGGGTCGGGAATGATACTGCCGCCGGTTGTTCCCACGCCGACGACGTACACAGGTGTGTTATGCGTGCGAGCGGCGACCAGCGCCTGCGCGACATTTCCACTCCAGGCCTGACCGTCGGAGATCACAACGAACGCTCTCGCATTTTCGGATTTGCCATTCAGCTCTTCGTCTTTGTCAATCAGCTTCAGGCCCCAGTACACGCCTTCTTCTATATTCGTATCCCAGGTCGGATCTTCTTCCAGCCGAAACGGCGAACGATCTTTAAGGTGATCAAGAAAGAAAAATAGGGCGTTGGGATCGGTCGTGAGGCGTACTTGCGGCGACGCGAGGTGTGCGAAAAGCGCGAGCGCGACACGATCTCCTTTCCAAGGAAGTGCATCGGCAAAGACCCTTACGAACTGCATCGAACGGCGCCAGCGGTCCGGCTGCACGTCTGTCGCGTACATGGATGCGGAGCCAACTTGCAGCAGCACGATGTCCGCGCTCGAGGTGCGCACTGTGGAAATGCGTGCCTCCGGACGCGCAAGCGCCCCTATGCATAAGGCGGAAGCGACAATTACCGCGATCCAGAACGCAAGATCTCCGGCGAAACGGTAGCGCTCGGAGACCGGGACGACGCGCTCTCGCACGCAGCGCAGGGTTTCCGACCGGCGCCGCACAAACTGCCAAATCCACAAAGCCAGCAACAGTCCGGGCATGGCCAGTAGCCACAGATACAGTGGCTCGGCGAATCGAAAACTACTGAAGTCGATATGCGGGATCATTTCATCCTTTGCGTTTGATCGGTGCTACTTTGGCGGGGCCACCGGCTTTGTCGCGTTCTTCCTTATCCAGTGGAACGTAAGGCCTGAAGCCACCAGCATCACCTCTTTCAAAAATAATCCCCACAAGGCCATTCGGATCATTCGCTCCGTTAGGAAGCTTCGGGATCACACGACCTTGCAACATGTCCTCGCGCAAACGAACCAGGAATTCGTAGTTATACGCTGCGTCTTCCGGATGGGAAGCGTTCTTCAGGACGGTGAGATAAGCCTGGATGCCCGATTCGACCGCCTTCAACGTCGCCTGCTTATCCTTTGCCTGCATACGGCCCGAGCGATACACGGCGTTCGCGACAACCAACTGAAGGCCCACATTGTCTGCACTAACAACGCCAACCGGATCGGGCTGTTGCGGGGTAATCGCGGGGTACTGTCCTTGCCAATATCGAAGCTGCGCTCTCCGCGTGCGGATGTCGTTCACCGGTCCATGGCTGATCCAAGGCAACCGGCTGCCGTATTCGAGATAGTGCTCCACACTCGCGTACGCCTGGTCCGCTTCAGCGTATTTCAAGCTCGACACGCTCTGCTGCGCATGCGCTATATCGCGGTCAAGCCGCCCAAGACCGAGGAAAACTCCGCCGAGGAGCGCGAACACAAGCGCTACACAAAGATATCCAGTAATCGACTTCATAATGTGCTCCGAAAAACCATGTTTTTTCTACGGAAAAGTCCTGAAATACGGCAACCCCAACTTCAATAAACCCGCCATCGTCCACAATGCAACCGCGATGAGCGCATAACCTGAAAACCGTGGCTGTTGTGATGTGTATTCGCGAACGTTGACCTGGCCTGGAGACAGCCTGTCGATATCACGAACAGCCTGAAGAATGTCTTTCTCTTCGGCCGCAGGATAAAAACGGCCGCCGCTTGCCTCGACAGCCGACTTCCAGAGTCCGTCCTGTGCCACACCGCCAAACTTCGTGTTAAACGCCGTCCGGATCATGTAAACCGGAATTTTCGATTTCCGCGCGCCGGCCATGATTTCATTGAGCTGCTGACCGTGAAGCGTTGCCTGATCGTCGCGCCCGTCGGTAAAAAGAATCATGAGATTGCCGGAAGCGTTCAGGAATTCGAACGTCTTGAACAAAGCCAATCCTTCCTCGATGCCCTGAATGATCGTTGTACCCGTGTCGTCAAAGCGTCCCCATTCCGCCGGAGTTCCTACAAGGCCGATGTTCAGCAGGATGTTCTGATAATCGGTTGTGAATGGCGTGACAACATCCGCATAGTTGCCGAAACGAATGAGGGCCATCAAATCGCGGTACGGACCGTCCATGCGCATTTTCATGAAGTACTCGGCGGCTGCAATCGCTGTGTAAAACGCCGGCGCGCCCTCTGTGTGGAGCGTGGCCGTTGGGAACCTCATGACCATGCTGTTGGAAGAATCGATAATGAGCGCTACGCGACGGCCCGGATACGAGACCTCTTCGTGCGTAAACCCAGTCTGGGGTGCAGCCAGAGCGATTGCGAAGAATGGAATGCCGAGCACGAATACCAGGAACGCACCATAACGAATCGCGGACGCGGAAGACCGCTGCATTACCGGCAGGACCGCCGGCACCGATACATGCGTACGCCCCGCTTTGCGCAACCAGAGTCGCCGCGCGAGCACAGTAAACAGTGACAGCGCGAGCAACACGATCAGGAGAGAAAACGCTGTATCCCCCTGCGCAAAATTCAGATCGCTCCAGCGCACTCGGAACCATTCGGCCATGGTTCGGCGAGTGATGATGAGCAGCCGGTTCAGCGTGTCCACATCCACCTCTTTGGCAATGCCCAGAACGCCGCTATACGCAATCGCTCGAGGGCAGCACGGCTACGCGCGAGTGCGTGATTGAGTCCTGCAGGATCCATTTTTCCGTTTTGCCCGTACCGCACGGCGGTGAACGCGGCCAGCGCCTTACCAAGATCTGCGACGTTGACATCGCCATTGATGCCGTAGCGTTCCACCGCATCGTGCGTGATGGGCGCTGAAACGACGATGCGTTCGCGGCTCAAGATTCTCTTTTGAACGGCGATCTGCCCTTCACGAACCGAAGAAGACCCGTTCATTGGTGATTGCGCCACGCCACGACCCATTGCGACAGCGCTTCCGATACGGAGGACGGTCAATGCGGCTCCCGCACGCTCGGGCGTCCACCCCGAGACGGCCACTTCCGATTGCAGACGCCCGAGTTCGTGGAGACACGAACGCACGAGCTTGAATCCAGAAACAGCCGGCATCTGATTTGGCGTCAGTTCTCGCTTTCGCCGGATGGCATGCACAACCGCAAATGCAAGCATGAGCAGAGCAAAAGCGAAAAGGACCCACGCGGCGATGAACTCGGTCGTGGCCCGCGAGGAGCGAGCTTTAGCTGCCGCGAAGCTGTCGGCCGTGGATTCGCGAATGTCGTTCGCTTTCTTAGGGACGAGCGACATGATGCGCATGTTGATTGCAGGCAGAACATACATTTGGTCGCGGCCGGATTGAACGTTATAGATCACAGTGAGTTCCGGAATTTCCACGTCCTGTCCAAAATAATCCTGACCAATCAGACGCATGGTGTACTCGTACTGAAAGTAACGCCAGGGAGGACTCTGAATGTCGTCATGACGGACGCCGCTGACCACCTCGAACGGCTCGAGGTGCAGGGCCCCCGGATCGAGTTGTTCCGGCTTGACGACGGCTGTGGTGTCGTGACTTTCCATCAGCCCGCAGGTCAGAGTCAGCGTGAACTGCTCGCCTACTTCCACCGCGTTCTTATCCGTTTTCCACCAGCACTTAATCGGATCAGTGGATTTGTCAGCGGCCTGCAAGGTTCCGAACATCAGTAGAACAGCCGTCAAAAAAATGTTACCCATGAGTACCTTTCCGCGAATAGCCGATACATCTCCCTAAATCTTTCGTAATCGCCGCTCCGCGACGAATTCCGCCAGAACCGTTTCCATCTCCCACCGATCAAGGCCAACGCGAACGATGTCGAGGTCCGCATCCCGTGCCAGCCGGATGATCTCCTGCTGCCACTCATCCACGCGATCGGCGAGGCGCTCGAATTCCTTTCGTGCGATTGTTCGCGTGCGCCCTGTCTCGACGTCGAAAATCTGAATCCATCCTGCCGAAACCGCTGGAAGCCGATACGCAAAACGTCCATCCACCATCATGAGAAAGATGTCATGCGTCGCGTTCAAGATCGAAAGTTCTTTTATAACCGCCGGCGCATTCACAAATAGAAAGTCGGAGATGACGGGAACGAGCGACGTCTTTCGCAAATGCGACGTGATTGTTCGAGCGACGTCTCCTTGCGCGGCACTCGCCGCCGTTTGCTTTTGCTGCTCGTACACATCGATACAGTGAATCACGTGCGGCTTTCCAATGCGCGGCCGCGCCGCGGCGATTTGCCGGAAGCCCCCGTCGAAGGTGATCAGACCGAACATATCCTGAAAGAAGGTCGCCGAAAGGCCCACCGCGGCAATCGATCGCGCGATTGCAGTGGCAATAGCAATTCCGCCCATGCCGCAGCGAGTCGAAAGCGATGCGTCGGCCACGGCAAGCACAGTTCCGGTGCTGTTCTGCTCAAATTCGCGAATGATGATCGGACTAAAGTTATTCAAGGACGACTGCGGCCAGTCGATTGCAGACATCCGGTCTCCCGGCTCCCAATCGCGCAAACCAACAAAATTAAAACCGGAGCCTTTGAAAACGCTGGCGTGATCGCCGAGTGTGTATTCCCGCATCCGCTTCAGAATGAACAGCTCGATTTCAGCGATTTCGGCTAGATTCACGAGCGGCTTCTCATTCACCTTCTGATCGCTGCGGCCTCCGGAGTTTGCATTCGTTCCGCTCATCTCTTGATTGCTGCGCCCTATCGGGCTTGCGTTCGCTCCGCTCACGGCACCGGCACCTGATCGACGATTTCATTGATTACCATGTCCACAGTGACCCCGTGGCTCGCCGCGTGTGGCCCGAGCCAGATGCGGTGTCCGAGAACATACTTCGCCAGATCCTGGGCATCCTCTGGATACACCTCTGCCCGACGATGGCGCAACAGAGCCCAAACCTTCACCAAGCGGCCCCAGCAAATAGTCGCTCGCGGGGAAGCGCCAAGGTCCACGCACTTCTCGACGAGCTCAGACGGCGAACGGTAATG
>JACXTT010013601.1_pt1 | contig 10701 bp, 8 predicted proteins | sample 9270951 | NCBI WGS metagenome assembly JACXTT01 (sample SAMN15532306, study PRJNA645909) | rock metagenome | isolation source: weathered quartz diorite | place: Puerto Rico | collected 2017-06-21
CAGTTGCCGATCAGGTTGGTCAGCGCGCGGGCAATGCCGACGAACCAGTCGACCGGCAGAATCAGCACGAGGCCCAGCACAGGAATCGCCGGAATCGCGGACAGCGTGGCGGCGAGAATCACGATCGCCGAGCCAGGAATGCCGTGTGCGCCCTTGGACGTCACCAGCGACACGAGCACCACCACGATCAGGTCATGCATGGACAGCGGCGTGTTGGTGGCCTGCGCGATGAAGATCACCGCGAGCGTGAGGTAGATGGAAAAGCCGTCGAGATTGAACGAGTAGCCGGTCGGGATCACGAGCCCGACGGTCGAATCCTTGACGCCCATCCATTCGAGCTTGCGCATGATCTGCGGCAGCACGGCATCGGACGAAGCCGTGCCGAGCACGATCGACAACTCCTCGCGCAGGTAGCGAATCAGCTTGAAGATGCTGAAACCGGCGAGGCGCATGACAATGCCCAGCACCACCAGCACGAACACGATGCAGCTCGCGTAGAACACGAGCACCAGCATGCCGAGTTGCTTGAGCGACTCGACGCCATACGTGCCGGTGGTGAACGCGATCGCGCCGAGCACGCCGAGCGGCGCGAGCTTGATGATGAAACTCATCACGCGGAAAAACACCTGCGCCAGTTCGTCGATCAGGCTGCTCACGCGCTGCGCCTTGTTGCCGAGCAGCGAGAGCGCCGAGCCGAACAGCACCGAAAACACCAGAATTTGCAGGATGTCGCCGGTGGCAAACGCGTTGATCGCCGTATCCGGGATGATCTTCAGCAGAAAGCCGGCCGTGTCCTTGAGGCTCTTGGCGTGCTCGGTGTAGGTCGACAGCGAGGCCGGATCCAGTGAGTGCAGATCGATGTTCATGCCGACGCCAGGGCGCGTGACATACGCCAGCACCGCGCCGATCACGAGCGCGATCGTCGTCATGATCTCGAAGTAGACCACCGCTTTCAGGCCGACGCGTCCCACTTTGCGCAGGTCGCCCGCGTGCGCCATGCCGCTGACCACGACGCAAAAGACGATTGGGCCGATCACCATCTTGATCAGCTTGAGAAAGCCGTCGCCGAGCGGGCGCAGCGATTGGGCGAAATGCGGAAAGATGGCACCGATCACGATGCCCGCCACTAGCGCGATGACGACCCGGCCAAATAGCGAATTGAAAAATTTCAACACGGCTTCCTCCTGGTTACGATATCTACCTGTTCAGACTGGTCCGACCAGTGCTGTTATGGTGAATAGTAGGAAGCCGATATACTGACGTCAAGGATTCATCGAACAGTGTTTACCCGCTGTTTTTTCAACGATTTCGAGCCGGATCGACAGCGGCGGCCGGCAAGCCGCGCGAGCGTTCGGACCGCGTATTACAATACTGGTCAGACCGCGCTTTTAAGAGAGCCCACCATGAAGAACGTCCCGCATACCGTCACCGATGCCGCCATCGCGACCATCCGCGAACGGATCGAAGCGGGCGTCTATCCGGTGGGCAGTTTGCTACCGGCGCAGCGGCAACTCTCCGAAGAACTGGCGATCAGCCGCGCGTCCCTGCGCGAGGCGCTCTCCACGCTCGAGGCGCTGGGCTTGCTGGTGATAAGGCCCGGCAAGGGCGGCTATGTGGAAAGCGCACAGGCCACCGCGGCGCGGTCGTGGCGCTTCGCGGAGCAGTCGTCGCTGCCGGACACCTATCAGATGCGTTTCGCGCTGGAGGGCTTTATCGCGCGCATGGCGGCGCTCGCCGTCAGCGATTCCGACCTCGCCTGGCTTGAAGAAAACATCGCGGCCATGCAAACGGCGCTTGCCTGCGACGAACTCGACGAAGCCGCCCGCCTCGACTACGAGTTCCACATGCGGATCGTGGGCATTGCAGGCAACGCGGCGATCGAATCGATTCTGAGCAGCAGCGCGGAGGTCATGAAGGAGAGCCAGCGCATGCCGTTCTACCGGCGCGAGCTGGTGCTGTCCACCTACAACGAGCATCGCCTGATTCTGGATGCCCTTAAGGCACGCGACGCCGTCGCGGCCGGCCAGGCCATCGAGACACATATCTCCAACGCCGCGCAGCGCGCCGGCGTCTATTTCCCGACTCCGCAGGCGTAAAAAAACCGCTCCGAAGAGCGGTTTTCTTTTGCCCTGCCACCGGCCCAAGGCCGGCCGCAGGAAATACTGCACGATGCTTACTTCGCGTTGGCGAGCGCCACAGCCGTGTCCAGCATGCGGTTCGAGAAGCCCCACTCGTTGTCGTACCAGCTCGACACCTTCACCAGACGGCCCGACACCTTGGTCAGCGTGGCGTCGAACGTCGACGAAGCCGGGTTGTGGTTGAAGTCGATCGACACCAGCGGTGCGTCGTTGTAGCCGAGAATGCCCTTCAGCGAGCCTTCCGAAGCTTCCTTCATGATCGCGTTGACTTCTTCGACCGTCGTGTCGCGCGCGGCGATGAACGACAGGTCGACCACCGACACGTTGATCGTCGGGACGCGAATCGCGTAGCCGTCCAGCTTGCCGTTCAGTTCCGGCAGCACCAGGCCGACAGCCGAAGCCGCGCCGGTCTTGGTCGGGATCTGGCTGTGCGTTGCCGAGCGCGCGCGGCGCAGGTCTTCGTGGTACACGTCCGTCAGGACCTGGTCGTTCGTGTACGCGTGGATCGTGGTCATCAGACCGTTCACGAGGCCGATCTTGTCGTTCAGCGGCTTGACGAGCGGCGCGAGGCAGTTCGTCGTGCACGATGCGTTCGAGATCACCGTGTCCGATGCCTTCAGCACGTTGTGGTTCACGCCGTAGACGATCGTTGCATCGACGTCCTTACCGCCCGGCGCCGAGATGATCACCTTCTTCGCACCGCCCTTGATGTGCGCGCTCGCCTTTTCCTTGGTCGTGAAAAAGCCCGTGCATTCCAGCACGACGTCGACGTTCAGCTCGCCCCACGGCAGTTCAGCCGGATTGCGGTTGGCCAGCACGCGGATCTTGTCGCCGTTCACGACCAGGTAGTCGCCGTCCACCGTCACTTCGCCCGGGAACTTGCCGTGCGCGGTGTCGTATTGCGTCAGGTGAGCGTTGGTCTTGGCATCGCCAAGATCATTGATGGCGACGATCTCGATATCGTGCTTCTTGCCGTTTTCATAGAAGGCGCGCAGCGTGTTGCGGCCGATCCGGCCGTAGCCGTTGATTGCGACGCGAATCGTCATGGTCTATCTCCTGATGGCTAAAAAATACATCCTGGCTCGTCTGACCAGCAGCGGCGCCGCGCGTTCACACGCGCAGCGGCAACGCTTGCCCGGGATCAGCCGAGCGCGGCTTTGGCCGTCTCTACCACGTGCTCGACGGTGAAGCCAAAATGCTTGAACAGCACGCCCGCCGGGGCCGATTCGCCGAACGTGTCGATCCCGACCACGCCGCCTTCCAGACCCACGTACTTGCGCCAGAAATCCGTGACACCCGCTTCGATCGCGACGCGGCGCACGCCATGCGGCAGCACGCGTTCGCGGTACTCGGCGTCCTGCTTGTCGAACACGGTGGTCGACGGCATGGACACGACACGGGCCGCGATGCCTTCGCGCGCGAGCGGCTCGACCGCCTTGAGCGCCAGTTCGACTTCCGAACCGGTGGCGATCAGGATGATCTTGCGGGCGACGATCTCGTCGTTCCAGTCGCGCAGCACATAACCACCCTTCGCGATGTTGGTGATCTGCGCGTCGGTGCGCTCCGTGAACGGCAGGTTCTGACGGCTGAAGATCAGGCACGACGGGCCGTGATGTTCGACCGCATGGGTCCACGACACTGCGGTTTCGACCGTATCGGCCGGGCGCCACACATGCAGATGCGGGATCAGACGCAGGCTCGCCACGTGTTCGATCGACTGGTGGGTCGGGCCGTCTTCGCCCAGACCGATCGAGTCGTGCGTGAACACGAAGATCGACGGCGCTTTCATCAGCGCGGCGACGCGCAGCGCGTTGCGGCTGTAGTCCGAGAACGTCAGGAACGTGCCGCCGAAGGCCTTGTAGCCGCCATGCAGCGCGACGCCGTTGATCGCGGCGCTCATGCCGAACTCACGCACGCCATAGTTCACGTAGTTGCCCGCCGCGCGGCCTTCCGCGTTCACGCGCACCGGTTTGGCGGCCTTCCAGTTGGTCAGGTTCGAGCCAGTCAGGTCGGCGGAACCGCCGAGCAGTTCCGGCAGCACGGTCGACAAACCTTCGATAGCCTGTTGCGATGCCTTGCGCGTGGCAACCGTTTCCGCGCGCTGGTTCGCGCCGGCGATGATGGCCTGCGCCTTTTCGGCCCAGTCGGCCGGCAGTTGCTTGGCCATGCGGCGCGTGAATTCAGCGGCTTCCTGCGGGTACTTGGCCTGGTAAGCGGCGAATGCCTTGTCCCAATCGGATTCGACACGTGCACCAGCTTCCTTCGCGTCCCACGCTGCGTAGACTTCCTGCGGGATCACGAACGGCTCCCACTGCCAGCCGATGGCCGCGCGGGTGGCCGCGATTTCCTTGTCGCCGAGCGGTGCGCCGTGCGAATCGTGCGTGCCGGCCTTGGTCGGCGCGCCTTCGCCGATCACGGTCTTGCAGCAGATCAGCGTCGGCTTGTCCGATTGCTTGGCTTGCTTGATCGCGGCGTCCACTGCCTCGACGTCATGGCCGTCTACGCCCGGAATCACGTTCCAGCCGTAGGCTTCGAAACGCTTCGGCGTGTCGTCGTGGAACCAGTGCACCACTTCGCCGTCGATCGAGATGCCGTTGTCGTCGTAGAACGCGATCAGCTTGTTCAGCTTCAGCACGCCCGCCAGCGAGCAGGCTTCGTGCGAGATGCCTTCCATCAGGCAGCCGTCGCCGACGAACACGTACGTGTGGTGGTCGACGATCTTCGCATCAGATTTGTTGAATTCGGTGGCGAGCAGCGACTCGGCGAGCGCCATGCCGACCGCATTCGCCAGACCCTGGCCGAGCGGGCCGGTGGTCGTTTCGACGCCCGGCGTGATGCCGTATTCCGGGTGGCCCGGCGTCTTCGAATGCATCTGGCGGAAGTTCTTCAGCTCTTCGATCGGCAGATCGTAGCCGGTCAGGTGCAACAGCGAGTACAGCAGCATCGAGCCGTGACCGTTCGACAGCACGAAACGGTCGCGATCGGCCCATTGCGGGTTCTTCGGGTTGTGGCGGAGATGCCGCGACCACAAAGCCACGCCGATTTCGGCCATGCCCATCGGCATGCCGGGGTGGCCGGAATTCGCTTGTTGAACGGCGTCCATGGACAGCGCGCGGATCGCGTTGGCCATCAGGGAGGTGGGTGCGGGAGACGGGGTCGTCATGTCGAGTCCGGAGACAAAGTCAGAAAGCGGGGCGCGCTTGGGGCCCGGGAGCTCGGCGGCCAGTTCGCTTCGGCGCACGGTGCGGCGCCAGGAGACGCGAAACGAGCAGAGCAAACGGACAAGGCTGAAAGCGTGACATTCTAACAGAACGTTGCCCCACCCCCGCCCGGAACGCCGCCGGGGCGTGTCGTTCGATGCATCCCTCCAGCCCCCGCGGCGCCGCCCCCCTTACAATTGGGCAACCTGGACCCACCCCGCCCCGGCCCGAGCCCGCCATCCGTGAGCGCTCCGCTGCTGTTCCACCCGAGTCCCGACGCCGTCTACGGATTTCCGCGCGCGAAGCTCGTTGTGCGCGTCGACTCCCCTTACCAGCGTATCGAGGTGTGGGACACGCCTCAGCTCGGCCGGCTCTTCACGCTCGACGGCCGCCCGATGACCGCCACCGGCGACGAGTTCATCTACCACGAATGCATGGTGCACCCGGCCGCGCTGGCCCATCCGTCGCCGAAAGCAGCGCTGGTGCTGGGCGGCGGCGACGGCGGCGCTGCGCGGCAACTGCTCCGGCACGCGAGCATCGAACGGATCGTGGTGGCGGAACTCGACGCGCAAGTCGTGCGCCTGACGCGCGAGCATTTGCCCGAGGTGCACGGCGGCGCTTTCGATGACCCGCGCGTCGAACTGGTGATCGGCGACGCCGCGCATTACGTCGCGGCGGCCGCGCAGTCGGTCGCTCCGTTCGTCGCTCAAGCGGCGGCGCCCACGCAGTTCGACGTGGTCGTGTTCGACCTGACGCCACCGGACTCACCCGCCGCCGGCCTGTACACACCAGACTTCTACCAGCAGCTCAAGCGCGTAATGAGCCCGAATGCCGCACTCTCCGTGCATCTCGGCTCGCCGTATTTCCATGCCGAACGCGTCGCCGGCCTGCTCGACGATTTGCGTGCCACGTTCGCCGTCGTGCGGACAATGAACACGTTCATCCCGCTCTACGGCTCGCTCTGGATGATGGCGACCGCCAGCGACACGCTCGACCCCGCCGCCCTCACTGTCAATACGCTCACGGAACGCCTCGACGCGCGGCGAATCGACGCTTTGCAACACTACGGGGCGGCCACGCACGCCGGACTGTTCTCGGCATCCCAGTCGGTGCGCGATAAACTAAGTCAATTCTTAAAGCCATCCCGCTAACGCATGGGCAAAATGCACGATTCCGTCGGACTGCGCTATCCGTATCGATATGCGGCCGTCCGCCTGGTCCTGCAGCACGTGCCCCGCCAACCCCATCGATCCGGAGAATGCCATGACCGCTCCCCGCCCCGCCGGTGTGCCCTGGTTGACCCCCTATCTGACGGTGCGCGACGCACGTGCCGCGTCTGAGTTCTTCGCAGCGGCGTTCGGCTTCGAAATTCGTGACAGCGTCCAGGACGACGGGGTCGTCATGCATGTCGAGATGACGTATCAAGGCCAGTTGATTGTGATGTTCGCACCGGAAGGCGCGTTCGGCTCGGCCGCGAAAACACCCAGGAGCGCGGGCACAATCGCACCGCAATCGTTCTATGTTTATGTCGACGATGTCGACGCGGTTTACGCGCGGGCGCTCGCCGCCGGTGCAAAATCGCTGAGCGAGCCACAGGATCAGTTCTGGGGCGACCGGTTCGCCCAGGTCGAAGATCTGGACGGCTACCGCTGGGCGCTCGCTCGCCACCTTTCGTGAAACAATGAGTATTTTTCTGATGCCTCGCTTCTTCGTCGGTACGCCTCTTAAGCCCGACGACATCATGCCGCTTCCCGATGACGTCGTTCGGCACGTGCTCGTGCTGCGTTTGCAGCCCGGTGATTCAATTGTCCTGTTCAATGGCGAAGGCGGCGAATACAGCGCCGAACTCGTCGAGGTCGAGCGCCGCTCGGCCAAGGTAAGAATTCGCGATTTCCGCAATATCGAAGTCGAGGCGCCGTACCGGCTCACGCTCGCGCAAGGCATTGCCGGTGGCGACAAGATGGACTGGCTGATCGAAAAGGCCGTGGAACTCGGCGCATCCAGCTTCGTGCCGCTGACCACCACGCGCAGCGTCGTGCGCCTTAGCGGCGAGCGAGCACAGCGGCGGCACGCGCACTGGCAAGGCATTGTGCGGGCGTCTTGCGAACAATGCGGGCGCAATCGTCTGCCGGAAGTCATGCCGGTGCGCGAGATCGCTACCTGGCTCGGCGCGATGCCCCGCACGCCCGAAGAAGGCGAACTACGCATCCTGTTGTCGCCGCGTGCCAGCATCAGCTTCTCGGCCTTGCCCGCCAATCCGCCTCAGGGGCGCGTGACCGTGCTGGTCGGCCCGGAAGGCGGATTTTCCGCCGCCGAGGAAGCCGCCGCGACGGATCACGGCTTCACTGCGGTTGGTCTCGGCCCGCGTGTGCTGCGCACCGAAACGGCCGGCATTGCGGTTCTCTCGGCACTGGCCGCGGGCTGGGGCGCTTGGTAATTCTGCCCGTGCGGCGCGCGCCGCCCGTCGCCCGATTCGGCAATCGAAGCGATGCGGCGACCGCCCCTCGCTTCCCCATGCACCAAAAGCAAAGGCCCGTTCACTGGCGGGCCTTTTTTAGCTGAAGCAGGCAAAATTCAGGCAAACGAGTAAAACACCCGGAACGCCACCTTGCGCTCGGCCCAGAATTCGGAAGCTTCACGGAACACGTCCAGCAGCGTCTCACGCCCTTCTTTGTCGAACTTCTGGGCGACCGGCAATTGCTCGAGCACGATCACGAAGCCTGGCTGCGCTCCCGCCTTGTGGACCAGATCGGTCAGGCAGTCATACAGCGCGTCGTAATTCTTGCCGAAATGCTTCGGAAACAGGAACGACGTCGCGATGGTTTCGAGCACCTCCTGCTTGGACTGCGCATTCGCGCAGTACGCATACAGAAAATGCTGACCGAGTTGGCTGGCTTCGTCAGCGAGATCCTGCACGCGGAACGCGCGGATCGACTGTACGATGTTCGGTCGTACGGTCTTGAAAAGACTCATGGGTTCCTCGTTCGATGAAACCACAGTGCCAGCTTCGCCCTGGTTATCGCGGCCCTGATCGCCGGCGCGCATCTGCATGACGCGCTGGAACAAATTGCCGTCGCCGGCCGCGAAAAGATCCGTCGCGACTCCGGAGTCGTGCGCGTAGACGCTGTCGCTCATGCCGTTCATCCCGATGTCATTCAACAATACGATTAAAACTGGTGTAGTGGTCGTCGGAGTAGTAACAATTGTCGGTTCGCTGCAGCGGACCGCCGCAGACAATGCGACGTGCCCCGCGGTTACGTGAGCGAGGCGTGGGAACGGTGTATTCGTGGTAGTAGCCGCGCCGGTGCGGCGGCAGCAACCGTTCATGATTGCCGAATACGATGCCGTCCTTCTCATACGGGTAAGGCCCGCCCGCGGCGATCAAGTTCAATGTATTGACCGCTTCGCGTGGCAACTGCGCCAGCGCGATGGTGCCCTGCACCTGTGCGTTCGAATCGGCGGGTGCCGTGGAGTCGCGCGCCAACGCGCCAGGCACGGAACCGGATAAAGCGCACACCGTAACAGCACCGATCAGCACGCCTTTGATGCGTAGCCACTTGCGTGCCATGTATCAGGGTTCCCCGCTGTTAGATCACGAGTTTGACGACCATGAAAGTCGTAAGGGTATCGCTAATAGCCCTCGGAATCAACGTTCGCCAGGCAGGCGAAACCGCCCGATCAAGCCGGAAAGCGCCATGGAGCGGGCTTTGACCACTTTTGACAGAATGTTTAGCCCGACCAAGCTAAACTTAGCTCAACGATGCAAGAAAGGGAAACGAGACAGGTGTGCAACGGGCAGCAGGCCGCTTCGCCCATGACCGCGAGCACCCTCATTCCAATCGTAAGGGCCTACGGGCCTTTATGGCCCTTTTTCCGCTTCGGGAGGCGGAACGCGAGTGATCTGCCGTTTAGGGTGGCAATCCCCTGCTCACCCTGAGGCGTGCCCGTTGCGGGCACGCCTTTTTTTTCGTGGCGCCCGTCGTGGCGCCCGTCGCGGCGCCCGAAAGGCCGGCGCCACGCTTTGGCTCATACCGCGGCTTAGCGGGTAGCGATTACGTCTGCCACCAGCAGCGCCGTCATATTGACGATCCGGCGCACCGTCGCCGAAGCCGTCAGCACGTGCACCGGCTTGGCCGCGCCCAACAGCATCGGGCCGATCGCGATGTTATTGCCCGCGGCGGTCTTCAGCAGGTTGTACGAGATGTTGGCCGCGTCGATGTTCGGCAGCACCAGCAGGTTGGCGTCGCCTTCCAGCGTCGAGTCGGGCATGAATTCGCGGCGCAGATTCGCGTCGAGCGCAAGGTCGCCGTGCATTTCGCCGTCGATCTGCAGGCCAGGCACGCGCTCGCGCAGGATCGCCAGCGTGTCGCGCATCTTCTGGGCGCTCGGCGCATTGCTGGTGCCGAAGTTCGAATGCGACAGCAAGGCGACCTTCGGTTCGATACCGAAGCGGCGCACTTCTTCGGCCGCCATGATCGTGATTTCAGCCAGTTCTTCCGGCGTCGGATCGACGTTCACGTGCGTGTCGACGAGGAAAATCTGCCGGTTCGGCAAGACCAGCGCGTTCATCGCGGCGTAGACTTTCGCGCCTGCCTTCTTGCCGATCACCTGATCGATGAAGTGCAGGTGGCGATGCGTGGTGGAGACCGTGCCGCAGATCATGCCGTCCGCCTCGCCCTTTTCCACCAGCATCGCGCCAATCAGCGTGGTGCGGCGGCGCATCTCGAGCTTCGCCATCTGCGCGCTGATGCCCTTGCGGGACATCATCTTGTGATATTCCTGCCAGAAGTCGCGGTAACGCTCGTCGTGGTCCGTATTCACGACCGTGTAGTCCTGCCCCGCGACCAGACGCAGACCGTAGCGCGCAATCCGCTGCTCGATCACCGCCGGACGGCCGATCAGGATCGGCTTGGCCAGCTTTTCGTCGACGATGATCTGCATGGCGCGCAGCACGCGCTCTTCTTCGCCTTCCGCGAACACAATGCGCTTCTTCTCCGGCTCGACGCTGCGCGCCAGCTGGAAAATCGGCTTCATGGTCGTGCCGCTGTGATACACGAACTGCTGCAGATGCTGTTCGTAGGCTTCCATGTCCTCGATCGGACGCTCGGCGACGCCCGAATCCATCGCCGCCTTGGCCACGGCCGGCGCGACCTTGACGATCAGACGCGGGTCGAACGGCTTCGGAATCAGGTATTCCGGCCCGAACGACAGGTCCTGAATGCCGTAAGCCGTGGCGACGATGTCGCTTTGCTCCTGGCGCGCCAGTTCGGCAATCGCGTTGACCGCCGCGATTTCCATTTCCCGCGTCACCGTGGTCGCGCCCGCGTCCAGCGCGCCGCGGAACAGGAACGGGAACACCAGCA
>JACXTT010013602.1_pt1 | contig 10701 bp, 9 predicted proteins | sample 9270951 | NCBI WGS metagenome assembly JACXTT01 (sample SAMN15532306, study PRJNA645909) | rock metagenome | isolation source: weathered quartz diorite | place: Puerto Rico | collected 2017-06-21
AACCGTTCGAGCTCGGGTTGGAGGCCGGATCCTTCGGTGAGTCCACTAGACCGCAGAGTTTATTTTGAAGGTCCGCCCCTCTGATCAGGCGTAGACATTTTTGAGCGCGTCCTCGGGCAGGGGGTCAGGCTGCTGCTCCGCCCAGTCCGCCGCGTCCGACGCCTCCTGGTCATAGCCCGCCTGGATCGCAGCCGCCTCTGCGGCGGTGAGCCAGCGCCGCTCGATGAGCCATTCGTTGAATCGGGCGATCGGGTCGTGGCGGCCGGCCTCTTCGATCTCCTCCTTGCCGCGGTACTTGAGGTGGTTGTCCTCTGATGTGTGCGAGTTGAGGCGCCAGATCTTGGCGTCGATCAGCGTTGGCCCTTCCCCACGCCGCGCTCGCGCCACCGCCTCCCTGCATGCCGCGTGCGAAGCGGGCACGTCGGTGCCGTCGACGGTCACGCCCGCTATCCCGTATCCGGCGGCGCGGTCGGCGACGTTGGGGTTGAGCATCTGCAGGCGGATTGGCACCGAGATCGCGTAGCTGTTGTTCTCGCAGACGAAGACGACGGGCAGCTTGTGAGTGGCGGCAAAGTTGACGCCTTCGTGGAAGTCGCCCTGGCTGGTCGCGCCATCGCCAAATGTGCACAGCGTCACAGTGCTGTCGCCGCGCAGCTTGGCCGCGTAAGCAACACCGGCTGCCTTCGGGACCCAGCTCGCGACCACCTGCGAGACCGACGCGATCTTGAGCTTGCGGTAGCTGTAGCAACCGCCGGGGATGTTGCGGCCCGCGGAGAGAGGATCCCCGGCCTTGGCGAACACCGCGAGCATCCACTCCTGCATCGTGAGCCCACGCACGAGCGCGTTCGCCAGCGCGCGGTAGTGAGGCACGAGCCAGTCATCGGGGCCGATGGCAGCCGTCGACGCCACCTGGATGCCTTCGTGGCCGCGGCTCGAGCCGACGAAGGGCGCGCGCCCCTGCTTGACCAGGATGTGCATTCGGTCATCGAGCGCTTTGGCCATGCACATCCAGCGGTGGAGCTGGAGGAACTCCTCCGTGGTCGCTTTGTCGGTCCTCGTCGTCGTCGCCATCTAGTTCTTCTTGCCGTCCGCAGAAATCGCCCGCGCGATGTCGACCACCTCCTGGGCGGTCAGGCCCAGGTGGTTGAGGTGATCGTAGTAGCGCTTGTGGAAGTCTGAGAAGTCTGCCTGCTCGGCGCGCTCCTCGCGGATCCGCTTCACCTCTTCCAGCACCCGACCGACCAGCTTCGGTTCAGGCGTGATGCCCGCATTGCGCAGGGCGCGCTCGATGACCAGCGCGCCCGAGTGCTTGCCGTAGACGTAGTTGATGTGCGCGCCCATGTCGTCCGGCGGGATGAACTGGTAGATCGCTGGATGGATGAGCATGCCGGCAGTGTGTATTCCGGACTCGTGTGAGAAGACATTGAGGCCGATGCCCGGTTCTGTGGGTTGCACAGGGATGCCGCTGATGAGCTCCAGGTGGCGGGCCAGGTCGCGCAGCTTCTCGTACTTGAAGCCGGGGATCTCGATGCCGAAGAGGTAGCGGAGCTGCAGCAGCACCTGGTGCATCGGCGCGTTGCCGGTGCGCTCGCCGATGCCGTTGACGCTGGTGGTGAAGACCTCGGCGCCTGAGCCGAGCGCGACGACCGTGTTCCACGCACCGATGCCGAGGTCGTTGTGGAAGTGCACGACCAGCGGCGCGTCCGGCGCGGCGGCTTTGATCTTGGGGATGTATTCGCGCACCGCGAAGGGCGAGTAGCAGCCCACGGTGTCAGGCGTGGACGGCCGTGTGCCGCCCGCCCGCAGGCCCTCGCTGTGGATTTCCGCGATGTAGTTGACGTCGGCGCGGCTGCCGTCCTCGCCGCCGAACTCGATCGACTTTGCGCCCTGCTCCCGCGCATATCTGATCGCGTCGCACATCATGCGGAGGTTGGCCACGCGGTAGAACGACACCGGCAGCTCGAGCCACTCCGACTCGGGGATGCCCTCGCGGCGCAGCAGCGTTTTGCCGAGCTTGTACTTCACGTGCAGGTCCGACGCCGACGTGAAGATGAAATACGTGACCTCGTCCCGCCTGTAGCCGAGCTCGTCGACCACCTTCATCGTGGCGTCGATGTCGCCCTGTGTGGAGCGCATCATGCACACGACCTCGAGGTCCGGCCGCAGCTCACCTTTCTTGCGGCCGTCGAGCACCAGCCGCAACGTCTCGCGCTCGCTCTCGCCGACCGCCGGAAAACCGACGTCCATGATGTGTACGCCGATGTCGGACAGCATGCGAGCGAGCTGGTACTTGTCCTTCGGCGTGATGGCGACGCCCGGCATCTGCTCGCCATCGCGCAGCGTGTCGTCGTAGACGCGGATCTTGTCGGGCGGCGGGAATTGCAGATCGTGGGAGAACCGGGTCGGGTCGCGGGCGAGCTCTTCGAGCGGCTCCTGAAGGTCGACCGGTCTATCCAACCGGCGATCCCGCTTGCCGCCGTTCTTCCAATCGCTTGCGCACCCATGGCACGAGCCCGCCCATGTGCAGCAGCTCGTTCATGAACTGCGGGAACGCTTCGCAGCGGTACTCGTCGCCCTTCGTGAAGTTGCGGATGATGCCTTCCTCGAGGTCGACCTCGAGCTCATCGCCCTCCTGCACGGCCTCCGCGGCCTGGGGCGACTGGAGGATCGGGTAGCCCATGTTGATCGCGTTCCGGAAGAAGATTCGGGCGTACGAGTCAGCGATGACGAGCGATATGCCGGCGCCGCGAATCGCGACCGGCGCGATCTCGCGCGACGAGCCGCAGCCGAAGTTCGAAGCCGCGACCAGGATGTCGCCGCGCGTGACCTGAGGGGCCCACGTCTCGCGACCGGGCACGCCCTCCATCGCGTGCTTGCCGAGCTCGGTCTCGTCGAGGGAGTAGATCGCGTACTTGGCCGGGATGATCTGGTCGGTGTCGATGTTGGCCCCGAACTTCCAGGCCTTACCGCGCAAAACCTTTGGGAAGGTCATGCCACCCCCGCGGGGAGGTGCTTCAGCACCTCACTCGGGTGGGTGATCACTCCCGCCACCGCGCTCGCCGCAGCCACGGCCGGGTTGGAGAGGTACACGAGGGCCTTCGGGTGACCCATCCGGCCCGGGAAGTTGCGGTTGGTGGTGCTCAAGCACACCTCTCCCTCACCGAGCACGCCCATGTGCCCGCCCAGGCACGCGCCGCACGTGGCGGTCGTCCATGCCGCCCCGGCGGCCAGGAAGGTGCCGATGAGCCCTTCCTTCTCGGCCTGGATCGCGACCTGGTGAGAGGACGGGGTGATGATCAGTCGCAGCCCGGGCGCGACGTGGCGCCCTTCGAGCACCGCAGCAGCGCGGCGCAGGTCGGTGATGCGCGAGTTCGTGCAGGAGCCGATGAACACCTGGTCGAGCCTTGTGCCCTCGACCTCCGAGAGAGGCGCGTAGTTATCCGGCGACATCGGCTTAGCGACGCCGAGCTCGACCTTCGCAGCGTCGAACTCGAACACCTTCTCGTACTCGGCGTCCGGGTCGGAGGTGACCGGCGTGTAAGGCCGCTTGGCCCGCCCCTCGAGATATTTCCTCGTGACCTCGTCGAACTCCAGGATCCCGTTCTTAGCGCCGGCCTCGATCGCCATGTTGGTGATCGTCAGCCGCGCTTCCATGTCGATGTACTTGAGCGTCTCGCCCACGTGCTCCATCGCCTTCGAGCGAGCGCCGTCCACCCCGATCTGACCGATCACATAGAGGATGAGGTCCTTGGCCTCGACCCACTCCTGCAACCGGTTGTGATAGACGAACTTGAGCGTCTCGGGCACTCGGAACCACAGCTCCCCCAGCGCCAGCACGCAAGCGAGGTCGGTGGAGCCGATGCCGGTCGCGAAATTATTGAGCGCGCCGTACGTGCAGCTGTGCGAGTCGGCGCCGACCACGAGCTCGCCCGGCAGCACCAGCCCGTTCTCCGGCAGCACCGTATGGCAGATGCCGCCCTGCCCCACCTCGAAGTACCACTTGATGCCCATGTCGTGCGAGAACTCGCGCGTCAGCCGGCCGAGCGTCGCGCTCGCGGCGTCCTTTGCGGGCTGAAAGTGGTCCTGCGTGACCGCGACGCGCTCGGGGTCCCAGATCTTCTCGGCGCCCATCTGCTCGCGCATGATCCTTCCGGCCGGCGGAATCGTCAGGTCGTGGCCCATCGCGAAGTCGACCTTCGCCAGCACCAGGTCGCCAGGCTTCACACTCTCGCGCCCGGCGCCGCGGGCCAGGATCTTCTCGGTCATCGTCATGCCCATCGCGTGCTTCGTCCTTTAGTCATTCAGCCTTTTCACGACCGCGTCGCCGGCTTGCGAGGTCGACAGGTTGCCGCCCAGGTCGCGCGTGACCTCACCGGCGCGGATGGCCGATTCGACCGCACCCTCGATCGCTTCTGCCATTTCTTGATGACCCAGGTGTCGGACCATCATACCGGCGCTCAAAATCGCCCCGATCGGATTGACGATCCCCTTGCCGGCGATGTCAGGCGCAGTGCCGTGGACGGGCTCGAACAGGCCGCGGCCGGTCTTGGGGTTGATGTTCGCCGAAGGCGCGATGCCCATGCCTCCCACCAGCTCCGCCGTCAGATCGCTGAGGATGTCGCCGAACAAGTTGCCGGTGACGATGACCTCGAACTGGCTCGGGTCCCTGACCAGCTGCATGGCCGCCGCGTCGACGAGAAGATGGCGCGTCTTGACGTTGGGGTGCGCCTTCGCGACGGCCTTCCAGCGCTCCTGCCACAGGCCGCCGGCGTATGTCATCGCGTTTGACTTGTCGATCATCACGACCTCGCGTTTCGCCGCGCCGAATGCGTACTCGAGGATGCGCGTCACCCCGGTGTAGGTGTTGATGTCCTCCTGGGTCGCGATCTCTTCGGAGGTGCCTTTCTTGAACCGGCCGCCCATGCCGACGTACAGGCCCTCTGTGTTCTCACGCACGATGAGGAGGTCGACCTTGCGACGCTCCTCGCGACGCAGCGGCGACAGCCGATCGTCGTAGAGCTTCGCGGGTCGGAGGTTGACGTAGAGGTCGAGCTCGAAGCGGAGGCGGAGTAAGACGCCCGCCAGGTATTTCGGGTCCGCCACGCGCGGGTCGCCAACTGCGCCGAACAGGATGGAATCGGCTCGCTCGAGCTTCTTCCATGTCTCGTCGGCAATGGCGACGCCGGTGCGGAGGTACGAGTCGGCGTCGACCTCGAAGTCTTCGAACTCGAAATCCGCCCCGGCGGCACGCAGCACCTTCACGGCCTCGGGAACGACTTCCTTACCGGCCCCGTCGCACGGCACGACTGCGATGTGCCTAGGCAGGGGCGGCTTCCTTTTCTCTCAGCTTGTAGCGCTGGATCTTGCCCGTCACGGTCTTGGGCAGCTCGGGCACGAACTCGATGAGGTGCGGGTACTGAAACCGCTGCAGCCGTGACTTGCAGTGTTCTTGAAGCTCGGCGGCGAGGCCGTCGCCAGTCACCGCGTCGGCTTTGGGGATGACAAACGCCTTGATCTTCGTGAAGCCCTCGACGCTGACGCCGACCACAGCGCTTTCCGCGACCGCGCCGTGCTCGAGCAGCGCCGATTCGATCTCCACCGGTGAGACCCACAGCCCGCTCACCTTGATCATGTCGTCGGAGCGACCCTCGTACCAGTAATAGCCATCGCCGTCGACGCGGTAGCGGTCGCCGGTGAAGAACCAGTCGCCGAGGATGCTGCGCTTGGACTTTTCATGCTGTGCCCAGTAAAGCGCGAGCGCGCTGTCGCCTTTCACGTAGAGATCTCCGGCTTCACCTGGCTCAACGGGGCTGCCGTCAGGATCGAGGATCTTCAGCTCGTAGCCCGGCACCGGCTTGCCGCTCGACCCGGGGCGCACGTCGTCGACGCGGTTGGAGCAGTAGATGTGCAGCATCTCGGTCGAGCCGACGCCGTCGATGATCGTCAAGCTGTAAGCCTCCTTCCAGCGCCGCCACACCTCGGCCGGCAGCGACTCGGCGGCGGCAACGCAGTGCCTGATCGACGAGAGATCTCTTTGCTTCGAGCCCTCGAAGTTGAGGATCGCGTTGTAGAGCGTCGGCGCCGAGAAGAAGAGCGTCGGCTTGCGCTTCTCGATGGTGTCGAGCACGGTCTGCGGCGTGTTGCGACCCGCGTGCAGCACGGTTGAAGCGCCGACCCAGTATGGGAACGTCAAGTTGTTGCCGAAGCCGTACGCGTGGAACAGGCCGGTGGTGGAAAAGGTGGTGTCGGATTCGTTGATTCCGAGGACCTGGTCGGCGTACGTGACGCAGGTGTACGGGATGTCGTGCTGCAGGTGGACGACGGCCTTCGGTTTGCCGGTCGAACCGGAGCTGTACAGCCAGAACGCCATGTCGTCTCGGCGGGTCGGCGCGGGCTCGAGGAATTGCCCGGGCGTCAGCTGGTCGGCGCGCAGCACAGCGCGCCTTGGCGTTGCCCGGTCGGCCGCGGCTTTGACCTTCTCCTCGGTGTTGGCGTCCACCACCACCACCCGCGCGAGTGAGTCCTGGATGTAGTGGTCGTAGTCCTCGGATCGCTGGAGCAGGGGGTTCACCGGCACAGGAACCGCCCCGATGAGTCCCGCCCCGAGGAAGGACGCAACCCAGCCTGGACCGTCGTAAGCGACCAGGAGCACACGCTCCTCACGACGGACGCCCTGGTCGAGGAGCGCTTTCGCCGCACCGCATGCCAGGGCACTCAGCTCCGCGTATGTGACCTCGCCGCCCGCGTGGTGGATGGCTACCTTAGTGCCGCGGCTGTGGAGGTTGCGCCCGAGCAGGTCGGCGGCGACGTTGTAGACGTCTGGCAGCTCGAGCTCGGTCATGCCTCGCTGCTGAGTGTAAGTTCGGCTCGTGGCGGACGGCCGGCTCGTGGTCACGTATGACGGCGCGTGCGAGTTTTGAATCCGCCGCGCGCGCTGGGTCCAGCGCCACGATCGCGGGGGGCGGATCGACCTCGTGGCCAGGGACGACTTGCCGGCGCTGGAGGCGATCGAGCCGGGTGGGCGGCGGTTCGTCGGGGCGGCGGCCGCCAATCGGGCGCTGAGGGAGCTGGGCGGGGGGTGGCGGCTTCTCGGCGCCCTGTATCTGGTGCGACCGATCGGCCGGCTGGAGGACCGCTACTACGCCCGGGTCGCACGGCGCCGGGCCTGGCTCTGAATCTGCGTTTTTGGCGCCAAAAACGCGCCTCAACCCCGCTCGAAGGGCGTTTTTGGTACCAAAACCGCGGAAAAGCTACTGGCGGACGATAGCCGCGGCGCCCTTCCGCAGTACGAACTTCTGGATCTTCCCCGTCGCGGTTTTAGGCAGCTCGTTCACGAACGTCACGCCGTGCGGCGCCTTGAAATGCGCCAGCCGGTCGCGGGTGAAGTCGATCAGCTCGCGCTCGGTGGCAATCGCGCCGGGCTTCAGGACCACGAACGCGAAGGGTGCCTCTCCCCACTTCTCGTGCGGCAAGCCAACGATCGCCGCCTCCTGGACCGCCGGATGGCGCAGCAGCACTCCCTCGACCTCGATCGACGAGATGTTCTCGCCCCCGCTGATGATCACGTCCTTGATCCGGTCGCGAATCTCGACGTAGCCGTCCGGGTGCACGACCGCGGCATCGCCGGTGTGGAACCAGCCGTCGCCCATGACCTTCTGCGTGGCCTCGGGGTCGTTGTAGTAACCCTTCATCACCACGTTGCCCGCAACGACGATCTCACCGAGCTGCTGTCCGTCCAGCGCGACCTCCTTGCCATCACTGTCGACGACGCGCAGGTCGCCCGAGGTGATGAGCTCCACGCCGGTGCGTGCTTTGATGACCGCCCGGTCCGCGCTTGACATGCGCCGGTGCTCGGGTCGTGGCTCGCAGATGGTGATGAAAGGCGCGGTCTCCGTCAGGCCGTACACCTGCGTGACCTCCCAGCCGAACTCACCCTCCAAGCGCTCGATGGTCGCGGCCGCGGGCGGCGCGCCTGCGGTGACGACCTGCACGCCCTTCGGCACGTTGCCGCGCACCGACGCCGGTGCGTTGGCCAGGGCGATGAGCACAGTGGGCGCGGCGCACAGCCGGCCGACGTTCTCGTCGCGGATCAGCTCGAACACCCGAGCCGGTTCGACCTTGGGGAGGCATATGTGCACGCCGCCCACGGCGGTCACGATCCACACGAAAGTCCATCCGTTGGCGTGGAACATCGGCAGCGTCCACAGGTAGCGGTCACCGACCGCCATGTGCAGATGGACGAGGGTGCCGACGACGTTCGCCCACGCGTTGCGGTGCGTGATCATCACGCCCTTCGGCCGCGCGGTGGTGCCGCTGGTGTAGTTCAGAGACAGGAGATCCGACTCTTCGATCCGGGGCTTGTCGAAGCTTGCGCCCGACGTCGCAAGCTGCGACTCGTACTCCTTCCAGCCCTTGCGGCCACCGCCGCTGCCCAGGCTCACGAACTGCTTCACCGAACCGAGCTGGTCCCGGACCCCGTTGACCGCGTCGAGGTAGTCCGGGTGCACGCACAGCACCATGGCGCCGGAGTGGTTGGTGATGTAGACGAAGTCGTCGGCGGTCAGGCGGTAGTTGATGGGCACCAGCACCGCGCCGATCTGCGGCACCGCGTAAAAGGACTCGAGCTGTTCATGGGTGTTGGGCGCGATGTATGCGACCCGGTCGCCCTTGTCGACACCCATTGCCTGGAGCGCCGCCGACCAGCGGTCGCAGCGTTCGAAGAACTGCTCGTAGGTCAGCCTCAGGTCGCCGTCGACCACCGCCTCGCGGCCTCCGTACAGCTTGCGGGCACGCCGCGCGAACTCGAGCGGGGTGAGCGGAGTCTCCATGAGCCCTTTCTCCCTTATGAATTGAGCATCAAAGCGAAGTCGGCGGTCTTGATCCCGCCCACGAAGGCGCTGTGTGGTCCGGCGTCGATCTCGACGGTGCGTTCGTAGACGAACGCGTAGACGTTGTCGATGTTCCAGTCGCCGTAGCCCTGGATGCGAAGCCCGTACTGCAGGCCTTCGTCGGTTCTGCCGCGCACGAAAAGGTCAGTTGCCCGAGAGTAGATGGCTTTAAGGATGTCGAGCTGCATGGTCAGCTCGGCGATGGTCTTGGCGTCCCCTTCCGCCTCAACCAGCTGCTCGATCTGCCGTTCGAGGTCGGCGATCTCTTTCTGGTAGTCGTCCACGTCGACCCTCCGGAGAGAAGTCTAAGCGGCGCCTAGTGGACGAGGTAACCCGACGCGACCGCCGCGGCGATCAGGATCGCGATGATGTTGATGACCTTGATCATCGGGTTGATGGCTGGTCCGGCCGTGTCCTTGTTCGGGTCGCCGATCGTGTCTCCGGTCACAGACGCCTTGTGCGCCTCCGAGCCCTTGCCGCCGAGGTGGCCCTCCTCGATGTACTTCTTGGCGTTGTCCCAGGCCGCGCCACCGCTCGTCATCTGCAGGGCGAGGAAAAGCCCAGTGACGATCGCACCGAGGAGCATGCCGCCGAGGGCCCGCGGTCCGAGGATGAAGCCGACCGCCAGCGGAGCGACCACCGGGATGATGCCAGGGAGGATCATCTCCCGCTGCGCCGCCGCCGTGACGATGCGGACCGCCGTGCCGTACTCAGGCTTGGCGGTGCCCTCCATGATGCCCTTGATCTCACGGAACTGCCGGCGCACCTCCTCGACCACCAGGCCACCGGCGCGACCGACCGCCAGGATCGCCAGCGACCCGAACAGGAACGGCAGGATGCCGCCCAGGAAAAGGCCGACGATGACGCGCGGGTCCGACAGCTCGAACGTCGTCGGGTGGCCGGCTTTGGCCAGCTCCTGCGTGTAAGAGGCGAACAGCACCAGGGCCGCAAGTCCTGCGGAGCCGATCGCGTAGCCCTTGGTCACCGCCTTGGTCGTGTTGCCCACCGCGTCCAGCGGGTCGGTGACGCCGCGCACCTCTTCCGGCAGGTCCGCCATCTCGGCAATGCCGCCGGCATTGTCGGTGATCGGTCCGTAGGAGTCGATCGCAACGATGATGCCGGTCATCGACAGCATCGCTGTGGCCGCGATCGCGATGCCGTACAGGCCGCCCAGTGCGTAGCTGACCAGGATGCCGACGCCGATCACGGTCACCGGCAGCGCGGTCGCCATCATGCCGATCGCCTGGCCCGCGATGATGTTCGTCGCGTGACCGGTGACCGACGCCTTGGCGATGAGGTGGACAGGCCAGTAGCGCGTCTCGGTGAAGAATTCGGTGATCGCGACGATCAGCACCGTGATCACCACGCCCACCAGGCCCGCCCAGAACAGGTTGCTCGGATCGAAGTTGAGCTGGGCGTTGGCGCCGGCCTTCAGGAAGCCGTTCGACACCATGTACTGGGTCACGAAGTAGAAGCCCACTATGGCAATCGCAACGGCCACGAGAAGCCCGGCGTAAAGCGCGCCCATGATCCAGCGCGGGTTGAACACGCGCACGAAGAAGGTACCGATGATCGAGCCGACCACGCTGACCGCGCCGAGCAGCAGCGGGTACACGACCCAGCCGACCTGGTCCTTGAACAGCAGCGAGCCGAGCAGCATGGCCGCGATCATCGTCACGGCGTACGTCTCGAACAGGTCGGCTGCCATGCCTGCGCAGTCGCCCACGTTGTCGCCGACGTTGTCAGCGATCACGGCCGCGTTGCGCGGGTCGTCCTCGGGGATGCCCGCCTCCACCTTGCCCACCAGGTCCGC
>JACXTT010013603.1_pt1 | contig 10701 bp, 5 predicted proteins | sample 9270951 | NCBI WGS metagenome assembly JACXTT01 (sample SAMN15532306, study PRJNA645909) | rock metagenome | isolation source: weathered quartz diorite | place: Puerto Rico | collected 2017-06-21
AACATCCGGCATTTTAACCGCTGAAGCCTGGATCGAGCGATCCATTGCGGAGCGCCGTGCGCCACCGGAAATTTCTTTCTCTAACGACGCGGCGAAGCGATTCATTTCGCTTGCCTGGGCGGATGTTCAGAAAACACGGGACGCGTCGGCATCAAACGAATTGTCCGCAAAAAAGATCGTGATCGGGAGTCATTCACTGAAGTGGCTTGAAAACACGTTCGGCGATGCACCTGATGGCAAACACAGTCTCTGGATCACGATGCACGGCGGCGGGCAAGGCACTGAGGAGGAGAACGACCGTAATTGGAAAGGTTACTACGGTCGCTACGAATTTCCGCCCGGCAGTATCAACGTCGCCCCACGTGCACCTGCTAACACCTGGGACATGTGGCACGTGAAGTGGACAGACGACCTGTTTGATCGCTTGATAGCTGACTTCGTGTTGAAGCGGGGTGTGGATCCGAACCGAGTTTACCTCATCGGCTACTCAGCGGGCGGCGACGGCGTATATCAGCTTGCCCCGCGTCTGTCCGATCGCTTCGCCGCTGCCGCAATGTGCGCTGGTCACCCCAACGAAGTTACACCCGAAGGATTACGCAACCTGCCATTTTTCCTCTACATGGGCGGAGAGGATTCGGCATACAATCGCAACACAGTGGTTCGTCAGTTCTCGGCTAAATTGGATGCACTGCAAACCAATGATCCGACGGGTTACTTCCACCGGCTCACGGTTTTTCCCGGCCTGCCACACAATATGCAAAACCGGGAGGCCGAGATGATCCCGCAAATGTCTCTACTGCGACGCGTCGTTTGGCCGCAGCGCGTGGTTTGGAAACAGGATGACGACGCGGTGCACACGCGGTTTTATTGGATGGAGCGCGCACCTGAAGCTGTGCATCCCAATGAAATTTACGCCGCACATATCACCGGTCAAACCGTCACAGTCGAGACTCCCAAAACCGGAAGTCTGACACTGCGGCTTTCGGATGCGCTGCTCGATCTCGACAAGCCCGTTCAAGTTGTGGCGGGCGGGCGGACGGTTTTTGAAGGCAGCGTTTCGCGCTCATTCGCGGCGGTTGTGCAGTCGTTACGCGAGCGCGAAGATCCCGATTCGGTTGCTACCGCACTGCTGCCGGTGTCGTGGTGAAACGTGATCGATGACAAGTATGGCTTCGATCTCAACCTCCAACCATCGGATGACTCCCGCGTGCAGCAAGACCGAAAGTTATCGTGGTTCGTTCGCGATTATGACGGTCTTGTTTTTTCTCTGGGGCTTCATGACGGTATTCAATGATATTTTGATTCCGCGATTCAAAGAGGCCTTCACGCTGAATTACTTTCAGGCGATGCTGGTGCAGCTTGCCTTCTTCGGAGCTTATTTTGTCGGCTCGTTGATCTACTTCATCATCTCGGCGACTAAAGGGGATCCCATCGCCAGGATCGGCTACAAAAATGGGGTGGTAATTGGTCTGCTTATATCGGCGACGGGCAGCGCCCTCTTCTGGCCGGCGGCCAGCGCCATTTCCTATCCCATGTTCCTGGCCGCGCTCTTCATCGTCGGCCTGGGATTTGCCATGTTGCAAATTGCCGCCAATCCCTACGTGACCATTCTCGGCCCGGAAAAGACCGCGTCCTCACGCTTGAACCTGGCACAGGGTTTTAATTCCATCGGCACAACCATTGGACCGTTGATTGGCGGCTTCCTGATTTTTCAATACTTCGCCCGGAGCAATGCACATGGGGCGGATTCGGTGAAAGTCCCTTACCTCGCATTTTGTATCATCTTCCTGGTGCTGGCGGCGATGTTCTTTTTCATCCGCCTCCCGCACGTGGGCGAAAGCCATGTCGAGCCCGGAGCGGCCGCACTGAAATATCCCCACGTGGTGCTGGGTGTTGTCGGGATTTTCATGTATGTCGGCGGCGAAGTGTCCGTGGGCAGTGCGATCATTAATTTTCTCGGACAAAAGTCGGTGGCAGGTTTGTCCGAGACGGATGCCAGCAAGTACGTGGCGATTTACTGGGGCGGGCTGATGATCGGGCGGTTTATGGCCGCGGTGGAGTTAAGCGAAATGCGAACGGCCAAAAAGCAGTTGTGGCTGGTGGTCATCCCGGTCCTTGCCTTTCTGCTGTTGTGGCTGGCCAAATCTGCGCCGCTGGACGCCCTGCATGATGGCGGCGACGTGATGAGGGAATGGCGCGCCGCGTTTGTGGCCAACGCACCGGTGTTTGGAAAATATTTACCGTTCATAGGCCTGTGCTGGTTGTTGTTCCAGTTTGGACAATCAAACGCCGGGCGCACGCTGGCGATTTTTTCCCTGACCGTGGTGGCATTGTTACTCACGGCAATTGTCGTCGGCGGCCCCGTGGCGATGTGGTGCGTGGTGGCCGTCGGGCTGTTCACCTCCATTGGCTGGTCGAACACGTTCTCGCTCGCACTGGAAGGCACGGGCATTTACAAGAGCCAGGTGTCGTCGTTGCTGGTGATGGCGATTCTGGGCGGCGCCGTGCTGCCGCCCCTTATGGGCAAACTGGCCGATGCCACGGGCAATTTGCAGATTTCCTTCCTCGTGCCGCTCGTCGCGTATGCTTACGTCGCGTTTTACGGGTTGAAAGGCCATCGCTTCAGACAGGCATCTCAGATGGTGTAAACCTGTGCACACGACTGATGATTTTTCCCAGGACCCGCGGGTCGTGATGACGCTGGATGCGGGCGGAACGAACTTCCGTTTCTCCGCTATGCGGGGTGGCAAACCCATCGTCGAACCGGTGACAATGCCTTCCTGTCCTGATGATCTTAAGTATTGTCTCCTGCGTTTGGTGGAAGGATTTCAGCGCATCGAGAAGATGTGTCCTGAGCCGCCGACGGCGATCAGCTTCGCGTTTCCCGGTCCGGCGGACTATCCGCTCGGGATCATTGGCGATCTGGGCAATTTGCCGTGCTTCCGCGGAGGTGTCCCGCTCGGGGCGTTCCTGGAAGATAATTTCAACATTCCCGTGTTCATCAATAACGACGGGGATTTGTTTGCTTACGGTGAAGCGATTGGAGGGTTTCTGCCTTACGTTAACTCTCTACTGGAGCAATCAGGAAACCCGAAACGTTTTCAAAACCTGCTGGGTGTGACCATAGGCACGGGCCTGGGCGGAGGTCTGGTCCGAAAAGGAGAACTTTTTCTGGGAGACAATTCAGCCGCCGGTGAACTATGGCTGTTACGCAACAAACTTGCGCCGGCGATGAACGCCGAGGAGAGCGTCAGCATTCGAGCAGTACGGCGAGTTTATGCAGAACTTGCGGGTGAATCTCTCGCCGACGTGTTGACACCTGCCGATATCCATCAAATCGCTCTGAGCCAGTGGATAGGGGACGAAGCAGCAGCGCGGGAATCATTTCGTCGGCTCGGCGAAGCGGCGGGCGATGCAATCGCCAATGCGCTGACCCTGGTCGATAGTCTGGTGGTGATCGGTGGTGGACTGTCGGGCGCAGCGTCACTGTTCCTGCCTGCGTTGGTGAGCGAATTGAACAGTGAGTATGTGCTGCCGAGTGGAAAGCCGATTCACCGTCTAACCACCATGGCATTCAACCTTGAGGATAGCGATCAAAGGAAGACATTTTTGAAAGGGGACGTTAAAAAAATCGACGTGATGGATTTTATCAAGAACGCGCCTCGGCGGACACGGTCCGTGACCTACGATCCCCTTTCCCGCATCGGGGTGGGGCTTTCGCGTCTGGGGACAAGCGAGGCTGTAGCAGTTGGAGCTTATGCTTTTGCCCTGCGAAAGATGAATCAGGGAAAAAATCTCCACTTTGAGTAGTTTGCTTGCGATGAAGTCCGCCCCCATCAATTGCAGAACTTTCCTCGTCACTTCCGAAATTTGATTCACACTCGGAACAAATCTCTGTTTTCGCACTCAATTTTGTCCGACGATCATCCGCAGAAAAAAAGTGGAATTTCCCGGAGCTCGAGGCAGGGAGAGGTGTAAGGTCTCGCTGCCGTCAGTTTCTGTGGTGACGCTGTTCGTGGTGACCCCGGAAGCCGGAGTCCAGTTGATTAGATCAGTGGAGGCTTGATAGCTTTGCCACAAGTCAAACCGACCCGGTTGCCGATGAACGTCAAACTGAAATCCGGTATCCGTTACCGAGCGGGCGATGAGCGGCGAAGGTGCGGCGCCGGTTCCGGGCGTCGCGCCTTGAAAATAATCCATCAACAACGGCACGCCGTCACCGTTCGGATCGGAAAGCGGCCCGCTGGTTTGGAGATTGAGTCCAAGCCGCCAGGCGTCGAATCCCGCCGGTAAAACGGAAAGCTCTGCCGCACTGGTCCAGCCGTTCGTGTTGATCTCTTGCAGTGCCGTGAAGCGGAAGAAGCGGGCTTTCATGGGCGCAAAAGTGACTTCTTGCTGCGCAGGATTGTTCCGGATGTTCCCAAAGACGCCGGTGGTGTTAGTTGTCCAGGCAAGCCCGTCGACGCTGGTTTCAAAGCGGTAATTCTGTACGATCCCATTGGGACTGCCATCTTGACGCGGAAGGTAGGCAAGCCCGCTGATCCAGCGCGACGTTCCCATATCAATCGTGATGTAATGAGGCAACGACAGGTCGGCGCTCCAGCGGGTGTGCCAGATGGTGGAAGGGTCGCCATCAATCGCATTGACCGCGGCGTTGTTGGCCTGAACAGTTTCCTCGCTGTCCACCGCCACGACCGCCCAACCCATCGGCGCCCAGCCAGAGAATGATTTCGAAGCCACTATACCCAGCTGGCCCTGTGGCGTCAGGCAGGCGGCTTGCACGGTGCCGCCCAGCGGCAGCGCAATGGGTGAATTATAGGTGGGCGAGTTGGTCGTAGGCGTGGTCCCATCAGTGGTGTAAACCATCGTGTACCCACTAGCGTTGCTGATGGTAACCAGACCATTGGTGCCGCGATTTGAAATAACGGGTGGTAAAATGGCAACCGCCTGCTTGAAAAGACCCACTTCGGCAAGTGTCGGTTCCAGGCGCGAACCCGTAACGCGGATGCGGACCTGGCTTGTGGTTACCGGCGACGCCAGTTGCGCCAGTCGCTTATGGCCGATAGTCGTGAGGCTGGTGGCGGTGACCCATGCTGAGCCGTTCCAGGTATCCACGCTGCACGACTCGATCCGCTGACTGCGCTGGGCAACCGCCTCTTGAAGCGAAACCACGTCGAAGCTGACGGCGGACGGCAAGGTCAGCGTCAACGTGCCGTTGGTTTGGCCGGGTGCAGCTTCCCACCATGTATCGAGGCTACCGTCCGACGCCAGCGACGGGCTATTGGAGGCGTTGGAGGTATCGGCAGCCAAAGTGGCGCCAGTGGCTAGATTGATGGCAAAGGTGTTATTGATTACCTGGCCCATCTGACTTAGGGGCGCGAGTTGATTATCTGGAATCAAACCGCGGGTGTCAGGCGAGAGGTTCAATATGAGATTCGCATTACGCCCCACAGAGGTATAATAAATGTTGATCAACTGTGAAGCACTCTTGGGAGCCTTGGTGGCAGACCAGAACCAGCCGCTGAGAATTGGAGCGTCGGCTTCCGTCGGATACCACCAGAGATAAGAGCCAGGCGTAAGTTTGGCGCGGCTGCCGAGATCCGTGTCTGTCATGTCCGGCCAGGTGTAAGTGTCGGGTGACTGTGGGAGCGGAATGACACTCCACTCCGAGGTACGCGCGGCGCCGTCTTCGTTGCCGACCCAGCGTGCGTCGGGGCCTTTACCGAAGATTACCGCGCCCGGTTGCAGGTTGCGGATCAAGTCGTACCACGCGGCCCGGTCGTACGTCTCGCTTACACTGGGGTCCGGGTTGGCCCCGTCGAACCAGACTTCGTTAATCGGGCCATAATCCGTGAGCAACTCGTAAAGTTGGTTAAGAAAGTAACGATTATAATCATTCACCGTGTAACTGTAGCTGGTGAAACCAGACGGCGGCGACCGGCCAATCGACGGGTTAGTCTTAAAGTTGGCGGGGTCGGTTGGGATTACCGAAAGCACCAGGCTGCTGCCGTCTCCGTAATATCCTGCCGAATTACTCGGGTTCGTCGTCAATTGATACAGGTCGGCAGGAGACAGATAAACGCCCACTTTGAGGCCTTGAGCGTGGGCGGCATCTGCGACCGCGCGCACCACATCGCCGGTCCCACTGAGCCACGGGCTGGATGCGACTGAGTGTGCGGTATATCGACTGGGCCACAGACAGAAGCCGTCGTGGTGTTTACACACGAGCACAATCATTTTGCCGCCCGCATTTTTCATGGCACTGACCCATTGATTGGCGTCAAGGCTCGTTGGATTAAACACCGACGGATTTTCCTGACCAGTGCCCCACTCGACGCCATTAAACGTGTTGGGCCCAAAGTGGGTGAAGAACTCAAATTCGAGGTTCATCCAGGCGACCTGATTCGTGCGCGGCAAAAGCTTTGCTGCTTTTTCGGCGATGATCGCGCTCGAATCACCGTTCGAGATTACCTGCAACGTAGAATAGGAAATTGGTCCGGGCGGCGGTGGCGGGACGTAGTTGGTGTTGACGGCGATGGCGAGGTCGTCCAAGGCGGTCTCATTGTTCCCGGCCAGTGCCAGGAAGACCAGCCACAAGCGCGAGTTCGTGCTGGCACCAGTCAGCGGCAGCGTCCGCGTGAAGTTGGTCATCTGGGGGGCGGAATAGGCGCCGGTCAACCCCAGTTCGGTGTCGCTGATACTGACTGCGGATAGAAGCGTGGAGCCCGAGAGAGCGGACGGATGCGTGCCAGTGCTCCCTGCTACATTAGTTGAAGTTTGATAGACACTAATGCTGAACGGGCGAAAGGCGCGTTGGCCATTCGGATAGCGACGGATGGCTTTGCCGGAGATATCCACCGCGGGTTCGCCGGCAAACGTGCCGATGTTCTGGTAAATATAGCCGCCCTGGTTGGAGAAGTTGACGACGTTGCTCTGCGCCACGGGATATTGCCCGGCATCGGCGGTGCCGGCTTTGACCCAGTCGTTGTAATCGGCCGCGGTGGAGGATTCAAACCAACCCAACACGGTCTGGAATTCGCCATTGCCGGTCTGCAATTCAAAGCCTGCGTTATAGAACGCGTTGGTGACCGAACCGTGGGACAAAACAGGGCAATAACATACCAGGGCAAGGGTTAATCCCATTGCAGCTGTCAGCCATTGGTGAGGCAAGAAACATTTCATAGGTCAAGCATCGTTCGAGAATTTTTTCGTGATGTGTTCCGGAAGGTAAGGGAGGTAATGTTCAAAACGCCGCACAGATCGGGAGTGGGCCACTTCCCTGGCCTGCGCATAATTGGGCGAGTGCAGCGTGGTTTCTTTCGCCTCTGTTCCACGGTAGCGGGCGGGGAGATTGATCCCGGCAAATGACGGATTACGGATGAAATCCTCGTAGCGAACGACGGTGCAATTCTCCGGGAAATATTTCAGGAGCAGGGTTTGAACATGCAGGCTGTTTTCAATGGTGACCGCATTTCGTTCCGGAGTGTAATATTGCAAACTGACTGCGTTGGGGGGCAGATAGGTGAACAAGCAGCTCACCATGATATCGAGCGGGTGCCGTTGAACCAGAATCACCGTGGATTCGGGGAAAACATTCAGCCAGTGGGCAGCACGCATCTCCAGTCCCGGGTTCTTGTCGATAAACGGTAACTGGGGATCGGTTTCAGGATCAAACTGGCGGAGCAGGTCAAAGTAATCCGCTCGAACCGCCGCTTGTTTGCGCTCATCAAATTGATCCAGTGGAATTTGAGTTTGATTGGAGCTTTGTCGATCCAGCGCGTTCATAAACGCGTCGGGCTCGTCATATTGGGCCCGGTTTAGGACCTTGCATAGCCCCACCGTTACCACGGAAGTGCCAGACCTGGGATGGCCAGTTAGCAGTACCGGCGAAGAATCCCCGCAAGGGAAAACTGGCCCGCGACCGCGCTTGACAAAGAAATCCAAGTCTCGCTTGCAGGCTTGTATTATTGTCGCGTATATGCGGTCGTATTCCCGCGAAACGTGTGCACGCGGAAAAAGCTGTGCGCGGATGGATGTCATGGCTGACCAGGCCTTGGCATAGTCACCAGACTTTTCATGGCACTTCGCTTCCTCCAGGCCCGCACGCAGAGCCGTCAAAGCATCACCGGCCGCGAGGCCATCGGTTCGGGCCAGCAAAAATGCCGATAGGGCGCTGGAAAAGTCCTTCTTGCGAGCGGCTATCAAACCCTCGATCAATCTGGCCCGGGGCGTCGGATTCTTCAGTTCGGTAAGGACCTCCAAAGCTGCTTCAAGTTTTCCCAACCGTTCCAACACTTCCATCAAGGGTGTAAAAAACTTCATGGAACCGGTTTTCCGCCAGCCGTCGCTCAAAATCGCTTGAGCAACTTCGTAGTCGCCGGCCTGGAAATAACCGGCTGCGATGGAAACGCCGATTTCCACGGAAATGTTGCCTGTGGCCAAGGCATCTAACCGTAAAGCTCGTGCCTTATACCGATCTCCCTTCACGACCTACGCAAGCGCAGCTTCCGACAGCAAAAACGCCGAACGCGGAGATAACTCGAGAAGTTTCCGGTAGGTGGTGATGGCGTCCCGCTTGCGTCGATCACAAAACGCGGACCTGGCTTTTTTCAGCAGCTTGTCAGGTACTCCGGGTAAAGACTGTTGTTGGGCAATCATAGGGAAAGTTAACAGTCATTTCAGACGCGTCGGCCAGTTTAAAAGAGCTCGGCTACATTTCCCTGTATTGACGAAAAACCTCACCCGATTGTACGCAACAATCCGGGTGAGGTGTTCGAAGATAATTCAAATCAGGCCTTGCGGCGGCGCATGACAATTAATCCCGCGCCAGCTATTCCAAGAAGGGTCGCAGACGCTGGCTCTGGTACGGAAGTGCTCAAATTGTCAAACATAACCTCATGTGTATTGCTCGGGTCGGACGCAATTTGAAGCCAAATATTGTCACCAACCCCTGAGCCGCTGAGATTGAATGTATGGGAGAAGAAAGAAGTATCTCCCGCATAGGTCAACAAGGAACAATCGACCGTCCACGAATCCACCGAGAGCGCGCCCGCCAAACTGCCGACGGGTGTCCCGTTGGGTCCAGCGGTGCTGGATGGGAGGTCCCACAACGAAAACGTGGCCTTTCCAACCGAGGACGCTGTTCGACCGAGAAAGTCTCGGATCAAGGAATCACCATAAAGAGTTACGGAAGCTTCTCCAGAGTAAGTTCCCATGCTTTGATACACATATCCGCTACCGTTTTGAGTTCCCCAATCCAAGGCCAGCTTGCGAGTCTTATCTGTTGAGAAGTGGCTGGCCGAAATCGTAGTGTAATCGTTGTAGCCAAGGCCATAGGAAGTGTTCACGTTCGACTCAAACCAGCCGGGAATGGGCGTTTTGATGTCGTTTGGCGATGTAATGCTGTCATTGAAGTCACCAGCTGTAATTGTCAACTGGGCTTGACTGCTATAACTGACACCCGCGAGAAGCGCAAGTGCCATAGGCAAGGTTTTTATTGCTGCTGTTTTCATTTGTTTTTGGGGTTGTTCTTTCTGGTCTTTGATTGTTTTCCATCATGTTGACCAACGTTCATAATTGGCACCGATGCTGCAATTGTTACTATTCGGTGCCTTTGCCGTCTATCGCGCGAACACGGGATATCGTCATAAGCGCCTACCTGGGTGGGGGATTGCTCTTCTTTATGGATCTTCCGGATTACGATTTAATCCCGACATGCCATCAGAAACAAGATGGTGCAGAAAAACCGAAACAAATCAATTGGCTCCGGGTGGGCAGCCAACCTGTTGCTCCCGGAGACGGGCTGCAGATGGGGTCCGAAAACAGGACTGCTTGGCCCATTCAGCTCAACCCTTCAACGGTGCCAATCAGGCTAAGGCAAAACGCAATAGAATTTCCCTGGAAATCGAGCCGTCGGCCCTCAAAAGTTTTCCACCAATATCGAGAAAAGTCACGAAAGTCTTGCCGGAGAACGTGGCGGCAAGCTAAGTGAACGAGCCGAAAGTCGGGGCATTCAATAAGGCAAGACCCCGACGCATGCTTAGGGCAATAAACCGGCCTCGATCAGCGCCCGTCCCCAGATGGCATAACCCATTTCGGTTGGATGCGTGCCGTCTGAAAGGATGTCTTCGGAAATTGAACCATCGGCGGATAGAAACTTTTCGCCAATATCGAGAAACTTTACGGATGTTTGCCCCGCAAACGCAGAGGCGAGGAGCAAGTTGAGTTTTTTGATTGGGGCGCGTTGCGGATCGTTGGCATCGTTACCTCGAGGAAACACTCCCATAACAACCAACCGGCTTGTCGGTGACTTGGTGCGTAGTCTGCCGCAGACCATTTGGATGGCGGCGGCAATCTCTTCCGGCGAATTCGCCCGGGCGTTGGCTGTGCCGGAGAAGTTGTTGCAGCCGATGTTTAGGACGATGGTCTTCGGTGCCAGCCCGTCCATTTCGCCATTATCAAGCCGCCACAAGACATTTTGCGTGCGATCCCAGCCGAATCCAAGGTTCAACACCTTGAGGTTTTTGAAGGTGTCCTGCCAGGCTTTCACGCCACTTTGCCGCTTGGCGACTGGCTCGCCACTCCAAAAGTGCGTGATTGAGTCTCCATTCAGCACTACATCCGGCTGCGTTTTCCGTTCCAATGCCAGCACTTCACAGTTTCTGGCGTACCAGTCGTGTGCATCATTCTTGATTTTACGTA
>JACXTT010013604.1_pt1 | contig 10701 bp, 9 predicted proteins | sample 9270951 | NCBI WGS metagenome assembly JACXTT01 (sample SAMN15532306, study PRJNA645909) | rock metagenome | isolation source: weathered quartz diorite | place: Puerto Rico | collected 2017-06-21
GGCATTGCGCGCCCCCGGGGCCACCGGCGGGATCCTCCTCCGGCTAACCGCCGAAGGGGAGGCCGCGCCCGCCGCTCTAGACGCGCTCGCGGCTTGCGTGACCGGCCTGGTCGAGTAGCTTCTCCGAGTCTTTGCGACAGCTCGCGTAACTCACCTCGCGGACCCACTGCCGCACCAGGCCGACGCGCGCGGCTGCGACGCTGAGCTCGTCCACACCGAGGCCGACCAGCACGCGCATCGCCTGCGGATCTGACGCGGCCTCCCCGCACACGTCGACCGTGATGCGCGCAGCACGCGCGGCCCGCGTGGTCGCCGCGATCAGGCGGAGCACGCGAATGTCGAGCACGGGCGCCGTCTTCGACTGCTCGCGATCCAGACCAAGCACCAGCTGGGTCAGGTCGTTGGTGCCGAGGCTGAGGAAATCCGCCACCGCAGAGATTTCCGGCGCGGCCGCGGCTGCCTCGGGCGTTTCGATCATCGCGCCCAGCTGCGCCCGGTCGCCGCGGAGCAGGCCACGAACCTGCTCCATCTGATGTACGTCGGTGACCATCGGGACGAGAATGCGAAGCTCGGAGCCGCGCCCGGCGGTAACGATCGCGGCCAGGTGATCGCGGAGCCGATCCGGAAATTCGAGTAACAGGTCGATGCCTCGCGCGGCGGTGCCCCGTAGGAAGGGCGGCGTCTTGTCGCCGCCGAAATCGAACAGGCGAACCGTCGCGGTCTGGCCTCGCAGGTTGCTGAGCACCGGCTCCAGAAAGTCAACCTGCTGCTCGAAGGTTGGCCACGCGGCCGCTTCGAGAAAGAGGAGCTCGCTGCGCAGAAGACCCACACCCTCCGCGCCCTGCGCGATCGCCTCGTGCAGCTCGGCGACGGTCGAGGCGTTGGCGAGCACCCGGACCCGATGCCCGTCCCTCGTTTGGGCCGGTTCGAGCCGTCGAGCCACGGCAACCTCTCGCGCGACACGCCGGCCTTCGGCCTCCGCGCGCGCCAGTGCAAGCCGCTCGGCATCCGGCCCACGGACGACGACGCCGCGATCGCCGTCGACGATCACCTCCTCTCCATCTGCTATCTCGAGCAGGCCCGCGCCCAGGCCTACCACCATCGGCAGGCCAAGCGACCGCGCGACGATCGCCGCATGGGCGGTGACGCCTCCGCCGGCAAGCGCGATGCCTTTCACCCTGGCCGCGTACTCCGCGACGTCCGCCGGGCCGAGGGTTCGCGCTATGACGACGCCCTCACCAACGTGCAAGGCGGCGCCGCGTGCCTGGGCGGCCGCGCGGCGGCCGACGCTCCGGAGGTCATCGGCCCGCTGGGCGAGCGTTGGATCGGGCAGTCGCGCAAGGTCAGACGCCAGCTCCTCAGCCGCATTGACGACGGCGACCGGGGCCGGCATTCCTTTTTCCATCACGAGAGCCTCCACTGCCGCGATCAGTCCCGGATCGCGCGCCATGAGACATCCCGTCTCGACGATGTCCGCCTCCTGATTCTGCCCCGCGCCTCGTAGACGCTTGGCGATTTCTTCCAGCTCGGCCGCGGCTGCGCTGAAAGCAGTGCGAGCGCGCTGCACCTCCGCGGCGCGATTCGGAGCGGCGATACCTCGGTGCGTCACAGCGACCGACCGGTCGAGCACCACGGCCGTCCCCGACGTCACGCCGGGGGCGGCGCTGACACCCTGAAGGGCAAGCTCGCCCATCAGGTTTCCTTGACTACGGCCTTCTGCAGCGCCCGAATCACGAGCGCGGTCGACGTGGCGCCTGGGTCCTGGTGGCCCACCGACCGCTCGCCGAGGTATGACGCCCGACCCTTGCGCGCCTGGAGCGGGATCGTCGAGCGCATGCCCGCCTCCGCTGCGGCAGCCGCATTTTCGAGCGCCTCGTCCAGCGGCGTCCCGTCGAAGAGCTGCGCCCGAAGCGCCTGCACCGCCGGCTCGAGCGCGTCGACCATGGTCTTGTCGCCGACCGCGGCGGTGCCGAGGTCCTTCACCGCGGCCAGCGCAGCGGCCAGGACCTCGACGAGCTGCCCGCCGTCAAACGTTGCCTGGTCACCGAGCACGCGACCGCCGCTGCGCAGCGCGGAGCCCCACAGCGGCCCGCTCGCCCCGCCGACGGTGGAAACAAGCGTCCGCCCGGCGAGAATCAGAAGCTTTCCCGGCGGCGAAGCGGCGTCAGCATCAAGGGCCTGGACGACGGCCTCGAATCCCCTCGTCATGTTGGTGCCGTGGTCTCCGTCTCCGATGGCCGCGTCGAGCTGGACCAGGTGATCCCGCTCGGCGCGCACGGAAACGTTGATCTCGCGCATCCAGGAGGCGATCGTGGCCGCGTCCATGACCCTTTCGCCGATCAAGGTATCCCTTAGACACCCCAGCGCAGCGCGGGAGTGTGCACCGGCGCGTCCCAGTACTTCGTCAGCTCCTCGTCGAGCTCGAGCACGGTCAGCGAGGCACCGGCCATCTCGAGTGACGTGATGTAGCTGCCGACGAGGTTGCGCACCGGCTCCACGCCTGCGGCGCGCAGCTTCTTGTCGACCTCGCCGTACAGGAGGTACAGCTCGAGGAGCGGAGTTCCACCCATGCCGTTGACGAACGCGAGCACCTTCGCTCCCCCCTTCGGCTTGAGGTCCGAGACGACGGCTTCGACGATGACATCGACGACCTCCGACGCGGAACCCAGCTGCGCGCGCCTGCGTCCAGGCTCGCCGTGAATGCCGATGCCGAGCTCGATCTGGCCCTCGGGAAGCTCGAAGATGGCCTTGCCCGAAGCGGGCGGCACGCACGAGGAAAGCGCGACGCCAAACGAGCGAGCCCGCTCGTTCACACGCATCACCGTGTCGGTCACCTTCGCCAGGTCAGCGCCGCTTTCTGCGGCCGCACCGGCGATTTTCTCCGCGAGCACAGTGGCCCCGACGCCGCGCCGGCCCGCCGTGTAGAGGGAATCCTGCACGGCGACGTCGTCGTCGATCACGACCGACGTGACCTTGATCCCCTCGTCCGCCGCGTCCTCGGCGGCCAGCTTGAAGTTGAGCACGTCGCCGGTGTAGTTCTTGACGATGTGGACGACCCCCGCGCCGCCATCCACCGCCTTGGTGGCCGCCAGCATCTGCGCCGGCACCGGTGACGTGAACACCTCGCCGGGGCAGGCGGCGTCGAGCATGCCAAGCCCGACGAAACCGCCGTGAAGCGGCTCGTGGCCGGAGCCGCCGCCCGAGATCAACGCGACCTTGCCCTTCTTCGGGGCGCCCTTGCGCACGATGATCTGCGCCGTGGCGTCGTAGCGGAGGAGGTCCGGGTGCGCGGCCGCCAAACCGGCCAATGATTCCTTGACCACGCCGGCGGGATCGTTGAGGAACTTGCGCATCTGATTGGTTTCAACTGCCATTTTTCTCTCCTTGCCTGCGTCCGCTTCTCAGCTGGCCGCCGCGCGAACTTCGTCGCGGGTCACGGCTTCCTTGATCGGCTTCTCGACGATGCTGGGCTTGGCGAAGTAGTCGTAGGCGAACGAGGCGGCCGTGGCGCCGACGAGCCCGGGGATCAAATAGACCGGGATGTACTGCGTCCAGAAGGTGGTACCGCCCGCGATCGCCTGCACAAGCTCCGGACCGAACGCGCGCGCCGGGTTGAGCGATGCACCGGTGACAGGACCGAAGATCAGGATGATCCCGACGACCGCTCCGCCGATGATCAGTCCCGCCAGCTGCTGCGGGGACCGGCCGTCGACGATGCCGAGGATCGCGAACAGCAGCAAGCCTGTGCCCAGCGCCTCCGCGAGCGCAGCCTGCAAGTAGTAAGAGGTAGATGCGTCGGCGGCGAAATGCGTCTGGCCCATGCCAAAGGTCACGGCGTTCGTACCGAAAACGCCCCAGATGGCAATGGCGCCGACGACGGCGCCGGCGTACTGCGAGATCCAGTAGACCGGGACCTCACGCCACGGAAATCGCCTGGTGGCCGCCAGGGCGAACGTGACCGCCGGGTTGATGTGGCAGCCCGATACCTTGCCGATCGCGTAGACGAGCGCCGTGATTATGAAGCCGAAAGCGAAGCTGATGCCCAGCAGGTCAGCCTCGGTCACGGCCGGCACGGCCTTGCCCGCCAAAGTCAACGTTGCGATCACGGAGCCAGGTCCGACCAGGACCAGAGCGGCCGTGCCGAAAACTTCCGCCAACGCCCGCTGTCGAATCGAGTACATCGCCGCGAAACCCCCTAATTTATTCCTGACTGCTGTTCGACAATGCCGAACGCGTTTCGTAAACCGTAAGGGGTGGTGGAGGTTTTGTCAACAGGCAATTAAAGCCGCGCCCCCGGATACGGGTGCCCTGCACGTGGTCGCGACCGCCCGCTATCGGCGTCGCACTAAGCGGCGGGGCGTTGATTGGTGGCCGCAGCCATACACCGTTGCACAGATATCGGATAGGCTTCCCGCCACAGTGCGCAGCCGGACTGCCATCGGGATCGAGATCAGCCGGGGAGGTCCCCCGACTTAGCGCGCGTCGCTGATTCGGTGGACCTCCCGGCCTAGAGAAGGTCGGGAGGTTTTTTTATGTCCGCCAGAAAGATCGTCGTGTACGACACCACCCTGCGCGACGGGGCGCAGGGTCCGGCAGTCTCGTTCTCCGCCGCCGACAAGGAACGCATCGCGCGTCTGCTCGACCGGCTGGGCTTCGACTATGTCGAGGGCGGGTTCCCCGGGTCCAACCCCAAGGACGAGGAGCTGTTCGCACGGCTCGCCGCGGAGCCGCTCGGGCACGCGCGGCTCGCGGCCTTCGGCGCGACACGCCGCGCGGGCGGCACGTGCGAAGACGACGCCAACTTGAAGGCGCTCGTGGAGAGCAAGGCGTCGGTGTGGACGCTCGTGGGCAAGAGCGACGCATGGCAGGTCTCCACGGTCCTGCAGACGACGAACAACGAAAACCTCGCGATGGTCGAGGATTCGGTCGCGTACGGCGTGGGCCTGGGTCGCGAGGTGATCTTCGACGCCGAGCACTTCTTCGACGGCTTCGCGCGCGACGCCGAGTACGCCACCGAGGTGTGCCTGTCTGCCGCGCGCGCGGGGGCTTCCTGGGTGGTCCTTTGCGACACCAACGGCGGAAGCATGCCTTCGGCCGTCCGACGCGGTGTGGAAGCGGTACGCCAGGCGCTGAGCGATGCCGGCAGCCCGGCCAGGGTCGGAATTCACACCCACAACGACTGCGAGCTCGCCGTCGCCAACACGCTCGAGGGCGTGATGGCCGGCGCCGACATGGTGCAGGGCACGATCAACGGATACGGCGAGCGCTGCGGCAACGCCAACCTCGTCTCGGTAGTGTCCAACCTCGTGCTCAAGCTCGGGGTCGGCGCGTTGCCTGACGTCTCGCTCTCACAGTTCACGGAGCTGTCGCGCACGGTGGCCGAGATCGCCAACCTCGCGCTGCCGCTGCAGCAGCCCTTCGTCGGCTACGGCGCCTTTGCGCACAAGGGTGGGCAGCATGTCGCGGCGGTCCTGCGGCACAAGGACGCCTACCAGCACATCGATCCAGGACTCGTGGGCAACGAGGCACGCGTCCTCGTCTCCGAGCTCTCGGGGCGCGGCAATGTCCTGGCCAAGGCGCGCGAGTTCGGCCTCGAGCTCGACCGCGACGACCCGCAGACGAGATGGCTGGTCCAGCACCTCAAGGAGCTGGAGCACCAGGGTTACTCGTACGAAGCGGCCGAGGCGTCGTTCGAGATGCTGGTGCGCCGCCTGCAGCCAGGCTACGAAGCGCCGTGGACGGTGGCCGACTTCACGGCCCAGGTGCGCAAGAACGGCGGATCGGTTCACGCCGAGGCGACCGTCAAAGTCGATGTCGGCGGCACCGTCTATCACACCGCCGCGTCAGGCAACGGTCCGGTCAATGCGCTCGACGCGGCCTTGCGCAAGGCGCTGAGCCCGCGCTTTCCCGCGCTCGATGACGTGAGCCTGCACGATTACAAGGTGCGCATCCTGAACGGCGACGCAGGAACGGCGGCCACGACGCGGGTGCTGGTCGAGTCCGGAAGGGGCACGACGCGCTGGACGACGGTCGGGTGCTCGGCCAACATCATCGAAGCGTCGCTCCTCGCGCTGGTCGATTCCTTGGAGTACGCGATCCTCGAATAAGACCAGAGATGCAGCTCGCCAGGAAATTCCGCCGCCGCTGCGGCGCGACGTGCGTCTGCTCGGCGAGCTGCTCGGCCAGGTGATCGCGGACTACGGCGGCGCGGGTCTTCTAAGCGACGTGGAAAAGCTGCGCGGGCTGGTCATCCGGGCACGCGACGACGGGCGTTACGAGCGCGCGGCGGAAAAGCTCGTCGCATCGTGGCCGCTTGATCGCGCCGAGCTGGTGGCGCGCGCGTTCGCGTGCTACTTCCATCTGGCGAACCTCGCCGAGGAGCACCACCGCGCCCGCGTGCTCCGCGAGCGCGACCGTGGACCTTCGCCGCAACCCGAGTCGCTCGCCGCGACGATCCAGGAGCTGCGACCGAAGCTCGGACGCAAACCGCTCGAGCGCCTGCTGGCGACTCTCGAGATCCATCCCGTGTTCACTGCGCATCCCACCGAGGCGCGGCGCCGCGCGGTGGTGACCGCGATCCGTCGGGTTGGTGAGCAGCTCGAGCGCCTCGAGGATCCGCGAATCTCCAACTTCGAACGAGTCGAGGCCGAGCGCCGGCTGGCGGAGGAAGTCGACTCGTTGTGGCGCACGGCACTGCTGCGTTCGTCGCCCGTGCAGCCACTCGACGAGGTGCGGTCTTTCATGGCCGTCTTCGACGAGACCCTGTTTCGTCTCGTGCCCGAGCTCATGCGGTCGCTCGACACCGCGCTCGGTGCCCCGGCTCCTTCGTTCCTTCGCTTCGGGAGCTGGATCGGCGGCGATCGCGACGGCAACCCTGCGGTCAGCGCCGACGTGACCGCAAAGACGATGGCGACCCAGGCGGAGCATGCGCTGCTCGCGCTCGAGGCGGTGGCCAACCGGGTGGGCAGGGCGCTGACGGTCGACGCGGTGACGACTCCGCCCTCGCGAGCGCTGCGACAGAGGTTGGGGAAGCCATCCACCGAACCGCACCGTGAGTTCCTGCTGCAGGTGGCGGGGCGCATTCGCGCCACGCGGTTGGGTGAGCAGCCGGCTGCTTATCGGTCCGCTGCCGAGATGCTCGACGACCTGCGATTGGTGCGCGATTCGCTCACGGCCGCGGGCGCAGCGCGGCTCGCGTCAGGTGAGCTGCAGCACCTGGTCTGGCAGGCCGAGACATTCGGATTCCATCTGGCCGAGCTCGAGGTCCGCCAGCACAGCAAGGTGCATGAGCGCGCGCTGACGGAGGTGCGCGCCGGCGACCCAAGAAGCGACGCGGCGCAAGACGTTCTCGACACGCTGGGCGTCATGGCGTCCCTGCAGGCGCGGTTCGGCGTGGACGCCTGCCGCCGCTACGTGGTCAGCTTCACGCGCAGCGCGCAGGACGTCGCCGCGGTCCATGAGCTGGCCAGGCATGCCACCGGCGGAATCGCCCCGGTCATCGACGTGGTCCCGCTGTTCGAAACCGTCGAGGACCTGTCGTGCGCCACGCGCGTGATGGACGGAATGCTCGAGCTCGAGCCGGTGCGCAAGCGCCTCGCGGCGAATGATCGCCGGATCGAGGTGATGCTCGGATACTCAGACTCGGCGAAAGAGGCCGGCCCGCTTTCGGCCACGCTCGCCCTGCATGACGCGCAGGCTGCGCTGACCGCCTGGGCGAAGAAGAACCGGCTGCAGCTGACGCTGTTTCACGGGCGCGGCGGTGCGCTTGGCCGAGGCGGCGGTCCGGCGAACCGGGCCGTGCGCGCACAGGCGCCTGGTTCGGTCAACGGCCACTTCAAGGTGACCGAGCAGGGCGAAGTGATCTTTGCGAGGTACGGCAACCGGGCGATCGCGCGGCGTCACCTGGAGCAGGTGACCTCCGCGGTGCTCGAAGCGTCGGTGCCGCGAGCGGCGCGAAGCGACCCCGCCAATGCATTTCGCGGGCTTGCCGCGCAGATCGACGGGCCGTCGCGCGCCGCGTATCGCCGGCTGGTGGAGGCACCCGGCTTCGAGGAGTGGTTCCTGCGGGTGAGCCCCATCGAGGAGCTCGGCCGGCTGCGGATCGCGTCCCGGCCGTCGCGCCGGGCGGTCGGTCGCCGCCTCGAGGACCTGCGGGCGATCCCATGGGTTTTCGCGTGGTCACAGATGCGGTTGAACCTCCCGGGCTGGTACGGGATCGGCAGCGGCCTGTCGGCAGCTCCGATCGACCAGCTGAGACGCGCCTATGCGGAGTGGCCGCTGTTCAACGCCATGCTCGACAACGCCGAGATGAGCCTCGTCAAGACGGACCGCCGCATCGCGGAGCGATACCTCGCGCTGGACAAGCGAGCGGACCTCGCTTCGCTGGTGCTGTCCGAGTACGACCTCACCAAACGCGCGGTGCTCGAGGTCACCGGCCACCGCCGGCTGCTCGAGGACCGCCGGGTGCTGTCGTGGGCGATCGAGCTGCGCAACCCGTATGTCGACGCGCTGTCGCACCTTCAGCTGCGGGCTCTACGCGCGATTCGCGATCCGAAGATCTCGCGGCTGGACCGCGCCCGGGCCGAGACCGTGTTTCAGCTCACGGTGAATGGAGTGGCGGCCGGCCTTCAGAACACGGGCTGAGCAAGGCCAGGCGGGTCAGGCGATAGCGATCCGCGATTCCCCAGCGTAGGGCGCCGCAGGCCGGTAGGCGGCGATGGCCTGCCTCAGATGGCGGTTGGCGGCGACCAGGTCGCCCCTCGCCTCCAGGACCTCGGCGTAGGCCTCGTGCACCTGGGTCAGGCGAGGTCCCTGGCCCATCGCCTCGGCCGCCACGAGCGCGGCCGCGAATGCTTCGTCTGCATCGGCATCCAGTCCGCGTTGGGCGGCGACCCGGCCCAGCAGCGTGTGTGCCTCGGACGCCGTCGCCATCTCACCTCGCCGAACAGCGAGCTCGAGGGCCAGATGAGCCACGTCCGACGCGCTGTCCACGTCACCCTCGGCCAGCTCGAGCGCCGCGAGGCTCATGAGGATCTCAGCCTTGCCGGTTTCCACGCCCTGCTCATCGAAGATTCGAAGCGCTCGGTCGAGATTGCCTCGCGCCAAAGCGAACTCTCCGAGCTGGATGAGCATCCAGCCGAGGTTGTTCAGCGATCGGGCCTGGGAGAGGCGGTCGTTCAGGGTCTCGTGGATGGTCAGGGCTTTCTGCGCGTAGCGCGCGGCCTCGTTGATCTGGCCGATCTCCTGGTGCGCGAGGCTCATGCCGCCATAGAGCAAGGACAGCTGGTGGAGGTCCTGCACCACGTCGCCCACCGCGACCGCTTCCTCGTAGCAGGCGATCGCCTCCTTCCAGCGCTGGGCGGCGACCAGCATGTGCCCCAACACGCGCAGCAGCCGGGCCTCGAGCACCCGGGGCACCGGCCTGAGGGAGCGGCACGTGGCGAGCGCCCCTTCGGCGATGTGCACCGCGGCGGGATCCTGCATCAGGCCGGCGGCCTGTGCCTCGTTGCCGAGAGCCTCGGCCGTCATATGCAGGTCGGGCACCTGCTCGAAGTACATCCGGGCCGCCGCCGCAAGCCGGCGTCCCAGCACCGGTTGGGCCAAGCGCAGGTAGGCCATGGAGGCGAGCAGCCTGATCCGGGCCTCACTCTCGCCGTCGTACTTGTGGGTCAACGCGGCCTCTGCCGCGACGACCACACCGGCGTTGTCACCCGTCACCAGCAGCCGCTCCAGCTCGGCGATCCTCACCGCCGGGTGCTGGTCTGTGCCGCCGGCCCCGGTGAGGAAGAAGTCGAGCGCCTGGCCTGTTCGCTCTGAGATGAGCTCGAGGGTCTCCATCGAAGGCTTTGCCTTGCCTGTTTCGACGAAGTAGATCGCGGTGCGGCTGATGTCGTCCCTGGCGACCTGGCCCAGGCTGAGACCGGCCATCGCGCGCGCCTGCTTCACCGAGCCAGGCCTGATCTCGATGCCGCGGCGCCGCCCGCGGCGGCGGCCCGAGGTGGCCTTCCCTTGCCCTCTCGAGCCGCCGGTCTCAGGTGCGTGTGTGATCTCCGTCACGCGGGCCAGCTTAACGCAGGCTCGTATGACTTGACGAAAGTCTTACAACTTTTACTCGGCTCAGCAGCAGGGTGGGAGTCCCGCGGCCGGGACGGAGGCCGCCAGGGCAAGGAGAGCTGAGGTCGCCAGGATGGCGGCGAACAGCAGCTTGCGCATCGAAATCACCTCCTTTGCCGCACAGTCCGTGCCGGCTCCCTTGACTACCCGCCTTATCAATCGACCGAGGCGGCAGTGATCTGAGGGACCGGACCCGCTCGGACGCGAGCCGCTCCCAGGGCCACCGCCGCCACCTTCACCCCACCAACGACCGCAGACAAGCCCACGACGCATGCAGCGACCAGCCCGGCCGGACGGGGCGCCACCCCCAGGCCGATCAGCGCCGGCAGCACCGCCAACGCCACGGCCAGCCCCAGGACCCCGATGGCGGCGGTCGCTCGACCCGGCTCGGCGGGCGCCACGTCGTTCTCGACGTCAGCGTCCCCGTCCCCGCCAGGATCCCATTGCGCCGAAATCGCAGTCCTCCACTTAGCCGTGGTCCACACCCTCGCGGCTGTGCTACAAGTAACTGCCCCGCCATGTTAAATGAAAACCGGTGTGACTTAACGGCGGCCCTGGAGATTTCCGTATGCGGGTGCTGAATTGAGC
>JACXTT010013605.1_pt1 | contig 10698 bp, 12 predicted proteins | sample 9270951 | NCBI WGS metagenome assembly JACXTT01 (sample SAMN15532306, study PRJNA645909) | rock metagenome | isolation source: weathered quartz diorite | place: Puerto Rico | collected 2017-06-21
CGGCGCGGGGGGCGGCGCGCTCTGCGGCGGCAAAGTGGGCGCGAAGTGCGCGCCTACCGAATTCTGCGACTTCTTGAACGACACCTGCGGCAACAACGACGCGACCGGCGTGTGCCATCCGCGGCCGTCGGGCTGCCCCGAGAACTACCAGCCGACGTGCGGCTGCGACGGCAAGATCCACAGCAACGCGTGCGACGCTTACGCCTCGGGCGTCGATTTGTCGGCGGCCGGCGGCTGCCCGGCGCCGCAGGGCCAGTTCGCGTGCGGCGCGGGGTTCTGCACGGCCGGCACGCAATATTGTCAGCACCAGGTGTCGGACGTCGCCAACGAGCCCGACAGCTACGGCTGCCTCGCGGCGCCGCCGACCTGTGGCAAGACGCCGATGTGCATGTGCCTGTCGATGGTGCCGTGCGGGCAATTCTGCAAGTCGGTCGGCGTGGGCGCGCTGGTCGTCACCTGCCCCGGCGGGTGACGGCGCTCAGGTGATCGGCTGGTAGCTGAACCTTTGACCGCCCACGGACGCCGCAGCCATCGCGCCACCCTTGGGCATCACGAACACCGCCAATCCGGACGGGTTGTACCCGGCCTTCTTGGCCGCGCCCTCCTCGAGGATGACCGCCGAGACCTCGGCGCCGAGCTTGGTCTCGCCGCGCTTGAACGCCTCGAGCGACGCCGGGTCGCGGAAGAAGATGACCTCCGCGAACCTCTGGCCGCCGGCCTGCGCGCCGACGCTCACCTCGGTCATCTTGGCCTGGCCGACGAGCCGGCCGCGCTCGTACACCCAGCCGGTTCCGTGCGCGCCGCCCACCAACAGGCCGCCCTTGCCGATGGCCGGAAACACCACGTAGCCGTAGGCGTCGTTGAAGAACGTCGCGATGCCCGGATCGGCGCGCTCCAGCTCGCTGATCGTGTCCTCGGCCATGGCCAGTTGATCGGCCTGTGGCGCCTCGGCCGGCTTGCCTTGCTGTGAGCACGCTGCCGCCGTGAGCAGCGACACAGCCACCATCACGTTTCGGATTCGCATGAACGATCGACGTGCATCCGACATGCCGCTGCGGCCGGGTGGGCTGAAGGCAAGCAGTGCGACCTGCTCAAAGGCCGAACTTGTTCTTCAGGTAGCCTTCGACCCCCGCGATTTGCGCGTCGCTGACGGAGCCCTTGTAGGCGATGAGCTGCAGCATATAGAGCTCGCCGGTGGTATTGCCGGCGCCCATGTGGACCGGCCAGATCGGCCAATCGAGGTTCGACGTCGACTTGGTGCCCGCGGTCGGAACGCCGTCGACGCGGATCTCGAGGCTTGGCCCGCGCACGGTGATCACGTGGAACACGAAGCCGCCGTCGTTGGGGAGAGCAGCTTGAGCGCTAGCCGATAGCGTGACGGCCTTGGCGATTTTGCCGTCAATGGTTACGCGTAGACCGTCCTGGTTGTTCTTCGTCCAAACGAACACGCCCTTGCCTTGGCTTTCGTTCCCTCGAACGACACCCACGATCGCGAACGCGCCGGTGCCGAACTGAAGGCTAGCGACATCGGGGACGCCGTATAAGCCGCCCCCATTTTGGACGAACCGCAAGACGTCGAAGCCCTTGTAGTTTGCTTTCAGGAGCATCGGCATGTCCTGGTACGCGGTGGCTTTGGCGTTGTTCCCAAGGCCGGACTGATCGGCCCACTGGGCCACGTGCGCCGGATTTTGGGGATCGATCGTCGTTCCGGTCGACGAGTCGAGCCACAAGACGAGCCCTGGGACCTTATCGGGTGCGATGGGCCCACCTCCCGCGCCGCTCGTGCTCGAGGTGGCGCTCGTCGAGGACGTCACCGCGCTGCTACTTCCGTTGGTCGAGGTGGACGCGGCGGTGGCTGTTGCCATACCGCCAGACCCAGCCGTGCTGGTGCTTGTCGCCCGCCGGCGCCAGCCGTCGTTCCCGCTCCGGACCCAGCGGTGGCTGTCGTCCCGTTTCCACAAGAGCACGGGTCGAATCCGCTGCCGTCGGCCTTGCACACCTGCGTGCCGGGGCACTGCGCCGGCCCTGCGCAGGCGATCGATTGCCCAGGCGCGCACGGCTTTGGCGAAGAATCGTTGTTGACCGAACTGCACGCGTAGACGACCGCCGCCACCGCGAAGATTCCGACCACCCGCATTCGCCAATCCTACCACGCACGGGCCCTAGGCGTCCTTCGAACTACCGCGGCGCAAGTGTCGCACTGAGGCGAGCAGAGCACCGCGATCCGCGACCCTCGTGACGAAAGATCAGTACGGCTTGAATTTATTGCAGTGGTGGAGCCGGCGGGAATCGAACCCGCGTCCGCGAGGCTTCCAGCGGACCTTCGTTCACGTGCGTAGTCGCATTACCCGAGCGACGGGGCTCGTGGATTCGGCCACGACCTAGCTCGCCGTGATTTCGGCAGCGTTACGGCGGGCGGCCTCGCGCTACCTAGCCCTGTGGTTGACACCCTCGGGGTACTAGGGCGACCTTCCCCTCGGATGCTCATGGCTTAATTAGGCCGCGAGAGCGTATGCGTTGTCGTTCGCAACTAATACGACCCGATTAACGATGCGGTTCGGGCGCCGCCGCACGCAGATCAACCTTCCATCCCCACGTCGAAGCCGATCGGCCCCTCGTGTCACCTACAAGTTGGTGTCGCCCGACCGCTCCGTCAAGCGGGCAACTGGGAAAGTACCTCGTCGGGCTCCGGAAACCGGTCGCTCTCGAACTTGTCCCACAGCTTGCGCCCGTCGGCGGTCACCGTGAACTCGCCCGTCTTGCCGGGCGTGAGCGTCGCCTCGACGCCGGTCTTTTTCTTGATGGCAGCCGCGAGACCCGCGGCCTTGGGCTTGTAGTTTCAGACGACGCAGTAGCGGATCTCGATGTTCATGGTCGTCACTGCGCGATCTTGTTGAGATCGAGCATCTCTTCCGCGCTCGGCACCACGATCAGATCGCAGCGCCGGTTCTTCTGCTTGCCCTCTTTGCTGGTGTTGTCGGCCACCGGATCGGTGGCGGCGAAACCGGCCGCGCTCCAGCGCGTCACCGGCATGCCGCCGTGCTTGTCGTCCACCAAGTACAAGAGCACGCTGCGCGCGCGCATCAGCGACAGGCCCCAGTTGTCGTGGAACGGCCCACCCTTGAGCTGCTCGCTGTCGGTGTGGCCGGCGACCTGATAGTCGCGCGCCAACAGCGATGCGTCGGCCTTGATGACCGTCGCCACCTTGTCGAGGATCTCCTCGCCGTCCTTCTTGAGCGTGTCCTTGCCCGAGTCGAACAGCACGTCGCCGGGCAGCGAGATCACCATGCGGTTGTTGTGGATGTTCACCGTCAGCCCGAGGCTGGTGAGCGCGTTGAGCTTCGAGCGCAGCGCGTCGAAGCGCGCCTTGATGCGCTCCAGCTGGTCGGCGCGCTTCTTGTACTCGGCGAGCGCCGCCTCGAGATCGCGCTGCGAGGCGCTCAGCTTGGCGAGCTCGGCGGCGCGCTGCTCCGCGTCCGCGCCGAGCTTCTTGAGGTCGACGCCGGCCGCTTCGAGCTCTTTCTCGAGCTGCGTGACCTTGTCTTGTGCCTCTTGCAGCGCCTTCGACATCTCGTCGAGCTGCTTCTGTTTCTGCTGATCTTGCGTGACCAGCCGGTTGTACTTGTCGAGCTGCGCCTGCCATTCCTCTTCGGAATAGCCGCAGGCCGCGGCCGCGAACGCCATGGTGGAGAAAAGCCCGATGCGAACGAAATGCCTCATGACGGTTGCATCGGTAGCAAAAGCTCGCCCCAGCGACAAGCGCCGGCGTCGACACGCCATCGACCGAGCCTTGCCCGGGCAAGGCTTGCCGTGCGAAATTGGCTCTCGTTGGCGATGGCACATCGCATCACGCTGATCCCGGGGGACGGAATCGGCCCCGAGGTCACGGACGCCGCGCGCGCCGTCGTCCGCGCCGCGGGGGTCGAGGTCGACTGGGACGTGCAGCACGCCGGCATCGAGGTGGCGCGCATCGCCGACACGCCGCTGCCCGAGAGCGTGCTCGCGTCGATTCGCGCCAACAAGGTCGCGCTCAAGGGGCCGTGCGGCACGCCCATCGGCGGCGGGTTCCGCTCGGTGAACGTCACCCTGCGCCAGACGCTCGACCTCTACGCCAACGTCCGCCCGGTCAAGAGCCTGCCCAAGGTCGAGCCGCGCTTCGACGTCGACATGGTGATCGTGCGCGAGAACACCGAGGGCCTGTACGCGGGCCTCGAGCTGATGATCCTGCCCGGCATCGCGCAGAGCATCAAGCTCACCACCGAGCGCAGCTCGAAGCGCATCGCCGATTTCGCGTTCCGCTACGCGCGCAGCCACGGCCGCCCGCGCGTCACCATGGTGCACAAGGCCAACATCGTGAAGGTGAGCGACGGGCTCGCGCTCGAGGCCACGCGTAAGGTCGCCAAGGACTACCCCGACATCGAGCTCAAGGAGATGATCGTCGACGCCGCCGCCATGAACATGGTGCGCAATCCGAACGCGCTCGGCGTGCTGGTGACCGAGAACCTGTACGGCGACGTGCTGTCGGATCTCGGCGCGGGGCTGGTCGGCGGGCTCGGCTTCGTGCCGGGCGCCAACATCGGCGATCAGGCGGCGGTGTTCGAGGCGGTTCACGGCACCGCGCCGGACATCGCCGGCAAGGGCATCGCCAACCCGACCGCCATCGTGCAGAGCGCGGTGATGATGCTGCACCACCTCCGTGAGCGCGACGCGGCCGAGGCGATCCACCGCGCGCTCTTGCGGCAATACGAACAGCAGCGCGCGCTCACCCGCGACATCGGCGGGCAGGCCGGCACCAAGGAGTTCACGGCCGAGCTGTGCCGTTTGGCCCGCGAAGAGCGCGGCTTGCCGCCGGCGTCGCGCGCGTTCGTCTGATGCCAACCGGGAGTTGGCACCGACAACCCGAGGTTGGCAGCGCTCACCGTAATTTCGAATAGTTACCGTGTTTTTCGGGCTGGCCCTCGGCTTGCGAAGGCACGCCGGGATGCGCGCGCAATCGTGGTGGGTCTTGGCGGCAGGGGCGATGACGGTGGGCTGCACGACGCCGGCCGGCGACGACGAGAACGTCGGCCAGGCCGAAGAGGCGTCGGTGGTGTGCGCCACCGGCGGCACCGTGCTCGGCATCGACGTGTCGTATTACCAGAGCAAGCCGAACTGGAAGGCGGTGGCCGGCGCGGGCATGCGCTTCGCGATCGCGCGCATCAACGACGGCAGCTTCATCGACCCGGTGTTCGATTACGACTACCAGGGGATCCGCGACGCCGGGCTGGTGCGCGGCAGCTACCAGTTCTTTCGCTCGTCGCACGACCCCATCGCGATGGCCGATCTGGTCATCAAGAAGGTGGGCAAGCTCGAGCCGGGCGATCTCGCGCCGGTGCTCGACGTGGAGGCCACCGACGGCGCGAGCGCGCCGCAGATGGTCGACAAGATCCAGAAGTGGGCGGCGCACGTCGAGCAGGGCCTCGGGCGCAAGCCGATCATCTACAGCGGCCGCTATTTCTGGGATGACAACGTGAAGTCCAGCGCGTTGAAGGATTATCCGTACTGGATCCCCGAGTACACCAGCGACACGTGCCCGAACTTGGCGGCGGCGTGGAACCACTGGGTGATGTGGCAGTTCACGTCGACCAACAACGTGGCCGGCATCGCGGGCCACGTGGACACGAACCGCTTCAACGGCGGCGAGCTCGGCCTGCAAGACATGGCCGCCAATGGCTACCGCGCGTCGATCGGGTCGCTCGACTACCCGAGGACGCTCGAGGCCGGCAAGAGCGGCATGGTGGCGCTGAAGCTCAAGAACGAGGGCGCGCGCAGCTGGGGCGGCAAGACCAAGCTCGGTACCAGCGACCAGCGCGACCGCAAGAGCCCGTTCGCCGCGCCGACGTGGGACTCGCCGTCGCGCGTCGTCACCGTGGAGGGCACGGTCAAGCACGGCCAGGTGGCGACCATCCAGTTCCACCTCGTCGCGCCCGCCAAGACCGGCGACTACCTCGAGCACTTCAACTTGGTCGAAGAGGGCGCGGCGTGGTTCAGCGACATCGTGCCCGGCGGCGGGCCGAGCGACACGGCGATCGCGCTGTCCATCAAAGTCGTCGCCGCGAGCGGTGGCAGCGGCGCCGGCGGCGGATCGAGCACGAGCACCGGGACGAGCACCGGGACGAGCGCGAGCGCGAGCACGGGCGCGGGCGCGGGCGCGGGCGCGGGTGGGAACGACGCCAGCGGAGGCGCGATCGGCAGCGGGGAAGCGCCCGGCGATCCGTCCGCGGCGATCGGCGAGCAAACCGCCAAGGGATCGTGCGCGCTCGTGCCGGGCGATGGGGATGGCGCCGCGGGCACGGCCGGCGCGTGGCTGGTCGGCGTCGCGCTCCTCGGCTTCAGGGCACGGGCAAGTCGGGCGAGAGCGGGTCGAGGGGAGGCTTCTCGCGCGGATCGGCGTCGAGCTCGCTGACCACGCGCAGGGTGCCGAGCGTCCGCTCGCGCATCACCGCCAGGCGCGCCTCCACGATGCGCGCCGCGTCGCGCCCGCCGTGCTCGGTGCTGAACGCGAACGCGAAACAGTGCCGCGCCCGCGATCCGAACGCCGTGAGGTAGCCGTGCACGCTCGCGGCCGCCTTGGTGCCGACCGTCAGCTCGGTGTCGAACCCGTCGGGGACCGCGGCCGTCTCGCGCACCACCACGTCGCCCGCCGGCAGCTCGCGCGCGCGCCGCGCTCGCTCCTCGCAGGCCTGGCGCGTCATGTTCTCGCTCTCGAACCAGGCACGCACCACCAAATGCGAGCCGGTGGCCGGGTGCTCGAGCTCGACGAACTGGCTCTTGGCGCGCACCGGATGCCACCCGGCCGGATCGGGCATCTCCACGCTCAGCTGGAAGCGCCGCACGAGCACGCGGTCGAACGGCTTGCCGCCGCCGGACGACGGAAACGGGGGCGCACCTTCGGCGCTGGTCGCGCTCGGTTGCGGCGGGCCGTCGCGGAGCGGTGCGGTCGGGGTGCACGCGGCGAGCGTCGTCGCCGCCGCGAGCATCACACGTAAGTGAGCCACTCGGGGTGACCGTCGTCGCTGCCCTTGACGACGTCGAAGTAGCGCTTCTGGATGCGCATGGTGATCGGCCCGGGCTTGCCCTCGCCGATGGCCCGGTCGTCCACCTCGCGGATGGGGGTGACCTCGACCGCGGTTCCGGTGAAGAACGCTTCGTCGGCGAGGTACAGCTGATCGCGGGTGATGAGCTGCTCGACCACCGGCAGCCCGTCTTCGCGCGCCAGCTCGAGCACGGTATCGCGCGTGATGCCGCCGAGGATCGACGACGACAGCGGCGGCGTGATGAGCTTGCCGCCCTTGACGATGAACAAGTTCTCGCCCGAGCCCTCGCACACGCAGCCCTGGTGATCGAGCAGGATGGCCTCGTCGTAGCCGGCGATCTTCGCCTCGCGCTTGGCGAGGATCGAGTTGGTGTACTGGCCCATGATTTTGCCCTTGGCGAGCGCGATGCTCGGGTGATGGCGCACCCAAGCGCTGATCTTGGTGCGCACGCCCTTTTCGAGCGCGCCGGCGCCGAGGTAGGCGCCCCACTTCCACGACACGATCGCGGTGCGGATCGGGTTGTCGGGCGCATACACGCCCATCGCGCCGTCGCCCACCCACACGATCGGCCGCAAGTAACCCTCGCTGAGGCCGTTGGCGCGGAGCAGCTCGACGCTGGCATCGGCGACCTGCTTGGCGTCGAAGCGCGGCGCCAGGGCGATCAGCTTGCAGGTGTCGAACAGGCGCCGAACGTGCTCGTGCAGCCGAAAAATCGCGGTCTTGCCGTTGGCGCGGCGGTACGCGCGGATCCCTTCGAAGGCTCCGAGCCCGTAGTGAAGCGTGTGCGACAGGATGTGGATCTTGGCGTCATCCCAGTCGCGGAGCTCCCCCTCGACCCAGATCTTCTTGAGTTTTTCGATCGCCATGACGCACGTTGGGCGTACCGTCTTTGTGCGACGGCAACAAGCGATCGATTTGACGCGACGCGCTGTGCGCGCTCAATCGGGCATGCTGTCGATCAGGTCGTCGGCGTCGATGCCGTCGACCGAGATGCGAGCCGCGTCCTCTTCTTCGGCTGCTGCGGCGACCGTGCGCCCGGGCAAGCCACGCGCGATGCGCTCCAGGCGCTCGAGCGTCGCGCCATCGATGCCGCCATTCACCTTGTCCATGCCGACACCTCCCGCCGTGCGACCTATGCCACGCGCGCGCCGTGCGGGCCGAGTTTTTGGCAGCGTTTTGTGGGGCCGATGTGGTATGGTGGGCTGTCCGCGGGGGTAGACGTGTGGCCGGCTCATGCCGGCCCGCCCAACACGGACGCGCACCAGGACGCAACATGGCGCAGACACGACGCCGAGGCGGCCGCTCCAACGGCCACGGGCGCGGAAACGGGAATCGATTCCGCGTGCCCGTCGAAACCAAGGTTTGGCACGATCCGCTGTTGAAACCGCGGAACGGCAGCAACGCGACGACCGACGCGGTCCAGGCCGCGCCCGAGCCTGCGCCGGCCCCCGTCCCCGAGGCGCCGCGCCGTGCCGCGCGCATCATCGCCGGGCCGAAGCCGCCGACCGATCCGCGCGAGCTGGAACGGCAACGTTTGCTCGCGCGCTTGATGGCGGCAGAAGGGCGCCCGTCCATCACCCGGGCCGTCGACGATTACCTGGCGGGCGGCTTCGAGCTGCCGCGCACCCAGGAGGTGTGGCTGCAAGTGCTCGAGCACCGGGACGAGGGCAAGGTGCAGGACGCCATCGCCACGCTGCAAGGGCTGCTCGAAGAGGGGCCGCCGCACCGCCGCGCGGTGCTCGACGCGCGGCTCCGCAGCATCGAAGAAATGGCCGACGAAGGGGTCACGCGCCGCGCCGCGGCCGAGCTGCGCCGCTGCGTGATGAAGGCCGACGACGCGGCCGCGCTTGCCTCGCGACAGAGCGCGCTGGGCTCGTCGCCGGACGGCGAGTCGCACTCGGGCTGATGCAGCGCGGCGACTCTGCCATTGTGCCGGGCGGGCCCGGCTCCACGCTCGAGAGGCGGGGCCCCAACCCCGCCATGCCTCCCGGCGCGTTCGAGAGCGCGTTCGCGGAGCTGCTCGCGGCCCACCAACGGCGCAGCGACAACGAGCGCTGCATCGAGTGCGGCGGCTGCCAGCGCTGCAGCGATTGCACCTTTTGCAAGGGGTCGCGCGACTTGGTGCGCTGCAACTACTGCGTCGACACCGAGAGCTCGGTCGACTGCAATCACTGCCACGGCTCGCGCGGCCTCATCGGCTGTACGCACGTGAGCGCGAGCGATCGCTGCTCGCGGTCGGCGTACCTCGATCATTGCGCGGACTGCGACGATTGCCGCTATTGCTTCGGCTGCGTGGGTTTGAGCGGGCGCGAGTTCTTCATCCTCAACCAACGCTACGAGCGCAGCGAATACTTCAAGCTGACCGCGCGGCTCAAACGCGAGCTCGGCGCGCGGCGGCTGGCGGCGATCGAGCGCCGCTGAACGAGCTGGCGATGGCCGACGACGCGCTCGAGGCGCTTTGGGACGCGGCGCGCGCCGAGTTCGCGGCCGACGGGCCGAACCGCGCGTTCATCGAATATTGCCGCGCGCGCGGCGAGCTGCCGGAAGCGGCGCGGCGCTATCGGGAAGCGAAGCAGTCCCTCGCGACCGGCTCGGGCGCGGGCTCGGGCTCGTCCGCCATCGAGAAGCGCTTGGCCGCCATCGCGATGATCGCCATGAGCGACATCGACATGCGCAAGAGCGAGCCGCCTTCGAAGCGGCCGCATCCCGTGCTGATCGCGCTGGCCGCGGGGATCCTCGGCGTGGCGCTCTACGGCCTCTGGTTGGCGTTCTTCGGGCAGTAGCGGCCCACCGCCTCGAGCAACCGGTCGAGCCCGATGGGCTTGTAGAGGATGTCGGCCGCGGAGATCGGGTTGAGGTCGAGGTTGCGCCCCGCGGTCATCACCACCACCGGCACGTCGGCGATGGCCGGATCTTGCATTTGCGCGGCGCGGAACTCCCAGCCGTCCATGGTCGGCATCATCAGATCGAGCAACACCAGGCAGCAGTCTTTGCCTTGGCGCTTGAGCTCGTCGAGGGCGGCGCGCCCGTCGCTCGCGCCGATCGGCTCGTAGCCCGCGTCCTGCAAGAGCTCGCAGACGGTCCAGCGGAGATCGTCGTCGTCGTCAACGACCAGGACGCGGTGATTCATGAGCAATCGCCTAGGCCCGAATTGCAGCAGAATAATGCTTTTTTTCGCGTTTAGGAGCAAAAGTTCCAGGCCGCCGCCAGCGGCGCGCGTCAATTTGGGCGCAAACCGTAACCAAGCGCGAGCCAGGTCGACAAAAGGTTACAGGCGGCGTGGAACAACACGCCCGCGCCGACGCCGCGCGTGCGCCCGCGCAACCAACCGAACGCCAGCGCCGGGAAGAACACCGCCAGGCGCGCGGGATCCGGGATGGTGAGCAAATGACCGAACGCGAAAATCGCCGCCGAGGCGATCCAACCCAGGCCGAGCTCGGCGCCGAAGATGCGCCAGCGCGCGCCCCAGCGGCCGTCGAGCGCGCTGTGCAGATAGCCGCGGAAGAACGCCTCCTCGGGGAGCGCGATCACCAAGAGCTGGCCGAGCACGCGGTCGACGGGATCGCCGGGCACGCGCCACGCGAAGTGCCGCCCCGGCGCCCACATCGCGCGGTAGCCGAGC
>JACXTT010013606.1_pt1 | contig 10697 bp, 9 predicted proteins | sample 9270951 | NCBI WGS metagenome assembly JACXTT01 (sample SAMN15532306, study PRJNA645909) | rock metagenome | isolation source: weathered quartz diorite | place: Puerto Rico | collected 2017-06-21
CGACGATGGATTTTGTGCATCGCAGGGGTGGTCGGTCCGAAATGTCTGCGCAGGCCCGGGCGACCGTACAGCTCGCGTTTGCCGGGCAGCAGCTCGCGGAAGAGCGCGCCTTCCAGGCTCGCCTGGAAATGGAAGGTTCGGGGGGAGGAAAGGGCGAACCAGGAAGGCAGACTCCGCGAGACAACGAATGATAAGGAGAGAGCACTATGTTTAAGCGTAATCAGTTTTGGATCATGGCATTTATTTTTCTTTTATTGATCGGCACGTTGGGCCTTCGCACGCTCAGTGCGAAGGAAACAGCCACCGACGAACATGAGCGGGCCCAGAAGGCTGCGGCGGTTCTTTCCGAAATCATGCAGATCCCCGAGGAAGGGATCCCGAATGATCTGATGGCTCGAGCGGAGGCAGTGGCCGTATTTCCGCATATGCTCAAAGGAGCATTCGGCATCGGTGGAGAATATGGTAAGGGTCTGGTGTCGCGGCGCATGGAAAACGGACGTTGGAGCCCTCCGTCGTTCATTAAAATCGGCGGCGGCAGTTTCGGCTTTCAGCTCGGAGTTCAATCCACCGACCTAGTTCTCATATTCACAAACCGCGAGGGCTTTCGAGGACTGCTCGATGGCAAGGTCAAATTAGGCGCCGACGCGGCTGTGGCGGCTGGACCCGTGGGGCGGAACGCGCAAGTGGCGACAGACGTTCTGCTGAAATCACCCGTACTGGCGTACTCACGTTCCAAAGGCTTGTTTGCCGGGATTTCTCTCGATGGTTCCGTTGTGAGTATCGATGATTCCGCAAACCGAAAAGCTTACGGCAAGGAGATTACCGCCGAGGACGTTCTTTATAACGGTAAAGTTCGGATGACGGACGCCGTTGCACCATTTGTCCGGACGCTGGAAAAATACGCGCCACCGCGAAAACGGGTGACCGACTAGTTTTGGAGGATGAAATGAGGAAGTTCGTTATTCTTTCATTCGTGTACATTCTGTCGGGGTTCTTGTTGATCAGTTGCCAACGCGACCAGGGAGTCCAAGCTGCTTTTGAACAGGATAAGACGGGAACATACCAACCGCGTCCCGCGCCAAAGGGTGAAGTTCAACAGAATCCGGAAATGAGTGGAGAGCTGCAGCGCGTCGATATGACTGCGAAAACCATTACAATTCGTGTCGATAATGGAATGGAGCAGACCTTCAAATTCGATGACAACACCATGGTTATGGGTTTGGAAGGCCAGCCGCAGGCGAATGTTCCGTCCAAGCAGGGCAAGGCGGGCAATGCGTCCGTTAAAAACCTCATCGGCAAAGAAGGATCTGAACTGACTGTACAGTGGCGCGACGAGAACGGGGTCAAGACGGCAACGCACATCGACGTTACACAGGTCAGCACTGCGCGTAGCTCGCAGCATGCGGGGAAGAAAAAGACGAAGGGAGCTTACTAGCTGTAGGCGCGGTCTATGACCGCGCGTATTTCGTCGCTTGTGGAAACTGCGCGGTCATAGACCGCGCCTACAGTTATTCCACCGTGCTTGTGGCTGTAGTGAAGCCATTCTTAGCGTGTTTCAAAATCCAGCGGATCACACGCCCGTTATTGTAGACGTAGCTGACTATATGGTTCAGCGTTGAGAAGCAGTGCAGCTCGCAGTCTTTTTTCATCTCACTGAGCTGATCCCTATCGAACTTCGGTTTGCCAACGACCCCCCAATCGTGAGTTGCGGAGTACATCGGGAAACACGGAGCTAGTGTACCGTCAGTCCGGATGATCAACGTATTTCGCCCAGCTCTGCAGCCCCACGGCTCGATATGACCACGCATAAACTGCTTCATCTGGCGCAGCCGCGTTTTTTGGTTCACGATCTTGTATCCCTGCTCATGCTTCTCCAAGATCCAATCGAGCAATTCGTCGACTTTGGGATAATCAGCCGGCGTAAGGAATGTGCTGTTCTCGTTGAGATGTTTGAAATGAGGCGCATCGATAATCGGGGACTCGACGATGTGATAATCGATCCCAATATCGTACTCCTTCGCAAGCTCGGTCAATGCCTTCACATCGTCCATGTTTGTGCGACAAATGCAAACGTTGAAGAACACGGAGATGCAGTACTTGCGCATATTCTTGATGAGATATTCGAAGTACGGGCGAATAGGGTTTAAAGCTTTCGCCAATCCTGGTTTTTCCTCGATGCAATCCACGGCCAAGTTGACCGTCCCGAGTCCCGCATCACCCAACCGATCGATCACGTCGGGTTTCATCAGCCTGCCATTGGTGGGGAGATAAACGATGAAATCCTTTTTTGCAGCGTAGTAGACGATTTTGTGGATGAATTTGGGCCGCAAGAGAGGTTCTCCACCCATCAATGCGAGAAACCGATTCCCAAGAGAGTGCAACCAGTCGATGGATTCTCTGGCGACAGGTTCGGTCATCCCCTTCACGCTATTGTCATAAGACCAACAATAGTGGCAATCCAAGTTGCACTTCCATTCGCTGAAGAGATATGCGATCAACGGCTGAATTTCGCCGGGCATCAGCCTGTGCTTGAAGTAAGGGGCTCCCAGACCCTTCCACGTCCGCCACGCTTTGAAGTTATGGTAAGAACGATCGGTGTTCCACCGAGGATACGTGTACTGCGGATAAACGGGTTCAGGCAGACCATTCTCGACGGCGATTCCAGTTTGTAACCGACTCCTGCCCTCGGAAGAATTCACCAAGACGTCACGAAGCTTCACATCCACACGGAAATCAGGAACTGCTTTCTTCCCCGGTTCGTTAGTGATCACTCAATTCCTCCTTCGGTTGCAGCGACCGGATGAATGCGGTTGTCACAGAATTGATTAGTCTAGCGCATTAATCCTGACGTGTTCCAAAATTTCAAGGAAAAACACCGAAGTCGGCATTAACTTGCGGGACGGTTTAAACTATGCGCGCTATGTCTCGAGCAACAATTACGGTACAGGCTATCAAACGAACGCCACTGAACGGGAATCAGATCGTCGGTTTTTGGGGAGCTTGGGCGGGCTGGACTCTCGACGGTATGGACTCGTTTATTTATGCGCTCGTCCTCGCGCCGGCACTAACGGAGCTTTTGCCGAAGTCCGGTTATGCGGCGACGCCGGGTAACGTCGGTCTCGCCGGCTCGATTCTGTTTGCGCTCTTTCTAACGGGGTGGGGCCTGGCATTCATGTGGGGACCGCTTGCGGATCGTTTCGGGCGAACGAAAATCCTGGCTGCCACGATATTCACGTTTTCCGTCTTCACTGGACTGGCATCGACGGCACAAAGTGTATGGACGCTGGGCTTATATCGCTTCATTGCCGGCGCCGGTATTGGGGGCGAATGGGCGCTCGCCGGTACATACATCGCGGAAGCCTGGCCGGAAGACCGCCGGGCAATGGGTGCCGGTTATCTCCAGACTGGGTATTACGCCGGATTCTTCTTGGCAGCCGCACTCAATTACACCGTTGGTGCGCATTATGGCTGGCGGGCAATGTTCCTCGTGGGGCTGGTGCCGGTTATTGTATCCGTCGCGGTTTTGTTGCGGGTAGAGGAATCAAAGAAGTGGCAAAAGGCGGGAGGTGCCTCCCGGCAAACGGCTCCGCCGTTGGCTTCTATCCTACGGGGTAGGTACAGCAAGCGCACGCTTGTCGCGGCCGCGCTACTCACCGTGGCGATCATCGGTCTATGGGCGGGAGCCGTTTATGAGCCATCGGCGGTGATCCAACTGGCGGCTAAAGCTGGAATGACGCCAGTGGATGCCGGAAAGACAGCTTCTCTGGCGACGGGTATTCTTTCGATAGGCACGATACTCGGGTGCCTCGCTTTGCCGCCGATAGCTCAGAAAATTGGCCGGCGGAAAACGTTGGCAATTTATTTCGCCGGTATGGCCGCTTCGATTGCTGCCAGCTTCGGCTGGGCATTTTATCTGGAGAACGGTCTGATCCCATTTATGGCTTTGCTTTTCGTTCTCGGATTTTTCGGCGGCAATTTCACTATCTTCACGCTCTGGCTTCCCGAACAGTTCGAAACACGTGTTCGCGCCACCGCTTTTGCATTCTGCACATCGGTGGGCCGCTTTATTGGGGCCGGCGTGAATTTTCTTCTGGGCGCTGCAGTACTGCGTATGGGAACACTGGGAATCCCGATCGCTTGTACTGCGATTGCATTCGTTCTGGGTTTGCTCCTGATTCCTCTGGCACCGGAGACCAAAGGGCAAGCGTTGCCGGAGTAGGAGAGGCGGCTTCACGGGAGGTCCTGATGCCGAAAACAAAACCTTATATTCGGCTGACCCAACCACTTATTCGCGACCGGCGGGATGGTCCTTTGCGTCCCGCCCCATGGGATCAAGCATTAGATCGCGCCGCCCAAGGCTTGAGAAGTGCCATTGATCAGGGCGCGGACCGTTCGTTCGGAATGTTCAGCTGCTCGAAGGCGACAAACGAAATGAATTTTGTCGCGCAGAAGTTCGCGCGTGTCGTCATGGGGAGTAATAATATCGACAGCTGTAACCGCACCTGACATGCTCCAAGCGTCGCCGGTCTGGCGATGGTTTTCGGAGCAGGGGGAGGGACGAACTCCTATCAGGAGATCGAGGAGACAGATGTCATTCTTCTCTGGGGGTCCAATGCCCGCGAAACGCATCCGATTTTCTTCCACCATTTATTAAAGGGCGTACGGCACGGCGCCCGCCTCTATGCGATCGATCCGAGGCGCACAACTTCTGCACAGTGGGCAGACGTTTGGGCTGGTCTCGATGTGGGGACGGACATTGCACTAGCAAATGCCGTGGGGCGTGAAATCATCGCCTCTGGTCTAGAGAATACGGAGTTTATCGACAACGCGACGATGGGATTTGAGGAGTATTCGCACTCCGTCCAACCCTATACGTTGGATTATGCCGAACGCGAGACCGGTGTTTCCCGACACATTATTCGCGAGATGGCTCATGCCTATGCACGCGCCCGGCGGGCAATGATTTGCTGGACCCTCGGAATCACCGAACATCACAACGCCGTGGATAACGTGCTTGCGCTGATTAACCTCGCCTTGTTGACGGGGCACGTGGGCAAATATGGCAGCGGCCTCAATCCTCTTCGGGGACAAAACAACGTTCAAGGTGGCGGCGACATGGGTGCATTGCCGGATCGGCTCACGGGGTTTCAACATGTCGAGAATGGGTTATTGCGTGAAAAATTCGAGAAGTACTGGAACGCTAAGATTCTGCCTAAGAAGGGTTGGCATCTATCTCAAATGTTCGAAGCCATGGAAAGGGGCGATCTTGGCACCCTATATGTAATTGGGGAGAATCCATTGCAGTCAGAGGCTGATCAGAACCATGCCCGGCACCTTCTCGAAAATCTCGATTTTCTGATCGCCCAGGACATGTTCTTGACGAAAACTGCCGAACTTGCGGACGTGGTCTTACCGGCGAGCGCCGCATGGTGCGAGGCTGAAGGGACGGTAACCAATAGCGAGCGCCGCGTGCAGCGGGTGCGTAAGGCGCTCAACGCCCCGCAAGGCGCTCGCGACGACATCGCCATCTTGTTTGATATTGCCCGACGTATGGGGCACGATTGGGGCGAGCCGGTTGCGGAAAGTGTCTGGAATGAAGTCCGGTGCCTCAGCCCAATGCATGCCGGCATGAGCTACCGAAGGTTAGAAGCTGCCAAAGGCTTGCAGTGGCCATGTTACGACGAGAATCATCCCGGCGAACTCTATCTTCATAGCCGTTTGTGGGAACGGCCAGTTCCAGGACCACACGTTTCTTTCATTCCGGTGGAACACGATCCACCGGTGGACAAGCTCTCAGCGGAATTTCCCCTCCGATTGACCACGGGCCGACGACTCGATGAATACAATACCGGAGTTCAAGCGTCAGGTTATCCTTCTCCGCTCCGCCGCAGAGAGACGCTGGATCTCTCGCCGGAAGATGCGGAACGCTTAGGCGTTGCAGATGGTGAATTGGTGCGTGTGCATTCGCGTCGAGGCACGGTTACGGTCCCGGTCCGCCGTGACAATTCCTTACGGCCGGGGCTGACATTCATGACGTTGCATTTTCCTGACGACGTTGCGACAAATCTTCTAACTATCGACGCAACTGATCCGAAATCCGGCACTGCGGAATTCAAAGCGGCCGCGATTCGAGTGGAGAAGGTGTAGCCGCTTCATGGATATCCGCGTTCATGGGCCCGACCCCGATGAGGATCAACGGGTAGCAGTGGATTCGGTTTTGGGCGGAACTCATCCGCCACGCGATCTTCTGCTCCCAGCGTTGCACGCGGTGCAATCGCGCTTTGGTTGGCTTCCGCCGGGCGCCCTCAATTACATCTGTCACCGTATGAATTTACCTCCCGCCGAAGTGTTCGGCGTTGCGACCTTCTATCATCTTTTTTCACTTACGCCGCGCGCGGCGAATGTTATCCACATCTGTGATGACCTTGCTTGCCGCATCAATGGGGCCGAGCGACTGTGTGTAGAGGCAGAGACAAAGCTGGGAGCGGCCGATCGTCCTGCGCGGGATTCTGCATGGACTTGGCGCCGGAGTCCCTGCCTGGGTCAATGCGAAGGGGCGCCCGCCGCTCTCGTTGTCCAGGCAGGAGAGCATCCGAGGTCGTTTGCCTCTCCCCTTGGGAGAGGCCGCGGCGGCGGCCAGGAGGCTGCTGCTGCGGGTGAGAGTCTCCATATCGACGAGATCATCAAAGCCGGCGACCCTCACCCGCCCACCTTCGGCGGTCGCCCTCTCCCAGCGGGAGAGGGGAATCTATTGAAGCGCATTGGACGCGTTGATCCGGAGAGTTTGGATGCTTACCGTCGGGACGGAGGATATACCGCACTCCAGCGTGCGATCGCATTAGGACGTGCAGGCGTCGTCCACGAGATCGGCATATCCAATCTCGTCGGGCGCGGGGGCGCCGCTTTCCCGACCGGGCGTAAGTGGGAGGCAGTCGGGAAATCCCCAGCTCTTCCTCATTATGTCGTTTGCAATGCCGATGAGTCGGAACCGGGAACTTTCAAAGATCGTATCCTTATGGAAGGTGATCCATTCGCTGTTATAGAAGGTATGACGATTGCCGGGTTTGCCACGGGTAGCGAGCGCGGATATTTTTATATACGTGGCGAATATCCGCTGGCTGCGCATCGAGTGCTGCGTGCCATCGAAGCGGCAAGAGCGCAAAACCTGCTAGGGAACAACATTCTCGGTGCAGGTTTCTCATTCGACATTGAATTGCGGCGTGGGGCCGGAGCCTATATCTGCGGCGAAGAGACAGCGCTTTTCAATTCCATTGAGGGTAAACGCGGTGAGCCGCGCAACAAGCCGCCGTTTCCAGTGGATGTTGGTTTATTCGGAAAACCGACGGTTATCAATAATGTTGAAACTCTCGTCAATGTACCAGTCATCGTGCTGCAGGGTGGGGCAGCCTTTCGCAGCACCGGTACTTCAGGTTCGAGTGGCTCTAAGTTGTTCTGCGTTTCCGGACACGTCACGCGTCCTGGGTTGTATGAAATTCCTTTCGGGCGCACGCTGCGGGAACTAATCGATATGGCTGGTGGAGTTCCACGAGGCAGGCGGATTCAAGCCATATTGCTCGGTGGGGCTGCAGGTGTCTTTATAGGCCCGGAGGACTTGGATGTTTCGCTAACGTTCGAAGGGACACGCGCAATCCGCGCCTCTCTTGGCTCCGGCGTCATAATGGTTTTCGATGAGACCGTGAGATTGAACGAGATTTTGATGCGCCTTGCAGCATTCTTTCGCGATGAGTCCTGCGGTCAGTGCGTACCGTGTCGCGTGGGAACGGTTCGCCAGGAAGAACTGCTCAGCCGGTTGAACTCTGGCCGTACGATCGGCACGAAGGCAGATGAGTTGGCTTTGCTGAAAGAGATTGGGCAGGCAATGAGAGATGCTTCGATTTGCGGACTTGGGCAAACCGCGTCAAGTGCGGTCGAGTCCGCTTTTGCAAATCTAAAACTGGAATAACAAACAATGAGTGCATCCGACCCCATTTGGTTTACCCCACCTCCAAGGCCAAGCCGTGCGCCGTCACCTCCGGAACCCGCTGCGCTGGAGAAATTCGACATCACAATCGATGGGAAGTCTGTTCAGGTATGCGAGAGCATGACGATCCTCGAGGTGTGTCGCTCGCTCGGAATCGATACGCCTACTCTCTGTTATTCAGAAAGCCTCACTCCGGTGAACGTATGTCGCGTTTGTGTGGTAGAGCTTGCAGGCTCGCGAACACTCGTGCCCGCGTGCTCGCGGAAAGTCGAAGCCGGAATGGACATTCAGACGAATTCTGCTCGCGTCAAACTCGCCAGAAAGATCGTTTTGGAATTTCTCGCTTCCTCTGTCGACCTGTCCCTGGCGCCTGAAGTACAGACGTACATGCAACGATACGAAGCGCATCCCGAGCGTTATGGAGAAGAAGCTGAGACAGTTCGGCAGCCAGTCAAAATCGATAACGACCTGTATGTCCGAGATTATTCCAGGTGCGTTCTGTGCTACAGGTGTGTGGAAGCTTGTGGTACCGATGCGCAGAATACATTCGCCATCGCCGTGGCCGGCCGTGGCTTCGATGCAGGAATTTCCACGGAGGGCGACGTTCCACTGCCCGATTCCGCATGCGTTTATTGTGGGAACTGCATTGGTGTATGTCCTACCGGGGCGCTGATGTTTAGGAGTGAATACGACATGCGTCAAGAGGGCGCCTGGGACGAATCGAAACAGAAAAAGATCGACACTATTTGCCCATATTGCGGTGTCGGCTGCACCCTCACGCTTCACACCCAGGAGAATCGAATTGTGAAGGTCACGTCCCCTCTCGACGTGAACATCACGCACGGGCATCTTTGCATCAAAGGCCGTTTCGGGTTCGAATTCGTGCAGAACACGGACGATAGATAGCAGGTCGGGCACGATTTCGCGGAATCATACGGGCTCAGTCAGCGAGCCATACCGGCGTAGTTCGGGCGATAACCATGCCATAAGGCCCACGACCAGAATCGTGCCGAAACCGCCGGACACTACCGAAAACACCGGTCCGAAGAAGTTGGCAACAATCCCGGATTCGAAGGCGCCAAGCTCATTCGACGTTCCAATGAACAGGGAATTGAGCGCCGAAACCCGCCCGCGCATGTCGTCAGGCGTAAGCACTTGGACCAGCGTCGACCGAATCACCACGCTGAGGTTGTCGCACGAACCAAGCAACAGCAGCATAAGCATGGAGAGCCAGAAGCTTTTGGACATGCCGAAGATTACCGTGACCGTTCCAAATCCGGCGACCGCGAAAAGCAACGTTCGGCCAGCCTTCCGCAGAGGACCCCGATGGGCCTGGATCATGGCCGCACTGAAAGCGCCGATCGAGGGAGCTGCCATCAGCCAGCCCAAACCTCGCGCCCCCACTTCCAATATGTCTTTGGCATAAATGGGCATCATCGCCGTGGCACCCCCGAGCAAAACACCAAACATATCCAGCGCCATCGCCGCCAGCACGACCTTTGCTTTCCATACGAAATGGAATCCCGCGGAGAACGAGCGTACTGTCAGAGGCTGTTTACTTGCAGCGCGGTTTTTGTAGCTGATCCCCGCAAGCAGCGCGACAAAAGTGAATTGCCCTATGGCATTGATCGTATAAACGAGTGTAGGACTTTGGAAGAAACCTATCAGCAGACCACCAATGGCGGGTCCAGCCATGGACGAGATTTCGAAACCGCTCGAATTCCATGAAACGGCGGTACTGAAGATTTCCAATGGGATGATGCCCGGCAAGAACGCTTGTCGAGACGGCATGATGAACGCCCGAGCAGTCCCATACGCGAACAGACAGGCATAGAGGAAAAACATTGAACCACCCCTCACCGAGTTCAACGCCAAACCCGCCGCCGCTGCAGCATTGCACATGAGTGCCATTATAAACACGCGCTTCCGGTTGTATGTATCGGTGATATGACCTGCAAAGAGCATGAAAAGGACTTGCGGCAAAAACTGCGCTAACCCGGCGTAACCTAAAGAAAGCGCCGAATGCGTGCGTTCATAAATTTCCCATCCGATGGCGACCTTCTGCATTTGCCAGCCGAGGATCAGGATCATATTTCCGGCGAAATACCGCCGAAATGCCGGAAGGCGCCATACGGCGTATGCATCGTGCTGTTTATAGGAATGGGGTGATTCGATCAACGTGCGGGTAATGCTTTAGCGTTTTTGCAAACTGCGGCGTTTAGTCACGAAGCGAAGTATAACGCAGAAGGGCACTGCACGAAGTGTGTTGGCTGCGGAGATGCCCTCTTAACGAAAGGTGTAACCGATTCCGAACTTAAAAGAAGGGCTGTCGATAGCGCCGATCTTGATTTCCGAAAATAGGCCCTTGCGTTGCGCGATGCCCATCACAAAGTTGAATCCGGGTCGCACATCCGTACGGCGATTCAAGGCGCCGCCAAAACTCAAGATGTTGGCGGCTGGACCGCCACCCAAATAAACATTCCATGGGTCCTTTCGGAGCGGTACCCAGTATGTGAACTCGGCATTCAAAGCGACCAGCGTCAGACTATTGCCGACTCCCACCTCAATGTTTGGCCGGAACCACAACTTCTCAACCACGGGCCCGAATGCGGCATGACCGCCAAAGTAAAACTGTCCGGGTTCTGCACTGACACCGGCGCGAACACCCACACCCTCTTGAGCTCGAGCGTATGTTGCGGGGAAGATCGCGATCAAA
>JACXTT010013607.1_pt1 | contig 10697 bp, 8 predicted proteins | sample 9270951 | NCBI WGS metagenome assembly JACXTT01 (sample SAMN15532306, study PRJNA645909) | rock metagenome | isolation source: weathered quartz diorite | place: Puerto Rico | collected 2017-06-21
CGCCCCCTTGGCCGGCCGCCCCACCACCGGCGCCGGCATCGGCGGAAGGATGGGTCAGGTGCCAGGCCAGCCAGCCGAGGCCGATCATGGCGGCGATGGCTACGATCGTACCAATGAGCTTGCTACGCCCGCTGCGGTGGGGAACGGAGGTGACGGTTTTGTCGACGGGCGGCTGCTGCATGCTTTTCCTTGGTCAAAATGGTAACAAATACGGATCAACTTTAGCATGGGACAGCCGGCAAGTATGTTTCGCAACGTACTGATGTCATGACAATTTGTGTCCGTATGGACGTCACGACGCTGTGCGCAAAAAGCAAAAAACGCCGGCCCCACGGGGGAACGGCGTTTTATGGCTGTGCGTACATGGTGTTACAAAGCTGCTACATTTAAATAGCCGCGGTGTCTGCGGCAGGGGGTCTTTTCGTCCCCGCTTACGGCATCGTACAGAGACAATGCGTCACCGCCGCAAACGGTTCCTTGCCACTATTTAGCTCCGACAACCACGCCATATCCTTGGCCACTTCCTTCACGCTCGACGCCGGCAAGCCGGTCGGGAGCATCCCCAGCTTGATCTGAATACTCATGGCCTGCGCCGCCGACGCACCGAACATGTTCATGAAACGTTCGAAGCGGGTGCTTTCTCGTTCGACGTAGGCCACGCGGTAGCCGGCCGGCAGCTTGGCGCGGGCGGCGGCGGATTTCAAGGCATCCTGGTAGCTGCCGAGGCGGTCGACCAGGCCCCGTTCCTGCGCTTGCACGCCCGTCCACACCCTGCCCTGGCCGACGGCGTCGATTTTTTCCGGCGTCGTCTTGCGGGCGACGGCGGCGCGGGTGGTGAATTCGCTGTAGATGTGGTTGATGCTGCTCTGCACCAGCTGGCGGAAGCGCGGATCGAGCGGGCGCAGGGGGTTGTAGGCGTCGGCCAGCCAGGTGGTGGTGGTGCCGGCCGTGTGCACGCCCAGTTTATCCACCACTTTTTCGGCGGTCGGCAGGATGGCGAACACCCCGATCGAACCGGTTATGGTGGCCGGGTCGGCGATTACTTCGTCGGCAGCCATGGAAATCCAGTAGCCGCCGGAAGCGGCGACGTTGCCCATCGAAACGATGACGGGCTTGCCGGCGTTTCTCGTCAGTTCCAGCTCGCGGCGGATCAGCTCGGAAGCGAAGGCGCTGCCGCCGGGCGAATCGACGCGCAGCACCAGCGCCTTGATCTGGTCGTCCTCGCGGGCGCGGCGGATCTGGTTCGAGGTCGAATTGCCGCCGATGGCGCCGGGACCGGCGCTGCCGTCGGTGATCTCGCCGGACGCGACGATGACGCCGACCGCGTCGCCGTAGGCTTTCGGGTGATTGCGGCCCAGGTACTCGTCGAAACTGATCTGGCGGAAACTCTTGCTGTCGCTGTCGTATTCTCCCTGCTTGATCATCATGGCGCGCAAGCCGTCGCGCGTCATCAGGCCGTCGACCAGCTTGTTGTCGAGCATCACTTTGGCGCCGTCGCCCCTGGCGGCATCCATCAGTTCAGGCAGCTTGTTGATCATGCCGTCGATGGCGCCGGCGGGCAGCTTGCGGCTTTGCTCGACGGCGGCGGTATAGCCCTTCCACAAGGCGTTGTACAGCACGCTTTCCGCCTCGGCGGCGGCGTCGGAGGGGCCGTTGCCGATGTACGGTTCCGCGAAACTTTTGTAGGTGCCCACTTTCATCAGGTTGACGGTGACGCCGACCTTGTCGAGGGCGTCCCGGTAATAATTGCGGTAGCGCCCGAAACCTTTGACGTTGACCATGCCCATCGGGTGCAGATACACCTTGCTGGCGTGCGAAGCCAGCAGATACTGGCGCTGGTCGTAATTGCCGGCCCAGGCCACCACCGGCTTGCCGGCCGCCTTGACCCGGTCGATGGCGGCGCCCACTTCGTTCAGCTGGGCCATCCCGGCGCCTTCCATGTCCTCCAGCAGCAGCACCACGCTGCCCACGCCCTTGTCCTGGGCGGCGGCATCGAGCACGGTGAGGATGTCGCGCAGCTGTACCTGGCGGCGCGATTCGCCGTTGACGTTCGCTAGTAATGTGTCCTGGACGCTGCCGGTCGACTGCTCGACGATGTTTCCTTTCAGATTGATCACCAGCGACGTCTTCGGCGTCAAGGGTTTCAAGCCGCCGCCGAAAATTGCCATCAGCAGGATGATCAGGACGAACAGGAAAATCAAATTAAAAAAGGTACGCCGGGTGGCGTCCAGGGTGCGCCAGAAAAAGCCGAATCCACGGCGCAGGGCTGACAGGGGCTTGAAGGACATCGGTTCTCCACCGTTGTTTGCAGAATTAATCGAAAGAAAGAATTACCACTGTACGTGAAAAGTCTGGAATTGCCTCATGTCGTTTTTGCGACGGCGGCGAGCTGTTGCGGGCTGGAAATCGCCCACAAACCGGCAAACACGAATATGCCATTAACAATCAGCATTTCAAGACCGAAGCGGTAGCTGACAAACAGGTGGGCCTGATAAAACTCAAGAAAGGCGCACAAAACCGGGGCGCCGATGGTAATCACGGGCACCAGGCGGTCGTTCAGGCTGCGGCTGGTGAGGATGCCGAAAGTGAACAAGCCCAGCAGAGGGCCATAAGTGTAAGCCGCCAGCTTCAGGATCACGCCGATCATGCTGGGGTTGTCGACCGCCTTGAACACCAGCACCAGCACCAGGAACAGGCCGGCATAGCCCAGGTGAATCGCCTTGCGGATGCGCACCTGTTTGGCTTCGCTGAGGTCGCTGCGGCGCTGCAGGCCCAGCAAATCGATGCAGGTCGTCGAGGTCAGCGCGGTGATGGCGCCGTCGGCGCTGGGAAACAGCGCCGACACCAGGGCGATCAGGAAAATCACTTGCACGGCCGCCGGCAAGTGGCCGGTGACGATGGCGGGGAACAGCTGGTCGCCGCTGGCGGTGACGCCGACCAGGGGCGCGTACAAATGCAGCAGGCCGCCCAGGAACAGGAACAGCGACAAAACGATGGTCAGCACCAGGGTCAGGCTGAGCAGATTCTTTTGCGAATCGGCCAGGGTCTTGACGGAAATCGTCTTTTGCATCATTTCCTGGTCCATGCCCGTCATGGTGACGACGATAAAAATGCCGGCGACGATTTGCTTGAGCCAGAAGCTGGGGCTGTCGGGGCTGGCGGTGAAGATGCGCGACAGGCCGCGCGCATCCATCGCCGCCAGCGACTGGCCCACCGTCATGTCGAGCTGGCTGAGCAGGAAACCCACGCAGGCAAGCAGGCCGATCAGCATGCAAGTGGTTTGCAAGGTATCGGTCCAGACGATGGTCTTGACGCCGCCCTGGTAGGTGTAGATCAGGATCATGCCCAGGATCACCAGGGTGGTCAGCCAGAAAGGCACGCCAAGGCTGTCGAGTATGATCACCTGCAAGATATTCACCACCAGGTACAGGCGAGCGGTGGCGCCCAGCAGGCGCGACAGGATAAAGAAGCCGGCCCCGCTCTGGTAGGCGCGCCGGCCCAGGCGCATGTCGAGGTAGCTGTAGATCGATGTCAGTTTGAGCCTGTAGTACAGCGGCAGCAGGATATATACGACGGCGATGTAGCCGAAGATGTAGCCGATCAGGATCTGGCCGTAGCCGAAGCCATCTCTGCCCACCGCGCCCGGCACGCTGATGAAGGTGGCGCCGGACAAGGTGGTGCCGACCATGCCGAAGGCCACCAGCATCCAGTTGCTGGATTTATTGCCTATATAAAAGCTGTCGTTGGTGGCGTTGCGGGAGGTGGCCCAGGCGACGCCCAGTAACAGGGCGAAATAGGCGAGCAGGATGCAGAACAGGAGAACTGGGGACATGGGACGGGTGGTATTGAAGTGGTCGGCAGCAATATACACCGAACCGGGGCGCTTGGCAGCAAGGCGGCCTTGGCAGCAGGGGGAGCGTCAGGTCCGGGGACCTGACGCTCCCCCTGCTAACTCCCCCTGCTAAATCTGCTCGCCGCGAATCCGCTCGAACGGCCCGATACACACATCGAGCGCCTCCGATGCGCACATCAAAAACATATTCCCGCTGGGATGAAACTGCAGATAATTGGTGGCACTGGTCCCAACCTGCATCACTTCCCCCGAGCAATCGGGCTTGCCATTGTCCTTGACGACGCGGTCTTCCAGTTTATAAAAGCCGCGGGCGCTGGGCTTGTCATTGATGGCGAAGGCGCTCTCGGACACCTCGCTGGCGCTGGTGACCAGGCTGGTGCCGTCGTCGCGGAAGCGGTAGGTTTCGGCGCAGCGGCCGGCGTCGAGGGACAGGCGCCAGACGCCGATGATGGGGTGGTTCGGCAGCGGCGGCGCCGCATGGGACGCCGGTGCGAGCAGCGCGAGCAGCACGGTCGATGCCAGCAACAGCAGGCGACCGGCGAGCGCAAGCAGAGGATCGATGCCAGGGTGGCGAGGGGCAGGCGACGGCACAATACGCTCCTTCACGAAGCGGCGATGTCGGAATGACAGCGCCCTGCCCCTAGTGTGCCTTGATTTCAGGCGCGCGTCTTCCCCTGCCAGGCGGCAAGGGATCACGATGGCAAATTTACGCCTTCGGCTTGGCCGGACGGCGTGGCCGCGCCGGCGCCTTGCGCGCTGCTTTGGCGGGCGCGGCGGGCGCCTCCACATTGCCGTTCACTTCGACAAGATCGGCAGGCGCGATGACGTTGCCGATGTTGTCGTCCTGCGGCTGGGCGGCAGCGCGGCCGCGGCCCTTGGCCGGCGCCTTGCCGGCGGCAGCCTTGCGCGCAGGCGTGCGGGCATTGCGGCGTTTCTCGGCGGCAGGCGGCGGGAACGGCGAATCTTCGTTCCATTCCTGCGACTCGCTGTGCTCCTGCACCTCTTCGGCCACAGGTTCTGGCGCTGGCGGTGGCGGAGGCTCGACAGCCTCGGGTGCCGGCGGCACCTCGAAGGTCGGGGCCATGGCGTCCTCGGCCACTTCGCCAACCTCGGGCTGCGGCGACACCGGCGCGCGGAAGTCGGTGCGGCCCCGGCCGCGTCCACGGCCACGGCCGGCGTCGGGGCGGGCTTTTTCGGGACGGGCCGGACGGCGCGGCGCCGCTTCGGTCACCATCGCTGGTTCGGCAATTTCGTCAGCGTCGACAGCTTCGACGGGGTTGAGCAGCGACGCCATCTCCGGCGAGATGGCCGGTGCGGCATCGTTCTCGACGTCGTTACCCGCTTCGTTACCCGCTTCGTTGCCCGCATCGTTACCGGTCTCGCTGTCCCCTTCCAGGCGCGCCTCGGGGCCGCGCACGCCCTGCGCCGCACTGCTGCGGTACACATAAGCGCCGGATTTCTCGTCGCGGCCGAACTCGAGCATACCGCGCGCCTGCGCCTCCTCCAGCAGATTGCCGAAGGTGCGGAAACCGAAATAGGTTTCGTTGAACTCGGGGCGGCGGCGTTTCAGGGTGTCCTTCAGCAGCGACGCCCAGATCTTGCCGCTGTCGCCACGCTCCGACACCAGGGCGTCGAACATTTCGACCACCATCTCGATGGCCTGGGCCTTCCTGGCTTCGACTTCTTCTTTGCGCTTGTCGCCCTTCTCGCCCTTGTCTTCAGGGGCGCGGCGGCCGGCCGGCTGCTTTCTCTCGTCGCGCTTGGCGGCGGCGCGTTTGACCTCGCGCACCAGGTCGTCGTAGAAAATGAATTCGTCGCAATTGGCCACCAGCAGGTCGGAGGTCGATTGCTTGACGCCGACGCCGATCACCTGCTTGTTGTTCTCACGCAGCTTCGATACCAGCGGCGAAAAGTCGGAGTCGCCGGAGATGATGACAAAAGTGTTGACGTGCGACTTGGTGTAGCACAGGTCGAGGGCGTCGACGACCAGGCGGATGTCGGCCGAGTTCTTGCCGGATTGGCGCACGTGGGGGATTTCGATCAGCTCGAAGTTCGCTTCGTGCATGGTGGCCTTGAAACCCTTGTAGCGCTCCCAGTCGCAATAGGCCTTCTTGACGACGATGCTGCCCTTGAGCAGCAGGCGCTCGAGCACCGGCTTGATGTCGAATTTTTCGTAGTTGGCGTCGCGTACGCCCAGAGCGACGTTTTCGAAATCGCAGAACACGGCCATGCTGATATTGTCGGGAGTTGAAGCCATAAGTGTTTTTCTATGCAGTGAGGATCGGACAAGCCAGCGATTATACGCATGTGGCCGTTCCCCGCCGCCCCCCAGGCAGTCACCCGCCCCGCACGCGCTGATTACAGGCGGTCGAGCGTCGCTTCGTCGGACAGGCCGTCGAAAAATTCGTTGATGCAATCCTGGAAGATGGCCTCGTCCGGCGCGACTTCCGAGAACAGGGTCATCGAGGAGTGAAATTTGCGGTCGTCCGGGCTGCCGAAGACGGCGCCGATGTCGTGGCCGTGCAGCGCCAGCACCAGCTCGCTGCATTCGCGCAGGCGTTTGCCGAGCAATGGATGGGCAAGATAAGCGGCCGCCTCATCGAGCGACTCGATGGCATATTTTTGCGCGGTGGCGCTGCTGCCCAGACCGGCGATCTGGGGAAAGATGTACCACATCCAGTGGGTGCGCTTGTGGCCGGATTCGAGCTCATTGAGCACGGTGGCGTACACCGGGCCTTGCGCCTCGATGAAACGTTCAAGATCAAATTGCTTACGCATACAATAGCCCTCCAGCGACTATTCTAGCGCGTGGTGGTAGAGTGGCGCGCATGAAACCCGAACATTTGCAACTGCTGCTGACACGCGATATGCCGTTTGGAAAATACCAGGGCAAAAAGATCGCGGATTTGCCGGGGCACTACCTGGGCTGGTTTGCGAGAGAAGGGTTTCCGAAGGGGGAGATTGGCGAGCTGCTGGCGATTATGTATGAGTTGGATCATAACGATTTGCGCGGATTGCTGGATCCGCTCAGGCGGTAGCAGAAGGGGGACTGGCACAAGCGCGTAGCGCGCAGATGCCTGTCCCATTTTTGGAACTGAAGCAAACTCAAATAATCTCCGCTGCTCTGTTCAACAAGTGGGGACAGGCATCTGCGCACTTCGTGCTTGTGCCAGTCCCCGATGCTGCACGCTTAACGGGCGACTTCCAAGCGCTTGCCTTCCTTGAGCATCACCGCAAACGCCTCCGCCGTCACCGCCGGACTGAACAGCCACCCCTGCAACTGATCGCAGCCCAGATCCCGCAAAAATTTCATCTGCTCGACCGTCTCGACACCCTCGGCCACGATCTCCTGCCGCAGCTGCTGCGCCATGGTGACAATCGCCCGCGCAATCGCGCAGTCGTTCTCCTCGTCCGGCAATCCGACCACGAAGGCCCGGTCGATTTTGAGGGTGCTGATCGGGAATTTCTTCAGGTAGGCCAGGCTCGAATAGCCGGTACCGAAATCGTCCAGCGCCAGCGCCATGCCCATCGCCACCAGCTCGTTCATGATGGCGATCACGTTGTCGGCGCCGCCCACCAGCAGGCTCTCGGTGATCTCCAGCATGATCTGGCCCGGCTGCACGGCGTGGCGCTCCAGCACGGATTGCACGAAGGCCGGCAGCTTGCGGTCGAACTGGCGCGCCGACAGGTTGACGGCCACCGGCGGCATGGCGATGCCGGCTTCGCGCCAGGCGGCGATCTGGCGGCAGGCTTCGTCCAGCACCCAGTCGCCGATTTCCAGGATCAGGCCCGTCTCTTCGGCCAACGGGATGAATTCGTCCGGGCGCACCATGCCGCGCTCGGGGTGGCGCCAGCGGATCAGCGCTTCGGCGCCGACGATGCGGCCGCTGCGCAGGCTCACTTTCGGCTGATAGTGCAGCTCCAGCTGGCCGTTCGACAGGCCGGCGCGCAGTTCGTTCTCCAGGCGGATGCGGTCCTTGGCGCGCTGGTCCATCTCCTCGCTGTAGAACAGGAAGCGCTCGTCGGCGTTCAGGTCGACCCGCGTCACCGCCACTTCGGCGTAGCGCATCAGCGACGCCGTATCGGTGCTGTCTTCCAGGTAGACGGCAATGCCGATGTGAGCGCCGACCCGTACCCGGTGGCCGCCCACATCGATCGGCGCGGCCAGGGTGGCCAGCAGCTTTTGCGCCACCAGGCCGGCGTGTTCGCGTTTTTCGATGAAGGGCAGCGCCACGCCGAACTTGGCGCCGTCGAGGCGCGCGAGAATGTCGGCGTCGCGCAGGGCGGCCCGGAAGCGCCGCCCCACTTCGGCCAGCACCTGGGCGGCGACTTCGTGGCCCAGCGAATCGGACACCGCCGCCAGCCGGTCCACTTCCACCACCAGCACGGCGCCGTACTCGGTGGCGCGGCGCGCTTCGCTGAGCATCTGGTCGACCAGGTGATTGAACAGGCTGCGGTTCGGCAGGCCGGTCAGGGTGTCGTAATTGGCCATGCGCTGCATGCGCGCCTCGGCGTCCTTGTGAACGCTGATGTCGGAGAAAAGTGAAAAAGTGTGGCTGATGGCGCCATGCACGTCGCGTACCACGCTGATCGACACCGACTGCGGAAACAGCTCGCCGTTTTTCCGCTTGCCGACGATCTCGCCGCGCCACGAGCCTTCGCCGTGGATGGTGGCACGCACGCGCGCGCGAAACTCGGCGTCGTGCACGCCGGAGCGCAGCAGCTCGGGGGTCTGGCCGATCAATTCGTCGGCGCCATAGCCGGTGATGCGGCTGAACGCGACGTTGCAGGAGACGATGCGCTCGTCGGCGTCGGTGATCAACACGCCCTGCTCGCTGTCTTCGATGATGCGGGCGTGCAGGCGAATCTTGTCGGTTTCGCTGAGCGCCGCCGGCGTATCGAGTGGCGCCGGGACCAGGGCGGCGCTGCGCCACGACAGCGCGGCCGGCGCCATCGTCACCAGCATGCCGGCCGGCTCGCCCGCCTCGTCTTCGATCATGGTCACGCTCATGGCGACGCGGATGGTGGCGCCGGCCTTGGTGCGCCGCAGGACTTCGACCACCTTGCCGCCCTGCTCCATGAACAGTTCCGTCACGCCGGGATCGTCGGCTTCGTCGGCGTCCAGAAAAAACGCGTGCTGGCCGATGGCTTCTGCGGCGCTGTAGCCGAACAAGGAGGCGGCGCCGTCGTTCCAGCCGGTGAGATAGCCGGCCAGGTCGAGCGAGATCAATGGCGGCTCGTCCAGCACCGGTGGCGCGGCGGGCGACGCCGCCAGCGCCAGCGTCAGCGCGCCTTCCAGCTCGGCCAGGGTGGCCTGCAGCGCGCCATCGGCTTCGTCCATGGACGTCACCAAGACTGCCTGCGACGCCTCCAGCGCACGCGCCGCGCGTGTCAGCCGCAGGCAGCGCTCGAGCAGCGTTTCAGCCATGGGCCGCCTGGCTTTCGCGCACGGCGCCCTGCATCCAGATGGCCGCGTCGACCATCGCCTGGTTGAAGTCGAGCCGGTCGATCTGCAGGCCGTCGACCTGCACGGCCGCGCCTTCGAGGTCGCCCTTCTCGGCCGCTTCGTACAGGGTAAGCAGCATGCCCAGCTCGCCCTCGCGGCGCAGCAGGGCGGCGTGCACCGCCTCTCCCAGCGCCAGCGGCGCCAGCACTTCGGCCAGCGGCATGCCGAACAGGATGCCCAATAAAGAGAACATGCCGGCCATGAAAGCCTGCTCCTGGGTGGTCTTGTCAAGTCCCCGCGCCTTGGCCAGCAGTTCCAGCGCGCGCGCACGCATCGCCACCCGGGCCAGCAGCATGTTCGAGCGCACATCGCCCTGGCGGGCGGCGAACAGCATCAGGTTGAGCCAGCGGCGCAATTGCTGGCGGCCCAGCAGCAGAAGGGCCTGCGAAAAGCTGGTGATGCGGCGCCCGCCGCCCACGCCCAGCGAATTCACCAGGCGCAGCAAGTTGTACGACAGGGTCGGATCGCGTCTCAATAAAGCTTCGATTTCATGGGTGTCCGCGTCGATCGACACCAGCTGCACCATCTGCAGGGCGGTCACGCGCGATGCCGCCTGGGCACCGGTGGCCTTCGCCGGCGGCGCCATGCACCAGTCGCCGTCGATCCAGGCGGCGCCTTTCGGCAGAAACTCCGCGACCAGGCGCTCGTCGACCCGGCACAGGGTGGCCGGCGCCAGCGGCCGCCAGCCGGCCGCCTGCAGCGCGGCGCCGAACGCGGCATCGACCGCCTCCGGCCGGAACAGGCAGGGCATGGCATCGGCAAGGCTGTCGATCTCGTCGGCCGCCTCGAGCGCGCCGCCATCGAGCAACAAGGCCGCGGGGCGGCCGTTCAACTCGGCGATTACACGAAAAAACAGCAGCGCAACAGGGGCGGTCGGGGTCATCTACTTGGCAAAGTCATCAGGGTGAAAGCTATGTTACCGCGAAAGTGTTGACCTACGCCAACATTTTGCGGTCTTGTTGCTAATTTACTCAAGCGGCGCCCGGGCTGTCGATAATCTTTCGCCAACTCCCGTCGGCGCCGGCCGCTCGTCCACGGGAATTGTCGATTTCCGCTACACTTGCGCCTACAGAAATAGATTCAGAGATCAGCAATGACCACGCCCGCGCTCCCGACCACGCCCGACAACTTGATGGATTACGTCACCTCTTGCAATCTGCCGACGCCGTGGGCGCAGTTTACTTTGCACGCCTTTATCGAGCACGCCACCGGCAAGGAACACCTGGCCATGGTGCTGGGCGACGTCGAGAACGGCGAGCCGGTGCTGGCGCGCGTGCATTCGGAGTGCCTGACGGGCGACGTGCTGTTTTCCCAGCGCTGCGACTGCGGCGCCCAGCT
>JACXTT010013608.1_pt1 | contig 10696 bp, 15 predicted proteins | sample 9270951 | NCBI WGS metagenome assembly JACXTT01 (sample SAMN15532306, study PRJNA645909) | rock metagenome | isolation source: weathered quartz diorite | place: Puerto Rico | collected 2017-06-21
CCGTCTCGGCCATGACCGAGACGCCGCGGAACAGGTCCCCGACGGCGTCCTTGACCGCCACGAACTTCTCGTTGGCCGCGAGCCGGGCGTAGGTCTCGGGTGCGATCGTCACCCCGGTCCGGCCCGGGATGTCGTACAGCATGATCGGTGCGTCGCTGGCGGCCGCGACCGCTTCGAAGTGTGCTGCGATCCCGGCCTGGGTGGGCTTGTTGTAGTACGGCGAGACCAGCAGCACCCCGTCCGCGCCGGCCTTGGCGGCCTGCTCGTTGAGCTCGATGGAGTGCTCGGTGTGGTTGGTGCCGACGCCCGCGATGATCGTGGCCCGGTCCCCCACCGCGTCGATCACCGCGCGCAGGATCTCGCCGTCCTCGGCCACCGAGGTGGTCGGCGCCTCACCGGTCGTGCCGCTGACCACGATGCCGTCGTTGCCGTTCGCGACCAGGTGGTCAGCCACGCGCGCGACACCGTCGAGGTCGACCGACCCGTCGTCCTTGAACGGCGTCACCATCGCCGTGAGGACGCGACCGAACGGGGCAGCAGGCAAAGTCATGGTGAACAGGCTAGTCGTCCCGACCGGGACTGGCTCGGCGGATTCCCGGCGGTACCGACACGCGCGCCCTCTTCGGGGGCAGCGTCCGACCGCCCCGGTACGTTCAGCAGAGTGAGGAACACCCTGACTCCCGAGCGCCCGGCACGCCTCCGCGCGGCGGTCGCCGGCCTGGTCATGACTGGATCGGCGCTGACCGGGTGCGGCACGTCCGCCCCTTCCGCCAGTACGACGCCGCAACCGCCGACACCCACCCCGACCGTGGTAGACACCCCCACGCCGACACCCACGCCGACGCCTTCCCCGACGCCGACCCCCAGCCCGTCCGGCGGCAACGGCGACAGCACCGACCCGCACAAGCCCGCGACCGCGGGAGGTGGCATCTGCGGTGTGATCAGCGCCGCCGAGGTCGCGCACGTCGTCGGCGGGAGGTTCACCGGCTCCGCGATCCCGGGCGGCGCCGGGTGCACGTTCGACCAAGCGAATGCCAAGGCACCCTCGGCGACCTTCGTCGAGAGGTCGTACGCCAAGATCTCAGGAGGCATGACCGGCGCGAAGAACGACGCGACCTCGTCGGTCGAGGGCACACCCGAGGACCTCTCCGGGATCGGCGACGCCGCCTTCGTGGTGACCGGCACGACCTTCGGCGGCCCGTACACCGAGGGAGCCGGCGCAGTCCGGCTCGGCGACAGGTTGATCAGCGTCACCCTCGACCAGTCGACCGGGCTGAGCGCTGCCAAGGTCCGCTCGCTCGTGGTGGCGTTGCTCAACCTCGTTGCCGGCAAGGCACGCTGAGTCCGATGTCGATGCGCACCGGACCCGTGCTGAGCACCGTGATCCTGCCCCACCAGCGCTGGCGTGACGGGGCCGGGGCGAGCTGGCGCCGCGCCGAGGAGCTCGGCTTCCACGCGGCGTACACCTATGACCACCTGTCCTGGCGCACGTTCCGCGACGGGCCCTGGTTCGGCGCCTTCCCGACCCTCACCGCTGCCGCTGGAGCGACTGAACGGATCCGGCTCGGGACGCTGGTCACGTCGCCGAACTTCCGGCACCCGGTCACGCTGGCGAAGGACCTGATCACGCTCGACGACCTGTCGGACGGCCGGATCACCCTGGGCATCGGGGCCGGCGGCTCCGGCTTCGACGCGACCGTGCTCGGCCAGGACGCCTGGTCGATGAAGGAGCGCGCCGATCGGTTCGCCGACTTCGTGGCGCTGCTCGACCAGCTGCTGACCGAGCCTGACGTCACCGCCGAGGGCCGGTTCTACTCCGCGCACGAGGCGCGCAACATCCCCGGCTGCGTCCAGCTCCCCCGGCTCCCGTTCGCGGTCGCCGCCACGGGCCCGCGAGGCCTCGCGCTGACCGCCCGGTACGGCCAGGCGTGGGTCACCACAGGCGACCCGATCCTCTACGAATCACTGGACCCCGCCGGATCCGATGCGGCGCTGCTCGGTCAGCTGAGCCGGCTCGAGATCGCGTGCGCTGCGATCGGCCGGGACGCAGCCGAGGTCCAGCGGATCCTGCTGACCGGTTTCACCCCGGAGAAGAACGAGATGCTCGGCTCTCTCGGTGCGTTCGTCGACTTCGCCGGCCGGCACCTCGCAATGGGGTTCGACGAGATCGTGATCCACTGGCCGATCCCGGACAGCGACTTCGCTTCGGACCAGGACACGTTCGAGCAGATCGCGACCGAGGCGCTCGGGCAGCTCACCTAAGCGCGGTCGTACCAGACGATCTCGAAGGTCGTCGGACCGTCGAGGTGCGCCTCTCGTCGCGTCTCGATCCACCGCGTCCGGTCGAACGCGGGGTAGAGCGTGTCACCCTCGGGTTCGAGGTGCACCTCGGTGAGCACCTGGGCATCGGCGACGTCGAGGGCTTCGGCGTACACGCTGGCGCCGCCGACGACGAAGACCTCGGAGTCGATGCCTGCGGCGAGCCGCAACGCGGTCTCCAGGTCGGCCGCAACCAGCACGCCGTCCGCCGACCAGCCGCGATCACGGGTGAGCACGATGGTCGTGCGACCGGGAAGCGGTCGGCCGATGGACTCGTACGTCGCCCGTCCCATCACCAGCACGTGTCCGAGCGTGAGGGCCTTGAAGTGCGCGAAGTCCGCAGGGATCCGCCACGGGATGTCGCCATCGGCCCCGATCACGCCGTTGTCAGCGACAGCGGCGACCAGCGTGACGGTCACTAGACAGCGATCGGGGCTTTGATCCCCGGGTGCGGGTCGTAGCCGGTGATGGTGATGTGCTCGAGGTCGAACGCGTCGAGCGCGGTCACCGACGGGTCCAGGTGCAGCGTCGGCAGCGGCCGAGGCTCGCGGGTCAGCTGCAGCCGGGCCTGGTCGAGGTGGTTGGTGTAGAGGTGGGCATCGCCGAGCGTGTGCACGAAGTCGCCGACGCCGAGCCCGGTCACCTGGGCGACCATGTGGGTGAGCAGCGCGTACGACGCGATGTTGAACGGCACGCCCAGGAACACGTCGGCCGAGCGCTGGTAGAGCTGGCAGGACAGCTTCCCGTCAGCGACGTAGAACTGGAACATCGTGTGGCACGGCGCGAGCGCCATCTGGGGGATGTCGGCGACGTTCCAGGCCGAGACGATGTGCCGACGCGAGTCGGGGTCGCGACGCAGCTGCTCGACGATCTGCGCGATCTGGTCGACGTGATGGCCGTCGGGGGTGGGCCACGACCGCCACTGGTAGCCGTAGACCGGGCCGAGGTCGCCGTTCTCGTCGGCCCACTCGTCCCAGATCGTCACGCCGCGGTCCTGCAACCACTTCACGTTGGTGTCCCCGCGCAGGAACCAGAGCAGCTCGGCGAAGACGGATCGGGTGTGGATCTTCTTGGTCGTGACCAGCGGGAAGCCCTCGGCCAGGTCGAAGCGCATCTGGTGCCCGAACACCGAGAGCGTGCCGGTGCCGGTCCGGTCCGACTTCTCGACACCGTCGTCCAGGATCCGGCTGACGAGGTCGAGGTAGCTCTGCATGGGCCCAACTTACCGCCGACCGAGCGCTGATCCCGGCCGGTCCACGTCGGTGTGGCGTGGGACAGTACAAGGGTGTTCCTCGGTATGACTGCCGCCTTGCTGGCTGCCGCCCTCTTCGGCGCGATCGCCGCCGTCCAGGCGTCAGTCATCCGTCGGCACGGTCTGCTGTCGACGATGATGCTCGGCGTTCTCGCCGGCTACCTGGCCGGCTGGGTGCTGCACCTGGTGGCGATCGCACGGCTTCCGCTGTACCTCGCCCAGGTCGGCGTCGGCGCCTCGCTGGTGGTCACCGCCCTCATCGCCGCGTTCGTGATGGGTGAACCGTTGCGGCGCGAGCACTGGGTGGCCATCGCCACGATGGTGGTGACGCTCGGCGTCCTGGCCATCGCTGCCGGGTCGGTCGGGCAGGCCACCTTCAGCGACCGTACGACGATCACGCTCTACGTGCTGCTGGCGATCAACGCCGCACTGGGGTGGCTCGCGGTCCAGTGGGAGCACCACTACAGCGGCGTGGCGCTCGGCATCCTGGCCGGCATCGCGTACGGCGGTTCGCCGATCGCCACCCGGGCCCTGGTCGACTTCTCCTGGGACCTCGACTCCTTCGCGGTGGCCGCGAGCATCGGGCTCTTCGGCTCGCTGGGTTTCGTGCTCTACTCGATCGCCCTGAAACGCACGTCGGTCACGGCAGCGACTGCTCCGCTGGTCCTGCTGCAGACCGTGATCCCGGCGGCAGTCGGAGTGGCCCTGTTCCACGACGACGTCCGCAACGGCTGGTGGCCTTTCGCCGTCGTCGCCTTCGTCCTGTCGCTCGGCGCCGGGATCGTGCTCTGCGGCGCCGAGGCTCGTCTGGAGATCCTCCCCGACGGCCTGGGCACCGGCGACGAGCTCGCTGCCACTGATCAGCCGTCGTAGTCCAGCGACAGCGAGTCCGAGGTCGGTCGCGACTGGCAGGTGAGCACGTCACCGCGCGCGATCTCGTCCGGTTCCAGGGCCCAGGTCGCGTCCATCTGCACCGACCCGTCGACCAGGCGCGCTCGGCAGGTGCCGCACACTCCCCCCTGGCAGGCGTACGGCGCATCGCCGCGCACGCGCAACAGCCCGTCGAGGACGACCTCACCGGGCTCGAGGGTGAACCGGGACTCGAGCCCCCCGAGGCGCGCGACCACCTCGACGCCCGATCTCGGTGGCACCGTCACCGGCGCCGCAGCTGCCTGCGCGTGGAAGAGCTCGGTGTGGATCGCCGCGTCGGGCACACCGTCCGCGGTCAGGGCTTCCCGCAGGTCGGCGACCAGCTCGAACGGGCCGCAGAGGAACCAGCCGTCGACCTCGCCGAGCAGGTCCGCGCGGATCCGTCGCAGCCGGTCCGGATCGAGGCGGGCCGAGAGCAACTCGCTCTCCTGCGCCTCGCGGCTCAGCACGTGCACCACCTGAAGGCGGTCGGGCCAGCGGTCCTTGAGGTCGGCGATCTCGTCGAGGAACATCACCTCGCGCTGGCTGCGGTTGCAGTCCACGAGCACGACCTGGTCGGTCCCTGCGTCGGCGAGTGCGGCTGCCACCATCGAGAGCACCGGGGTGATCCCGGATCCCGCCGCGACGAAGGCCGGTCGACGGAGCCCGACCAGGGCCGATCCGAAGCGACCGGTCGGCGTCATCACCTCGAGGTCGTCACCGACCCGCAGGTCGTCGAGGACGGCGCCGGAGAACGCCCCGCCCGGCAGTCGTTTGACGCCGATCCGGAGCTGACCCCCCGGTGGTGAGCAGACCGAGTACGACCGGCGCGTCACCTCGCCCGGGACCCGTACGGCGACATGCTGACCCGGCTCGAAGGCGTAGTCGCCACGCAGCTCGTCGGGGACGTCGAACCCGATGGCGACCGAGTCGGGGGTGAGGTCCTCGATCGACGCCACCCGCAGCGCGTGGGTGGCCGGGGACCGCGACACCATCAGTGCGCCTTGAAAGCGTCGAAGGGTTCCCGGCACGACGAGCAGACCTGGAGTGAACGGCAGGCTGCCGCGGAGAACCGGCTGAGCTCACGGGTCTCCACGGAGCCGCACTGCGGGCACCGGACTCCGAGCGACAGCGCGACGGACCCGGCGGGGCTTGGCGGCGCGATCCCGTGCGCGGCAAGCGCGGTCCGTCCCGCCGCCGTGATGTCGTCGCTCGACCAGGGTGGCGCGAGCACGGTGCGCACCCGCACGGCGACCGGTGCCGCAGCTGCCTCGATGTCGGTACGGATCGCCTCCATCGCGGGGCAGCCGGCGTACGTGGGGGTGATGGTGACCTCGATCGTGCCGTCGACCTCCTCGACCGCACGGAGGATGCCGAGCTCGGCGATCGTGATCATCGGGAGCTCGGGGTCCGCGACGGCCTCGATCCGCTCGCGCACCGGTGCCAACGACGCGGTCACCACGTCGCTCCCGGGTGCGTCGATGCGACCTCGCGCATCTCGGCCAGCAGGGCGATCAGGTCGTCGGTGTGGGCGCCGTCGCGGCCCGGCGCCCGGGTCCGGACGAACTCGGGGGCCGTCAGCCCGGCGCGCTGCAGCACCTCGGCGAGCCAGCCGAGCACCGGCTCGCGCAACGACTCGGGGTGGACCGCCAGCCCCGAGCTGACGACGTCGTTGCGCACCCAGTCGGCGAAGAGGCGGCAGAAACCGGTCCACTCCGACTCCAGTCCCGCCTGCATCCGCCGGTGAGACTCCTCGGTCCCGTCGCCGAGCCGCACCACCCAGCCAGCGGCATGGTCGCGGTGGTAGTCGACCTCCTTGACCGCCTTGCCGGCGATGGCGGCGAGCTGCGGATCGGCGCAGTCGACCAGCTGCGAGTACAGCTCGACCTGGTACGCCGCGAACAAAAGCATCCGGGCCATCGTGGCGCCGAAGTCGCCGTTCGGCCGCTCGAGCATCACCGCGTTCCGGAATTCGTCGATCGGTCGTTCGTAGGCGAGCTGGTCCTCGGTCAGTGGCGGCGACTGCAGCGCACCGGCGTGCGCGAGCAGCAGGCGCGCCTGCCCGAGCAGGTCGAGCGCGACGTTCGCCATCGCGATGTCCTCCTCGAGCTCGGGAGCACGCGCCACCCACTCCGACAGCCGGTGCGAGGCGATCAAGGCGTCGTCACCGAGTCCGAGCAGCCAGCGCGTGCGGGCATCAAATCTGGAGTTCATCGGGCACCTCGTAGAACGACGGATGCCGATAGACCTTGTCCGCCGCCGGATCGAAGAAGGCATCCTTCTCGTCCGGGCTGCTGGCGGTGACCTGATTCGACGGCACCACCCAGATCGAGACGCCCTCGCCGCGTCGCGTGTAGACGTCGCGCGCGTTGCGCAGCGCCAGCTCTGCGTCGGCTGCGTGCAGCGACCCGACGTGCACGTGCGCCAGACCACGGCGCGGTCGCACGAAGACCTCCCACAGATCGCTCACGCCGCACCCCGTTCCGTCTGCTTCGAGGCGTGGGCGGCTGCGGCCTCCCGCACCCACGCCCCGTCGTCGTGGGCGGCCTGGCGGTGCGCCAGGCGCTCGGCGTTGCACGGCCCGTTGCCCGAGACCACTGCGCGCAGCTCGGCGAAGTCGACCGGTCCGAAGTCCCAGGACCCGCGTTCCTCGTCGTACCGGAGCTCGGGATCGGGCAGGGTGAGGCCGAGCGCCTGGGCCTGCGGCACGATCATGTCGACGAACCGCTGCCGCAGGGTGTCGTTGGAGAACCGCTTGATCCCCCACGCCATCGAACGGGCGGTGTGCGGGGAGTCCTCGTCCGGCGGACCGAACATCATCAGGGACGGCCACCACCACCGGTTGACCGCGTCCTGGGCCATCGCGTGCTGGCCCGGCGTGCCGTTGCTGAGCGCGAGCAGGGACTCGAACCCCTGACGCTGGTGGAATGACTCCTCCTTGCAGATCCGGACCATGCCGCGGGCGTAGGGCCCGTAGGAGCACCGGCACAGCGGGACCTGGTTGACGATCGCCGCGCCATCGACGAGCCAGCCGATCGTGCCGACATCGGCCCAGGTCAGCGTCGGGTAGTTGAAGATCGAGGAGTACTTCTGCCGCCCGGTCAGCAGGGCGTCGTACAGCTCCTCGCGCGCGACGCCGAGGGTCTCGGCTGCCGCGTAGAGGTACAGGCCGTGACCGGCCTCGTCCTGCACCTTGGCGAGCAGGATCGCCTTCCGGCGCAGGCTCGGCGCCCGGGTGATCCAGGCGCCTTCGGGCTGCATCCCGATGATCTCGGAGTGCGCGTGCTGCGCGATCTGTCGGATCAGGGTCGCGCGGTAGTCGTCGGGCATCGCATCACGCGGCTCGATCCGGGCACCGTCGGCGATCGCCGTCTCGAAGGAGGTCACGAGCCCAAGGATAGCGCAGAGATATTACAGTTCATCGTCGCACACCGCTCTATCTGTCATAGCCGAGACCTGCTTGGATGGGCCGATGAGTGCAGACGTGTCCTGCCGGATCGCGTGGGCCGACGACGCCCCCGCGATCGCCGCCGTCCAGGTCCGTGCCTGGCGAGCCGGGTACGTGGATGTGCTGCCAGCCGACCTGCTCGCCGGGATGGACGTCGACGAGTACGCAGCAGCCTGGCGGACCTCGCTGAGCAGTCCTCCGGATGCGCGCAACCGAGCCGTGATCGCCCTGGAACGCAACCTCGTCACGGGTTTCGCGCTGACCGGTCCGGCGACCGATCCCGACTGCGACCCGATCGCCGACGGCGAGCTGACGGAGCTGACGGTCGATCCCCACAAGCGCACCCTCGGCCACGGGTCACGGTTGCTGCAGGCGTGCGTGGACACGCTGAAGGCTGACCGGTTCACGCGCGCCGTGACCTGGCTGGCCGCGACCGACGACCACACCCGCGCCTTCCTGACCGCAGCCGGATGGGGCGCGGACGGGGCGCACCGGACCCTCGACCTCACCGGTGACGGGAGCGTCCAGGTCAAGCAGGTGCGACTCCACACGGACCTGGGCTGAGCCTTGGCCGAGTCCGAGCTGGATCCCGTTCAGCGACGCCAGATCATCTCGGACGGACTCGCCGTCGCCGTGGCCACCGGGGCCTACGGGCTCTCCTTCGGTGCGATCGGTGTCAGCAGCGGGCTCGACGTGGCCCAGACCTGTGCACTGTCCCTGCTCGTCTTCACCGGCGCGTCCCAGTTCGCCTTCGTGGGGGTGATCGCAGCCGGAGGCGTGCCGCTGCTCGGCGCCTTCTCCGGCTTGCTGCTCGGCGTACGGAACGCGTTGTACGGCCTGAAGCTCGCACCGCTGCTGGACTGGCACGGCGTACGACGCGCAGCCGCCGCCCACCTGGTGATCGACGAGTCCACCGCGATGAGCGTGACCCGCGACTCCACAGCGGCCGCGCGCGTCGGCTTCCTGACCACCGGCATCGGCGTTTTCGTGCTCTGGAACGCGTCCACCCTGATCGGTGCGATCGTGGGAACGAGCATCGGGGATCCGCGAGACTATGGCCTCGACTCCGCCGTGGGCGGGGCGTTCCTGGCCCTGCTGTGGCCGCGCCTGTCGACCTCGCGGGCTCGAGTGGCCGCTGTGCTCGCCGCGATGCTCGCGCTCGTCCTGGTGCCGCTGACCCCTGCCGGGATCCCGGTGCTGGCTGCCGGGGTCGTCGCTCTGGGTCTGGCGCTGCGCGGTTCAGCACTGAGCGGACGGGAGGAGGCGCGGTGATCTGGCTGTCGATCGGAGTCTGCGCCCTGGGCTGCTACCTGCTCAAGCTCGGCGGCGTCTCGGTCCCGGCGCGCGTCCTGGAGCGCCCGCTGGTCCAGCGGATCGCCGACCTGCTGCCGATCGCGCTGCTCGCCGCCCTGATCTCCGTCCAGGTGTTCTCCTCGGGAGGCTCGCACCCGGGCCTGACCATCGATGCCCGGTTCGCGGGGCTCGGCGCCGCAGCGATCGCGCTCGTGCTGCGGGCACCGTTCCTCATAGTTGTGATCGTCGCCGCTGTCACGGCGGCCCTGATCCGGCTGGCATAGGAAGCGCCTTTCCGGTGGTGGACCGGCGACGCATACTCGGTGCATGACCACTGATCGCGGCATCCACGAGCAGATCTCCGACCTCGTCGCGCGCGAGCACGACCTGCGGGCCCAGCTGCAGGCGCACGAGATCGAGCCGGCCGAGGAGCGCGCACGGCTGCGTGAGCTCGAAGTCCAGCTCGACCAGGCCTGGGACCTGCTGCGCCAACGGCAGGCCTTGCGCGACTCGGGCGGCAACCCGGCCTCAGCCAGCGTCCGGCCGGCCAACGAGGTGGAGGGCTACCTCGGCTGACCAGCGGTCATTCGAGGTCGAGGAAGGCTTCCAGCCCGACGGTCAGACCCGGCGCCGCACCGATCCGGCGCAGGCCGAGCAGCACGCCCGGGACGAACGAGGCCCGGTCCATCGAGTCGTGCCGGATCGTCAACGTCTCCCCCGGGCCGCCGAGCACGACCTCCTGGTGCGCCACGAGGCCGCGGATCCGCAGGCTGTGCACGTGGATGTCGTCCACCTCGGCTCCGCGGGCACCGTCGAGACCGGTCGAGGTCGCGTCCGGCGGAACTCCGAGGCCGGCATCCCGACGCGCCTCGGCGATCAGGCGTGCGGTCCGGGCCGCCGTTCCGGAGGGAGCATCGGCCTTGGTCGGGTGGTGCAGCTCGATGATCTCGACGGATTCGTAGTAGCGCGAGGCCTGGGCGGAGAAGCGCATCATCAAGATCGCGCCGATCGAGAAGTTGGGGGCGATCAGGACGCCGCTGCGCGGTGACGCCCCGAGCAGGTCGGCCAGGCGACCAAGCCGCTCGTCGTCGAAGCCGGTAGTGCCGACCACGGCGTGGATGCCGTGCTCGATGCAGAACGCGAGGTTGTCCATCACCGCGTCCGGGTGGGTGAAGTCCACGACCGCCTCGACTCCCGCCGCCACCAGCTCCTCGAGGGTGTCGTCCACGTCGAGCGCCGCGGCGAGCACCATGTCCGGCGCCGCCTGCACCCCCGCGCAAATCTCGCGCCCGACCTTGCCCTGGGCCCCGAGGACGCCGACCTTCAATTCACTCACCCGACCAGCCTAGCGGAACAGGTCCTGACCTTCATCTGCGTTTCATAAGGTATATTCCTTATACGTCTCCAGATAAGGACCAAGACTGATGACTGTCGCGATCCTCACCGTCGACCAGCGGGGCAGCCAGACCGGGCCC
>JACXTT010013609.1_pt1 | contig 10696 bp, 11 predicted proteins | sample 9270951 | NCBI WGS metagenome assembly JACXTT01 (sample SAMN15532306, study PRJNA645909) | rock metagenome | isolation source: weathered quartz diorite | place: Puerto Rico | collected 2017-06-21
GGGGGCCAGACTAGCGCGCCGATAGGGGCCACGCCGCTACGCCGGAGTGTGCCGGCCGCGGTCGAGCTGCCCGCGCGGCAGCGACTGGAGGCCCGCCCGGAAGATCTCGGCGGCGAATACCGCCTCGTTGACGCCGAGCCCGAGCGCGGCCGCCCAGAACGCGTCCAGGCGGATCCCCACCTGGGGCAGCCCGTAATAGAAGAAGAACAACACCACCAACGCGGGCACCCCTCGAACGTACTCCACGAACAGCCACACCCCGCGGCTGACGACGGGGAGCTCCGCCAGCCGGACGAGGGCGAGCACGAGCCCCAGCGTCATGCCCACCACAGCGGCCGCGACGGCCACCCCGAGGGTGTACTTCAGCCCGCCCAGCAGCACTGGCACCCATTTCACGTAGAACGCGAGCTCGAACATCGTCCCTCCACCGCCCGGTCGTGCCGGCTACTGCGTGGCCGCGGGCCCGATGTGCCACTTCTTGGCGAGGCGATCGATCGCGCCATCCTTCTTCGCTTCAGTCAGGAACTTGTTCGCCGCCTCGAGCAGATCCGTGTCCTCCTTGCGGATTGCCCACGCGTACTGACCCTCGCCGAAGAGACGGCTACCGAACTGGTACTTTCCCGGCTGGGTCCGCAGGTAGTACGCGGCCACGTCTCGATCCTCGAACGCCGCATCCACCCTTCCGATGGCCAGGTCCGACAAGATCTCTACCGGTCCCCCCTTGTACGCCTTCAGGGTGGCCCTGGGAGCGTTCTGGCTCAGGAAGCGCTGAGAAAACCCCCCCTGGAGCACCCCGATCGTCTTCCCGGCTGCTTCATCCATTGAGTTGATCGCCGGCTTGTCCTTCAGGGTGACGAACGACAACCCGGCGACCCAGTACGCTTCGCTGAAATTCACGACCTGCCGCCGCTGCTCGGTCGCATAAATCGATACGACCATGTCCGTCTGCTTGCCGATGAGCGCGGGAACCACCCCTTCGAACGCGACGAGCTTCACCACGAGCTCCAGCCCGTTCCGCTTCGCGAACTCGTACGCGAGGTCCGTGTCGAACCCGGTCTGCTTGCCATCCTCGCCGATGAACGAGAACGGCGGATAGCCGCTCGCCATGACGATCTGGAGCTTCTTCTCCGTCTGGGCTCGCTGCCACGTCGTCTGCTGCGCGCCAGCCGTCACCAGCCACGCCAGCGGGCCGATGACTACGAGCGCGACCACCGCGCCGAGCACTTCCCGTCGCCTCCCCATCGTTCGTCCTCCCTCTCCGGTGCCTACAGCACCTTGCTCAGGAACGCGACCGTCCGCGGGTGCAGCGGCTGGTCGAACACGTCCCCCGGAGTTCCCTCCTCGACGATCCGGCCCTCGTCCATGTACACCACGCGGTCCGCGATCTGCCGGGCGAACCGCATCCCATCCGTCACCAGGAGGATCGTCATCCCCCCCTTGGCGACGTCCCGGATCACGTCCAGCACCTCGTTCACCAGCTCCGGGTCGAGCGCGGAGGTCGGCTCGTCGAAGAGCATCACGCGTGGCCGCAGCGCCAGCGCCCGGGCGATGGCGACTCGCTGCTGCTGGCCACCTGAGAGCTGCGCGGGATGCGCCCCGGTCTTGTCGGCAAGCCCGACCCGGTTCAGCTGCTCCAGCGCGGCGGCACCGGCCTCCTTCCGGCTCCGGCCGCGCACCCGCTCCAGCGCGAGCGAGACGTTCCGGAGCACTGTCATGTGGGGGAACAGGTTGAACTGCTGGAAGACGAACCCGACCTCCTGTCGCACAAGTCGGATGTCCGTCCCCCGCTCGCCCAGCCGGATCCCGTCCACGACGATGACGCCCGACTGGATCGCCTCGAGCCCGTTGATGCAACGGAGCAGCGTGCTCTTCCCCGACCCGCTGGCCCCGATGATAACCACCTTCTCGCCGCTCTGCACCACCAGGTCGACGTCCCGCAGGACCTCGTGGGTGCCGAACCGCTTGGTGACGCCGCGCAGCTCGACGATGGGACCCGAGCGCTCGGGCATCATGTACGGTCACGCCACCGCGCCGCCGAGGCGCATCCGAGGGTCAGCGCGACGTTCACCCGTCCCCCACGACATCAAGGAGGAGTACCAGGGGCGAAGACGGCCCCATCCGGGCAACCCGGCACCCACGGGGTCACGGTCGCCTGCTCGAGGCCGCCCGTCAGCATCTGACCCATGGTCACGACGTTCGGGTCGCCGACCCTGATGAAGCTGAGGGATGCCTCGGTCAGGATTCCGTACGAGGCCAGCAGGGCCACCATCGCCACTGCCCCCGTCTAAGATTCCGTTTGGCCTGTCCGGAGTGATCTCCTCGAGCACTCTGCCTCCTTTGTCTTCAGCCGGGTGAGCCTGCCTACGGGCCTGGGCGACCCGACCGAAGCGGAAAGGCGCCTCAGCGCCGTGTGTCAGCAAACAGAAAAGGAACGACGATGCGCGCGAAGGCGTCAGGTTCCTCGAGTTGTGGCGTGTGGCCAGAACACTCCCACTCTTCAAGTCCGGCGTTCGGGATCATCTCTCGCATCGTCATGCCGAGCGACGGCGTTCGGGACTTGTCGTGCCGGCCTTGACGATGAGCGTCGGAACCCGTAGGTCCTTCAAGCGGTCGAGCGTGTCTGATTGCGCGTTGGACCGCAACGATTCCACGGCTGCCTCACCAGAGCAGGATCTCACGACTGATGCGTAGCGGTCGACGTCGGCCTGCGAGGGCTGACGCCAGAAAAAGCCGGCGACGACCGATCGGATGAGATCGTCCGACCACGGTGCCGAAGCAAGCATATCGGCCTGCGCGAGGGCGGCCGCGGGATTCGACGTATAGGGCCGGTAGCGACGAGCACGAGGCGCTGGAGCCGGGACGGATGGCGCAGAGCAAAGTGTTGGGCGACGGCGCCACCCATGGATCCACCGACGAGCCGGACGTGATCCAAACGCAGAGCGTCGAGGAGCGTGGCGAGACGGGCGGCATGGTTTTCCGTGGTATACGGACCCGCCACCCCGTTGGACTCGCCGAATCCGGGAAGGTCGGGCGCAAGCGCTGCGGCACCCGTCTCCGCAATGCGCTCAAGCATCGGTGCCCAGTATACCGAGGACTGACAGAAACCGTGGACACACAAGACGACCGGACGGCCGGCGCCTCGCGCCCGGTAGAACAGCGACCCGCCGTCGAGGCGGACGTACGGCACCTACGGGCTGGCCTCGTCGGCTGCGGTCGCCGCGGTGGCGGGGGCCGGCGGGGTACGGCGCAGGGCACGTCCGGGTAGCGCGTCGGTGTGGCGACCGCCATCGAGGACCAAGCTGCCGTTCACCACGAGATACGAGATACCGGACGCGAGGCGGCGCGGGTGCTGCCACGTCGCGGCCTCGGTAACCGTGTCGGGATCGAAGACGACGATGTCCGCGGTCATGCCTGGCTTGATGAGCCCCCGGTGCGATAACCCGAGCCGCTGAGCCGGCAGGGAGGTAAACTTTCGGATCGCTTCTTCCAATCGGAGCGCCTTTTCTTCGCGGACATAGCGCTGCAGGACGCGCGCGAAGGTCCCGTACGTGCGCGGGTGTGGCCGACTGCCCAGGAGCAGCCCGTCGCTGCCCGCCATCTGTGCCGGGTGGAGCAAGAGCGCCCGGAGGTCGTCCTCCGAGAGCGACGCGTTGCTGACGTAGGAGACGGCGAGGCCTTCGTCCACGAGGAGATTGCAGACGAAGTCAACCGCGTCGCAGCCCGACCCCTGGATGAGGCTCTTCAGCGTACGGCCCTCCACCCACTGGCTGGCTCGGTTACGGACGGACGCAACGGTCAACTGACTCCAGTCCGGCGCCCGCGTGCTCCACTCCTTTCGGATCTGCGATCGCGCCTCTGGCGACTGCAGTCGCGTCAATTCGCAGTCCGGGCCGCCTTCGTGGACCCAGTCGGGCAGCTGCGCGTGCAGCATGCTGCTGCCGGCCGCGTACTGATAGCTGTCGAACGTGACATCGAGCCCTCTGGCTCTGGCTTCGTCGATCAAGTCAATCACGCCCCGAACATTCCGTCGACTCGTAAGGCGCGCGGCCTTCAGATGCGAGATATGAAGAGGCAGGCCGGCCCGCTCGCAGATATCGAGACTCTCCCGGATGGGATCGAGCAGGCCGTCGCCGTGCCCTCGCATGTGCGTGACGAAGATTCCTCCGTAGCGCGCGACAACGTCACACAGGGCGACGAGTTCATCGGTATCGGCCCAGAGATTCGGGGCATACGTCAGACCGGTGGAGAGCCCGCAAGCGCCGGCCTGCATTCCCTCTCCCACCAGGCCACGCATCCGGTCCAGCTCCCGCGGCGACGGCTTGCGTCGCTCCCAGCCCATGGCGCCGAGCCGTACCGCGTTATGCGGGACTAGGTAAGCGACGTTGACGGCGACGTGGCGGTCGAAACGGTCGAGGAACGAGTCAACGCTGGTCCAATCCCATTCGACGCCCGCGGGGTCGCCATTCAGTCCGGACAGGTGCCGCCGGATCTGAGCCAGGACCTCGGGCGCGACCGGCGCATACGACAGGCCGTCCTGACCCAGCAGCTCAAGCGTGACGCCCTGGCACACCTTCGCCTCGTGCCGAGGTTCGGCCAGCAGCATGATGTCGGAGTGCGTGTGCATATCAACAAAGCCCGGCGCGAGGACGAGATCCTTCGTCTCGATGGTTCTGGTCGAGGAAAGCTGCAGGTGACGGCTGACAGCGACGATGCGACCCTCCGCCACCGCGACATCGGCCCGGTACCAGGGATTCCCGGTGCCGTCGACGACGCGGGCGTCACGGAACAGAAGGTCCACCATGGCCCATTACTCCTCTATGACACTAGCCGCCCAGGACTCGATGAGACACATCTCGCCCAGCCGCTAACCCCTTACCGCACCTCCAACGAGCCCGCGGACCAGGAATCGCTGAAACAGCAGGGCCAGGACAATCGGAGGCAATGCAGCGAGGACACCGCCGGTGGCGATGACAGTGAACTCCACCCGGATGGACTGACTGACGAATCCGGAGACGACGACCGGCAGCGTCCGGGCCGACTGCGAGGATGTCAAGATCAGGGAGGCAAAAAACTCGCTCCACGACAACATGAACGAAAAGATGGCGGCGGCCACCACCCCTGGCGTGCTCAGGGGAATGAATATCCTGACCATCGCCCCGAGCCTCGTGCAGCCGTCAGTACGGGCCGCCTCCTCAAGATCGAGCGGGATAGTGCGGAAGTAGGAGTGGAGAATCCAGATCGTGAAGGGCAGGGTGAACGTGGTATGCGCGAGCACGACGGCGCTCAGCGTGTTTAGGAGCTGATAGCTTCGAAAGATGAGATACAGTGGCACGAGGATCGCGATGCCCGGCACACTCCGGCTCGCGAGGTAAAAGAGCAATATCCGGTGATTCCAGCGAAAGTCCAGGCGGGCTAGGGAGTACGCGGCGGGCGATCCCAGGACGAGATTCGCCGCCACCACGGCGAACCCGACCAAGAGGCTGTTGAGAATCCCGGCCGGCACGTCCCGGGCGACCTGGGCGCCGACCTGTGTCACGATGTCACTCCCACCCGAGAAGAATCCCATGTAGTTCTCGAGAGTCGGTCGTCGCGGGAACCAATGGGGTGGAACGGCCATCGCTTCGGATTCGCGCATCAAGCTCGAAACAATCATCCAGTAGAACGGAGCCGCCAGGTAGAAAGCCACCAGCAGGACCATGAGATACTGAAAGCCCTTGAACCAGACCTTCCGCCGGGACCCGGTGCCGATGCTCACGTCTGCCACACCAGTTAGAGGACCAGACCGCGCCGATACAAGAGCCGAATATACAGGAGGGTGAGCGCCATGGTGATCAGCGTAATGAAATGGGCGTACGCGTTGCCGAGGCCAAAGTCGAGGTGCGTGAAGCTGATCAGATACGTCTGCCATGCGATGACCTCGGTGGCATTGCCGGGTCCACCGGCCGTCAACGTGTAGATGATGTCGAATACGCGAAACCCGAGCATTGTCTGGTAGATCAGGACAATAAGGAGCGAGTGGAGACACCAGGGGAGCGTGATCGTCAGGAACCGCTGGATGGGCCCGGCGGCGTCGACCTCGGCGGCCTCGTATAACTCCCGCGGAATCGCTTGCAACGCAGCGAGGATGAGGATCACGGCGAACGGCACCTGGTTCCAGACATAGGCGAAGACCACCATGTTCAGCGCCAGTGAGGGGCGAATCAGCCAGTTCACTGGGCTGCTGATGAGATGGAGGTCGGTCAGGAGACCATTCAACGCGCCGTAGCTTCCGTTGTAGATCCAAGCCCAGACCAACCCATTCACCACGGGGGGAATCGCCCAGGGAATCATCAGGAGGCTTCGCAAGACCGCACGCCCCACAAACGCGCTGTCCAAAAGGAGCGCGATGGCGAATCCGAGAGTCACGACGAGCAGCAGGCTCACAGCCACGAAGTACAGGGAGATGCCCAACGAACTCCAGAACCGTTCCTCGTGTAAGGCGAGCCAATAGTTGTTCAACCCGACGAAGCGGGTGAGAGATGGCCGCATCAGGTTGTACCGCTGCAGGCTGATCCAAAAGGAAAACGCGATCGGGTAGGCAATGATGAGCAGGATGACCGCCGCCGATGGCAGGTTGAGCAGGAGCGCGAAAGTCCCCTCGCTCAGTTCTCCACCGCGGAAAGTTATGGCTCTGCGCATTTGCCTATGCCGGGGCGGGGCGTATGGGGCCGTGGCGTCGGGATGACCGCGCTCAAGTTCGACGCCTCGCGACAGCGGGCGGTCACCGGCCACCTCTCGTCAGACGCCGGGACAGCGCGTTGGAGACGGCTAAAGCCTAATCGGGCTGGTACCTCACCTTAGCGCCACTCACTCTTGGCCTTGACTGCGGCCGCCGCCGACTTCTCCAGCGCTTCCTGAGGCGAGATCTGCTGCAGAAGCGCTTGCTGGAGCAGAGTCTGGTGAGTCTGGTCCCACTGGGTATACCACGGCTCTTTGACGGCTTCCCGGGCGCGCGCCGTCTTCTGTTGTTCCGCCATGAGCACAGGATCACCCCAGCGCCGCGTTTCTTCGACGATTAGGGGATCGGCGCCGAGGGACCGGTATGGGTACCCGAGGCCCCACAACTTGTACCATCGCTTCGCAGTGTAGTACTCACCGTTCTTGTCCTTGCCTCCGAGATAACGGATCAGCCTCCACGCCGCGTCCTTGTCGCGCACCAGACCGGTCAGCGAGTACATGCGGGTCCACCCGACGGTCCCGTTCTGTCCAGCCTGTAGACTGGGATACAGGGCAAACCTACCCTTTCCGGCAACCTGGGAGCGCTTGGGATCGTTGACGAGGGCCAGGAAGAACCGGATGGTCGAGATGAATGCCGCCTTTCCAGCCGCCATCACCACCGGAGGGTCGTCATCGGTGTTCTCAAGCGACTTGATGTCGATGACCTTGTGTTTGTGGATCCCGTCGACCATCCATTGCAACAGTTGCAATGCCGCGGAATCCTTCCGCTGGAACACCGGGTTGAGCTGATTATCGAAGAAGTGCCCTTCGCTGGCGTAGACCATGGCCCAGTAGAAGTAGAATCCGGTTTTCTTGGCGGGCAAAAGAATCGGATACTCGACAATTCCGCGCTTCTTGATCTCGACCGCCTGCTTTGTGATCTCATCCCACGTCTTCCCGCATTTATCGAAGCCGGCCTTCTTGAGCATCTCCTCGTTGTAGAACCAGGCCATGTAGTCGGTGTAATAGGGTAGTCCGTAGAGCTTGCCCTCGTACGTCATCGCGTCACGGACGTAGTCGAACATGTCCGTCTTGTACTGTTCCAACTCCGACAGCCCTTCGAGGGGTTGAATCCACCCCGACTTGATCCATTCGACCATGTTGTTGTCTCGTACGTAACAGGCGTCGAGCGGCGTCTTCGCGACGAACAGAGGAATCATCTTGTCGTTGTAATTGCCCGAGGTCACAGAGTAGTCGACCCTGATGTCTGGGTTCTGGGATTCGAAGATCCGGAGGTTCTCACGGACGAGGTCCGGCTGAAAATCCCAGCCGGTGAACTTGAGAGTCACTTGTGGTGCGGCCGCTGCCTTGCGAAGGGTACTGAGACCGGCCAGACTCACCCCAGAGGCGGCCGCTCCACCGATGAAGGCACGACGTGAGAAACCTGCGGAGTCCATGTGGGTCCTCCTACGTTAGTCGTGGTGAGAGCGGCGGCGGATCAGCAGGGCATGGGCCCGAGCGTGCTGGCCACGCATGGCTGGAATAGAACCTATAGGTCGTCGCTTCGGCTGTCAAGCCAAAAGGTGACGTGTTCAAGAAATGGCTCGTCCGGGCCGGGCCTAGGTAGGATGTACCGACGGCGCAGAGGGCACCCGATTCGGACGCCTCCGATGCCACGGGGTACTCTGCTCGTAAGCATAGGCGATCCGCATCACCGTGGCTTCGTCGAAGGGCCGCCCGATGATTTGCAGGCCGATAGGCAGTTCATCGCGAGTGTATCCACAGGGCAGCGAGATGGCCGGGAAGCCGGTGAGATTCGCCGGCCGGGTGAACGAGATGAGCTGCGATGTGATGTCGCTCTTCGGTGCCCCGGTTCCGAGCGTCGCCACGATCGTGGGGGCGGGTATGGGCACCGTCGGCGTGATGAGCGCATCCGCGCCACTCAAAGCCACCGCCATTTCGTGCCGGAGGAGGCTGCGAACACGCTGTGCCTTGATGTAGTGCTTCCCAAGGACGAACTGGCCCACGAGTGAAGCGATTCGGACATCTGGCGAATACTTCGCCGCCCATCTCCGGAGGTAGGGTTCGTGCACGGCGCCACCCTCCGTTGCCGAGATGAGACGACCCGCAGCCGCCGAATACTTGACGAGCGGCATCGCCACATCCTCGAGATGCGCACCTAACCCTTCAAGCGTTGACATTGCGGATCTGACCGCGCTTTCAACCTCTGGATCGAGTCGCTCGAAGAATAGATCACGGGGCACACGCAGGCGGGTTCCCTTGATGTCGCCAGTCAACGCCGCGGCGTAATCCGGCACCGGAACTCCCTCGGAAGCGCTGTCGTTCGTATCGCGCCCGGCGATCCCTCCGAGTATGAGGGCCGTGTCGAGGGCTGTGCCCGCCATCGGGCCGGCATGATCCATGCTGAAGCTTAAGGGCAGCATTCCGCGGCGGCTGACGCGTCCGAACGTTGGCTTGAGGCCAACGACGCCGCACAGGGCAGCGGGGATCCTGATCGATCCGCCGCTGTCGGAACCGAGGGCGCCAAAGCACAGGCCGGCCGAGAGTGCGGCGGCGGAGCCGCCGCTGGAGCCTCCGGGTACACGATCCGGATCCCACGGGTTAGCGCAAGGGCCGGTGAGCGAGCTCGTCGTCGTCGCTCCGCGCGCGAACTCGTGCATGTTCAGCTTGCCGACAAGGACCGCGCCCGAGGTCTCCAAGCGAGCGACGGCGGTCGCGCTGTAGTCGGGAACGAAGTTTGCCAGGATCGCCGACCCGCCGGTCGTTCGTACTCCCTTCGTGTAATAGAGATCCTTGACCGCGACCGGTATGCCGTGTAGTGGTCCTCTGTAGTGGCCGTGAAGAATCTCCCTCTCAGCCGCTTGAGCCTGCGCCAGCGCCTGGTCGCGCATGACGGTGATGAAGCTGTGGAGGTCGCGGTCGACGTCATTGATCCGATCGAGGACTGCGCGCGTCGCCTCCACAGGCGAGATATCCTTGGACTTGATCAACACAGACACTCTCTCGAGGCTCAGATAACAGAGTTCGGTCGAGTCCATGGCTACAATGGCGACTGATCGACCGGCGCATCGGGCCGACCTTCACCAACATCTACTTCATCGAGAGCGTCAACGTCCGCCATGAGGAGCGCCAACTCGTTGGCGAGCTGTTCGAGTTCCGGAGCCGGCAACGAGAGCCCGCCTAGCTTTTCCGCCATTTCCGCGAGTGTTCCCATGGACATGGGTGTGTGACTCACACGCTCCTCCCTTCAGGATTGAGGAAGCATGGCCCAAGCCCGCCAGGTACGGCATCCCACCCGGGCCTGCGCGTGGCTGCCCGGAATGGAACCGCACGATCGACACGAGCCGCTGAACGGCGCACGAAGAACTCTCGTGGCGGACCTGCTTCCGACATCGATACGAGAAAGAGGTCTCCTGAGCCCAGCCGTCTGTCTCGTATGGTCCGAGAACTCGGCCGCTTGGCGCAGGTCTCAAGCTGAGCCCGAACCCCATACTCAGGCCGCGCGGTGGTAGTAGCGTAGGAGCCCGCCCAGCCGCTCCCGGCAACGGACCCGGGAACCACCAGAGGTGTTGGCGTCCGGTGTGATCAACTCATTGCTGAGCCCCTGATGGTTTCGCTCCCCGTGGTAGTGCGCCACGAACTCGTCGAGAACGCGGAGCAGCCGCCGCTCCCCCAACAGGATCAGGCGATCGAGACACTCCTCGCGGATGGAGCGCACGAATCGTTCCGCGTAGGCGTTGGCATTCGGCGCCTGGACCGGCGTCAGCACGATCCGCACCCCGGCGCCTTGGACGATGCGGCGGAATTCATCGGTCCACTTGCTGTCGCGATCGCAGATGAGAACGCGGTGGCCCACGAGGAACCCATCGACGGCATCGGTCAGTCGACGCGCCGCCTGCGCCATGAACCCCGCATCCGGCGTGGGCGTCGACCCTACCACGTGAACCCCTCGGCTTCGGAGATCGAGCACGAAGAGCGT